>Ga0315277_10003857_pt1 | contig 20206 bp, 20 predicted proteins | sample YL17G05_15_MG_FD_203695 | JGI IMG/M metagenome (GOLD analysis project Ga0315277, IMG submission 203695) | Sediment microbial communities from Yellowstone Lake, YNP, Wyoming, USA - YL17G05_15 | ecosystem: Environmental > Aquatic > Freshwater > Lake > Sediment | place: USA: Wyoming | collected... | reverse complement strand
GAAGGTATACTTTGCTTAGTGCCTGTCCTTGCATGATGGTAACCAGTCAGGCACGGAAAGTGAGTACTCAGCCATTGCTTTGTGGCCGCCTCCGCGTTTGGTTTTCTGGCTGTCACCACAAACACATCATGCCCATTGAGGTGTTTAATGGCGCCTTGCGAACCTTCAATTAAGGGAACTCCGAGCACATATTCAGGGTCTGCTAACAACCTGGCTATCTCTGACCATATCTCCCTTCCCTCAAAGGTCCAGTGAGCACAATTAACATCGTTTTTGGAGTACCTCTGCCCATATTCTTTTTCAATTGCTTTTAGGACAGCACTGACCTGATCAGCTAACACACCGTCGATGTCCACAGCGATCTTCAACTCATGCCCTCTTTGTTTGCTCTGAATGGTATGAACCTTGGATGATAAGCCTTTTCAGCCCTATGAATAATACATGAAAGGACCCTTGGGCAATCCGTCTCCTATGTCCGCTCCACTCTGTGGGATTTGGGGGAAATGATAATTGATACGGTCTCTAGCTATTGATTATCGACTTCCCCACGCATTGTGATGGCTCGCAAGGGGGACACCCCCGAGTATGTAAGCCGGATGCAGCAAGATCTGTTCGATGGATGGACTGAGAAATGCGGACATAAGGGAATTGGCCATTCATCGCAGGGTGCAGGTTAAACTATTCGCGAAGGTGCGCAGAGGCTTTGGCGGTGCAGGCATATCAGAAACGCGGATTGCCGCTGGCTCTCGGATATGTAGTGAGCGATGCATCCAGATGGGAGAGCCAGAGGCTGGCCGGTCTGGGAATCCAGAGCGATCACCAGTGCGTTTACCGTGGGAAGCGATCGATCAATATCATCAGCTGAAAGCTGGCGCAGCCTCATTCAACCTCTCGTTTCAGGACTCCAGGAAGATGTTCCAAATTGCCCAGAGGATGGACAGGGTGGCCACAAAGAAGAGATAATACAATAAATCCTGGGAGATTTGCAGGGATAAGAGGTAGGCAAGATCGTAGAAGACGTAGAGGATGAAGGTGAGGGCGATGAACCAGCCGTATCTCTTCTTCTTCGAAACGGCCAGCATCACGCCTATGACCGCCACCACAAGCTCCAGCAAGATCGAGACCCACTGTATGAAGTTCATTTTGATAGCCCACATAATAATTAATATTAGTCAGATATAAACTTATGGTAGATCAGAAAAAAGAGCGCAGGAACGTAAATCTTACGGCTATTTTGCCGTCAGAAGGCCATGCGCCTCCAGCAAGCTTACCACCTCCCTCCGAGAGAGATCATACCAGTTGCGATAGGCATCAGCAACTGCAAAAGTGGCACCGCTGCGGATATTAGGGCAGAATATCATGTCCACGTCCGGGGCGAGAAGATTGACGGTGCTCGCAGAGGCGGTCGGAACGGCTATTACTATCTGCTTCGGTTCGCGCCTGCGCACCACGCGGGCAGCCGCCAGCATGGTGTAGCCAGAGGCCAGCCCATCGTCCACCAATATCACTATCTTCCCCTTGATCTCTGGCCAGGACTTGGACTCTCGGAAGATGCGGTTCCTGGCCAAAAGCTCCTCTTGGACAGGACCGGCCAGATCCTCGATCTCCTCCGGAGTAAGGCCAAGCATCCTGACCATGGGCTCATTTAGCACCATGTCTCCTTCCAGGCTGACCGCCCCGAAGCCGGACTCGGGGTTGCCTGGAATGGGGATCTTTCTTATGATCAGAAGATCGAAGGGCAGCTTCAGATGAGAAGAGATAGCCAGGCCCACGGGCACTCCTCCCGAGGGTATGGCCAGGACGATGGCATCCTTTCCCCGGAACTGCTCCAGGGCTTTGGCAAGATATGCTCCGGCATCTTCCCGGTCCTGATACACGCTTGACCTGTTCCGCAGCTTACTATCATCTATCACTGTTCCGGGCACTTGAACTCCCTCAGAGATCTCTTAGCGCCTAAAGAGATCAGTCCATTATTAATTTGTAGTAGCAAGATAATAAAAGGCTTTCTAAGGTCCGCCGATCTGGTAGAGAAAATCCAGCATAGATCGGATGACGTTCAAAATCGGCGCTCCAAGGCCAGTCAAGCCCAGCAGTGGTACAGCTTGAGAGGCTGCAAAAGCTTTGAGCAAGTTGTAGTTAAAAGGCCACACAGGATAATTTTGGTTATCTTCATAGACTTTCTCCAGCCTAGAGAGTTCCATCTCCAGATTGGAGGCCTCTGCGTCCATATCAGACGTCATTTTAAGCTTCGTTTGGTATAATGAATTAATTTTTTCAGATATACGATCAAGCTCCTTGTCAGAGGACGGCCTTCTTCTCAAGCATCACCAGATGCACTCCCCAGAGAGGCAAGAAGAAGCTGATGGTAGCCACCGCCAAGAGCACAAACAACATAAGGGTGAAATAGGGCACATATGGACCGATGAACTTATAGATCGTGCTAAGGATTATCCACCCGCCAAGAAAAGCGCCCCATACTCCTATGATCTTGGCGTTGCAAAGACATAAATTTCCCAGAGGTTCCAAGCCACCGCACTTATCTGGGTGCTTAAGAGATGGGTCGTGGGTGAATGTTACTGAAAATCATCGCGAGAATCGAATGCATAGGATTCATTTTGGCATTAAACATCCACTGAGTCATTTGTTAGCGCTTTTCAGTAGCTCACGTACGCGACCCGATAATCAATTATCACAGAATGATCGATCAGCCGGTTAAGCTTCCGTTCTTGAAGTTGAATAACTCGCTACCTTACTATTTTGATGAGACGGACATCCTCAAGATCTTCAGTGTTTGCGGCAACCTCAAGCACTATTGCATGCTCAAGGTTCTATTCTTCGGATGCCTTCGAAGCAGTGAGCTATGCCATCTCGATGTCTCCGATTATGATCCCGACAATCTAACCTTAAGACTAAGAGAAACTAAGAACGCTTCTGATGCTATAGCTTTCATCAACGACGAAACAGCTCGCGAACTCAACAAGTATCTCCAAATTAAACCTAAAGTAGAGATCGACGGTCACGAACCACTATTCATAACTGATTATTGTCATAGATGGGCACCCTCAAGAATCCATCAGATGTTCATGCACTACAAGGAGAAGGCCGGTATCCAGAAGAAGGACGGAGTCCATTGTTTTTCGAGGCATTCGAGTGCGACGCTGATGATCCCACATCCTCAAGGTGATGCGACCATTTGGCTTTAGCCCCGAGATAAATTCCATAATAAATTATAAAATAGTTCGTCTAAAAATTTCCGTCCCCTGGAGGCGCAATTTAAATTATCTGATAATTATTTTAATTAATTTGATGTGCATTTTCGATTATCATTCTCTATATGTAAAGTCATAAATTCTGAATTTTCATTGGCCTACCTGCGGGATGTGGGATGATTACTAAGGGATGTGATTTGAGGAGCGTTCAAGCTATTTTGCGGCATCGGGATATTCATACGACGCTAAGATACACGCACCTCTGCGATGCTGTTAAGAGAGAGAAGCATAACCAATATCTCGCTCTTTAGTTTTTTCTCTACTATTTTTCCGAGGCCGAAAAGCGAGCCATTCAAGAAGCGTTCTTCAAAAGATAATGAAATCGGAAATTATAGATTATGAGACCAATTTCACATTTATCGATTCGTTTTCTTACAAGTGATAAAATATTAAAAAAAGAGGCCCAAGATCCCAGGCCTCGGGCTTAAGCCGCCTTGGCTCCGGCAAACCTCTTGTAGATGTCCGACTCTGCGGCCGTGGGCTGGACCTTCTTCATGGCCTCATCAAAGTGCTTCTTCTCCACCTTGTATTCGCAGACCTGCTGCTCCTCGCGGGCCTTTCCTCCCAGGACGCACTCCCGGATGGCCAGCATCAACGCTTCATTGACGATGGCCGCCAGGTCCGCTCCTGAGTACCTCTCCGTCTTCTTGGCCAGCTCCTCCAGGTTGACGTCTGCGGCCAGCGGCTTCCTGGACATGTGAATCTTCAGGATCTCCAGACGAGCCAACTCATCCGGCAGGCCGATCTCTATGAGCCGGTCGAACCTTCCGGGCCGCAGCAAGGCCGGGTCGATGATGTCCGGCCTGTTGGTGGCCGCTATCACTATCACGCTGTTCAGGGACTCCAGGCCGTCCAGCTCCGTCAGGATCTGGGAGATCACGCGCTCTGTGACGTGGGAGTCGCCGGTCGATCTGCCCCTGGCTGGGGCTATGGAGTCGATCTCATCCAGGAAGATCACGGCAGGAGCGGCCTGGCGGGCCTTGCGGAAGGTCTCCCGAACGGCTTTTTCGGATTCGCCCACCCACTTGCTCAGGAACTCCGGGCCCTTGATGCTGATGAAGTTGGCCTGGCTCTCCGTCGCCACCGCCTTGGCCAGCATGGTCTTGCCTGTGCCTGGCGGGCCAAAGAGCAGGATGCCCTTGGGAGCCTTGGCGTCCATGTGCTGGAAGAGCTTGGCATAGGTCAGGGGCCACTCCACCGACTCCACAAGCTGCTGCTTAACCTCGGCAAGGCCGCCGATGTCGTCCCACTTCACATTGGGCGATTCTACCATGACCTCACGCAGGGCAGAGGGCGCCATCTCCCGCAGCGCATCCAGGAAGTCGTCGTTGTTCACCTCGATCTTGTTGAGGAGCTCGGCGGGGATGGCTTCCACCTCCAGGTCCAGCTCGGGCAGCACGCGCCGCAGCGCCCGCATGCCCGCTTCACGCGCCAGAGCCGCCAGGTCCGCTCCCACGAAGCCGTGCGTAACATCAGCCAGCTTCTCCTGGTTCACATCCTTGGAGAGGGGCATGCCGCGGGTGTGAATTTGCAGGACCTCCAGCCGGGATTGCCTGTTCGGAACGCCGATCTCGATCTCGCGGTCGAAGCGGCCCGGACGCCGCAGGGCGGGATCAAGGGAGTCGGGCCTGTTGGTTGCGCCGATGACCACCACTTTCCCGCGGGTCTCCATGCCGTCCATGAGCGCCAGGAGCTGAGCCACTACGCGCCGCTCCACCTCGCCCGTTACCTCTTCTCTCTTGGGGGCAATGGAGTCGATCTCGTCGATGAGCACTATTGACGGTGCCTGCTCCTCGGCGGTCTTGAAGAGCTGCCGCAGCTTCTCCTCGGACTCGCCGTAGTACTTGGACATGATCTCCGGGCCGCTCAGGGTCTCGAAGTGGGCGTTGGTCTCCGATGCCAGGGCTTTGGCCAGCAGGGTCTTGCCCGTGCCCGGGGGACCGTAGAGGAGAACGCCTTTGGGCGCCTCGACGCCCAGGCGCTCGAAGAGCTCGGGGTGCTTCATGGGCAGCTCGATCATCTCGCGGACCTTCTTGATCTCTGCTGAGAGGCCTCCGATGTCCTCGTAAGTGACCCTGGGGCCGACCTTCTCTTCCTTGGCCGGCTTCTCGGAGATCTCGATTCGGGTCCGATCGCCTATGACCGCCGCGTCCTTGGCGGGAGCGACGCGGGTAGCCATGAGCTCGATCTTGCGGCCCATGACTGAGATCTCAATGATGTCGCCCTTGGTGATGACGCGGCCTTCCATGTACCTTTTCAGATACTCCTCGCCGCCGGTGATGCGCAGCGGAACTGTAGGCGCGAAGACCACCGCTTCGGCAAGAGCAGACTGCACGATCTTCACAGGCACTTTGTCGTCTATGCCCACACCGGCGTTCCTGCGAGTGTTTCCATCCAGGCGGATGACTCCCGTGCCTGTGTCGTCCGGATAGCCGGGCCAGAGCAGAGCAGCTGTCTTCTTCTTTCCCTGAATGCTCAAGACGTCGCCTGCCTGCCAGCTCTTCTCGCGGAATATGGCCGGATCTACCCTGGCGATCCCCCTTCCCACGTCTAAAGGACGCGCTTCAATGACCTTGAGTGTTATCTCTCCTGCCATCAAAAACCTCCAATATATTTATTCATCGCAAGCTTAAGTAATTTTTTAACCTGTGCTGTTGTTCAAACCGAATCTTGATACCGACCAGAACATCTCTGGTTTTATCTTTCAACCAAGCCACTACTTGATAATACTAACCCTTGGTTAGTGAGCATCGGGCTATTTAAATCTTACGGCTTCTTAGAGCAGAGCCCGGTCAAAATCAGCCATTCGAAGGGTGCCAGGATCGCCTGCCCTCTCGCGAGATCGCGAGACGGCTTCTCTGCCAAATTCACTAATCCTGCGCTTCGATCACGCTTCGATCAGCCTCTTAACCGCTTCGTGCTTGTCCCTGGTGGCCTGGAAGAGTCGGCAAAACATCCCTGGAGCCTCTTCCTGGATGATCTTCACCCCCTCCTCGGTTATCCCGCCTTTGGTCGCCACACAGGATATCAGATCCTCGAAGCTCTCTTCCTCCAGGAAGCGAACAGTTCCTGTCAGGGTCTTCTTTACCATCTCCTCCGCCAAATCCTTCGGCACGCCCTTCCACGATGCCGCCAGGGCAAACTCCCGCATGAGGGCAGAGATGTAGCCAGGTCCACAGCTGGTAAGATCGGCCATCACCTCAAAATGCGCTTCTTCGACCTCGAAGGGCTTGCCGATGGCATTAAACAGAGAAAGGAGGAGGTCTCTATCCTGAGCAGTAGTGCCATCTCCCAGGGCCATCAGGGAGATGCCTTTCAGATTTTCGCAGGCGAGGCTAGGAACCACCCGGGCCACTCTCGACTGGCAGAGTGCTTCCAGGTCTTTCAAAGAGAAGTCCACGGCCGCCGAGACGAGCAGCTTCTCCGGCTTTAGGAGACCGGAGAGCTCTTTCAAGACCGCCTTGATCTCCAGGGGTCGCACGCAGAGAAATATTACCTCCGACTGCCCGGCCACCTCTCGATTGTTCCCGACACGAATGCCCAAGTCTTTGGCCAGGTGCTCCGCCTTTTCGCGGATGCGATTGCTGGCGATGATATTCTCCGCCTTTATCGCCCTCGTTTCTATGAACTTATGCACCAGCATGCTGCCCAGATGGCCCGTCCCGATGAATCCGAAGGTGGTCATCTTCAGCCGACGCACTCCCTGCCGGATTCATAAGCCTCTCGCAATTGGTCCGCCACTTCGCCGGACAGCCGTTGTCCGGCCACGGTGAAGAAGACCTCTGCGAACTCGGGATAAAGGCAGCCTGTGCTTTCCGTTCCTCCCAAAGCCAGGTCGGCCAAGTAGCGCATCTCCTCTGCACAGAGACGTTTGAGCCGGGCCTCGAAGTCCTTCTCGTCCAGATCTCTGGCCATGATGAATTGAAAGAGCTCCCTGAAGATAAAGCCTTAACCAACGGACTGGGCTATCCAGTTGAGATAATGCTCGTAGCCTTCTTTGATGGGAATAACGATGATCTCCGGGACCTGGTAGCTGTGAAGATCCAGGATCCTCTTCTTCAGAGCTTCCACCATCCGCTGTTCTGTTTTTATTATCATCAGCTCTTCTTGATCGACAAAGAGTCGGCCTTCCCAAACAAAGTAAGATCTCGCCTGGCTCACGTTAATGCAGGCTGCCAGCCGCTCTTCCACCAGCGCCCTGGCAACCTTATCCGATCCGCCCACGGGCGCTGTGCATAATACTACTACAAATTCACTCATTTCCAGCCCACTGCTCGCCCCTTTCTCCAATCTCTTTCTTCCAGATGAGCGCTCTGGACTTCAGCTCCTCGATGACGTACCTGCACCCCCGGAAGGCCTCATCCCGGCGCGCTGCCGAGCAGACGATGGCCACGATGTTGTCTCCCACAGAGAGCGATCCCACGCGGTGGACGATGTCCAGGGACGTGAGGTTGAAGCGGCCTGTCGCCTCATCAGCGATGCGCCCCAACTCTGCCAGCGCAGCCTCCTGAAAGGCTTCCAGCTCCATCTTCTCGATGCCGTCGTCCCTGACAATGCCAAGGAAGATCACCGTAGCGCCTGCATCATCCCGTTGGGCCTTTCTGACCAGCTCGTCAAGGGAGAAGTCGTCTTCGGTGATCGCTATCATGCCTTTAGCCTCCGGCCACGGGAGGAAATACCGCCACCTCGTCTCCCTCGCATAGCTCAGATTTCAGATCCTGCAGGGAATCAATCCTTTTCCTGTTCTTCATGAGCAGGACATAATCCTTGAGCTGGCCGGAGTCATCGAAGGCAGCCTCTCTGAATCTCTGGCTGGCCAAAGCCAGGTCGCCCAGCAGATCCGCTACTGTCGAGCCCTCTTTCATCTCCATCTCCCGCTCTCTGCCCAGAATCTCCCGGAAGCTGGCAAATGCTCTGACTTTCACCTTCATGGCCTTGCCGTCTGCATCCTTATTTTTTCCAAATATCGCTGAAGCTGGATGGTGCAGGTTCCGCTTTGGCTTTCGGGCCGCCCTTCTTCAGAGATGCTTTGATCTTTTCCTCTTCTCTTTGCCGTAGCCGCGCGATCTCCTCCTCAGAGTCGATGCCCATGACGAAGGTGCCGTGGCAGGGCTTGACGTAGGTGAAGAGCATCTCCTTTCCCCGAACGCCCATGGCCACCGGCGGCACGCCGATGATGTAGTAGTCCTTGAAGATCTTGTAGCCCGGATCGATGTAGTAGACCTCTTCCGAGTTTTTTTCGATGTACTCACGAGCATCCTTGAAGGAAGTTCGCTCCAGATAGAGCTTGTACTTCATCTGCTCGATGCAACTCACAGGACCACCTTGTCGATCTTGTTCTTCAACGGGTTGGGATTATGGGTTGCCTTGGCCACGATCTTCTCCGCGGGGTAGTCAATGGTCTCTGCAAGCTCCTCGGCATTCTTGCCGAAGACCACGGCGTAGAGCCTGGCCCTGGAAATGGCGCTAAATGTGGCTCCATAGGTCATGCCGGCATCGCTGTGCATGAAGGTGAAGCAGAGGTCGAAGTCGGTCTTCTTCTCCACGATATCGGCTATGAGCTGGTCTAAGTCGACCGTCTTCTGCACGTAGTAGCTCTCCGGATCGGAGACCTTGAGAAGCTTGACGGCAGCGTCTGTGCCTGCCACGGTCACATCGTAGCCAGCCTTGCAGAGCTTGTGGGAGAGATAGAGGACTATGCTCATCTGCACCGGCACCTCCGGGCAGCCCATCACCAGCAGCGCCTTTTTGCCTTCGGTCATTCGCTCATCTCTTGCTTTATGCTTATGGATAATTGTGGATATTGCTATTAATATTCACAGCAGGCATCGCAGCCTGGATTGCGCTCGCATACCACTTCGTCCATGCTGGCGGATAGGCCGTCCCAAAGCAAAAGCCTGTTCTGCAGAAGCTCGCCTGTGCCGGTCACATACTTCACCGCCTCGGTGACCTGGATGGAGCCGATCACGCCGCAGGTGGCTCCGAAGGCGGGAAAGGTCGTGGCCGGAGGCGCGCGGGGAAAGATGCACTTCAGGCAGGCCGATCTGCCTGGAACTATGGTTGCAGCCTGGCCCTGCAGGCCGCTGATAGCGCCGTGAAAGAGCGGGAGTCCTTGGCGCAGGGCGGCTTGATTCAGGAGGTATCTGGTCGGGAAGTTGTCCATGGCGTCCATGATCAGATCAGAGCCCTCTAGGAGGCGATCGATGCTGTCTTTTGCAATGGTCTCCACCAGCGCCTCAACCTCGATCTCCGGGTTAATGCCGCGCAAAGTTTCCAGGGCCGACTCCGCCTTGTTCCTTCCCACATCATCGCTCCAGTGCAGCACCTGCCGGTTCAGATTGCTCAGCTCGACTCTGTCGCAGTCCACGATGCGAATCCGGCCAAAACCGGCTGCTGCCATGTAGATGGACACGATCGAGCCCAGGCCGCCAGCTCCGGCTATGAAGACGGCAGTTTCTTTCAGCTTCTCCTGGCCCTCCTCGCCGAAGAGGCGGATCTGGCGGGAGTATCGTGATGCATCTAGATCTGTTCTCATCCTCCGTGCACGATCCGCACCACCTTGAGTTCGTCCCCGCAGCCTGCCATCTCCTCCTCCGGGACTATCCGGCCGTTCTTGGCCACGATCACCTCGACGGGGTTGATCCCCAGATCCAGGAGGAGGTCCTGGATGCGGGCGTTCTCCACTGCCATCTCTTTTCTGCTGCCGTCCGGCAAGGCTATTATCATCTCACTCAAACCTCACACACTCATCACTCTCTCCCAGGCCGATGATAAAGTTCGTGGTGACTTTATTGCCTCAAAACGGAAAAGGCAGAGAAGCCAAAAAGCCTCCATGCCCGATCACTCCAGCTGCAATGCAAAGCCCGAGGTCCGATGCCTCGGCGTGATTCACAATTGTGAACAGGAGCAATGATATCATCTATAATTTGCCCGCGTAGAAGATAAAATTAAGGGGAGGCCGATCAAATAACGGGGGATTTAGGCTAATCCTTATATTCCAAGCCAAACGATATATAAATAGCCGAGCAGCAAGCAATTAAGCTTCAAGGGCTATCTTATGGCAGAGGTGGGATATATGAAGAAGTTAATATATATTTTATGCCTATTTTTGATCTTAACCTCGGGCGCGCAGGCGGGATGGGAGAAGTTGTGGGATGGGCCTGTGGGGACGGTTGTGGTGAGATATGATCCTCCGGATAAAACCGTGCTCTTCGCCACAAGACAGGATACGGGAGATATATATAGATACAATCCAGACAATAGATATTGGGAAAAGGTCGGCGGTCCCGGAAAGATGTTTATTGCGACGCGCGAAGCTCTTTACGGTCTGTCCCCAGATAGCCAGGGAGTCTGGATGTTCACTGGCAAAGCTGATAAATGGACGCAAGTTGGCGGTGCTTCCTCTGCTATTTATGGCGGTGGATTGTATCTATTAGCCACCAATCCTGATACAGGAGATCTATACAAGTACGATGGAACACCTATGAAATGGCACAAAATTGGAGGTCCAGGCAAGGATTTTGTAGTGACCAATAGTCGGTTAATTTTTGGACTCTCCCCGGATGCCAATGGCGTTTGGCAATATAATTCCGATTTGAATTGGAAACAGATCGGAGGTCCAGCAAGGGAGATTTACTCTCCAACAGTTGCCACGGGCCTGTATGCCACAAATCCCGATACAGGAGACATTTACAGTTACGATCTCTTAAGCCAGAAATGGACCAGGATAGGGGGGCCGGGCAAGATGTTTGCTGCAGATGATTGGAACAATCTCTATGGGCTTTCCAATGACGGAAGCATTGTGTGGAAATATATGGGAGTCCCGGATGATTGGGAGCAGATTGGCGGTCCAGCCGGAGAGATCTACGCAGCCGGTAAAGATTTGTATATCGTTAGCCCCCATACTCGGATGCTTTACCACTACGTTCCCTAAACCCGTTTTCTTTCTTTTGAGCTAGGCTACATGGTAGGATATGGTAGGAGGAACCAGTTCAATGAAATCTTGACCATTGGTCCTTTCTATTTGGCAATCAGCCCTCGGCGATATCTCTCAAGGGCTACCCTGTGAGGGCATTAGACCCCCACAGGAAGCGCAAGATTATCGTCCGTAGAGACCTTTATGCTATAGCGAACTTTGCTTCAATTGAGCCTTCAAAGGCGTTCGGCGCATAGAACTTCATGCGATATGAGCCCACCGGAGCACGATTATTCTGATCGCCTGCGTGGTGCTGGTCCCAATTGATCATCTTTGCGGCGCTGCCAAACTCAATAACAGGTGTCTTGAAGCGCCAGTGCTCTGGATCTACGCTGTCATAAAGGCTCCATTTGCCATTATCCTTCTTCTCTATCTCATAATATGCTCCTTCCAGGTTTGAGCTGCCGGGGGCAGTCTTCTTTAGGACGAATTGAACCGTCTCGCCCTGAGCGTATTCTGGTTTCTTGGGCGAGAGCGTCAGGCAGGCAAAGGCACATTCTGCATCAGGGTGGTCGGTGGCTCGCTGTGTGGGCACCAGACCGGCAGGGTCCGCATCATTGCCAAACCAGACGACTGCGTAGTTGCCATCGATGCCCACCCCCATCGCCTGCCAGATTGTGCCGGTGAAGATGCCCCGCTGGAGTATGGTATCACTGTGGTCACTGCTGCCCTTCCACACGTCCATGGCCGCCGAAGGCGTTATCTCTCGGCTGTTCCAGCTTGCGATCTCATAGCCGTTACCATCATAGCTCTCCGTGATCTCGCGCGGCTTGTTCCACATCTGACTGGACTGGGCGCTGCCCGTATAGCATACGGCTGTCCAAGTGCCGTGGCTTGACCAGCTGTGGAGATTGCAGCTACCTGTCCCGTAAGTCCCTGTGTCAGGATGGTATGAATTGAGATCCTCGATGTGAGCACGTGCAACTTTGGTCAGCGAGTTAGTGATCGGTAGAGCCGAAAGACCATTATCCTGCCGATACTGATTGATCAGATCGGCCAGCTGCCTCTCCTTATCGGTCAGAGGGCTCTGCTGGTCCGAGGCCTGCGCTACAACCATAATCGTCGCCAAGGTCAGAGCTGCGGCCAGCAACTTCCTTTTGTGAGCATTCTGTAGAGCCAAAATTCTCCCTCCGTTGTAAATGAATTTTGATTATTGTTTATAGATCTTTGCGTTCTAGGCGCTAGAAATTACAAACACAGGGCCTGCGTCAGCCCTCATGGAGATCTTCCAACTTCAAAGCAGCCATCTTTCCTTTGCAGGTCGGGCCCAATCGCCTTTCCGGCGAATATGATGGCATATTCGAAGTATTTTATATACTAAGAGCTGGAGAAATTGATAGGGTGTCGATGTTGGCAGCGGGAATGGAGTTTGTTCCCACCACCTGTCCGTACTGTGGCACAGGATGCAGTTTTTATCTGGTGGTAAGAGACAACAGGGTACTGGGGATAGAGCCGTGGCACACCCCTCCTATAAACGAGGGCAAACTGTGTCAGAAGGGGAGATATGCCTATGAGTTCATCCACAGCAAAGACCGCCTCACAAGGCCGCTGATAAAGGAGAACGGATTTTTTGTGGAAGCCACCTGGGATGAAGCTTATCGATTGACAGTGAAGAAATTCAAATCCTACAGGCCAGAGGAATTTGCCTGCCTCGCCTCTGCAAAGGCTTCGAATGAAGATAATTACCTTATGCAAAAATTTGCCCGCACGGTGCTGAAGACCAACAACATAGACCATTGTGCAAGATTGTGCCACTCTTCTACGGTCTCTGCGCTGTCTGAGGTATTCGGCTCGGGAGCAATGACCAATTCCATACTGGACCTGCAGGAATCAAAGTGCATATTCGTCATAGGGAGCAATACCTTTGAACAGCATCCACTGATTGGCAGAAGGCTCATCCTGGCAAAGAAGAGGGGAGCAAAGATCATCTATGCAGATCCAAGGTACACCCCAACGGCAAAGCAGGCAGATCTCTACCTTTCCATGTATTCGGGCACTGATGTGGCACTGCTCAATGGACTTATGCACCATATCCTGGAGAACGGCTGGGAGGATAGGGAGTTCATCGTCAGCAGAACAAAAGGCTTCGCATCCATGAAAGAGGCGGTGATGAAGGACAGCTATGATCTTAAGAACGTCTCAAAGCTTACCGGCATTCCAGAATCCGACCTGGCAACAGCTGCAGAATGGATCGCCAAATCCAAACCCTGCGCTCTGATCTATTCCATGGGAATCACCCAGCACACCGTGGGGGTGGATAATGTGAAATCCGTTGCCAATCTGATGATGCTGACCGGCAATATCGGAAAACCGGGCAGCGGGGTCAATCCCTTGCGGGGGCAGAACAATGTTCAGGGTGCCTGTGATATGGGCTGTTTGCCTGATGTGTACAGCGGATATCAGAAAGTCACGGACCAGGAATCCCGCGGCAAGATGATGAAGATATGGGGAGTGGATGAGATCGCCAACGGTAGTGCGGGCTATACTGTGACCGAGACGATGAATCTTCTTGTAGATGAGCCCGGCAAAATAAAGTGTCTGTACCTGATAGGTGAGAATCCCATGCTCTCAGACCCTGACCTCAATCATGTGAGAGCAGCACTGGAGAACGTAGAATTCATGGTATCTCAGGAGATCTTTCTGAGTGAGACCGCAGAGTTTGCCGATGTGATCCTTCCTGCCGCTTGCTATGCTGAAAAGAACGGAACCCATACCAATACTGAGCGGCGCGTGCAAAGATGGAGGAAGGCCGTCGATCCGCCAGGGCAGGCAAAGCCGGACTGGCTCATCATCTGTGAGATAGCCGGGCTCATGGGATACGGCAAACAGTTCTCCTACAAGAAAGAAAGCGAGATATTTGACGAAATCGCTAAGGTAACGCCCTCTTACGCAGGCATGAATTATGAACGTCTAGAGCATCCGTATGCCCTTCAGTGGCCGTGCCCCGACATAAGCCATCCCGGAACCCAGATACTCCATACTGAGAAATTCGCCACAAAAGACGGCCTTGGCCTTTTCAGCGCAGTGGGGTGGCAGCCACCCGTTGAGGTCACAGATTCCGAATATCCGCTGATATTGACCACCGGCAGGAGCATCTGGCACTGGCATACAGGGACCATGACCCGCCGTTCGAAGACCCTTGACGCCGAAGTCAAGACAGGCTGGGTGGAGATTCATGCCAAAGATGCAGAGAAACTTGGGATCGATGATGGCGAAATGGTCCGGGTTTCATCACGCAGGGGCAATATCGAAATTCAGGCAAAGGTAACGAAAGACATCAAGGAGGGAGTGGTTTTCATACCATTCCATTTCAAGGAGTGCCCAGCCAACATCTTGACCAACAATGCTTTGGACAGCGTCGCCAAGATCCCAGAATATAAAGCGTGTGCAGTAAAGGTAGAGAAGATAAAAAGGTGATAGGATGAGTGCCAAGGGTGATCTGGTGTATGCCTGGGCCACCAATGCTCTGATCAGAGAAAAAGGCGAATCAGGTGGTGCGGTCACCGCTATTTTGAGATTTGCCCTGGAGAACGGCATGGTAGATGCAGTGCTCGGGGTTAAGAAAGGTGCAGACATATACGATGCGAGACCAGTCCTTATCACGGACCCTGACGAGGTTATAGAAACCGCTGGGGCCATCTACGGGGGCACGCTTCTGCTCTCCAAGCTTTTTGGGAAGTATCTGAAGGGTGCCAAAGATTTGAAGATAGCAGCTGCCCTTAAAGGCTGCGATGTGATGGGAGTCTACGAGCAGGCAAAGCGAAAGCAGGTGAATCTGGATAATGTGATAATGATCGGCCTCAACTGCGGAGGGGCCACGACTCCTGCCATGATGAAGCGCACCATGTCCGAGGTCTTTGAGGTGGATCCAGACTCGGTGAGAAAAGAGACAATGTATAAGGGACATTTGCATATCGCCTATGATGGTCAGCAGAAAGACATATCAATTCCCAAACTCGAAGATGCCGGCTATGGTCGAAGAAGCAACTGCAGACGCTGCAAGATGAAGATCCCAAGACAGGCAGATCTAGCATGCGGGCAATGGGGTGTTAAAGAGGAGATGGTGGGAAAGGCCACCTTTGTCGAAGTGTGCAGCCAGCGTGGTGCAGAGTTGATCGACAGGGCTCTGGAAGCCGGGGCTGTAGACATAAAGATCCCTGACGATTCGTGCATCAAGGCCCGCAAGAGAAGGGAGGAAGCGGTATTGGCCCTGGCTGATAAATGGCGGGAGAGGGATTTTTTACCCTTGAGCAGCAGCAAGGAGCGCCTAAGAATGATAATCGAGGAGACCTCCAGGTGCATAAAGTGCTACACCTGTGTAGAGGTATGTCCTGCCCTGTTCAACACCATCAAGCCCTATATCACCGCATTCCCTGGCAAGGTTCCGCCGGAGTTAGGATTCCATCTGCTGCGCTACTCCCATGTCGCTGATTCATGCATAGACTGCGGCCAGTGTGAGGAGCTCTGTCCCATGGATATTCCCAATGCCCTATTCATGCATGCGATCGAAGCCGACCTTGAAGAGCTATATGGTTATCATGCAGGCGAGGACATGTCGCTGCCTGCAGTGGCCATCATGGAGGAGCCCGATATGACAGATTGAGCATCCGATCGATCGGTGAATATGGTTTTTTCCTGGCTCGAACTTGGCCCAGATCCTGCCGCTCATAAGCTCTACAAGCTTCTTGGTTATGGACGGGCCGATGCCTCTGTACTTGCCAAACGGCGGAGTATTATCCTTAATGTACTTAAGTATAAGAACATGCTCAATAGAGCTGCAAAAACTCTCGGACAATAATTATAAATACAAATAGAGTCTGTGAAGTCCCTCATAGTCACTTTACTCAATGTCGTAGAGCAGTTGGTCCAAGAGAACCAGCAACTCCGAGCAGAAGTTCAGCAATTAAGAGATGAGAACGCCCGATTAAAAGGAGAGAAGGGCAAACCGAGGATTTTGCCGAACGTTCCTCCACGAGAGCCAAAATTCCCATCAACTGAGAAGTCGGTAGTGAATCATTTATAGGTTGGAATTTGAATCAACCAAATGGACACGCCATTATCAAATACTGGTTTATCCAAGAATGGTCCTCATGGGGTACGTCTACCGGATTGCATGCTGTAAACGAATTCCAAAAACTCCAACCTATTTCTGAATCACGACCCCTGGCCTGGAATGCTGGCCCGAGCAGATCTCCCAATAGACGTATCTCCTTGAATTATTCTAACGACCAAGTGGTCCTCAGTCCGATCTGAATCGGGGTCATGAAGTCCTATCCTCCCCCCCATAAGTTAAATAGGATCCGTGACTAACAATTACGTTCATGCACGAATCTCGTTCAGCAATAGCCGAGTGTCTTGACTCCGATCTTTCGTCATATCCCAATAACAGGGCTGGTGGCAGGGTTTTGATCAAGATGAGTCGCAAATTCGGGTTTTTTATTGCAATAATATTATTTTCAGTAGTACTGCCCGGCTTGGCCGTTTCCCAGGATTCCGGTTCTCCCCAAGAGGTGAACTTCCTAGTCTTCCGTACCCTTACCACGAGTTTTGGGACGGATGAGCAGATGTGCAACCACTACCAGCTCACGGTCCTTAGGGATGGACAGCTTGTGGACCTGGGAGTCGGGGGCGGGACAGCTGAGTCTACCAACGGTCTTCTGACGCTCAGCCTGACCCCCGGGGATTACAGCTACAGGATAGACTTCAGCTACACGATGCCCCCCGAGGCCGGTGTGACCGAAGGATACTTCACGGTCACCGGGGGTTCGCCTACCACAGTAGAGGTGGATACGAAGGCAGTGCCGCAGTCGGCCCCAGCTTCCACGAATCCGGGAACAGGTGTGGCTAATATCGGATGGGCAGGGACAAACCCCGGCCAGAATGAGCCTGGCACAGCAGGCCTGCAGCCCTCCACCAAGAAAATCTCGCTGGGAGCTATTGAGATCAAGGGGGTCGATCCTGAGTCCTTGATCCAGACTTCTGAGTGGGGGGAAGTCCCTTCAAATCAAGTCATGGTGAAACTTAATGAGGGAAAAGGGCGTAGCGACGCTGATAGTCTTGCATCAAGCCTAGGCGGTCGGGTTGTAGGGTACTTGGAGTACATTAACCTCTATCAGATCGAGACTTCAGGCAAAACAGAGACGGAACTTAGAGAAGCAATCTCCAAGGCCAAACTAGACTCCTCTGTCGAATATGTTTTCCCGAATCAGCAGTCTTTTCTTGACCGGGGCTTGCCTCTGGACGACCCCGTCTACGGAAATGGGCGAGGAACGGGTTATGAGATAGTCGGCGTCCAGCGGGCCTGGGACCTGATAAGTGATTCTGGGCGTACCCTATCGGAAGTGCACGTGGGAGTCATAGACGATGGCCTCTACAAAGGGTATGGAGAGTTCAATGGCAGAGTGAAGATAGGCACTGCTGATTCCAATTCAGAGTTGGATGAGCCATTAGTATATTACGACAGTGATGGAGAATTACGCGACTATACCATACCCGGTAGCCACGGCACAGGAGTTATGAACATAATTGCTGCAGATCCTGATAATGGCGGCCTGGTAGGCATTGCCTCTAAGCCTCTCGAGGATAAGCTCATGGCTTCTATGATTAATCGAGATGCTTCTCAATTCGATAATAAGCATTCCTATGCCCCAGGTGGATTGGCTGCAATCATGAGGGGGATAGAAAACGGGGCTACAATCATTAGCTGTTCCTGGGGGAATAGCAAGGCTGACCCAGAATTGGCAGCAACCTATAAAGAGTTCTTCGAGAAGATCTCTAATGCATACCCCTATCTACTCTTCATCTGCAGTGCAGGAAACGATGGAAAGTCTCTGGATGGAACTCGCCGATATCCTAGTGGCCTGAAACTGCCCAATATGATTACCGTAGGCAATATCATGAATGATGGAACCAAGGCTACGAGCAGCAATATGATCGGTGGCGACTTTGAAGTGACTTTAGCTGCTCCAGGCCAACAATCAGTTTGGGGCAGGGATAATCAGGGCAACATCAAGAACGACGGTGGCGGTACCAGCATGGCCACACCACATGTGACTGCGGCTGCTGCCATGATCAGGTCTTTGAACCCCGACTTAAGCGCAGGGGAGATCAAGGATATCTTGAAAGAGACTGCTCGAACCAGCATAGATGTTAGTGGCACGACAATACCTGCACCGGAAGAGCTCGGAGGTCGAATCCTAGCTGTTGACCTGGCTGTACAGAAAACGATCGGCTCAGACGTTCCTAGTCAACTCAACCCGCTACCACCTACTATTGCTCCTGAACCAGGCCTTGTGGTTGAACCTAGGAAGCCCGGACAGCAATTGACAGCGCTGAACGTCGAGATCGCCAATGCTGTTTACACAGACCAGGACCGAAGGCTATTTTATTGCATAGGCAGCAATGGAGTGATTTCTTACCGAAATAGAATTTATTTGACTGGACTTGACTTGGACAAGGTGGCGAAGGTAACGTACATTATTGATCCATCTTTTCCAAATCCAGAGGTAACTTCTGAGGATCCCAGTAACAGCTTTGAGATATGGATCATGACCTGGGGGCGTTTCCCGATGAATGCCATCATAACTACCAAGAGTGGACAGGTCTTCGAGAAGACGTACAGCTTCTCTTTCAAATCGAAAGTAGAAAACGCACTCGCAATGGGAATACCTCAGGTGGAACAATGTTAAGCAACATGCAGCATTGACCAAAATCTAGCTTGCATGAGCCTAGATCAATAAAGGCGATCGGCTGTAATCCTATGGCAAATGCCGCCTTCGCCAAGGCCAGGGAGCTGGGGTACAGTGGGTAGGTCTTGGCCCCGATCCCACATCATTTTTGGAGACGATCTCTCGGTCCTGAAAAATGTTATCTAAAGCCCCTACAGCGGCATCTAGTAGCGGTCATAGAAGAGCACCATAATGACGGAGATTTGAGAAGATTCGCGGCCAGTGGGGGCGGAGCTTTGTACCTGGCCAGCATCAGGACACATCACTCCAGGTTTGCTTCCTCCTCTCCAAGCTGGCGTTCTTGACCGCTATGGATTGGGCGGTGAGGAGTTAAAGGCTATGGGTCTCAGAGGGCGGAGTGGGAAGCCCCCTGTTTTTAGGCTGGGAATGATAATTCCGCACGTCTTCACATGTAAATCTCATACAGCATGTCGATTTACATCCTTCGGGCATGAGCCCCGTCCTGAGGCTCATGAGGGTTTTATGAGTAATTCAACTCCGCTGTCAAGAATACTTGGAGCTAACCACTATTTGCCTGTTTTTCTGGTTATCACAGCCAGAAGCGTGCCACTCCCAAGTTCAGCCACTACTGACATCTTAAATTCTCGATCGTAGCGCCGCATCATTTTCTCCATGCACATCCCTCCAAGGACAGATGTTGCTCAACTCATTGTCTACTTTGAGGGGTCCATTCCACAAATCCAGCAAGTACGCACCAATTCTGAAGAACTCTGTGGAGTACATCGAGACCCTGAACGAGCGCATATTCCTCATGAAGGATCTCGTCGCTGTCGAGGAGGCGTTGAGCCTGAGCGTTGAGATCTACGAAGGCGACATCCAATTCTAATGCTTTGAATCTTGGACTTATTCCTGGTTCATCCTGACTTTGCCTTTAAGGTACTGACGCAAATCATACTCCTAGTGTCTCGTCACCCATATAATGTCGTAAAGTATATGATGTATTATCTCCATAACCAACCTTGGAGAAATGGATATGAAGAAGTACATCGTTGCACTTTCCGAAGAGGAACGTAATACTCTTGTCGAACTTACTTCCAAAGGCAGTCAAAAATCTCAAAAAATCCTCGACGCGTTGATTTTACTTGGGTGCGATGAAGGCGATTTTCAAACAGAGAGATCGACTAATGAGGAAATAGCTCGCGTGCTGAATATAAGCATGAGAAAAATTGACCGTGTCAAGAAGCGATTTGTCGAGGAGGGATTTGATGTTGCTC
>Ga0315277_10003856_pt1 | contig 20213 bp, 23 predicted proteins | sample YL17G05_15_MG_FD_203695 | JGI IMG/M metagenome (GOLD analysis project Ga0315277, IMG submission 203695) | Sediment microbial communities from Yellowstone Lake, YNP, Wyoming, USA - YL17G05_15 | ecosystem: Environmental > Aquatic > Freshwater > Lake > Sediment | place: USA: Wyoming | collected... | reverse complement strand
TGCGCCCAGGTGCAGTTGACCTGCCCCACCGCTTTGAGATACCGGAAGGTGTTGAGCCAGTAGTCGAACCGTTCGAGGTTTCCGGCGCCGCTGACCTTCGGCCGCAGCGATGCCATCTCGTCGACGAACGCGCATTCCTTCTCGACCTCGGCCCAGGGCCTGCCGTCGGGCTGGATGCCGCCGGGACCATCCACCCATGTGGACGGCCGAGGCAGATACGAGTCCCGCCTCTTGCCAATGCCCATGTCCGGCCCGCCGTCGAGCCTGACGAAGAGCTTTGCGGCCGGCTCGGCTGCCGGCTCTCCAAACTGGGCCTTCGCCCAATCGAGGTAGAAGTCTTCCGTCGGCATATCGCGCGGGCGGCTGTCGACGTCGGAGCGAGGCATGTCGGCCTCGTAGCCTTCGACGGCGGAGCCACCGCAGTTGATCTTGCGCACGATGCCCTGCCCTTCCACTGTAAAGGCGGCGATGCACGGGAACTCCACGATAGGGTCGAACTGGATCTCGAGCATACCGTCCGACACTTGCACGTCGGGGAACGTGTAATCGAGTGCGCGGTTCTGACCCACTTTGGCAAGAATATCGAGCTTGTCGATCACCTTGCGCCCCTGCAGTGTCACGCCGAAGACACGTTTGCCCGCCTCGGCGTAGTGCGGCTCGCAAAACTGCAAACGCACGGCGTAGGTTCCGTTCGGCACCTTGAGCCGATACGCCTTCACGTCATAGGTGACCGTCTGATACAGCGCATCCTGCTCCGTGTCCGCGATCGGATTGTTGGGAAATGCAGCAAAGTTGCCGCCCTCCCGCCCTTCCGTATGCTTCAGGTCGGGCACAGGCGTCTCCTTGCCCAGATACGGATTCCAGGGCTTTTGCTCCCAGGCGGCCTTGGCCAGGGCCGAGACATTGGGGCCGAGGATTCGTGTGCGCCAGTGGATGCCGAGGAGGCCGGAGCAGCCGTAGGCCAGGGCATCGGCGGCATCCCGCCGCATCCGACCCACCCAGAGCTGTGGGATCAGCAACGCCGGATCGTCCTCCAGCCACGGAATCGCCCACGTCGGCCGGCCCTTCACGCGTGAAAAGCCCACCTCCACCGGCGCAAAGCCCACCTGCCGGTTAATGCACGTCATCGGCATATCCTTGGGCAGGAAGTTGTCGAACAGGGCCCGGTCGTTCGGCGGTCCGAGCACCCAGCCGCACGTGGCCAGGGTGAACGTCGCGTTCACGCGCTTCGCCGCCTCGATGGCCGCCTTCAAATCCGCCACCGTCGCCTGAATCTCCTCATCCTTGGGATTGCCCCACGTCCACGACTCGGGCGTCCAGAACCAGTAGTAGTCGAGCGGATAGGCCTTGCCGATTCGATAGAACATCCCTTCATAAACCTCGCGGACCACCGCCGGATCGTCGGGGTTCTTGCCCTCGCTCTTGATTCGCTCCTTGACAACATCGGGGACGATCAGCGGCGTCTCCGTGCCTTCGCACGTCCGCACGCCGAGGGCGTGGGTGAACTTGAACGCCTCCCTGAGCATCTGGCCGGTCCGGTTGAAGACGGCGTTTCGCTCCTCGGGTGTCTTGGGCCAGGGCATCGCGCCGAACATCACCTCCGGGCCGTAGTCGTCTCGCTCGAACAACTGAGCCGCGCCGAAGGAGAAGTCGCCGGTCTTCTTCGCCACGTAGCCCCAGTTTCCGCGGAGCGTATTCATGTAGCTCGAAGGAGAGCTGAACCGGACCGTGCCGTCCGGATTGACATCTCCTTTCAGCCCGATCCAGACGGTAGGCTCCGGCCCCACGCCGCCCTGCGGGTATGTGTGCAGGCCGATCAGATTCATGCCAAGCTTGGGAAGCTGTGCGATGACCGCCTTGTAGTCATCGGTGTTCCACCAGTCCGGCCCCTCCGGAAAGTCGTGAAAGGGCTGGATGCCCCGAGTCTTGAACAGCGGCTTGCCGCGGTCGTCCAGAGCGGGCGGGTCCAGCGGGATTTTCGCGTCGGGTACGACATCGCCGTGAAGATAGAAGCGCACGCCCAGATGCTCCGCGAATCGGTACGCCGCGTACAGTGTGCCCACCGGATCACCGCCCACGACAAGTAGAATCTTCCGACCGCCGGGATTACCCGGCAAGATAGTTTTCAGCAGATATTGCTCAGGCTCCAGCGCTGCAATCGACTTGGCCAGTTCCGCATCGTTCTTCACCGCCGCCTGAACAACAGGCTGCTTGCCGTGTCCAACGAGAATGAGGTCTCCTTCCGAGGGCAGCCGTCCGCCGCTTTGGGCGATGGGCACAAGCTGATCTGTCCGCAGGTAGAGGTATCGCCGAATCTCTTTGGCGGCCAAGTCCTCGGGCAGCTCAGCGGCTTGCGGCTCCACAATGGTCACCTGTGCGGCTGCCACGCATACGGCCGAGCCAGGCCCGCCCCAGTTCGGCGCAATCAACGAGAGCAGAACGGTGGAAAACAGAAGGACGGAATACCGCGATTTCATAACAGGCCCTCCGGATTTACAATTTACCATTTACGATTTACAATCTGCTGAGTGGGCGGCTCAGAACCGTAGCAATCGTACACGAGTCTAAATCATAAATCGTAAATGGTAAATCGTAAATGACAAGGGCGATCCTGGATTGTTATACCGATGAGCCCGCAGGCTTGGGCGTGCCGCCATTCGTGGGGGTTTGGCCCCGGTACGTCGCCGGCTTGTACGAGGAGGAGCCGACCTACCTGACGGTGGATGATATCCGGCTGGTCCGATACGTCGAATCCGTCCCCAAGGTCGTGATCGATCCGCCCGCCGGACGGACCCACATTGAGGTACTCAACCACACCCGCAGCTACGAGGAGATTCGCCGGGTCCTGGAGAACGCGGATGAGGCGGTCATCGTCGTCGGCGTCCAGACGCCCGGCAAATACCTCAGCGCGCGTCCGGGGACGCTACGCGAAGTCATCAAACTCCTCACGCCCTTCAAGCTTCGCAAGGTCCTGACAGGACCGGTGCTCACGGGCGGCACGCAGTTCCGTGGCGGCTTTCGCCCCCAACTGCCTCAGGAGGAAGACTTCGATGAGTTGCAGCCCTTCACTTTTGAGACTTATGAAGAGTTACAGCCTTATGCCCTGAAGGGCGCTCATCTGATCGGCCAGATGCCGCGACTGGCGAATCGCATCGTCGAGATCGAGACCGGCCGGGGCTGCCCACGGGTGAAGGGCTGCTCCTTCTGCACCGAGCCGATCAAGAACACAGTCCTGTGGCGCAGCGCCGACTTGATCGTCGAAGAAGTGAAAACGCTGACGGCGCACGGCGCCCGAGCGTTCCGGTTGGGCAAGCAATCCTGCATCTACAGCTACGAGGGCGGCGACCCGCAGAAGCTCGAGGCCATGCTCTCGGGTGTGGCGGCGCTGAGGCCTGCGGTCCTGCACCTGGACAACGCCAATCCGCAGATGATCGACGACCGGCGGACGGAACTCTTCGTCAAGTACCTGACCCCGGGCAGCACCGCCGCCATGGGGATCGAGTCCTTCGATCCGGAGGTCACGCAGGCGAATAATCTCAACTGCCCTCACGACATGGCCTTTGAAGCCATCCGGACGGTGAACCGCATCGGCGGCTTTCGGGGCGACAATGGCTGCCATGCCTTGTTGCCGGGCATCAATATCCTGCTCGGCTTGGCCGGCGAGACTCCCGAGACCCTGGACAAGAACCTCGCGGCGTTGAAACGCATCCTCGACGAGGGCCTGCTCATCCGGCGAATCAACATCCGCCGGGTCGTGCCGTTCCCGGGGACCGCGCTCTACGAAGGGGTCGGCCAGAAGTACCTGCGAAGGAACCGCCAGTACTACACCGCCTGGATCGAGCAGGTCCGCCAGGAGGTGGATATCCCGATGCTCCAGAGGCTCTTTCCCGTCGGTACCGTGCTCAAGGACCTGTGCAGCGAGGTTCACAACGGCAACACCACGTTCATGCGGCAGATCGGCAGCTATCCGATTCTCGTGGGCGTGCACGAGCGGCTGCCGCTGAACGAGTTCTTCAACGTCCGCGTCGCCGGATACATGCGCCGCAGCCTCATCGCCGAGCGGATCGTATAGCGCAACCCCAACCATTGCCGCGTCAATTCCAGGGCGTGGGGCGAAGATACAAGAGCATCGGCGAGGCAGGCAAGAGAGCCGTCAGCGAACAGCGGGCCCATCCCGCTTCAAGAATCAGATGTGGCGAGAAAGCTCCGGGAAGAGAATTGACAATCACCCTCAGGCAAAGCTATAGATAGGATAGTCTGCACGAGCGCCTGTAGCTCAGCAGGATAGAGCATCGGTTTCCTAAGCCGTCCTTCCCCCCATAAGTGTTTTGCTGTCAGTGCTTTATGGCCGCTTTTTAGCGTCAAAACAAGGTTCTCAAGTGGTTCACAAGTGAGTGACAAGTGGCGTATCGCAGTGGTTTGCCGGTGGCGACTGACACTTTTCTGACACCGTCAAAAACGCCCTGGCCTCCTGAAACCGTGGGGACTTGGACTTCTCACGGACACAAGAACGAGCCTCCCATTTAGCGAATGAGGCCAGGTCTTCCAAGGCGAACGCATGACGGCCGCCGTGTTGGAGAGGCTGACCCATCACTGCCACATCTTCAAGATGAATGGCGAGACCTACCGGCCCCGCGAGCCGGTCAACAAGGACAAATCAGGACAGCAATGATCCTCTTGATGATGGGATGTAATGGTGTATAGTATGCCTTAGGTGGGTCCAAATTCGGCGCCGAGGTGGTCCCGTTTGCATGCCGATTTCCAAGCGAAAAAGTGAGTGACGCAAAAGTGACGCAAATCGGCACTTCGGCGTGACATAGCAAAAAGGCTGCCAAGCATAAGTGCTTGACAGCCCACACCTTATCGCAGTGGGTAGGACTGGAGGTGAACCAGCGACACACGGATTTTCAGTCCGAAAGTCTGCGCATAACCACTTTAATATCAATGACTTAAAACGCGTTTTTCAGGCAAGAACGAGGGTTACAAGTGAGTGACAAGTGGCGCTACAAGTGAGTGATACGGATTCAGAAAACTTCTCGCGCGCCCGTTAAAATAGGGTAGCGCGAGGAGGCAGCCTCTGGCATACTCTCGAAGAAACGGGAGGCATTGTCCGATGCAGGTAACGCTCCATCACCCAGGGGATCTCGAACAACTGCGCCAGTACAGCCGCCAGCAGCACAACGCGGCGCAAAGAGACCGCTATCGCGCCGTGATTTTGGCTCTGGAAGGCCACGAAGCTCCCCAGATCGCTCGAACTTTAGACCGCAGTCGGCGGTTTGTGCAACGCTGGGTCTACCACTATCGCGATCACGGTCTGGAGACCCTCGGTCCGAAGCGGCAATCGGGTCAGCCCAGCAAGTTGCCCACGCCCCAGTACGAAAGGTTCAAGACACGGTTTCTGGCCGAGCCCACGCCGGCCGATGGGGTTTGCACTCTGCGGGCCAAAGAGGCCCGGCAGATCCTCGCGCAAGAGTTCGGTGTCGAGTACACGCTGGGGGGCATCTATGATCTGCTGCACCGCTTGGGCCTGTCCTGCCTGGTCCCACGTCCTCGTCACCCCAAGAACGATCCCGCACAGATGCAGCAATGGCGTGACGAGGCCCCCCTTTTGTCCAGAAGACGACGCAGGAACATCCAGACCGGCAGATCGAAATCTGGGTCCAGGACGAAGCCCGCATCGGACAGCAAGGGACCCTGACCCGTCGCTGGGGGCTAACCGGCTCGCGTCCAACGGCGGTCCAACAGAACGAGTATGAATGGGTGTACCTGTTCGGCGCCGTCAACCCGCTGACGGGCGACTCCTCAGCTCTTTTGGCCCCGCTGGCCAACACCGACTACATGAACCATCATCTACGCTTCATCAGCGAGCAGGCCGGGCCCGAGGTGCAAGTGATTCTGGTGTTGGACCGGGCCGGCTGGCATCTATCCAAAGCGTTGCGTGTGCCCGAGAACATCACGCTGTTCCACCTGCCGGCCTACAGCCCCGAGTTGAATCCGGCAGAGCGATTGTGGGCCTTTCTCCGCAGCCACTCCCTGAGCAACCGCGTCTATCGCGACTACAACGATCTGTTCCAAGCCTGTGGCGTGGCCTGGAATCAACTGACCCGGGAGCAACTACGTTCGATCTGCCGTGCAGAATGGATGCCACGCACGAATTAACCAGAGTCCGTATTAGAGCGGACATGACTTGTGCATAGATCAGATGGAACGGGCCCGCAGAGTGTTCCAGGCGTTGGTGTAGTACTTCTGAGTCGTCACGTGCTCTATGTTGAACAGTTGTCATGAAGTCTTCCCTCCATTCACCAGGCGCAGAATGGCCGCGCTTGAGCACTCGGCTTTCTTCCGTCCTGTCCTTTTTCGCCGCAGCAGGATGATTCCGCCGAGGGCTTGGAAACTTGAGGCGGTTGAGTCTCTGTGACTTCTTCGATCTTCACGTTGCAGCAACAGGACTTCGACGCTCGGAAGAGCCATGACAAAATGCTCTTTTTCTTCTGATCAGCCATCTTTCCATTTCCTTCTCAAATCAGACTAAACACAAATCCGGCCAGTACGGCGGTCAGGAACACAATCGTCACAAAGGCAGCGACCAAGCGTGCTTTGAAGATACCGGCCAGCATACTCATTTCCGGGATACTCATGCCGGCGCCGCCGATAATCAGGGCAATGACGGCCCCGATACCCATGCCCTTTTGCGTAAGAGCCACCGAGATGGGAATAACGGTTTCGGCCCGGACGTACAAAGGAACGCCGATTGCCGCCGCCACGGGGATGGCCAGCGGGTTCTGTGGTCCCGCGATCCGGACGACGGCATCACTGGGCACATAGCCATAGACGGCCGCTCCGATGGCGACACCGATGAGCAGGTAGAGCAGCACGCCGCGAAAGTCGCCCCAGGCACCGGCGAAGGCGCGGCGGACCTTCCGGGCAAACGTGGGGAGCGGCTCCCGTTGGTGTGGACCTCCGCTGATGCGGACATTCTTGACATCCTTGGCCAGCCCCAACCACATCAGAACGGCCCCGCAGATCATAGCCATCAGAAACGTCACCGTGCCGTAGGCCACGCAAGCCTTCCAGCCGAGCAAAGCCAGGAACATCGTAAGGATGATGGGATTGAGCAAGGGAGAAGCCAGGACAAAAGACATCGTGGCCCCGAAAGGCACTCCGGCTCTCAGGAGTCCCACCGTCATCGGGATCGTGGAGCAGGAGCAGAACGGTGTGACGGCCCCCAGCAGAGCGCCCAGGAAGTAGCCCAGCCAACCTTTCCTGTGCAGCCAGCGCCGCAGCGTCTCGTCCGAGACGTACTCGAACACCAGCCCCACCAACGTACTGATGCCCAGGAATAGCACCGTCAGTTCCGCAAAGATCAGGGCAAAGAATTGAAGCGACACCCAAAATGAATTCATTCGACAACTCCTTTCCTTACTCTATCATTCGATACCTTGACCATCAAGGTATAAGGGCAAAAAAAATGCTCAGCCTTCTTGCTCGACCACCCGATTGACGCAGCAGAGTCCCTTCTGCCAGACTTCCCGCCCTGCCTGATATGCTTTTTGGCCCTTGGCGGTCACCGTATAGACCTTGCGCGTCCTGCCGTTCACCACCTGCGACCGGCAGGTGACGCAACCGCAGCGCAGGAACTCCTGCAGTACCGGATAGATCGTCCCCTGGGTAGGCACGCAGAAATCCTCCGTCAGTCGGGCCACGCGCCGGATGATCTCGTACCCGTGAGCCGGGCCATCGCAGATGGCCCGGAGGATGAAGAATTTGCACAGACTGGCGTTCAAGACGCGGCCCCAATACGTTTGGCTCGTGTAGCTGATAGTCATATCTGATCCTATACCTCGATGGTCAATGTATTGTAGGCGGACGCGATCCCCATGTCAAGAGCCCGCCGGCTCTTTTTCTTTCTTTGTCAGTTCAACGCTACGCGATTGATCCATTACCCCGCGGGCTGGCATACTCTCTCTCGATCCCCTGTTGAGCCACCGACACTCGGTATGGGAGATGAACGGTCAGCCGACACTGTAACGGATGCCACCACGCCTGCCAGAGCACCAGTGTCTGGAATGGTTATCGGATCGTCGCAGGTACCCATGCCTGGTACACATAGGCGCTGAGAAACTGCCCTACTCTACTCGCTCGGCAACCAGGCGGAACCCAATGTTGGGACTGCGCCGCTCCGGCAGTGCGCTGTAGCGGTTCGCGGATCGGCAGTACGGCGGAGGGCATCGGAAGCATCCCCCGCGCACGACACGTTTTTGTCCGACCGACAGACAGCGAGGGTCTACCACATCACGGCCGGGGTAGGAAGCCTCCCAATCATCGCACCATTCAAATACGTTGCCATGCATGTCAAACAGCCCCCAGGCGTTGGCGCCCTTCGTGGCCACAGGGTGTGGACACCCATCGCTATTGGCGGCAAACCAGGCCATCCGGGCTAAGGCCTCCTCCGTATCACCGAGCGAGAATCGCGTCTCGCTGCCTGCGCGGCAGGCATATTCCCATTCGGCCTCGGAAGGCAGACGGAACCACCAGCCGGGCACGAGGCCGGCCAGGGTTTGCAGGAAGCATTGTGCGTCCAGCCAACTGACCATGACCACCGGCTGATCGGGCCGCAGGCTGCGAGACGGGTTGGCTCCCATCGCGACTTGCCACTGCCGTTGCGTAACCGGGTGCCGGCCCAGCCAGAACCCTCGTGTGAGTGTTACACGATGGCGCGGCGATTCTCCGTCCTCGTGCCCCTGCTCGGCAGGCGGACTTCCCATGTAGAAAGTACCCGCGGGAATCCAGATCAAAGACAAGGTCACTCCCTTATCGAGTGGGAGGGAATAGGGGCTCCCAGCGCTCCTGTTGGTGGCCGTGATGAGGTCTTCTTGCACCATGCGAATTCCGTCTCTTTCAACCGTATGCCGCTTCTGCCACCGTCTGCACTTTTCCGGGTCCCTTGGCCGGCCTCCGATGCACGGTTTTCGGCGGACGCGGTCGTCGCTGGCCGGCCGGTAGTGCAGCCGCCGATCTTCTCCCGTCCGCGGCGCCGGTGGGAAACCATTGGCGCTTAAGCCACAGGCTCCCGTTGCACCAAGCCGATGTGCACGGGCACCTCCGCGAGCAGACCCTTGACAACGGCGACTGCACGATCCTGTGCAGCGCGGCGTCTTCATCTTACGGGCGGTACGATCAGGACAGGCACCGATGCATAACGAGCGACGTTGTGACTGACGCTCCCTAGAAACACTTCACGGATGAAGCCTCGTCCTTGGCTTCCCATCACGATCAACGTATCCTCGTCCTCAGCAGCTAACCGCAGTATCTCCTGGGTCGGCGATCCGTAGGGAATCTTTATGTCCACGTCTATCGCACCTTGTCGCGTCAGCTCATCCTTTAGTCGCTCGAGGCGTTCCTGATCGATCCGGTTGAACTCTCCCAACCGCTCCTTGAGGTGCGGGTCAATCTTGGTCTTATCCTGGACATGCAGGAGGGTCACCCGACGCACTCCGTTCGCCGCCAGTTGCCTGACCTGCTCGAAGGCTTTCTCGGCATTGTCAGAGAAGTCCGTCGGGAAAAGGACATGCTTCGTGAAGTCCTCGCAGACGGCCCGGCATTTCTCCTTTGCACCCGGCTCGGTCACTCGCAATCGCACGACCAAGACAGGGATCTCGGCACGGTGCAGGATCGCCAGGGCAGTTCCGCCCAGCAGAACCTCGCGGGCAAGGGTAGATCCCAGAGACCCTACCACGATAAGAGAGGCCTGGTGCTCCTTGGCAATTCGATTGACCTCCACCATCGGGGTGCCGGGGCCGACCTGTACAGCGACTTGAAACCCTTGCGCCTCGATGGCCGCCCGTTGGCTGGCCAGTTTGGACTCAGCCATCTGGGAAAGCAAGTGCGCAATTTCCTCCTCATGCCTTACCCCAACGGCATGGGCAAGCACTACCTTCCGGGTCCCAAGATCATGCAGCCCGCGCAGGCAGGCTATCACCATGTCGGATGCCTCCGACAGGTCAGTCGCTATTGCGATGGTCTGAAACATGACTGTGTCTCCTTCTCAAAGACGCCCTGACGGGCCTATGATGCACGGATCTCGGCAGACGATGCCGTTGCGGGCCGGCCGGTTGTGCAGCCGCCGACCTTCTCCAACTCGGCCGGGTCGGTTGCGAACCACTTGCCCTTGAGCCACAGGCTCACATTGACCAGACTGATCAATACTGGCACCTCCACCAGCGGACCGATGACGGCCGCAAACGCTGCGCCATGGTTGATGCCGAATACGCCCACCGCGACCGCGATAGCCAGCTCGAAGTTGTTGCTGGCGGCCGTGAAAGAGAGCGTGGCCGATTTGGCGTAGTTGGCCCCAGCCTTCTTGCCCATCCAGAAGCTTATCAGGAACATGACCACGAAGTAGATTAGCAGAGGAATTGCGATCAGCACCACGTCTCCCGGCTTGTCGATGATCTTCTGGCCCTGCATGGAGAACATGACCACGATGGTGAACAGCAGCGCGATGAGCGTGATCGGGCTGATCTTTGGAATAAACCGGCCGTGATACCACTGCTTGCCCTTGGCCTTGACCAGCACGAAGCGAGTGATCATTCCGGCGAGGAACGGGATGCCCAGGTAGATGAAGACGCTCTGCGCAATCTCGACCACGGTAATCTTCGAAGTGTCGGCGCCCTGGAAGCCCAGCATTGGCGGCAATATCGTGATGAACAGCCAGGCGTAGATGCTGTAGAAGAGCACCTGGAAGATGGAGTTGAAGGCGACGAGGCCGGCGGCGTATTCCGTGTCTCCCTTGGCCAGGTCGTTCCAGACGATGACCATGGCGATGCAGCGGGCCAGGCCGATCATGATCAGGCCGATCATGAACTCCGGCCGATTGTGGAGGAACAGCACCGCCAAAGCGAACATCAGTATCGGGCCGATGATCCAGTTCTGCACAAGGCTCAGACCCAGCACCCGCCAGTTGCGAAAGACATCGCCCAATTCCTCGTACTTGACCTTGGCCAAAGGCGGGTACATCATCAGGATCAGCCCAATGGCGATAGGGATACTGGTCTGCGTCCCTTGCGGTCGAAGCGAGCCGATCCAGTTGCCAACGCCCGGCGCAAAATACCCCAGCGCCACCCCAATGGCCATCGCCAGGAAGATCCACAACGTCAGAAAGCGGTCCAGAAATGAAAGTCTCTTTGCGATTCCATCGCTCATACACAAACTCCCGTCATAAAAACCTCGCGGAACGTCCAGAGAAAGGAAACACCTGTAGTCATCTTACATACGCCCAATACGGCGGATAAGTTTTCCCTGCAATCGCTCTTGCAGCACCATGCCCAGTTTTTGGCTCCGCCAGGAGTCCCCTGTGCACATGACGGCTCACTCCTTGGTCAGCTTGATGGTGATGTCCTTCGGCAAGGCCAGCCCTGCCGCCACCTGCATCGCCTTAAACAGCCCCACGGGAACCGCGCAGCCGGCGCAGCACCCCGTCAACGTCGAGCGGACGGTCCGCATCAACACGCTCTCGGCCGCCGGGCTGATCTCCTGGTAAGCGTCGATCGGCTCCTGATCCTTCAAGGCAGCGGCCAGCCGACGGATATTCTCACAGTCGCTGGTCACCTCGAAAGCTACGTGCTGGCTGTCCTCGCTGCTCGCCCTTGCCGAGGTCTTGAACCCGCAGGCGCCCGCATCAATATCTACAATCGCTTTCATTGATCCCTTCTGTTCCCGAGAACTTGATTCCCTCGCGTCAACGACCCACGGCCGCGGGTCTTGTCGCCCCAGTCGGCTCGAAACCGCAGCCGGAGAAGTTGCTTCGCAACATCGCCGTACCTCGCTTCGACCAAAGCAACAACGTCGAACTGAAAACGACCGTTACGCAGCCTGCTTCCTGGAAGAGAACCGCAATAATGGGTGTCATCAATCCCAGGACGCCCAACGTGAGCCCGATGACGTTGTAGATCATGGAAAAGAAGATATTCAGTTTGATTCGACGCATGACTTTCGCCGACATCCACATGAAATCCGCCACGCCTGAGATATTATCATTCATCAAGGTAACATCAGCCGTTTCGATGGCCACGTCGGTGCCGCCGGCGCCCATGGCGATCCCCACATCGGCCAACGCCAGAGCCGGCGCATCGTTGATGCCGTCGCCAATCATGCCGACGATATGGCCATCGGCCTGCAAGGTCCGGACGGACTCTTGCTTGTGCTCCGGAAGCAGCTCGGCCTGAAAGCCGTCCACCCCAATGGCCTCGGCGACTGCCTGGGCCACGCGAGGATGATCGCCGGTCAGCATGGTTATTCTTTTGACGCCCATCGTTTTGAGCAAACGAATGGTGTCCGGAATCTCAGGGCGGATCTCATCGGCAATCGCCAGCAAGCCAATCACTTCATCGTTGTGCGCCACAAGGACACCGGTGCGTCCCTGATCCGATTGTCTTGCCATCTCCTGGTTCACCCGAGAGACGATGGGCACACCTGCCGCCTGAAGGAATGCCAGCTTGCCTACCCGGATGTTCGCAGTGTCCCATCGGGCCTCCACCCCCATGCCCGTCGCGCTGACAAAATACTCCGGGTCGGGAATATCGAGGTTCCTCTCTCGGCCGGCCGCCAAAATGGAACGCGCCAAGGGGTGCTCGGAGTACTTCTCCGCGATGCACGCCATCCGCAGGATGTCGTCCGGGCCTTTCCCATTGAAAGGGATGATGCCTTCCACCTTGGGCCTGCCGAAGGTGAAAGTTCCCGTCTTGTCCACAAGAAGGTGGTCTATCTTGTGCCCCAGTTCCAGGAAGATACCGCCTTTGATGAGGACCCCCCGACGCGCCAGATTGGCGACGCCGGCGGTCACGGCGGTGGGTGTGGCGATGGCGAACGCGCAGGGGCACGCCACAAGCAGAACGGAAACAGCCACCTTAACATCGCCGGAAATGCCAAAGGCGATGATGGCGAGCAGAACCACCGTCGGAAGAAACCACGTCGTGAAGCGGTCTGCCATGTTCTGAACGGGTGCGCGCGTGCCCTGTGCTTCCTGCACCAAGTGCACGATTCTCGCCAGGGTGGTGTTCTCGCCTACCTTGTCCGTCCGAATTTCCAGGCGGCCGGACTCGTTGAGGGTCCCGCTAAAAACACTGCTTCCCGGAAACTTCTCCACCGGTATGGACTCGCCGGTGATCGGAGCCTGATTGACACTGCTTGCCCCGCCGGTCACTACGCCATCGACGGGGATCCGTGCGCCGGGCTTGACCACAACGACATCACCCACTTGGAGCTCGGCCACCGGAACGATGACCTCATCCCCCTGTCGGCGAACGGTCGCCATTCTTGGGGCAAAATCCAGAAGGTCACGGATGCTCTTGCGGGTCTTATCCAGGGTGTAGGACTCCAGCGCCCCGGCGGCGGCCATGATGAAGACGATAACGGCAGCAGGTCTGAACTCACCAATCGCCATTGTGGCCAAGAGCGCGACCACGACAAACACGTTGACCGTGATCTTCCGCTTGAAAGCGTCCTTGAACCCGGAGATGAACCGTTGCAAGCCGCCGAAGAGGACGGCCGCAATGGCGAGCGCTGCATTGACAAAATATGGCCCGATTTCCCAGTGAGCGAGAATCCAACTCGTCAAGGTCAAGACCGCCACAACAGCCGGGACCATGGACAAGACGGCCAGGTCTCGGTAGTTTGAGGTATCCGCCTTGTCTCTACGACTCATTGCGTCCTCCTGCGCTCCGATCATCCTTCTTTTCTCTGGCCTTCTCGTTACCGCTGTTCGGATCGGAAGGGCCGCAGCAGTTTCCACCTGAGCCGCAGCAGCCGCCGGTCTTGGTCATGGATTCCCAAATCGCGGCCAGCAAGCCCTTTTTTTGTTTCCCGTCTTTCGCCTTTGTTTCCATTGTCGTATCTCCTAAGTTATTGGAATACCGCTTGTCCCTATGCTCGTTTCAGCAACGCGGCAATGTCGTCCATGCCGCACAGTTGGTTCTTGCCAAGAATGTCCGCGAAATCCTCCGTGTCCCGAATGGACCGCCACGTGTCTGTCATTGCTCGAACAACAGAAAAGACGGCGACCGCCGGCAGACTCACTCTTGCTACTCCAGCGTCCTTGAGGGCTTTGACCGACATCGTGCGGATGTTGTACGGCATCCCGGCGGCGATGCTGAGGGGGCCATGAATCTCACGCATAAGGAATTGGACTTCCTCCATCGTGGCGACAGCCGTGACAAATGCCAGGTCTGCGCCCGCAGCCAGATACGCATTGGCGCGCTCCGCGGCTTCCTGCAATCCCGCCTGCCGGTCCGAGGCGACCGCCAGCGCGTCGGTTCTGCCGTTGATGACGAAGTCGGCATTGTTCGACTGTCTGGCAGCCTTTCGCGCATTTGTCAACTTCTCAATCATCACATCACGTGCCACAACACGTTTTGGACCTGGCTGCCCGAGGACTTGATCCTCCAGATTGATTCCGGCCAAGCCGGCTTCCAAGTAAGCGTCGATAGTGTCCGCAATGACTTCCGGACCACCAAATCCGTCCTCGCCGTCCGCCATGACGGGAACATCGACGGTATGGACAATGGCTCGCGACAGATTCAGATTGGCTTCCATTCCCAGTTCCGCCTCCGTGGGCCGGACGGCCGCCACAGCCATGCTGAAGCCGGAACACTGCACGGCCTTGAAGCCCAGGCGTTCGATGATTCTGGCGCTGACCGGATCGAACGCGTCTGGCATCACCAGCGTGTCCGCGGCCTGTATCAACTCATGCAGACGACGACTCTTTCCCATGTTGTTCATCGGCCACTTCCTTTCAGCCATCAGAACGTCCAAAGAAAATAGAACGCGGCAACACGCGACGTCCATTGTCCGCCAGAGCCGTTTCCGTCGCACGACAGAGTCGTCTTACCGACGCCCCTTTTGCCAGTGAAGAACAGAAAGCGAGGGGCCGCATGCACAAACGCTTCGAAAGCGTCGGGCTGTTTCATCAGGCGTTTGCCTCTTTCTCGTTTTGGACGCCGGCCAGCGCGGCCAGTTCCTCTTGGCTCGGATAGGTGCCATAGCTGACGATTTCCCCATCCACCAGGATCAAGGGAAGGCACTCCGTGCCGTGTGTGTTGATGGTGTTCACGACCGTTGTGTTGCCGACGAACGCCTCGTATTGCTGGCTCGGGTTGTAACGTTCCACCTGAATGCCTTGAGCACGCAGCCATTCGAGCGCAGCGATGAACGGCACGAGTCTCCTATCCAACACCTTCGGTCCGCATGCGCCGCTGGAACAGCACATGGGCGGATCGAACACTTCCACCAGATTTGCCATCTTCATGGTCCTTTTCCATCAGAATGATGCCAATAGATACAGTCCCGCGCCGGACAGCAGGACGCCGGCCACGGCCCGGATTGCCGTGTCCGCCTTCTGCATCTTGAGGGACGCCTTGCCAAACGACACGCCGAAGAGGATGGCGGCAAGCGGCAGGCTGAACCCGACCCCAAAGGCAGCCATGAGGACCATGCCCCACAGGATTCGCCCCATCAAGATGCTGGCGCCGATGACGATGTAGATACCCGGATTGCAGGGTAACGAAACGGCCGCTACACCGCCACCAAGAAACAGGCCTCCCAACACCGCACCCATCTTTCCACCGGAAGCCGAAGACACGCCCTCTTTGCGATCGCGACTCGGCAACTTGAAGGGAAGCAGTTTCAACGTCGCCAATCCAAAAAGGACCGCCACGACACCCGCGAACAGCTTCCAGTACCGTCCAAGAAACGCCTGTGCCGCTTGGCCGATCAGCCCCGCTACAAACCCGAGAATTATCAGTGCCAGCGTGGTCCCGACCAGGAACCAGAGCGCTGAGACAAGTGCCCCGCGCCGGTTGGTATCCTGTCGCGTGCCAGAGTAGGCCACCAGCACGCCCATCGCTGGCAAGGTGCAGCAGGCACTGGCCACGGCGCTGACCAGTCCTAGCAGGAAAGCCAACGGCAACGCTGCCGGCCCCATACTGGCGGCTTGCAGAGCATCTGTAACTTCCTTGAGCATACTACTTGGCCCCCCCAGGCCCAGCGGACATCTGCGCCATCATCTGCTGGCACATCTCCATCACGACCAAAGGCTGCTCAGGAATGTCCCCCAGCTTCGTCCGCTGCTGGGGTGTCAGGAGGGCCAGAGCCTTTTGGCGGGCCTCCTTCTCGATCTCGCCGAGCTTCTTGGCCTGCTCCTTGGAGAGGCTCAGTTTGTCCTTTTGGACCTGCAAGGCGGCGGGGCTGTCCAGAAACACCCCCGTGCGCATCAACAACTGCATCCGATCCATCCTTTCCGGCTCCATGCCCATCTGCTTCATCATATCCATCATGTTCATCATGTTCGTACCCATCTGCGCGAAAGCAGGCACGGCCGGTTCTGTGGATGCCGCGCGGTTCTTGACTACGTCCCGTGCTGCCAGCATCAAGCCGATGAGTAGCAGGATCAATCCCAAAATCCGGTACTGCCGTCCTGACAATTCCGGGCCGTAGCGGGCGCACCCCGGCGCGCCATCCGAGGTCCGCTGTTTCAACAAGTCCATGTTGTCCGTCTGCTTTCGGTCTTCGTTTGGCGAGTTCATGGGTCATTTCTTCCTCATCGTACGCCGCGACGCCGACGATCCTCAGTGCCACGGACGTTCTCGGATCGACTTCCCTTCGTCGCCGTATCAACGGCGAATGCCGCACCTTTCAGAAAGCAAGACTCCCTGCTCGTGACTTCTCGACGGACAGCACTTGTCAGGTCTTGGGCTGTTCACACTTCGGTCGCTTGTAGAGGTCCAGATAGAAATCCCTGACATTGCGTCCTTCTCGCTGGCGATCACGCGTGATATTGAATCCGCAATTGTGGAACACCGTCCACGCCTCGTCGCCCGGCAGGTGAGTGTGCAGGACGACTTTAAGGATGCCGGCATCCCGGCAGAACTGCAAGGCTTGCCTCAACAGGTCATCCGGCACTCGACTATCGCGCAGGGACGGGTCTACCCACAGCCCGGCGACACGGGCCAACCATTGTCCGCTCAGCGCCAGCGTGATCGCGCCGACGATCCTTTCGCTGTTTTCCGCGATCCACGTGGGACAAGCATTGTCTTCGTTCTGGACAACGCGAGTGTCTGCACAGGTATCGGCATCGATATCGCGATCGTCTGCCATCACGAGCGCATCGGCCCGGAACCGCATCATGTTCGGGCGATCAGCCTCCGTCGCCCGGCGAATCGACCCGTCCGCCGAACAAGGGCCCGACGACACGCCGTCGTCGAGAGGGCGACAAGCGATCTCAGATCGATCTTCCCAGGCGGGCTTTTCCGCGATTCCCACAGCATATCTCCTCTGGCTGGCCAACTCCACGGCCTTGAGCAGGTCAATTGCACCCGGCCGGACCGCAGCCGCCTGCACCACAGCCACCCGCGCTCGATGCCGCCACAAACGCCTGAATCAGTTTTGTTTCGGTGATGTCCCCGGAAGTGGCGCTCATCCCGCGCCCTTTGAACGCGGCCAGGACCCCCGGCACCGACATCTGTGCGGTCAGCAGATCGTAATCACGAGTCCCGGCCTTCAGCGTGAACAGGCCGATCTTGAGTCCCTGCGACCCGATCCTCTTCGCCGCACTCTGCATGGCCGCCGCCGGTGGATTGCTGGATGACCCGTTCTTCCCAGGCACGTACACAAAGACAGCATCGCTCGCCGCAGCCACAGTGTTTAGCTCGGCAAGCGCCCCGATTTCCTTCGCGACAAACGTATCCAATGCCTTGGCTGTTGCCACCGGTGGTGTGACCGGAGCAGTATCGGCGGGAGGCGTCTGTGCCACGATGGGCGAGGTAAAAGCGGCCGCGTCCGGCTGGCTTGGTGCCGCATTCGTCTTGATCACGGCCCGCGCCACCAGTGCGACGGCTACGAGCAGTACGATCGTGCCCAGAATCAATCGCTTTCGCCCCAAGGGTCCGGTGGCGTGGCAATCACACCCTGGCGCACAATCCGAAGCCTGTTGTTTCAGCAACTCCATGTTGTCCATTGGTTTCTGGTCTTCGTTCGATGAACTCATTGGTCATTCCTCCTAATCTTAGGTTTCACGAACAACAACTCTTCCCATCCGGCGATGCCTGGCCGGTACAACACGCGGAGTTATTCTGCGTTGACGAATCCAACACGCTCTTGGCAAAAACCGTCATGGCAGACATAGATCCCTTTTCCACCTGATGGCCAACAGCGACAGCCTCTCGGATATCTTGCTCCGCAATCCCCATCTCCCTGGCTTTGCCCACATGATACGTCAGACACGGCTGGCAGTGTGCAGTGACAGATGCTCCAATGGCGATCAACTCTTTGACGTTGGGCGTCACTGTCACGGCCGGCTTGACTGCCGCGATATTGAGACTCGTCACATAGTCTGCTGCCTTTGCTCCCTTGGGCAGGCTCTCGACAACCTTGCGATACAGCGGATCGTTCCAATCTATCATGGAATCCACGTATCCCGGCTTGGGCGTCAGTTGAATCTCAACCAATCCGGCCGCCTCCGCCATCGTGCGGGTCTCATCCACCAGCACGGCTCCCGCTATGCAGCCAATGAGGGATTCGATCATGTCCCTGATCTCTTGCGGCAGGGGCTTGAGTAGAGCCAAGTCGGAGATGGCGACCCGTCCGCCAGGTTTCAATACCCGCCCGATCTCGCGCCAGACCTGGGGTTTATCGGGGGAAAGGTTCAGGACGCAGTTGGAGATCACCACGTCCACGCTGGCATCAGCCAACGGCAGATGTTCAATCTCGCCCAAGCGGAACTCGATATTATCAAGACCCGTGTGCTTGTTGTATGTGGCGATGCCTTGGCGGGCCTTGCTCACCATATCGGGCGTCATGTCCACGCCGATCACGCGTCCCGTCGGGCCAACCTTTTGGGCCGCAATGAAGACATCGAAACCGCCGCCGCTGCCCAAGTCCACGACTACCTCGCCGGCCCTGAGTGAGGCTAAGGCCGTTGGATTCCCGCAGGAAAGACCCATATTGGCCCCCTCGGGCAGTGTGGCGAGTTCTGCCTCGCTGTATCCCACGACCCGGGCCACTTGGTCGGCTGTTCCTGAGCCGCAGCCTGATGGACCACAGCAGGTCCCCCCGGTCTTGGCGATTTTGCCGTAGCCGTCACGCACGACCTCTCGAATCTGCTCCTTCTTGTCTGGACCATGCTCTCCAACCATTGTCATAATCCCTTTCTCGAATCTTGGCGCGAACGAACAAGCTCTGCATCTGCCTCAACCGTCATCACGGTCCCAGGCAGACTCTCGACGAATTCCCTGATTTCATCGCGCACCCGCCGATAATGATCGAGTGCCTCTTGCTCACTTTTGCTGTCTTGGGCCAGCCTGGGGGGATCATCGAATCCCACGTGGATCACCTTCGTCCTGCCTGGAAACAGCGGGCAGGATTCATGGGCTTGGTCGCAAACAGTCACTACATAATCGAATGGGATGTCTTTCCACTCCTCGACGTGCTTGGAGCTCTGGCTGGAGATGTCAACGCCGGCTTCGGCCATGACCTGGACGGCCCTGGAATCGAGGCCATGCGGGTCGATGCCCGCCGAGTAGGGCTCAATCACATCGCCCTTGAGGTGCCGGGTCCAGCCCTCGGCCATCTGGCTCCGGCAGGAGTTGCCCGTGCACAAAAACAGCACCTTCAGCTTTTGCACTGCCCTTTGCACAACACCTCCGGATCCAGCTTCAAGATTGCTTTGAGTTTCTCTGCGTCTCGCGCGATCTCCGGATCGTCCGCCAGATGGCGGTGGAGCCATCGAAGGGCATCTTTGACCGACGCAGGTGCATCGCCGTCTGCCAGACGATAGTGGACCCATCGGCCGTCCTTGCGGGTATCCACGAGCCGGGCCTGACGCAGGATCGACATATGCTTGGAAACCGTGGACGGAGCCAGTCCGAGAAGTTCGATAATCTGGCATACACACAGCTCGCCGCCACCCAGAGCCACGACGGCTCGCAGCCTGTTCCGGTCGGCCAGGGCCTTTGTTATGTCCAAGAGGTCACGCATCATACGACTCCTATAATTCGTCAGATAGCGAATTATATCGTCTGAGGAACACCTAGTCAACACTTTTTTCGCGACTTCCCGTCAATAGTGTGCGAGGAGAAATCCTGGCGGTCTCACGCGACAGCCCGCTCGGATTTCCAGTACGTGCCCCACAGGCCGCTGTGGTAGAGGCTGGCCAAGGCCATCAT
>Ga0315277_10003855_pt1 | contig 20215 bp, 19 predicted proteins | sample YL17G05_15_MG_FD_203695 | JGI IMG/M metagenome (GOLD analysis project Ga0315277, IMG submission 203695) | Sediment microbial communities from Yellowstone Lake, YNP, Wyoming, USA - YL17G05_15 | ecosystem: Environmental > Aquatic > Freshwater > Lake > Sediment | place: USA: Wyoming | collected... | reverse complement strand
AAAGGCCGCCAGGGCCGCGGGCGTGGCGAAGCGGCCGTCGAGCACCAGGCGGCCAAAGACCCCACTCCAGAACAGGATCGTCAACGGGTTGGTCAGGGTCACGGCGATGCCGTAGAACAGGCTGCCGAGCAGGCCCTGCCGCGCGGGCGCCGGCCCTGTCTCGGCGACGGGTGTGCGCCAGGCCCGCAGACCGAAGCAGGCCAGTACGAGCGGTCCTCCAATCCCCAACAGTAGGCGCAGGGCAGGAATCTGCACCAACGTGGCCACGCCCAGGGCGGCCAGGGCAATGTAAAAGCCATCGGTGAGCGCCACCCCCCAGGCCATGGCCCAGGCGGCCAGCCAGCGCTCGTTGATGGCCTTGTGCATCACGGCCAGAGACACGGGACCGATGCCCAGCTGAAAGACCATGCCAAACCCGAACCCGGCGATCCACTGCCGGGCGAGCGAGGCCAACGTCGGTACGTCCATCCGGCGGCCGTCCTCCCCGGCCTACAAGCGGAGCAGGCGGGCGGCGTTGTCGTGGTAGACCCGGCGCAATACCTGGTCGGGCAGGTAGAGGCCGTAGATGCGCCAGCGGCCCTGCGTGGGTAGGGGCGCGTCGGCGTCGTACTTTAAGTACTCGTCGGCCGTTTCCAGGAAGCGGAAGTGGGTCTGGTACATGGCGATGCTGGGCCGAAAGTCGGTGCCGAAGAGGATGCGGTCGGCATACTGGATGAACCAGTTCCGCGCGGTGTAGGGGGCGCGGCCCAGTTCGGCGATGCGGGCGGCGACGTCGGTGTACAGGTTCGGGTAGCGGTCCAGCATCTGTGAGACAAAACCCAGGTTTTCGGGATAGCAGCCCACGTGGGCAGTGATGAACGACGTTCTGGGGTGGCTCTCGACCAGCCGGTAGAGCGATTCGATCAAGGCCTCAAAAGTCGGGAACTGGGGGCCGTAAAAGTGCCAGTCGGGAAAGGCGTGCAGTTCGTCCCAGCGCTCGTTGAAGCGGTCGAGGGGCCGGAAGAAGGCCACGGGGTCGCCGGTGTGGATGGTCACCGGGATGCCCAACTCGCCCGCCGCATCCCACACGTCGCTGAGGCGCGGGTCATCGGGCAGGACCAGGCAGCCGGCAGTGTCGCGGAAGCGCAGGCCCAGTTCCTTGTAGATCTTGAGGCCGCGGGCGCCGGCCTTGACGTCGGCCTCCAATTGGGTGGTGGCCCGCTCGGCCCAGCCCGGGGTGCCCACACCGGCAAAGTCCACGTTGCAGAAGGTGACGAACCGGCCGGGGTAGGCGAGGTCGAGCCGTTCGAGGTTGTGCTTGAGTTCGTCGCCTGAGCCGCCGCTGAGGTTGACGACGGTGGCGACGTTGACCAGGTCCAGTTCGCGCAGTGTCTCTTCCATGTCGAGTTCTTCCCAGCCAAAGCCCGGATAGGTCGTGTGGTTGTGGGCATCTATGGCCGGGAATTTGGCGCTCGCTACGTGGTGCTGGGGCACCAGCAGCTCGGAGCGCGGCTGGTAATCGCGCATCAGTAAATCTGGTTGGGCGGGCAGTTCGTCATGCATTGTGGACCTCCTCGTCTCTCCTGGGACGTGGATTATATGCGCGATGCTCCGCTTGTCAACCGGCGCGGCTGGCCGTGGGTCCGTGCCCAATCCCCGCGGTCGGCGTTCAGCCCTCCTTCGTCCAGTTCAACAGGGCCGCGCCCAGCCACGCCAGCGCCACAAAGATAGCACCGATGGCCATGATCGCCACACCGAGAGTGAGCGTCACCGCTCCGCCTACGATGAGGTCGGCGTAGGCCATGGCGCGAGTGTCCCACGGCGCCCGGTTCAAGTTACGCAGCAGGCGCGTCGTACAGGCTGTGTATAGCGCGGTGGCCAGCAGGTAGACGCCAAACGCCAACAGGCCAAATGCGTCTCGCTCGTCCAGTCCAAACCTGGCTGCTGCCAAATCCTCCCATAACCCTGTCGCCGACAGCACAGCGACGATGCCCACCAGGCCGCTGGCTACCAGCATAATCCGCTTGATGAACAAGGTGCTGATGTGCGCAGCGACGTTGGGCGGTTGTGGAACTAGACGGTCTACTGGTGAGAACAGGTGAGAACTTGCAGTACCGAGGCCAAATGGCTGCCGCGTGCCAGCGCTGTTGATTGGGATCGGCCTTGCCACGCTTCACCCCCTTGTGTTTTCAGATGCCGGTATGGTATCCGGCGGCTCTGTCGAGACGGCCATCGGCAATGGTTCCAGGTCTCCTAACGCCAGGCTCCTCCCTTCGCCACAGGCGATGCACGACGCCTCACGCTTCGCCGTGGCGGGGGTCAGCCGGAGATGGAGTAAGTCAAAGTAGAGCAGCGGTGACGTGCCTTGGTAGCCAGTCCACAGGCTGGCAAATTCCGCGATAGCCAGGGAGGCCACCGTGCTATTTAGAAACAGTACCGCGGGTGTGGGCATGTCCATATCCTGGACGTAGCCGCGCGCCAGCGCGCGCCTGTGCGCCAGAGGAGACATCAGGTCCCGCGCAGCCTGCGTGCGGTCAATCCCATCTATGCAGGCCAGGCAAAAGTCACCAGGCCGCACCAACCTGATCTGACCGCCGGCAGCCGTAAGGCTGCCATCGGCAGTAGCGTGTAAGCCGGTACCGAGGTCCAGGTAAGGGATCAGGTATTGTACAGACAGTTGATTCAGTAGCAGCCGGCTCCCGTGGTTGTCGGTGCATCCGAACAGCTGGTCTACCTCTTTGAGTGCAGTCACAGCCCGCTGGTCCTTCACCGGCACGGGCAGCGCTCGCACCTGGGCGGCCGGATTGATGCGTTGCGCCAGTCGCCGCGCCACGTGTACCTTGAGCCGCCCCTGGCGAGCGTCAGCCAGCGTAGCGCCTACCAGTCGGTTCAGGTTGCTTTGCTCCACGACGTCGGGGTCCACGAGCACCAGGTCGCGCACACCCAGATGCGCCAGCAACTGGACCACGGCGGCGCCGGTGCCCCCACAGCCGACCACTCCCACTCGCACACTCTGAAGCCGGCGTTGGCCTGCCTCCCCGAAGGCCAGCACCTGCCGATCCAGCCACGGGGCCAGGGTATCATCCTCGCCATCTGGACGGGTGCTGGAAGTGGGCCACAGGTCTGTGATCGGTACATCCAGCGCTCGTACCCGGTCAATCGGGACGGCGCGCCTGGTCCGTGGATCCCATAGATGGGCGTCGAGGTCCGCCTGGCCGACGACCATCGTAGCGTGGCACACGCGCGGGATTTTGCGCGCGACGTAGCGGAACTTGTCCACCTCGTTGGCCAGGTCGGTGGCCGAGAAGGTCACCTCGTGCCGGGCGAAAGGGTGGCTGTGGACCTCGATCAGGCCCAGGTCCTCCTCGTAGCAGCGCCGTAGGATGGCCTGAGAGAAGGCTGCTTTGACGGCGAGGGAGACAGATGTGTGCCGGTCCAACGCTGCAGGGGTTACCGGGATGACTTCCCGCACCAGGAGCCGGAGCCGACTTCTCCCTCGCGCCCATCCGGCCAGCAGGAAGGCGAGTTGCTCCTTTGGCCCCTGGTCGAACAGGTGGGTTTTCAGGGCAGGCCACGTACCCGCAGGGAATGTGATCTCTCGTTTCACTCTACACCTCAGTCACGTACCGCGCACGGTTCCCGCCGCTGCCTCTGTGAGGACCGCGCGGATCAGGACTGTCAATCTGTACAGGTTGTCGCCGCCAAGCACGTCGGCGGTCGGCCGCCAGGCTCCCCGCTCCAGGTGGATGCAGAACCAGCCCCAGCCCTTGTCGGCGTACGGGTTGTAGTGTCCTCGCTCTTCAAAGTAATGATCTACCTGCTGCCCGCTCCGGGTACGCAGAAAACGATCTATGTAGAAGCCCTCAGGTGGCACGTGAGGATAGCCGTCGGGCAACTCTAGCAGTAACCCGGTCGTCCGCCGGTCCCAGCCTGCGGGCAGTGGGAAGTAGAGGACGTGGACCCAGCGGCCATCCTCATCGTCATAGTCCACCACGCCAAACCGGCGGGCCAGAAGGTCGGCTTCCTGGTAGATTCGTTCCACACGAGAGTAGCCCATTCCAAATCACCTTCGTCTGTGCACTAGTGCAGGCCGTACTCGAACAGTGGGGCATCTATGAAGTAGTCGCCGTCCGCCGCGCGCACTTTGCGGTGGTGGCTCACCAGCACGTTGCCTTCGGGCCGCACCAACACGAGATCATGCTGCGCTGGCACCTCCAGTCTCTTGAACAGCACGTCGCTGTCCATCTCGCCGTCGGGAAGCAGGTAGGCCTGGTCCTGATAAACGATACGAGCCATTGCTCTCACCTCCTTGGGTGTACAACCTGGCACTGGGTCAGTGAGTCGTCGTCGAGAGCCGTCGCAGATCCTCCTTGCCTACGTAGTGGCGGATGTCTTCCACACTGTGAATCGAGTCATCTATGCGCCACCCTGTCTGGGTAGGTGCATCCACTATGATGCGACGCCGTCGTAGCACCATCATCCAACGCTTGACCACAGCAGGTGGTGCCCAGGATGGGGCCCATTGCTCTCGGCCTCTGTTGCGCAGTAAGCGATTGCAGAAGGCCAGGAATCGTCCATAGTCGTCCACAAACCAGCGGCCCTGCAAGCGGGCTAGTGTCTCCAGTGCCCATCCTTGAGCCAGTTGTGCCATCATTCTGCGGGCTACGGTGTTCACCCTGCTGCCGATAATCTGCCAGCGGGACGGTCCACCTACTGGCAGTTGTCCCCTTGCCCGCAAGATTTCGCACAGGCGCGCGTGGCGTTCTACCCAGGTCCACTGGAAAGCCCGCAGCCGGCCCTGCGAGTCGTTGGCCCGGAAGGTAACGTGCCCTATGCTCAGCCAGCGGGCCACGATGGGGGAGCGGGACTCGACGCGCCGCGCCGAGCATAGATGAACCGCGCGGCGTCGCCGAAATAGAACGCCGTCCTCCAGAATCAGGCGGCCGTCCGCCGTGGCGGTCCACGTGTGACCGGCCCACTGGAGTGTCCGATACGTGGCCCACACCACGGGCAGTGATACCAGGCCTAACGCTCCCCACGAGCCCTGCAGGTCGGAGCGGCGATAGAACCACATGATGGGCAGCGAGATGCTCAGGGCCAGGCTCCATTCGGGAGCCAGGGTCAGCCACGAGCGCCGGAATGTCTCGTATGGCCTGTCCCGTGTCCTCATCGCTTCTCCTTGCTTTCAGCGTGTGTGCCTGGGCTGTTCCCTTCTGCGTTGAGTGCCATCGGGATAGAGCAGGACAGGCCCCAGGCCTGCTGGAGGCGCCAGGTCGGGCCACCTGCCAGCAGGCTGCCTGGGCGGCAACTGGATGATCACCTGAACAGGAGGTGAAGGAGGGCTCTCCTGGCGCTGTGCACTGCTCATGAGCCGGCTGCGAAAGGCGCTGAAGTGAGCAATGTGGCGGATGCGGACGTTGGGTATGCTCAGGTGCACCTCCCCCACGTCCAGCCACTGTCCCAGGATCGGCGTGCGGTGTGGAGTGATGACACCGAAGAGATAGAACACGTTCTCGGTGCAGCCAAGAAAACCGTGCCGGTAGACCAGACGATTGTCGTCAGTGAAAGCCAGCGTGTGCCACGACCGATATAGGTAGGTACCGAGCGCCACGATCAGGGCCATGGCCAGTGCGACAAGCCCCAGGGGCAGCCAGAGCCGCGCCAGCCCGCCCCCCAACACCAGCAGCAGGGAGGCGAACGACAGCGGCTTGCAGTATGCCAGCCAGTGGTGGTGGTAAACCTGTGCCGAGCCGGCTGAAGGAATCATGGTGTTTCATCCTCCTTCGTCACTTGGACTCTCCCAGATTCTGCACTGTGTAGGTGTTGATGTGCTTGACCTACTCTACCATGCATCCGAAATTCATGTTGGGCGGCAATCGGTCAAACAATGGATACTTTTCTGGCAATTCCGACGCTGCCAGCCTATGCGGTATTTGATCGGGGGCTGTTATTGAGGAGGTAGAGCAAGAAGGGGCATGGGCAAGGTCACTCTGCGAGGTATTGCCTGTCCATGTGACCATCCCGTCGCACTCGAATGCTGTTCCTCACACGGTCAACCACGCCAGAGTGCGCTGCCACGATTGGTTCAGACGTGGGTTCCCCATCGAGGAGATTCTGTATCTCCAGTGGAGTGCCAGAGAGGTGGACGAGCACGCCACCGGTGAGCGTCAGGATCGGTAGAACGCCTGCCAGGTCCCATATTCTGATCCGGCGCGTCAAGGCTCCGATGGCTGCGCCGCGAGCCACGTAGACGACGTGGGCGGCAGTGCTTCCAAACGAGCGGACGCGTGGAAAGTCAATCTCATACACACGATGGACGTCGGAGGGGACGGCCAGGAATGTCAGAGGGCTCTCGAACGTCGGTGGATCGTGGCGAGAGAGAGGGCTGCCATTGCAGAACGTCCCACTATCGTCGCCCCAGTACATCTCGTCCACGTCTGGCATATAGAAGATGCCTGCGTACGGCCTGCCGGCTCGCAGCAGGCCTACGGAAACTCCCCACACAGGTAGTCCACTGACAAAAGCCCTGGTGCCATCAATGGGATCAACCGCCCACACGAAATCGGCGCGGCCCACCTGGACAATGCCGCTTTCCTCGCTGATGATCTGGTGGTGAGGGTAGTGCCGGGAAATGCGATCCACCAGGTAGGATTCTATCTCGCGGTCAACGGTTGTGTGGGGGGTACCATCGTCCTTGAACCCCATAGTGGCCAGGGCGCGATGAGACCGCGCGATGCGCCCGGCGGCTGCGACCCACTCTCTCACAAGGCCCAAATCTACAGCACTGGATGAAGCCCTGAATGGATGACTCATGGAGTGGTGGTCTCCGATGGTATTCTGTGCCTGGCGCTTTCGTCGCCATCCGTGAGGCGGAATCCCTGGCCTCTCACTGTGAAGATATAGCGCTGCCCATCTGACGCTGCGTCAATGCGCTGTCTAACCCGCTTTACGATAGCGTCCAGGCGCTCATCTGGGACGCCGCCAGCGCCCTGTGCCCTATCCTCGGGGTAAAGATGCCAAGCCAGTTCATCCCGTGAGCATACCTGGCCGCGTTTTCCCTCAAGGTATTCAACTAACTTGTATTCGAGGGCGGTCAAGTCCTTGATCGCATGCTCTCCGATCCACACCGTGTGACGCTGGCGATCCACGTGGATGTGCCCGCCGATGATGGGTTTCTCGCATAGAACGTACTGAGCAAAGAGGGGGGCGAAGGCTTCGCCGCTGCCTGCCCACGGCCCGCCGATCATCCCTTTGTGACGCAATTGCGCCAGGTTGTCGGCATGCTCGGGGGCAACCACGGTGCGACTGATGGATAGGGCCATGGTTCTTTGTTCTTCGCGGGTGAGGCTGAGCCAGATACGCCTGCACTCATCTTGTACCCGTGAGTCACGTGCCAGCGCGCCGGACAAGTCGGGTGGACGCTCCATCGCGACCTGATAGGCTGCCCGCAACAATCCAGGGTGTCCACCCGTGGCTGCCAGCAGATGGCACGTGGTCCCTTCGTCCAGGTGGATACTGTGCCTCGCTTCGAGGCGCTGCAGCATGCAGCGTGCGTCGGCCTCTGAGTAGGGGCCGAGCCAGATGGTGTTGGGTGAGATCAACTCTTCGAACGGCTCAATCACCGCGGCCTCTTCCCGCAGGTGGGCCAATTCTGACCGCATGGCAACAACATACATCACCTGATATTTGTGGTCATCGCGCAGGGCGCGCAAAACGGCAAATCCACGAGCAGGGAGCGTTCGACACAGATTGTCGAACTCGTCAATCAAGAACACGACCTGTAACCCAAGTTGTCTACACACGATTCTGGTGGCACGATCCACATATCGCAGCGCCAGGTCTCGGCTGGAAGCGGCTATGGACCTCTGATGGTATTCGTCCACCATCTGCAAAGTGGCACTGTCCGCGCCGTGGTCGGTCAGGCTGATCATCAATTGGTGGAGCATCAGTTCGAAAAGCCCCCATAAGGTTTGCTCGATCAGTTTGTTCGGGTCAATGTATGGAAACAGATAGGTGTCCCACGCCTGGCCAAGTTTGGCGCGGCGCACATCCTCTCGTTCCAGGAAGCGCAGGAAATTCGACTTGCCTACGCTGCCGATGCCCACTACAGCACACGACTCACCTGCACGTAGCAGGTCCATGATTTGGTTCACCTCGGATTCACGGAAGGTGATTGGAAGGGGTTCCAGTCTCATTGAGAATTGCCTCCTATGGAATGTCAGCGAAACCGCTCTCATACGATCAGGGCATCGGTAGCCTGCCTGGCAGTGACCACTCCTCACCCCAGCGCTGAAGACGGTCACAGAGCACAGCGCCCAGCAGCAGCGCTCGCTCCCGCTGGGGGGACTTGACTGGGACCAGAGTTGCCACAAAGAGAGAGTCCAGCAGGAGCCCCCAGAGATACTCGCGAGGGTCGGCGAAATGAGTGATTTCATAGGCCAGGTTACGCAACCCGGCAATCACGTGCAGGGCTTTGCGGATTTCGGGATCCTCCAGCAGGATGGCTGGTGGGTGAGTCGGCGTTGAGGACTCAACAAATCCGGCCAGCGCTACAGCGAGTTGGTGGAACCGGGCAAGGTCGCTCCGCTGGAGGGAGACCAGACGAGTTGCAATGTCAACCTCCAGCTCAATAAAGTCTCGCAGGATGTGGCCCGGCCCACTGCGCTCGAAATCAATCACCCAGGCATGCTCGTCATCCACGAACAGGTTGTCCCCATGCAGATCGCCGTGGGTAATGGCCACGCGCACATCGAGGCTCAGAACCTCATCTGCGTGCCGGAGGACCCAAGGCGCCGGGTTCAGGAGGGGGATGGGCAAGCCAGGCAGGACCCATTCATCTTCCTGGTTGTTGATCCTGTCTAGGCGTTGCCTCAAGTGTAGCGCTTCGTCGTAGACCTGGAACAGCGAAACAGGCCTGTCGGCGAGGGGCTGAGCATAGTATTTGCCCCATACTTCTGTGAAGAGATGGCGAAGTGGTCTCAGGATCGCCTGATCATCCATCTCCTTCCGATAGAAGGCTGCGAAGGAGGGCAGCGCCTGCAAAGACGAATCCAGAAACGCATAGGTTGCCCCCCCCAGGTCCCAGAACTCGGCCGTTCGCCTCATCTGGGCGTAGAACCGTCCTGCCAGGCGGTCTCGTATATAGTCCCGATAGCGCTTAGCCTCCTCATGGATCTGATTGGCGGGTGCTAACTTGACAACCACAGGCTCAAGATCGTCCGGCTGGACTTTAAGGACGACTGTACGTCCCCGGGAGACGGGGAGCGGCGCCGTCACCTCGCCACTGACCGTCTCCAGGGTCAACTCGCTGCTGTCTGGAAAGAGCTGAGCGAAGACGTCATCCACGATTCCGGGTGGTACGCCAGAGTCCTCGCCAAAGAGAGTCCCTGCAATGCGTTGCGACGTCCAGGCGGGGGGCCTATGGATGGCCAGGTTTCTGTGGCCAGCGCAACTCCTCTGGGTAGCCTCGGCCACCATGTCCAGCAGCCGCTGAGGCGGCTCATTCTTGCCTACCCAATCCGTAGCGCCGTGCTGTCTGAGCGCTTCGCGAGTCACTGCGGGCGTCAGGTAGGCGGAGTACAGGATACGACGAGCCGACCGCAGATGCCATAGGAGTCCCAGGCCGCTACGTTCATCGTACTGATCCAGCAGGCGCAGGTCAACAATCGCCACGTGTGGTCGAAATTGACCGGCCATGCTTACAGCGTGATCAAGCAGCGCCTGCCCAAGCCCTGGAACGACTTTGACACGATACGCTGGAGGCCTTAGGAGGGCCTGCAGGTCTTGTCCGACGCGTGGATCGTCATCTATGACCAGTACGCGCGCTGCTGATTGGCTCGCCATTCCTATCACCCCCCAGTCACGTCCCACCGGGTGGTGGCCTGACCCGCCTCCGGATCAACACCTTGAGCCAGGGGTATACTGAAGGCGAAGCAGGTCCCCTCCCCGGGCCGACTCCACACTAATTGGGCCTCTCCTCCATGCTGTTGGGCTAGGAAATCTACCAGGAGCAGTCCTCTTCCCGCGCGGCCGTCTTGATCCAGTATCGGTTGCCGAAAAAGCAGAGGTTCGATTTCCGGCTGGATTCCCTTCCCGGTGTCTTCCACCTGCACCTGGGCCATAGCGCCTTTGACTACGGTGCGTGTGATCACGCGCCGCGTCTGTGCGTCTACCGGTATGGCCTTGACTGCATTGCGGACCAGGTGGCGTACCAGCCGGCGCAACCACTGTTCGTGCATGGCGACCCGCACGTCTGGGCACCTGAGATCGTACTGCCAGGATATGTGAGGGTGAGCGGCCCGAAGGCGTTCTATTGTGGCTCGCACCACCTGGTCGAGGAGCGGAACATCTCGCAGCACCAGGGCGCAGCCGGGTTCCGGCGGCCTCTCAGGTATCTCGGGGGGGGTCAGCGCTTCGGCATATTTGTCTATGTTGCACAATTGTCTCTGCACCTCTGCGGGAAGGTCAGGACCTTGTTGAAGTACGAGCACAGCGCGGCGAATCGCACCCACCTCACCCTTGATATCGTGCGCGATCTCCGCTCCCCAGGCACCCATGATGGCCAATGCGTTGGTGCGCCTGAGCCGCTCTGCCTGTTCGGCGTTCTTGACGGCGATCACTGTCAGTTCTGCCAGGCCGACCAACGCTCGCTCGTCGTGCTCATCGAAGACTCCCACCTGATCGCTCTCCGCGCTCAAGACCCCGATGACTCGATTCCCATCCAGGAGAGGGACATCCAATTCAGACCTGGTGGCCCTGTGAGCCTCCAGATAGTCAGGGTGGGTTCGTACGTCGGCAACCCGTTGCGGCTTTCTCTCCAGGATCGTCCGCCCGGTGATGCCAATCCTACCCTGCGCGGCCTGATCCACGAGGGGCCTGCTCTCGCCCAGACGATATTTCAGTTCCTTGGCGTGCTCGGGCGGATGGATGCTCTCAAAGCAGAGGGTGTTGGCCGTTTCATCGTACGCCAGAATGGCAGCCCATACCGCTTTGGGGCCCCGGCTTCCTGTGATACGTTGCACGGCTTGCTCCGCGATGCGGTCCAGGACCCGCTTCAGGTTGTCTGCAGTGAACCCGGCCGTGATCGCTTTGCTGGCCTCGTGGAGGGCCTGCCAATGTTGGCTTTGTCGCCTGATGGCTTCGTATTGTTGGGCGTTTCTGAGCGCAACCGCAATCTGGTTGGCCAGGAGTTTGGCCAGTTCTTCCTCATCGCGCGTGAATTGGCGCGGCTTGTACTTGCTGTAGATATTCAGAGCCCCAATCGGCTCACCGGACACTTCTGTCAATGGAGCGACCAGCACGCTACACAGTTGTTCTCTCTCAATCTGCTCCAACTTCCCGAAAGGGGCCTGGCGCAGGTCTACCACGCTGAAGGGCAAGAACCTGCCATCAGATGAGATGGCGGTGTGGGCCTTGGCCCTGGAGATCAGTTGTTGCTGAAGGTACTCGTGAGATAGGCCCCAACTGGCCTTGATGACCAGGTTTTCCCCGCTTTCATCCCAGAGCATGAGGCTGGTAGCAGGGGCTCTGAAAACCCTGGCCGCTCCGAGTGCAATCATGGGCAGCAGTTCGCTCAGATCCAATTCGGCGCTGATGGCCGAGGAGATACTCTGGATGCCCTCCAACTCCCGCCTGCGCTGCTCGCCGATGCCAATCCCTATGGTCACCAGTTGGATGATGCTGTCTAGCGTCATCCGGTCGGCAGCCAGGTAGGGCCCCAGGGCGGGGTCTGCTTTGTTGCACATGCCGACGACCCCCACACGATCAGCGGCCTGCATGCGAACCAAGATGGCGGACGTGGCACTAAACACCTCGAGTCCTGCAATGGCCTCTCGCCTTTCCTCGCCGAGAGGGTCAATGGCGATGGCCTTCCCATGCTCGATGAGCCGTTGAAACAACTCGGAATATTCGAGGTGCTGCCCGCGTTGCTCTGCCTGGGGGTACACTGCTGTCAGCTCAAGCCAGTGCCTTTTTCCGTCTGTTTGCTCATTTTCCCGCAGCACAGCGACGAAGGCCTGTTGCGCGTTCAACGCTGCCGCCAGGTCTGGTAGAAGCCTGCCCAGAACCCCATCAATGTCCAGGTGGCCCTCGTCCAGGTGCGCGATTTCCTCGGTGGCGTGGCTGAGGGCGAGTAGAATATGGTGATGCCTTTCCGCATCGCGGCGTGAATCACTGGTTTCGCGTGCGATGGGCATAGTACCTACTCCTGCAACAGTCTACGGATGTGCTCGACCATCTCCTCCAGCCGGAAGGGTTTCTCTACATAGTCCTCGATGCGGACTTCTTCCTCCAGGGCGTTTTCTACTGAATAGTCGGCTACGGCAGACAGGACGATGACGGGGACCTGTGGCGAAGTGCCCACACCTGCCTCCCTGCTGAATTCCCCGGTTCGCAGACGTCGCAAGAACTCCAGGCCTGTCCGCAGCCAGGGGATTCCATTGAAGCGCACGTTCTGGACTTCCTGGTCATCGGCGTCCAGGCTGGTGGGATGGACCATCAGATCCACGATGAGCAGGTCAAACCGCTCATGCCCGAGACGTTCGAGCAGGTTACTCTCGGCTGTTAGCATCACTTGCCACCCAAATTCTTCCTCGATATGCTCTTTAAGGTGGCGCATGCTCTCATAGTCGTCCTCAAAAAGGAGGATCTTGATCTGTTTGCCCTGCATCTTGGCTCCTTCTTACGGCTCATCTGTCTGGTTGAGGGGAACTTTGGCGGAGAAGATGACGCGATAGGCAGTGCCCTGGCGGCGCTGGATCGCAGTCGGCTTGCACATGACTCCGATCTCTCCACCATGTGCGTTAATGACGGATCGGGCCTCCCAGAGGCCCAATCCAGACCCCGAGATACGTCCCATCTTGGCTTTCGTCAGTCCACGAGTGCCTTCCTCAAAGATGCGTTCTCTCAGTTCCGGCCGGATTTCGTCTCCGATATCATCCACCTCGATCACCACAGCCAGGCGGTTAGGGGCAGCCACGGCCTGACGATCCGCCCGGATGTAGATCGTCGTGTTAGGGTAGGAGTACTTGATCGCATTGTCAATCAGGTTGCTGAGGGCAATCGTCAGGCGGGCCACATCTACCTCCGCCTCTGGCAACTGCTCCACACTCTTATCAATGACCAGGTTGCGGTGTCTCTTCCTGGCCTCGATGCCGAAGCCTTCGGCACAACTTACTACCAGCACAGATAGTGGAAAGCGCTCGAGGTCGAGGTCTTCGGGCTCCAGCTGCACGACGTGGCCCTCCAGGGTCTGTTTGGCTTTCTGCGATAGTTGCTTGGACAGGTCTTCGGCAGTGGTCAGGAACTCGCATAGGCGCCCGATATTCCCGTCGCTCCCGGATTTCTGGGCCAGGAGCTTCGCTCTACCCACCACGGCAGTGATTGGGGTGAGAGTAGTTCGTAGTTGATGTGTGAGCAGAGTGGCCGTGCTCCTCCATCGGCGGCGCTCTCGTTCCAGATTGAGGATCTCGAGTCCAGTAAGGGCAAATGAGCCAATGGTGTCGGCTACCTGGAGCAGAAATTGCTGTTCTGCTTGCAGGTCAACGGGTTCCACGAACGGACCACACGCGAGGACCCCACGATACTTGTTGCCTAAGGATAGGGGCAGGATGCAACTGGCGTGGGAGAAGAATTCGCTGTCGCTCCCTCGGATGCCCTTACTCCTTGCCCCGTGGAGCCCTTGGCCAATGTCCCACGCACTCCGGTCAAAATTGTCCAGCGGCAGTTCAGCCTTCTTCCAATTGAAGTGGGGAAGACTACCGGCAATTGCTGGGGGGACTCCTGCCTCGGCCAAGGGGGCAAGGACAGTGCTCGCTTCTTGGACGCTGCCGAAGAAGACCATGTATTCGCAGCGACAGAATTGCCTGGCTGATTCGAGCATGCGACGCAGTTCGCGCTGCAGATAATGCCGATCTAGCTGACCGGGGCCAATGGAAGTCCGCCGCAGTTCGTGAAGGAAATCCTGTTCCCACTGGTACTTGCGCCGTTCGAGTTCGGCCTCGGCCAGTGACTGGATGTGCCTGGCCTCGCGCTCGAGACGCTCTCGTGCGTCAGCGGGCAGGGCCGGGAGTTGTTGCGCGAGTAGAAGCAATTGCTCTCGCTCAGACTCCCCCAGTTGGATGTGCGAATACAGTCCAGTTCCAAGCCTGTTCACGATCGCCTGGATGTGGCTCGTTCCCTCTGGCGGGCAGTATTGGCCCGAAAAGAGCAATGCTACCGGGCGGCTCCCGATTCTGACGATGTAGGTCATGTCTACGAGGCCCATATGGCACCGAAAGACGCGATATGGGTCACCAGTGCTGTGGAACTCTTGCAGGGATTCTCTTGCTTGCTCAATGTCCCGTCGCTTGCAGGCTTCGTCGCCGCCGCTCACGTGCGGTTCGTTGCGCAGGAAGCGGCAGAAGGTCTCGTATCGTTGTATCTCGTTAATGGATTCGATGCGGTGGCTGAAGCCCCCTGTGTGGGGATCGTAGTCGAGGATCGTCAGCGGCCTCCCCAGCCGCTCGCAACAGCCCGATTCGATGACTGCCAGGGTCTCTTTGTTGATAATCTCGCTCAAATTGACAGGGGTGAACGGCCATTTGCTCTTGTCGAACATCCTTCACTCCCCTCTCATTGGATGCAAGATTGCACGAGCATTCTATATTATACCGCTCTTTTCGCAACGTGGAGGACGGGAATGGTCCAGGGACCAGGCAACTTTCGGGCAAATGGTGGGCAAGTTGGACATGCCCGCCAACCGCGCGGTGGTTGGTGCAAGTTGAAGGATGGGCAGAGCCGTTGGATAACAAAACCGCACGGCTTGTCCACAAGCCGTGCGGTCGGTCAGCGTAGCCAGAGCGGCCTAGTAACGGCCACGGCTACCCCGGTCCTGGTAGCCTCGCTGTTCACGAGATTGCTGCGGACGCGCCTCTGCAACCTTGATCTGCTGTGCACCCACGGTCTTGCCGTTGAGTTCGTTGATGGCCTGCTGGGCGGCGCTGGCCTCCGCCATCTCGACGAAGGCAAAGCCTCGGGAATGGCCCGTCATGCGGTCCGTGATCAGGTTCACGGACACGACCTCCCCGACGCCTGCGAAGAGGGCGGACAGGTCGGCCTCGGTCGTCGCGTAATCCAGGTTACCGACGTACAGTTTCTTAGACATTGTTTGTTTTCTCCTTCTCAGTGCAGCATAGGCTGTACTGAACTGGCTACAGAGCCCTCACGCTGACGGCCTGCAGTCCTTTGGCGGTCCGCTCGACGGCGAACTCAACCCGCTGATTCTCGCGCAAGGTGCGGAACGAATCTCCCTCTAGGGCCGAGTAGTGGACGAATACGTCCTCCCCGGAGTCGCGGGAGATGAAGCCATATCCCCTGGCGTCGTTGAACCATTTGACGGTTCCCGTTTCTCGTTCGGTCACTTACTTTACTCCTTAACTTGTGTGAAACTTGGCCAGAGCAGCGCGCCTGATAAACAAAGAGACCGCCCAGCCTTTGTAAGCCTGGACGGTCCTGAATATACAGTCGCAGCCTACTCTGTCCTACTAATTACAGTGTACCACACTTTGTCGAAAAGTCAAACCGTGCGAGATGCTTCGGCGCTGGCGCGCCTCAGCATGACAGGCAGGTAGAGAGATGCTTCGGCGCTGGCGCGCCTCAGCACGACAGGCAGGTAGAGAGATGCTTCGGCGCGGCGTGCCTCAGTATGGCAGGTGCGCAGACGATTGACTTGCGTGGCAGTTGGGGTATACTGAAGGTGCGGGGGAGTACAGATCACTCTGCAACCCTGGCCAGCCCGATCCGCGATATGCACAATACATCTGTTCCGGACTATCTGAGCCATTATTACGAGTTCTCGAAAGGTCCCTTTCTGAGCCTGTCGAGGCTGCCGCTCGACGAAGCGGAAAGGGTCATGGACAGAATTTGCCAGGCAGGAGTTGTGTTTGCGAGCAAACGCGCCGAGGATTACTTGCAGGTCCGGCGTGAACTGGAAGCCCAGGTGCGCAGGTTGTTCGTTGAAAGGGGAGGCAAACCTCAATTGGAGCAGCCTCACTACATGATCCTGGGGTCTTGCCCCTGGGTCAAGGGCTGGTACGTGGATGGGCGCGAAGTACGGATGCCCCTGGCGGCGTTCGACCCGGCTACGGTCAGTTTCACCTACGGGGATACGTTTCCCGCCATGCGGTTGCGCGACGGCAAGCCGTACAGGGGGCGGGTGTACCGGCTGGATGAACTTGCTGGGTTGATTCGTGCGTATGGTCTTCCGCAGGAGTGGAATCCCGACGGCAGGCAGGGGCCGGACCGGTACATCGAGACGCAGGTGTGGGACGATGAGCCGATCCGGGTGTTTCTGGCGAGAGACGAGGCATCACGTATTCCGTATTCCGTGATTCGTGTTCCGTAGACCACGTTCTAGACGCCACGGAACACGCACCACGCGTCACGTATCACGCACTATGCCCCTCAGTTCCTCCACCGCCTCCGCCAATTCGTCTACCAGCGGGTGGTTCCCCAATCGTTCTCGCGTCACCTGGATGGCCTGATAGTAGTAGGCCAAGAGCGCCTGGGGGCCCCGGGTGAAGCGGCTCCAGATGCCGGGACCTTTTTGCCGCGCGTCGAGCGCGGTGGTGCGGGCGTTGTGTAGGGCATCCGCCGCCTTGATCGCGGCAACCTCTGGACGGGCTTCACGGACGTGCTCGAACAGTTCCTGTTTGCGTGCCTCCCAGGGGCGCCTGGCGCCCTGTTCGTCGGTCTTGTGCTCGGAGAGGGCCGCCACGAACTCGGCCACCTGGGGTCCGAACTGCTCTTCGATCTCCGAGAGGGGGACTCCCTGGTCCTCCACTACGTCGTGAAGGAGGCCGGCGATCGCCACGTCGGTCGAGAAGCCATGCCGCAACAGGATGACGGAGACGTGGACGGGGTGGCTGATGTAGGGGAGGTCGGCTCCTTTGCGGTTCTGGTGGCGGTGGACGGTGGTGGCCAGGCGCAGCGCCTGTTCGTAGCGCTCGGAGTAGGCAAAAACACGGATGGGCGGGCGGCGTTTTCGCGTAGTCATTATGGGCCTCGTTATGGCTGCCCCGTTGAGAGGAGATCGGGCAGCGCTGTGTTCTCGGAGGCGGCGAAGGCTTCGAGTGCCCGCACGAGCGACACGCGCTTGCGCGCCAGCCTCTGGCGGGACCTATTGAGGGAGGAGAAGCGGAAGGGGGAATGGGCCTCCAGGTCGCGGAGGTAGCGGCGGGTGTGGAAACGGCCCGCGCGCCCCACCGCGTCTACCAGGAGCAGGGAAGCGCTGCGTACCATCAGTTCCTTGAGGGCGGCAGCGTCGGGGCCGGGCGCATCGAAGCAATCCAAGCGCTGCAGGACGCGGGCGCCAAACTGAAATGCCCGGTCGGTGAGCCTATCCAGCGGCCAGTGGGTGGCGGTCTGGGAAAAGACCGTCAGCAGCCCGCCCTGGCGGTCCCCTGCAACGTCTTGCAGGTCGTCCACCAGTTGCAGGAAGGCTCCCCAGCCAAACAGGAATTCCTCCTGAGCCTGGGTGAGCGACCCGGCTACCAGGTAGCCGTCGGCCAGCACCGACGCGCCCCCTTTCTCGAGGCTGATTCCCAAAACGTCAACCTCGTACGGCGAGGCCTGGCGATGGAGCAGGCGCACGCTCTCACCTTGCGCGTGGTGGATGGCCAGCAGGCTCTCGAATACCTGCGGGTAGCGCGGGCGGTCGTATTGGCCTTCGATCATGCACACCAGGTCGTAGACGATCCGCTCGCGGGCGTCCCCCGGCGTGACGTGCTCCCCCGCCAGCCGCCGGGCCAACCGTGCGTTGAAGGCGGCCTTGGCCTCGGGAGGGATGGCGGGGTCGTCCAGGTAGTTGTCGCTGTAGGGGTAGAGCATGCTGTAGGCAAAGATGGCCGGGGTCAACCGGACCGGCTCGCCCATCAGCAGTTGCAGCCCGTTCATGGCGGAGACGTTGCGGCTGGCCTGGAAGACGTCGCTGCCGCTGAGGGTGGGATCGAAGCGGTGGGCAGCCTGGGCAAACTCGGTCAGAGCCTGGGTGAAGCCGCGCGAGAGGAGGGCGTGCAGGTGACGCTCTTCGAAATCCAGGGCTGACCTGGCGAAGGTGCGGAAGGCGGAGATGATGCGCTGCTGCGTGGGCAGGCTGTCGCCGGTGGGTGCCGATGGGTACATCGGATCACCGGTCAACCCCCCACTACTGTGGGGCCCCCACCTGCGTGGGGGGCCTGGTTGTTCGCCACGGGACAGCCGTTCCAGTTCGGCGGTCACTGTGTCGAGGAAGCGCTCGAGGTGCGCCTCGCGGGCCGCTTGCTGGCGGGCAGAGTAGGCCGGTCCCAGCGCCAGGGTGCCAGTGTCGTTTGCCCACCAGAGGGTGGTGAATTGGCTCAATAGTTCCTGTATCCGGTCGAGTATCACTCGTGATCCTCCGTGAGTGCATCGGTACATCCCTTGCATCCAACTGCATTATACACGATGTGGACGCGAGGAGAAGCCGCAGAGAGGAACGGAGAAACCGGGTTTTGCCGCTTCGGGCGAAGGCGAAGCGCCTTCGCTTACGCAAAAACCCGGTTTCGGGGGCTACAAGAAACCAGGTTTTTGGGGAAAACCTGGTTTCTTGTAGGAGAGATTCGTACAGCGAGACCAGCGTGGCGGTTTCCTCTTCAATCGTCGGCACCGGCTGGATGCCGGAGCGCAGTCGTGATAGGAGGGTGGGTTCGTCCAGCAAGCGCTGGAGTTGCCCGGCCAGGCTCTCTACGTTGCCAGGCTCAAACAGGAGCCCGTTTTCGTCGTGCCGGACCAGTTCCGCCATGCCCCCCAACCGCGCAGCGACGACGGGGACGCGTGCGGCGTGGGCCTCTACGATCGCCGTTGGACGGTTCTCGTACCAGATCGAGGGCACCGCGACTACATCGAGGCCATTGAGGATCTGGCCAACTTGCGAGTTCGGGTAGGTTCCGGCGAAGGTAATGGCAGGGTTGTGGTGGGCCATGCGGAGCAGCCTGCGTCCATACAGGGTCGCCGTGGATATCTGGCCATGGAGGATCAGCCTCCACGATGGAGAGCGCCTGGCTATCTTTTTGAACGCCGCCAGCAGCAGGTGCACCCCCTTGTGGGGCGCAAGCTGTCCCATGTACCCGATACGCAGGGGGGCCAAAGCACCACTGGGCCTGGGGTTTGAGAAATAGGCCGGGTCCAGCCCAAACGGTAGATAGACCGTCCGGCGCGGGCGAAACTCATATTCCTCCAGCTTGTGGATGAGAAACCGCGATGGTGAGACCACCGCATCTATGCTTTCCAGGACCTGCTTGAGGTATCGCCTGCGCTCGGCGATCAGTTCCAGGTGTGGCGCAGTGCCCATTGCTTTCGCTATCGCTTCCGGCCGGTTCAGCCCGACGAAGACATCGCGCAAGCGACGGCACAGCCACTTGTTCGCCAGGACGTTGCACGCAAGCGCGACTTCGGCGACGGTGCCCCCCAGGAGGTATCCGCTGTTGAAATGAACCACGTCGGGGCAGGTCTGTTGCAGAAAGAGGGCGAGCCAGTGTCCCAGTTCCGGGTTACGAAAACTCCACTCGAATGGGTTCGGGGCCTGCCTGAGGTCGAAGCGTAGGCGGTGGACGGGTAAGCCATTGTAGACGTCCGTCGTACAGGATGGGATCATGGTGCCCTCGGTAATGGATTTGATACAGACGACCTCAATCGCGTGGCCCTGCCGCCGCAGTCCTTGCGCGATGCGGTACGCATACTGTTCTGCTCCCGCACTGTAATCGGGAGGGAAGTGGTGGATGACCAACAGGATCTTCACGTGACCATCTATTCTGGCAATCAGTCCTTGTGGCTGGGGAAGAAGCGCCCGATCAGGACTTGGGCGTCCATGTTCAAAACAGGCTGGGCGTTTCGCATGAAGCGGGTGGCGATCAGCGCTTCCAGTTTGCCTCGAACATTGCTACTCTCGATCAGGAACCACAGTCCTGGTGCCGCGGCCTGGTATGGCGTCGTGCGGCCGGCGGCTGCGCGCACCTGCTGCAATATAGCAGATAAAGCGTAGCGTGGCAAGGCGGCGGCCTGGCTCAGTATGCGACGCACCTGGTACTTGCGGTTGCGCGGATACCCGGGGTATGGGCCGTACATGGTGTCGAGCACGATCTCACCGAAACCGTACTGGCGGTATTGCCGGGCTAGCCCCTTCACAGTGGAGCGGTGGTGATGATAGATGATGGCCTGGGGGGCAAATTGTAACCGGGCGGCC
>Ga0315277_10003854_pt1 | contig 20233 bp, 22 predicted proteins | sample YL17G05_15_MG_FD_203695 | JGI IMG/M metagenome (GOLD analysis project Ga0315277, IMG submission 203695) | Sediment microbial communities from Yellowstone Lake, YNP, Wyoming, USA - YL17G05_15 | ecosystem: Environmental > Aquatic > Freshwater > Lake > Sediment | place: USA: Wyoming | collected... | reverse complement strand
TTTAGCGAAAAAAAAGCAATAGAAAATTCAGAAAAATTTGGTAGAGAGAGAACTCTTGTTGCTATAAAAGTTTAATTTTGGGAAAAGACTTTAAAAACCGATAGATATATAAAATAGTTCAACTTTTGAATTCTTGCTGTGATGGTGATACGAAATAAAGAGGATTATTCTTAACTATGAAAAATTTACTTAGAGAAGTCAAAAGAGAGCAGAAAATGGCTGAACATTTGTTCTATGTTAGTTTAAAATATACTAAAAGTGGAGATGTTATTCTTAACCTTATAGATAAATGGCAAAAAATGATTGGAAATTGCGTTGAATTATTATTAAAAAAAGCAAAGAAAAATAAAAAAATTATAAAAGTTCCAATTGCACCAAGGGCGAAGGAAATTGTTACTAGAGAAGCTTATCATAAAGATCCTATTGTTGAAAAAGTGCTTGCTATTTATCCTCTTTTTAGGAGAATGGCTGACCTTGAAAAAATTAAAGAGCATGAATTCAGAAAAAATGTTGCTGTTCGAGTTATAGACAGCGGTAAAGAAATAGAAATTAATATGGAAAAACTCAAAGAATGGTATGAGTTATTTAACAACTTTGTAGTTTTTTGTGAAAAAATATATGCGAGCAAATAAAATTGAAAAGATTTTTAAATATGAAAAGATTAATATAAAAATGGAAAAAGGGAGATTGGTTGTTTTAACGTCGGGAAAAGGAGGCACTGGAAAAACTGTGACTGCAGTAAATCTTGCAGCATCTTTACATGCTCTTGGAAAAAATGTTATTCTTCTTGATGCAAATTTGACAACGCCAAATGTTGGATTGCACCTTGGGGCGCCTGTTGCGCCAATAACATTAAATCATGTTTTGCGAGGGCAGAAAAAAATAAATCAAGCAATTTATGAACATCATTCTGGTTTGAAAGTTGTTCCTGCAAGTATTGCATTAGATGCATTGCAAAAAGTTAGACCAGAGAATTTTGGAAGAGCTGTTAATGAATTAAGGAAATTTGCTGATCTTATTATCGTGGATTCTTCTGCTGGTTTGGGAAGAGAAGCTTTAATGGCTATACAAGAAGCGGATGATGTTCTTGTTGTTACAAATGCTGAAATGCCTGCTGTAACGGATGCTCTAAAAACAATTAAAGTTGCTAAAAAATTAAAAGCAAATGTTGCTGGAATTATTGTTACAAGAAGAAAAAACAAAAATCAGATGACGATGAAAAGTGTTTCTTATTTGCTTGAACATCCAATACTTGGTGTTGTTCCTGAAGATGAGTCTGTTCCTGAATCTATAATGTTAAGAGATATTCTAGTTAATATCAAACCACGAAGCAAGGCTGCAAAAAGTTATAAAAGAATTGCAGCCAAGTTAGTTGGAGAAAAAGTTCCTGTAGAAGCTGGATTCTTTGCAAGATTATTTGGAAGAGGATAAAATGGCGAAAAAAAAGAAATTGAATTGGACATTTACTTTAGTAATGTCTATAATTTTTGGAATTCTTGGTGTTGATCGTTTTATGATGGGTCATGTTTGGCAAGGAATTCTTAAATTGATCACACTTGGTGGTGTTGGAGTTTGGTGGCTTGTTGATTGGATATTAATTGCAACCAAACATGAATTTAAGAACATTGAATGGACTTAGAAATGGAAAGTTTTTAATACTCTTATTTTTAAAAGATAGATATATGATATGGTGGCTGTCGTATAATGGTAGTATGCTCGGCTGTGGCCCGGGCGACCTGGGTTCAATTCCCAGCAGCCACCCTTTTTAATTAAAAATTTCTAGAATTTCTCCGGCTGCGACAGTTCTATTGGAATCTCTTAATACAAATCTTCCAAGTTTAGGAACTTTTTGTTCGATTTCTGCAACAAATGGTCTAAGAAGGTTTATTCTAATTATTGCTTCTTCATTTCTTTTAATTTCTTGTGGATTTTTCTCCAATTCTTTTCCAGATTCTTTATCTAATTTAGATTCAATTTGAATTACTTGACAAGGCATCCTTGTTTGATGACAGTATATTAGGGGCATATATCCTTTTTTTATTGAAGTCGGATGATTAAGTACCAAAATTTTGGCTTTAAATGATTTAATTAGTTTTATTTCATTTTCCGGATCTGTTATAATGTAACCTTTTTTTATTTGCCTCTTGGTAAATGTCTGGCTGATGTTTTCAAATGCTAGACCAACATCCATACCATGCTTTGCATGATCAACTTTTCTATGTTGCCATTCTATTGATTTTACATTTGCAGTCATTTTAAGATTACCAAAACTAGGAGATATGCTAATTGTATCTCCAATATTTACTTGACCACTTTCAATTCTACCTGCTATGACAATGCCAACATCAGGAAGAGAAAAAACTCTCAAAATTGGTAATCTTAATGGTCCTTTGGTGAGTCTTTTTGGTTCCTTAAACGTTTCTATTCTCTTCGCAAAAATTTCTCCTTTATACCAATGCATATGTTTAGATTTTTCAAGAATATTATCTCCATTAAATGCGGAAACGGGAATATAATCAAAATGATCTGCATTTTTGTATCCTGCCGCTTTCAACACATTTAAAATTTTATCTTTTACTTTTTTGTATTTTTCTTCAGAATAATTTAGCAAATCCATTTTATTGATAAGTATTATGATCTGTTCTATCCCGAAAACATAAGCAATTCTAAGTTGCTCTTCTATTTGTGGATCCAGACCGATCTCATCAAATTCTTTTGAATCTAAAATAAGGACTGCCGCATCTGCCCCAGCTACTCCGCTTATTAAATTATTTATAAATTCTATATGACCAGGAGGGTCTATTAAGTTGACTCTTTTACCCGCAACTTCTAAACCTATAAATCCTACTTCTATTGTTATTCCTTTCTGTCTTTCTTCTAGAGATTTATCCATTACAAAAGCATACTCCATTCCTTTCTTATCCAAAACCTCAGAGTGTTTCTTAATTCTTATAAAATCTTCTTTAGGAACATATCCTAACTCAACATAAAGTTTCCCACAAAGTGTAGATTTGCCATAGTTGGTTCTTCCAAGCATAATTAAATTGATCATTTCCTTCTCTTCTTTCATTTTTAAAAAGAAAAATCTTTATTTATTTCTTCTATTTTGAATTCTTTTCTATTTTTGTTCTTTAAGTTGGTTATAGTAACTATATTTTTTTCTAATTCCTTTTTGCCAACGACGATAGCATATTTAATTCCAAGTTTTTTAGCATAATCCATTTGCTCTCTTAAGTTCAAGAAATTTAAATCTTCCTCGCATCTTAGTCCCTTTTTTCTTAATTTGCTACATATATCTGCTGCTCCAAATCTACTTTCTTCATCTACGCACGCTACAAAAAAATCTGATTTATTTTCTGTGTAAGATTTGTCCATTCTATCTAAAGCTTCTACTAGTCTATCGAATCCGAATGCAAAACCAGTGGCTGGAGTTTCTGGACCACCAAATTCTTCTACTAGCTTATCATACCTTCCTCCGCCACAAACTTGTTTTTGGGCATCTAATATTGGCAAGTCAAATTCAAAAACAGTTCCAGTATAAAAATCTAAACCTCTTGCAACACCTAAAACTAAATTATATCTTTTAAAACCATAATTCTCAAGCCATTTTACAACTGATAACAATTCCTCTAAGGCTTTTTCAGCGGCAGTGCCTTTAAGTAACTGTTTTGCTTTGTTTTCAACATCTTTTCTCTGTCCTTTTATTTCTAGTATTTTAAAAACAAGATCAATAAAGTCCTTTTTTAGTTCGTATTTTTTAGATAGAATTATCTTTGTTGTTTCTTGAAGTGCTTTAGGAACACTTTTTAAAAGTTCTTTCATTTTTTTATCATCTAGCTTTTGAATGGGTACTGGCATGATTTCATATTCTCCAAGATATTTGATTTCATTTTGGATTTTGTAAACTTCACTCATCTTGGTTATTAGAAGCTCTTTATCTTCTACTGTAATCTCTTTTTTCTTTTCTATTGCTTCAAGTTTCTCTATTGTGTCAAGAGCACGATTTATTTGACCTATGATGCTACATTGTTTATCAAAATCAAAGCCTTCTTTAGTTAGCAAATCTCTAAAAATACCAATATTTCCAACTTTTAGATTATAATCAAAAACCCCAACTCTTTCTAAAACACTTGCTGCAACAGCAATTACCTTAGCATCTGCTATAGGAGATCTTGTTCCCATTAATTCTACGCCAGCCTGGGTGAATTCTCTATATCTGCCTGATTGCGGTCTTTCGTATCTGAAACATTGACCTAGATAATATATCTCATAAGGTTTTGGAATATTCATTTTTCCTGTAGTAATCAGCCGGCAAACTGCCGCGGTAAGCTCTGGTCGCAATGCAAATTCTTCATTATCACAAAAAAAAGTAAACATACCTTCCTTAATCTCTGGTCCAGATCTTGCTGCAAAAAGTTTAAACTCTTCAAATGTTGGAGTTTGAATTCTTTGAAACCCGAAACTTTCGAAAACTTCTTGGATAATTCTTTCTACGTATTTTCTCTTTACCATCTCTTCTGGTAAAAAGTCCCTTGTTCCACGAGGTACATTAAATTTTGTCATGCTTAAATTAAATGAACTGTATTTATAAATTTTGAGTAAAAATAAATCTAAAAATTAGATAGATAATTTATGTAATCTGAGTTTTTGTATTAAAAAATTTGCTGCAAGTTTGCCATTGTAGAACCTTTTATCTGGAAGACATATTTGTAGATTCCTCGGCATTGAAAAAGTATAAAGCATATCTGCAAATGTTGCAAATTCTCCTCCAACACCATTCACGGGAGCTACATAGATTGGTCTTTTTCTTAAGGGAAGTCTTGTTTCATTTATTCCCATTATGTATGCAAATTCTGTGGCTGTCTTCATATCTCCTCCAATTATTTCTAATCCTTGTGGTATTTTTGCAAAAACTTCTACAGAATCTGGAGATTCGGCAGGTCCATACTTTGCTGGAACCTCAATTGCAAAATCCATTCTTTTGCTTTGTTTGACATCTGCTTGGGAATATACTCCGATAATTGGAATAGAATTTTCTCTTGCAAGATCAATTAATTGCCTAGTTATATCCCCGCTAGTTCTATCTAATAAAATAGCAATAGGTAATCCTTTAAGTTGATCTAAACTTTCTTCTAGTACTTCTCTTTTTCTCTTTTCAAAACCAGGACCAATAGAAAAACCTATTATTTTTTTTATTCCTTGTACTTTTAATCTAGATAAATATTCCGATACAATTGTGTCCATCTTATTTGGTTTAATCATTTTATATAAAAGTAATCTATTTTGTATTTATAAATTTTTCCAATATGTAATTTCTATATAATAGCTACAAAAATAGAAAGGTTTATAAAAGACTAATATGTTTTCATTCGATGGTAGATTCTATTGAACTAGATGAAGCACAGAATTTAAAAGGATTAGATGTTGGAGGAACTCCTGCAAATGTATTGGAAAAAGGAAAATTGGGGTTTCTTTTAGATAGTGGTATAAAACCAGAACAACTCGTTATAGTTGTTGATCCTTTTGATTTATCAAGAATAGAAAGATCTCTAATTTTGGGTAATGAAGGTGGTGTTAAAAGATTTAAATTTTCTGCTGAAGTTCCTGGCAGTGAAAAGACATCTTCCGAATATGCACGTTCACCTTTGAAAGACGATGTTATGCTTTTATTCCAAGGCAATCGTGGAAAAATACTTGACTCATTTTACAGAAAGCATCAGATTTTTAAACCAGATGCAAAGAAAATCATTAGTGTAAGATACGACTCGTTACAAGCACAGGTAACGGAATGTGCTTCTAAATCCAAGAACCTTCGGGATTTTATGAATTCTTTAATAGGAACTTTATCTCCTGTTCCGGTTAAACTAACATATCTAGAATCGGTGCTAGCTGAAAACAAAACAACTGTTTATGATGTCCTAAAACAAAGAGATATTGAAGCCAGAGTATTTTGTCCTGGTTGTGGAAAAATAACACCTTATGTTTTTAGCCAAGCTAGAATTGAAGAGAAGGTTTGCTGCTCTACTGCTAATGAAATTATAGAAAAAGGAAGTTTTGTTCCAGAAGAAGGTATGCTTCCAACTTTGCTTTATTTATCTGGAATTACTCCTTGTCTTGGAAAAGATAGCAGCTATGGAGCAAAAGCAATTGATATTTTAAAAAGCTTAGGTAGATTTGATAGACCTTTTGTAATGTATTCAGGTTCACCGAAAGAAACTATGTTTGAATATTATCTTCTTAAAAAAAATTGAAATAAAAATTGAAAAATGAAATTAAGATTGGTTTTACCCTCTCCTTGCCCACATAACTGCGTTTATTGTTATAAAGAAGGTGTTTTTAGCAATAGACAAGATAAATTAGATGCTTCTGATTTCATTTTTCTAATAAAAATTGCTAAAAAAGTTGGTTTTGATGAATTGAAATTGACTGGTGGAGAACCTACAAACTATCTTGAATTAATAGAATTGATTAAAGCTGCAAGAGATAGCAATTATTCCAATATACGAATGACAACAATCGGTATTAAACTTGCTGATATTAATTTTTGTAGATCTCTAAGAAATTCTGGCTTAGATGGAGTTACTATTTCTGTAAATTCTTTCAATCCAGAAACTTACAAAAAGATGATGGGAGCTAGTGAAAAAGATTTTGAACTTATGAAAGAAGGTCTTAAAAATGCTATTGAAATATTTGGTCATTCTGTTACTCTCAATACTGTTCTTACTAGGTGGAATCTAAAAGAGATTTTGGAATTGATAGAATACGCATCTAAGAATGGGCTTGGAGTTAAAGTTTTAGAAATGCTTGATGAATCTGGGATCGCGCCCAAGGATATTTATGTTTCACTTGATGAATTTAAAAAAGAAATTGGTTTTGATGAAGGGGCTATGATAAATCCGACTCGAGAATTGATTCGTCATGGTGGTGCAAGAGTATACCTTGTTAATTCATGCTGTGCAAGAAAGGAGTGCGATACCTGTCGCAAGGGCTACCAAGTTGTAAGAACCACATCAGATGGTAAGTTAAAAACATGCATATCTCATGAATTAGATGAAATAGATTCTTTTAAACCTATTAAAAATAGAGATGAAAAAAGATTAAAGGACATCTTGCTCAAAACAATTAATAAGTTCAAGAACAATAATATTTAAAAATAATCTCATTTAGATAGAATAAACATTGCCGGTTCCTCTCTTAAAATAAGAGGACATGAATATATCTTTTGACCCAAAAGTTTAGTTGCTCGAATTATGGCTTTTTTTTGTTCTTTTCTATTATTTAATCGAAAGCCATTGAAGAATTCTTCTTTATTTTTATATTCCCAATCAATAAAAAAATTTACTTCCTTTTCTATACAAAATCCGCTTGATTTAATAGCACATATAGCTTTTAAATAATCTTGAGATTCTTCTTTAAATAAATGCATTAAAGAATAAAATTCAGAATGTGTTGTCGGTTCTATAATCACCACTTTTCCTTTTTCATTTAGAACTTTAAAGGCTTCAGAAATTGCCTTGCCAGGATCATTATGATGGTGTAAAGAAAAAATAAATACAATAACATCAAATGAGTTTTCTTTAAATTCTAAATTTTCTCCAGAACCTACTCTAAAATCTATTTTCCATGATTTTTCTTTGGCTTTTTTTATAGATTCTGGATTACAATCTATCGAGATTAGCTTTTTGGCTCTTTTGTTTAAAAAAATAGAAACTCTCCCGTTACCACAACCAATTTCTAACACCTTTTTGCCCTTCAAACTCACAAACTGTTCTATTTTTTTAACTTCTGTTTTTCCTTCTTTGTTCATAATAGCTTAACAAATTAAAGATATATAAACATTAATCTATGATTTTTGATTGTTGCTTTTTTGTTTACAAATATTTAAAAATAGAATTAACGTCACTTTAAAATGGATAAAATTAGCATCGATGGTTCAAGTTTGACTGTAGATCAAGTTGTTGCTGTTGCGAGACATAAAACCAGAGTAGAGTTATCTTCTGAATGCATTAAGAAAATAGAACAATGCAGAAAAGTTGTGGATGATCTTGTTGAAAAAAAAGCTGTTGTTTATGGTTTAACTACTGGTTTTGCTTCGTTTAAAGATGTTGCAATTGATAAAGAGCAAACTGCTGAATTGCAGAAAAATTTAATTATGAGCCATGCTGTTGGCGTTGGTGAAGCTTTTCCAGAAGAAATTGTTCGTGGTGCTATTTTAGTAAGAGTTAATTCTGTTATTAGAGGACATTCTGGAATTAGACTTGAAACTGTTAACACACTTATTGAAATGTTAAACAAAGGAGTTTACCCTTATGTTCCTGAAAAAGGTTCTGTTGGTTCAAGTGGAGATCTTGCTCCATTATCTCATATGCTTCTTGTTTTACTGGGAATGGGTGAAGCTTTTTACGATGGCAAAAGAATTCCTGGGAAAGAAGCAATGGAAAAAGCAGAAGTTAAACCTATTATTTTAAGTTCAAAAGAAGGCCTTGCTCTGAATAATGGAACTTCGTTTATGACTGCAATCGGCGCCTTAAATGTTTATGACACTTTAAACTTGATTAAAACAGCAGATATTAGTTTAGGATTAACTATGGAAGCCTTGACGGGAATAATCTCTGTTTTTGATGAAAGGGTTCACGCTGCTCGTCCACATCCGGGACAAATTGCTTGTGCTAAAAATATAAGAAGACTTTGTGAAGGAAGTTCTCTTATCAAAACATATAAAGATACATCAAGGGTGCAAGATGCTTATTCGTTAAGGTGTGCTCCACAGGTCCATGGGGCTTGTAGAGCTGCAATCAAATATGTAAAAGAAGTTGTAGATATAGAATTAAATTCAACTACAGATAATCCATTAATTTTTGATGGCGAAGCAATTTCTTGTGGGAATTTCCATGGAGAACCGATTGCGATTGCAATGGACACTTTAGGAATTGCTGTTTCTGAGATTGGAAATATAGCAGAAAGAAGGATTGCTAAATTAATAGATCCGGCAACGAGCAATGGTTTGCCTATTTTTTTACTTAAAAAAGAAGCTGGCGGTCTTAACAATGGGTTTATGATGCCACAATATACTGCTGCTGCATTAGTTTCAGAAAATAAAGTTCTTGCGCACCCCGCTAGTGTTGATTCTATACCTACATCAGCAAATCAGGAAGATCATGTTAGTATGGGAACTATTGCTGCAAGAAAAGCAAAAGAAATTATAAAAAATGTTCAAAATGTATTAGCAATTGAAATAATGAACTCTGTACAAGGGATTGACTTAAGAGAAAAAGTAAATTTAGGTAAAGGGAATAAAGCTGCTTATAATTTAATAAGACAAAATGTTTCTTTTTATGATAAAGATAGAGTTTTTTATCCAGATATATATAAAATTGCAGATTTAATTAAAAATGGAGAAATTGTAGATGTTGTTGAAAGAGTAGTTGGAAGATTGGAGTAAATTTAATTTATTAAAATTCTAAAATGGCTAACATAGAACAACTTGTTTTAGATACAGAATTTGATAGAATAGCTGCTGGAAAAAATGCCATTATAACTGTAGAAGATAGATATAAACTTGATAGCATGCCAAAAGAATGGCTTGCTCTTGGAGAGAGTGGTTGGAGAGATCGAGAAAGAAATCCGCTACCTCGAGGAGAAGAAGCATTAAAAACTACAACAAAAGCAGGCTGGCCGACAGAAGCTTTACTTAGAGCACAGGTAAGTAATTTATGCCATGGAGATAAACCGAAATTTTTAATAGTATATGGCGGATCGGGGCAAGTTGCTAATGATTGGACTGCATTGATGCAATCAAGAGAAATCTTAAGAGAACTAGAACCACACGAAACTTTACATATGGCTGCTGGTAGACCATATTTTGTTTTTTCTAGTTTTGGTGGGCAAAATAATCCAAGAGTTATTATAAGCAATTCTATGATTGTTGGAAATTGGGCAAAGTACTTTCCACAACTGCAAAATGCTGGAATGCTGCCATACGGACAAATGACAGCAGGGAGCTGGATTTTCATTGGATATCAAGGGATTATTCAAGGTACATATGAAACTGCTGGAAAGGCTGTGGAGGTTGCTGAATCAAATCCAAGATATGATGAATTGTCTCCTTTGGGACAAAGAATGATGGTTTCTGAGGGGCTTGGATTTATGAGTGGGGCTCAACCACTCGCATTTAAGATGGTAAAAGATAAATTAGGAAGAAAAAATAAGATAGCATTAATTGCCGAGGTAGAAAAAAAGAGAATTGATACTTGTTTCGATAGAGGTTTTTTAGATAAGAAAGCCAGAACAATAGAAGAGGCTTTAAGGATGAGTGAAACAGCTCGAGATAGAGATGAAGCAGTCTCTATTGGAGTGCATATAAATGCTGTTGATTTGCTACAATATTTAGTAGATAATAATATTGTTCCTCATTTTTTAACTTCACAATCAGCAATACACGAAGTCTTACAAACTAACACTGGAAGTAAAAACACTTATCCAAATTTTGGTTATTGCCCACAAGGATGGACTCCAGAAAAGGCTTTGGATAAAAGAAATAATTCTCCAAAAGAATATGTTGAAAAAGCTCTAGAAAGTGTTGCGAGACAAGCAAGATTAATGAATCAATTACAGAAAAGAGGAGCAGTTACAACAGACTATGGTAATTATCTAGTTGGAACAGCAATGCGTGCTGGATATGAAGAAGCTAGAGAGATTGGAGGATTTGTACCTATGTTTATAAGACCATTATTCTGTGAAGGGCGTGGCCCATTTAGGTGGGAGGTTCTTTCAAATGATCCAAATGATTTAAGAGTCACAGATAAATATGCTAAGATGTTACTTGATAAAGATCTTGTAACTAGTACTTGGCTTGATTTGGCTTCTAAATATATTCCTATTGAACCCGGATTGCCTGCGCGAGTAATGTGGGCGGGCTATGGTGGAAAAGAAAATCCTGGGAGAGCTGCAACAGCAATGTTATTGAATCAATTAGTAGCAGATAAACATGTCAAGGCACCGATAATAATTGGAAGAGATCAGTTAGATTGCGGTTCTGTTGCTTCTCCACAAAGAGAAACGCGGGCAATGCGTGATGGCAGCGACCCTATTTCATGTTATGTGCTCCATAATTTCACTTCTGCCGTTATGAATGGTGCGATATCCGTTGCAATGCATGATGGAGGTGGTGTTGGGGTTGGAAATTCGCTCGCAACAAATTACATTGCCCTTGCAGATGGCACACCCGAAGCCCAAAGAAAATTATTTTTCTTATTGACTACAGACGCGTTAACTGGAATTATGAGACATTATATTGCTGGTGAACCAAAAGCAATTGAAATGGTTGAACAGAACAAACTATTTATTCCAGGAAAGAGGTTTCATTTTGATTATGAAGGATTATATCAAAGAACAAGACAGATGATTAAAGAAAAAACAGAGATTGATACTTTTGATGTTCCTTTATTCTAATTTTTATTTTCCTTCCATCAATTGTTTATATATTTTAGTAAATTTATCGAGGTCTGATATTTCAACAGATTCGTTAGCTTGATGAGCTTGTTCTTCTTGACCGGGTCCAAAAATTACAGTTTCTCCCCATTTTGAAAACAAAGACGCTTCTGTCCATGCCTTGTTTACGTCAAGTAAAATATCTTCGTAGAATAATTTAGAAATGTTAATTATATTTTTAATGAATTCTGTATTTTTTTCTGTTTTAAATGATTCTCCCCAGAACAATTTTTTTATTCTTGCTTCAGGATCTTCTTGTAAAACTATTTTACTTATTTCATTAAAAACATTATCCAGAGATTCTGAAGGAAGTAAACGCCGACTTATTTTGAGAACACACTTATCTGCCAAAACTGTTGGTGCATTTCCTCCTTGAATAAACCCAAGATTCATATTAGGTTTACCATATTCTTTATCTTCTTTCTTTTCAATTTCTTTTTCATAATTTAGAAGTGCTTGAATTATTCTTGCAATTTTATAAATTGCATTATTCTTATGATTTTGCTCAAAATTAGTTCTGGAAGAATGCATTGCTTTACCGAATGTCTCAATTTCTAGATCTATACATCCCTTCTGTCCTATGATTATTTTTCTAGTGGTAGGTTCTGCTATAATTATTTTCGCGTTTGCCAGTGAAAATCTGTCTATTAAGCTCAATGCTCCTAGCCCACTTCCTTCTTCATCTGCATCAAAAACCAGGTAAACATCTTGTCTTGGTTGTTTTTCTAAAGAAAGTGCGGCTGCCAGCATACATGCAATTCCTGCTTTCATATCGCTAGAACCAAGTCCATAAATCTTCCCATCTTTTTCTATAGGTTCCAGCGGATTCGAATTCCATTTATCTGAAGCAGGAACTGTATCTGTATGAGCAACAAAAACTAAAGGGTTATCTGAACTTTTGCCATTAATTTTAGCAACAAGATTAAAAAGTTTAAGATCTTTTTTTAAAAAAGAATATTCTTGAATATCCAAATTCTTAAGTTTGTTTTTAGTTAATTCAATTAATTCTATATTTGACTTATTAACATTCGAATCAATACAAATTAATTCCTTAAGTAAATCTTTTGGATCTGCCATTTTTTAAACGTGAAAATAGTTGTGTTCAATTACTTTTTGCTTTGGAACTTTCTATTTTTTTTCTAACAGCATTTTCATCAAAGTCTCCAAAAGACCATGCAAACCAACTGCTGCTTCTTTCTGGATCTTTGAAAAGTGCTTTCCCTTCTTTTCCTGAAAAAGCTACAGTTAGATAGCCGTGAACTGATGGATTTATTGTTCTTGTTATTAAAAAAGTATTTCCTGAAGAATTGGCATCTAAAAGTCTCTGCCCAACTAGTGGCCATAGTACGCCCTTGCCTTGAAAGTCATCTATAATCCCGGTTTCGGCCGCATAAAACGTTCTTTCTGGGTCAACTTCTGCTTGAACTAATAATTCTCTTATTGTTGGAAAGGCTACGCTTTGTGTTCGTTTTTCTGGGACTCTATAGCCCCATGTAAATCCAACTAATCTATCTTCTACTTGCGCAAGATAACCTATAAATCCTGGTTCTTGTACTGCTTCTTCAATAATTGCATTATGATTACAGAATTCAGGATAAAACTCAATTAACTCGAGTTTCTCGCCACAGCCAACACAAGTTTCGAGTCCTTCTCTAGGTAGCAATACAATTCCTTCTTTTGATCCTAAAACAATTCTTTGCTTGTAGCTACCACGACAATCATTACTTACCTCGGCGGTTTGCCTATGAACATCGTAACGATCACACGGCATTAAGGTATATTGTACATTACATCTTCCTGCTAAGGAGTTTTTGCATATTTTGTCTTCGTGCCAAGGATGTCCTGAGAAAACAGCCTTGTATACGGGAGGTACTCTCTTTCGGGTCTCTTCTGAAATCGATATCAAAACCGAATTTGGTTCTTTTATCATTAGCTAAATAAACAAAGAAGATTTATAAATATTTTGTTTTGTAGTAATTAGACAAGAGTTACAAATTGCGAATTGCGAGATATGAAAACCGGAAAAGAAGAATTCTTGAGTGAGAAAGATCTTGTTAAGAGATTAAAAAAATAAGAAAAGAAAAAATAAATTTATTTATAAATTGGGCTCGATGATTTTACAAGAGCTATTACTGCGGCAATTAAACCAAGTATTGGACCTACAACAAATCCTGCTGGTGGAATAACTACTGCTATTATTGAAAATACTAACAACATCAATCCAGTTCCTAGGAAATTTTTCTTTAATGTGGCCGATACTATTAGAATTATCAAACCACACGCTATGTTTATTATTCCTAAATCACCAAAGGCAAACCAAGAAAATGCTGCTAATTGCCAAGATAACAAATTAGAAAGCAACCACAGAATACCCGCAATTAGAATTATTATTCCTGCAGCAATTCCTAACACATGAACTTCTGTCAATGGCTGATGAAAATTTGTTGCTGGTCTTCTAGAAGCTTTCGATGTTCTTGACTGTCTGGAAACTCTGGCTCTCTTTACCCTCTTTTTTATTCTTTTTGCCATGTTTGATTAAGTTCTATTAAGTTTAAAAATGTTTTTAGTGCAACATCTCTTGAATTTCATTATTTGAGATTGAACAGCCCTTAAATTTTAATGCATATAAAAGGCCTTCTAAAACTTTTTCTCTAGAAAATGAAAAATTAATTATTCCTTTTTTTAATGCTATTAAAGCAAGCTCACTTGATCTTATTACATTAATGTCTTTGAAAAATTTAAAATTATCTTTATTGACTGAAATTTTTTTACCGAGTTTAAGTTCCATAAGTCTATGTAATTTTTCTGGAGCTTCACATAGCATTCTGGTTGTTCGTTCATCAATAACAATTGCTTTTTTCTCAGCATCAAGTTGTTTGTAAAGTGCTATACAAGAAGCTTCTCCTCTATGAATCATATTAATAGAATCATTATGAATTTGAAATGCTGAATTTGCAATATTTAGAACTTTGTCAAAATCTACTTTGTCGTTATATACTGTAAAAACGCCTTTTTCAATTAGATTATTAATCATAAAAGCTTCAAGCATGAATCTTCTAGTTTCAATTGAATAATCTATAATTTCTGATTTGATTGTTTTAGATAAATAAAAATTGCCATCAAATGCTTTCTTTAATGGTTCAAGAATATGAAGCAAATCATTTAATGCAAGAGAAATTACTGCAGATGAATCAAAAATTAATGCTTTCATTTAAATAAATTTTCAGTAAATTTAATTCTTTCTTTAATTGGTTTTGTGATGCTGAGATCAATATCTGCTATCCCTGTTCTACCAACATATTCTGCAAGTTCCCATTGCGTAACACCTAAAAGTTTGGCTGTTTCTTCTCTAGAAATTCCGTGTTCATAGATTCTTGAAGCTTTATTTATTGCAGATTTTCTAAAAACTTCAAGAATATATTCTTTTAATTTAGAACTTATGTTTTCTATTGCATCTCTAATGCTAATCATGTTTTCTCTAAAATCTTCAATATCATCTTGCCTTAATGCTGAAATTGCCTTTTCTATTTTCTTTAATGAAATTGAAATAAATTGTCTCCATTCCGGATAGTGTTTATAATTTTCGCGCTCAACAAGTTTGCTAAAAGAATAAATTGTAACTGCGAGCAAAACAGCATCTGGATCTTTGTAAACTGAAGCAGAGTGTAAGTTTTGATTTGACAAGGCTCTTAACATCGTAGCATCTTTTTCTTTTAATGCTTTTAGAGTTTGAGACAAAACTTCAATCACATGCTCTTTTTCAATCATTTTATTTTAAGTGCAGATATTTATTTAAAGGTTTCTGAATTTTCAAAGATATGGAAACGAAGGCACTTTATTTGGAAGATTCTTATTTGAAAGAATGGGAAGCTGAAGTTATAGAGGTTTCTGGAGATGGAGAAAAACAAGGTAAGTTTATTATTTTGAATCAAACAGCTTTTTATCCAAATGGTGGTGGCCAACCTTATGATGCTGGTAAGATTATAAGAATTCCTGATAATGAAACTTTTAATGTTGTTTATACTGGAAAATTTGATGGAAAAATTTCGCATGAAGTTGATAAGGTTGGATTAAAGATTGGAGATAAAGTTAAATGTTCTTTGAATTGGGATAGAAGATATAAATTAATGAGAATGCATACTGCTGCGCATATTTTATCGCCTATAATTAACATGCAAACAGAAGCTTTGATTACAGGAAATCAGTTGGATTTGGAAAAATCGAGAGTTGATTTTGATTTAGAAAATTTTGATAAAGAAATATTTAAAGAATATATTAAATCAGCTAATGAAATTATTTCTTGGAACTTGCCAATTAAATCATATTATATTTCTCAAGATCAATTAGCTAATGATAAGAAACTTTGCAAATTGGCAAAAGGTTTGCCGCCTAATTTAAAAGAAATAAGAATAGTTGATATTGAATCATTTGATAAACAAGCAGATGGTGGAACTCATGTTAAATCAACGAAAGAAGTAGGAAAAATTGTTTTTTTGAGTGCAGAAAATAAAGGAGCTAAAAGAAGAAGGGTTTATTTTACACTAGAATAGATCTGGAAGATAGTCTTTTGCCAACAACATAATCAATTCCATCAGGATAAAGTTCTGTTTGAAATAAAACTTGGTAGCCACAAAAATGCAAAAAGGTTAAAAGATCAGAGCTGTAACTCTTTCCTGCCCTAAAATCAGCAATAATTTGCTGACAACCTGCTTGCTTTGCATAACCTTCAGCTTGTTTCATTAAAAAATGCGCAATATCTGTTCTTCTTAATCCATCATGAACTCTTAAATTTTTTATTTCAAGAGTTCCTGGAAGTTGTTCATGATTTTGAAAAATAATATCTGCAACAATTGTTCCGTTAGTTATCGCACAAATTCCTCGCTTCTGTCTAAAATATAATTCGGGCAAACAAGTTTTTCTTACCCAAGCTTCGTATTCTGGGTAACCCAAGGATTGTCTTTCAAGGAATTCTCCCAATTGATTGAGATTTACATCTTCAACCGGTTTTATTAAAAAAGTTGGTATTTGTATTGCGGACATTGTTAAAATAATTTGCAGGTTTTTTTAAGTTTTTATGTGATATAAACCAATCATTAAAACGATTAATTTAAAAATAACTTGTTCTTATCTTGTTTATGAAAGAAAAGAAAATTGAAAAAGAAACTTGTTCAAAAAAGGAAAACAAAGTAACTTTTAATAAAGAAAAGGATGAAGAATTCAGCCAGTGGTATTCTAATATTGTTGAAAAAGCAGAACTTGTTGACCTAAGATGTAATATCAAAGGATTTGTTGTTTTTAGGCCATGGGCTGTGAGAATTATGGAAGTCATGTATGATTTACTTGAAAAAGAAATGCAAATTAAAGGACATGAACCTGCTTGGTTCCCATCAATAATTCCAGAATCTAATTTTCATAAAGAAGCAGAGCATGTTAAAGGATTTGATCCACAGGTTTTTTGGGTTACAGAAGCTGCCAATACAAAATTAACTGAAAAACTTGCTCTAAGGCCAACATCTGAAACAGCTATGTATCCTATGTATTCTATTTGGATTAGAGGATATACTGATTTGCCTTTAAAGATTTATCAAAGAGCACAAGTTTGGAGATATGAAACAAAAGCCACAAGACCTTTACTCAGAAGCAGAGAGTTTTATTGGATAGAAGGACATGATTGTTTTGCAACACAAGAAGAAGCTGAAAAACAAGTTCTAGAAGATATTGACACAACTGAAAAATTTATGCATCAAGGTTTAGGGATTCCTTCATTACCATTAAGAAGACCATGCTGGGATAAATTTCCAGGAGCAGTTTATACTGTTGCTTCAGATACATTTACTCCAAGTGGAAGAGTTATACAACAACCTTCAACTCATTTTTTAGGACAGGGATTTGCAAAAACATTTGATATAAAATTTAAAGATAAAGATGGAAAAGAAAAATATGTTTGGCAAACTTGTTATGGCCCGGCTGTTTCAAGAATTCTTGGATCTTTAATTGCTACACATGGTGATAATAAAGGATTGGTTTTGCCTTTTATGGTTTCGCCTATACAAGTAATTATTATTCCAATTTATAATAATGATAATAAAGAAAAAATAATAAAAGCGTGTGAAAAAATAAATTCAGAAATATTATCTTTAGGAATTAGAACAAAAATAGATAATAAAGAAGTTTCTCCAGGAAATAAATTCTATTTCTGGGAAATGAAAGGAGTTCCATTAAGACTTGAAATTGGAGAACAAGAATTAAAGAATAAAGAATATACTTTATTTTTAAGAGATGAAAATAAAAGAATGAAAATAAAAAAATTAGATGAATTAAAAAAACAAGGAGATTTGTTTGATAAAAGATTGAAAGATAAAGCTGATGATAATCTAAATAAAACAATTATTTATTGTAAAACAAAAAAAGAAGCTGATGAAGCTCTAAAAAATAAAAAAATTGTTAAAGCTGATTTTTGTTCTATAGAAAAAGAAGGAACAGCTTGTGCTGAGATTGTTGAAAAAGAACTTGGTGCTTTTGTTCGTGGTGTTAGACATGATAAAAAGGAAAAACCACAAGGAAAATGCATAATTTGCGGAAAAACTGCTAAAGAGGTTGTTTATATTGCTAAAAGCTATTGATTAAATTTCTAATTTCTTGATTTCTTCTAAGGTTTTCATTCCAATAATTTGTTTTCTAAGCTTTTTTGCTCCTGAAATTCCTTTTGTAAAATTCATTGCTTGAAATTTTATTTGCGCGAAGGGTAATTTGTATTTTTTCGCAAGTTTAAGATAATCTTGAAAATTAAGTTTGATTTTATTTCCAGAAAGTTCTGCGAAGATATTCGGGTTACCGATTGCTGTTCTACCTATCATTACAGCATCAAATTTTTTCAAAAACAGATTTGCATTTTTTGCATCAACATTGCCAGAATAAATAACTGGTAAGTTGGTTTGATTTTTAATTTGTTCTGCAAATTTAATATCTGGTTGGCCAGAATAGCCTTGCTGTTGTATTCTAGGATGAATTGTAACTGCATCACAATATTTTTCAGCAATTTTAATTATTTTTAATGCTTCAGAAGATTTTCTCAATTTGATTGTTATTGGTTTTTTTGTAGATTCTCGCATTGTTTTAAGAATTTCTTCAATCATGGCTAGTTTATTGTGCATAAAAGAACCAAATCCCATTCTTCTGGCGGTTTTTGCAGGACAACCAAGATTAAAATCAAATAAAGCAACTTTCTTTTCGTATTTTTTTATAAATTCTCTAATTCCTGATGTTGAGGTTGAAAATAATTGCAATGCTGGTTTGTCATCAAGACAAAGCTTTTGCTTAGATAATGGATTTATCATTCCTGTCCAAGTTAATCCAGCTCCTGCTTTTTTGCATAATAATCTAAATGCTATGTCATTTACTTCTGCCATTGGTGCGAGAAAATATGGATTTTTTAGGATAAGATTTGCTATTTTCATAATATATATCAAAAAGTTAAGTTTATTAAGATTTTTTGTTAGTAATAACTATGAAATTAGGAGTTTTATTTTCAGGAGGAAAAGATTCTACTTATTCCGCATTCTTGACTAAAAATCAAGGTCATAAATTAGTTTGTTTGATTACTATTTTGTCTAAAAATCCAGATAGCTATATGTTTCAGCAAGTTTCTAAAGAAAAAATTGAAGAAATTGCTAATAAAATAGGACTTCCTGTTGTTTTTCAAGAAACTAAAGGTGAAAAAGAAAAAGAATTAAAAGACCTAGAAAAAGCAATTAAAGAAGCTAAAAATAAATTTAAGATTGAAGGAATTGTTACTGGCGCTGTTGCATCGAATTATCAGAGCTTCAGAATAGAAAATATTTGTAATAAATTAAAACTAATATGCATTAATCCTTTATGGGGGATTGATCCTGAAAAATATTGGAATAGTTTAATTTCTAATAAGTTTAAAATAAAAATTGTTAAGGTTGCTGCAGATGGTTTGGATAATTCTTGGGTTGACAAGGTTATTGATAAGAAAAATTTAGAAAAATTAAAAGAGCTAAGTAAAAAATTTAGATTTAATCTTGCCTTTGAAGGAGGAGAAGCTGAAACCGAGGTTATAGGTTGCCCTTTATTTAAAAAATGAAATCTAAAATAATTGCACAAGGGGCAGAAGCTATTTTGATTCAAGAAGATAAACATCTAATTAAAGATAGAATAAAAAAAGGCTACAGAAATTCAGAATTGGATTTAAAATTAAGAAAATTAAGAACAAGACATGAGGCTAAAATTCTTGAAAGAGCTAATAAAATTGTTCCAGTTCCAAAAGTTCTAGGAACAAGCGAATTTAAAATTGAAATGGAATTTATTCAAGGAAAAAAATTAAGTGATGAACTAGATAAAATGCCTGAAAAAGAAGCTCTTAAGATTTGCAAACTTATTGGGCAAGAAGTAGCAAAATTACATAATTCTGGGATAATTCATGGTGATCTAACAACAAGTAATATGATTCTAAAAAACAATAAAGTTTTCTTAATAGATTTTGGGTTAGGTTTTCATTCTGTACACGTTGAAGATAAGGCGGTTGACATACATTTGTTAAAAGAAGCATTACAATCTAAACATTTTAGAAATTGGGAAAAGTATTTTCAGGAATTTATTAAAGGTTATAAAAATGAACAAGTTTTAAAACAATTAGAGAAAGTTGAGAAAAGAGGAAGATACAAGCAAAAAGAGTAAAGGAAAGCTTTTTATAGTAAATTCATCATTAAAAACAAATAAA
>Ga0315277_10003852_pt1 | contig 20235 bp, 17 predicted proteins | sample YL17G05_15_MG_FD_203695 | JGI IMG/M metagenome (GOLD analysis project Ga0315277, IMG submission 203695) | Sediment microbial communities from Yellowstone Lake, YNP, Wyoming, USA - YL17G05_15 | ecosystem: Environmental > Aquatic > Freshwater > Lake > Sediment | place: USA: Wyoming | collected... | reverse complement strand
CTGGACAAAAGAAGGTTTCGAGAGTTTTCATGCCCCCAAAATAGCAGGAGACATACGGCCTTTACAACTTCTCTAACTTTTTGGGAATCAAAGGCTACGAGGTTTTTCGGGTAGACTGCTTCTTGTTTATAGTCTCCAACACTGAGCATTCTTCGCTGTTGACAAGTATTCAAGTATCTGCTGAAATATTAAAATATCGGGTGGCAGAGAAGCGGACTTTCAGATCGATCTGGCGGGTACCGGCAGGCCCGAGCCCCGCAGTCACAAGAGATAAAGGAGATTCGATTGCCAATGTACACATTCCGCAGGTTTACCAAATGGGGGATCGCTTGGACCTTTATTTTCGCCTTGGCGGCGTCTGTCGTGTGGCTCACGGGGAGTGAGCCGATAAACACTGCCTCCGAATTCTCCGGGCGGGCACTCGTCAACAACTTGCAGCGCGCACCGGAGCCAGTCGATCCGTGGACGGCTGACCGGCTATTGGAGGCGGAACAGCTGGCAAAAATCGTTTCCGATCCAGGCATGAGCAAGCCGCTGATTCTTAATTTTGGCCCCGCTGTGCTCTTTAAGAAAGAGCATGGGACTGGCGCGAAACTAATCGGGCCATTATCCGAGCCTGATGGACCGAAAAATCTGCAAAAAGAGGTGAAGAATCTGGGGAAAGACACTGAAATTGTCATTTATTGCGGCTGCTGCCCATGGAATGTGTGTCCGAATGTTCGTCCGGCATTCCAGATGCTGCAGGACATGGGGTTCAAGCAAGTAAAGGTCCTGTATCTTCCGAATAACTTCAGACAGGGCTGGGTCAATAAAGGGTTTCCTGTCCAAAAGGAACAATAACACCAGCATTAAGTCTCATTCATTTCTTCAGTAATGAACGAATGAGAACAAAATTTGAAAAAGAGACATAACTATATGTCGAATCCAAATCGTCAGTACAAAACCGCAATTTACGAACAATTCTCCCGCATTGGCAAAGCCATCTCGAACTCCAGCCGGTTGGAGCTGTTGGACCTCCTGTGCCAGGCCCCTCGAACCGTGGATGTCCTGGCAAAGGAAGCCAACCTTGGTGTAGCCAACACATCACAGCACCTGAAAGTGCTCCGTGCCGCCCGCTTGATTGAAGCCGAAAAATCAGGGCTTTTCGTGACCTACCGGCTGGCCGACGAGACGGTCTGTGAATTCTTCCGCTCGCTGCGCGTACTGGCCGAAACGCGACTGACGGAGGTTCGCGAAATCACGCGCATCTTCCTGCAGGGCCGTGAAGGCATGGAACCTATCGATCGGAAGGCACTCCTGGCTCGGGTGAGGAGCGGCGACGTCACAGTTCTGGATGTTCGTCCAGGGGAGGAATACAAGGCTGGTCATATACCGGGGGCGCTTTCGATTCCGCTCAAAGAGCTCGAGCGGCGTCTTTCGGACCTGCCGCGAGATCGCGATGTTGTCGCCTACTGCCGAGGCCCCTACTGTGTGCTGGCCGTGCAGGCAGTAGAACTCCTTCGGTCGCGCGGATTCAGCGCCTTCCGCCTGGAGGAAAGCGTCTCAGACTGGCGGGCGGAGGGGCTGCCTCTTGCCGCCGGCGAGGAGAGGTAGGTATATGGGCGATCGGGACGAATGGCCGGTTTACTTGGACTACAACGCCACGACACCGCACGCTCCTGAGGTCGTGACGGCCATGAGACCGTTCCTTGAAGGTCACTTCGGGAATCCTTCCAGCACACACCGATATGGCGCGGTCACACGCGCTGCTGTCGGTCAGGCCCGTTCCCAAGTTGCCGAACTCCTCGACTCCAAACCGGACGAGATTGTGTTTACCAGCGGAGGGACGGAATCCAACAATTACGCCATTCGCGGAGCTGCCCTGGCTGGTGCACAGCGTGGACGTCACATCATCACGAGCGAGATCGAACACCCCGCCGTGACCGAAGCGTGCCGCCGGCTGGAGGCAGAAGGCTTTGAAGTCACGTGGCTCCCTGTGGATGCAGACGGATTGGTACGTGTTGACGAGGCAGCGGCGGCGATTCGCCCGGACACCATTCTCATTACGCTCATGCATGCCAACAACGAGGTTGGTACCATTGAACCAATCCAAGCAGTAGCGGAGGTTGCGCGCCGGAGGGGGATAATCTTCCACACCGACGCGGCCCAGTCGGCCGGCAAGATCCCCACCGACGTCCATGAGCTCGGGGTCGATCTCCTGACTATTGCCGGGCACAAGCTCTATGCTCCCAAGGGCGTCGGCGCCCTCTATATCCGGGACGGGATCGCTCTTCATCCGCTGATGCAGGGGGCCGGTCAGGAGCGGGGGCGCAGGCCGGGGACCGAGAACGTCCTTGAGGTTGTCGGACTCGGCGAGGCCTGTAAAGTTGCCAGGCGCGACCTCGCCATGAATACGGAGCGCATGCGTGAGAGCCGCGATGAGCTGGAGCGGGAGCTCCGGGAGAAAATCGCGGATGTTCGGGTGAACGGCCACTCGGAGCGGCGCCTCCCCAACACTCTGAGCATCAGCATTCGCGGAGTGAATGCTAACGAGCTTCTCACCGCGATCGAGCCCTATGTTGCCGCGTCGGCGGGAGCCGCGTGCCATTCCGGCGAGATTCAGATCTCCCATGTTCTTCGCGCCATGGGGGTCCCGGTGGATTGGGCTCGCGGAACGCTCCGGCTCTCCACCGGGAGGCACACTACCCGGGAGGAAGCGCGTAATGCCGCAATCGTAATCGCGGATGCTGTGCGCAGGCTTCGCCGCACGGAATAAAGGAGAGAACCAGCATGCCATCAAAGACTGTCGTAATCCTTGGCGGTGGCGTCGGCGGGATGGTCGCCGCCAATCGGTTGAGGGAGCGCCTGACCGCGGATCACCGGGTGGTGCTCGTGGAACGCGACGCTGAACACGCGTTCGCGCCTTCCTTTCTTTGGTTGATGACCGGCGATCGAAAACCTCATCAGGTACGCCGCCCCGTGGCAGATCTGCTGCGTCGAGGGGTTGAATGCATTCATGCCAACGCTGAAGCGCTGGACCTGACTAAGAAGAAAGTGTTCACGAGTGCCGGCGAAATTCCTTTTGATTACCTAATCGTGGCCGTCGGCGCGGAACTGGCGCCGGATGCAGTTCCAGGTTTGGTGGAGGCTTCACAGACATTCTACACGTTTGAGGGGGCCTCGCGCCTTTACAATGCCTTGGCGGGCTTCGCCGGCGGCAGCATCGCCGTCGTGGTAGCCGCGATGCCCTACAAGTGCCCGGGCGCGCCGCACGAAGGAGCGATGCTGATCGCCGACTATTTCCACCGAAATGGGCGCCGGACCGGCATTGACATTCAACTCTTCACGCCCGAACCACAACCGATGCCTGTGGCTGGGCCCCAACTGGGCGCGGCAGTTGTAGAGATGCTCGAAAGCAAGCAGGTCCGCTTCCGGCCTCTCCATACCCTGGCAGCCGTCGATCCGGCGAAGCGGGTCATGCGATTCCAACAAGGCAACACCGAGAGATACGACCTGCTCGTAGCCATCCCACCGCATCGTGCGCCGCGCCTGGTGCGGGAGGCGGGTCTAACCAATGCCGCAGGTTGGGTGCCGGTCAATCCCCAAACGCTCGCAACCGAACATCCCGGCGTGTTCGCACTCGGAGATGTGACCGCGATACCTATCCCGGGGCGCTGGAAGCCGGATGTCCCTCTGATGCTGCCGAAAGCCGGCGTGTTCGCTCACGTGCAGGCTGAGGTAGTGGCGGCTCGGATTTCCGCTGAAATCGAAGGCCGGATTCCTGTCGAGACTTTCTGCGGCGACGGGTACTGCATGCTGGAAACGGGTGAGGATCTGGCAGGATTTGCTTACGGGAACTTCTTTGCAGAGCCATCGCCTCAGGTCAACTTGCGGCAAATCGGCAAGGCCTGGCATATCGGAAAAGTGCTGTTCGAGCGTTGGTGGCTTTCGCCGCCGGGCTGGAGGAGGGCAACATACGGAGCCATGTTGAAGATGGGCGGCAGGCTATACGGCATTCCCATCACTGTCTGAAAAACCGGAGTTTCGAAGGATACACCCATGCAATATTTGATTATTCTAAACGACCCACCCTACGGCTCGGAACGCAGCTACAACGGTCTCCGGTTAGCGACCTCCCTCGCCAAATCAGAGGGAACCGGCGTATCGGTTTTCTTGATCGGAGACGCTGCATCCTGCGCAGTGACCGGGCAAACGACACCCAACGGCTACTACAACATCGAGCGGATGCTGAAGCTACTAGCAGCCAAGGGAGCACAGGTTGGCGTATGCGGCTCCTGCATGGCTGCTCGTGGCATCAAACCGGAGCTGCTGGCCGAGGGAGCGCACCGCAGCTCGATGGATGAACTTACCGGCTGGACCATAGCAGCCGACAAGGTCCTCGTGTTCTGACGCCGATCCCCGCTGAGTCACCCCGGAGCGCTATGACCATCACCCCGGAGACCTACGCTCGATGGAGAGAATCTGCCCTCGGTAATCTGACCGAGCAGCTGGAACAAAGAACCATCTTTTCACTCGTCGGTGATCCCGGCGGACTGAGGGTCTTGGACGTCGGATGCGGCGACGGAGCATATGCCATCGAGGCAGCGCAAAGAGGAGGCAAGGTCTTTGGCCTGGATCGGTCGTTGCCCATGTTGGAGGCAGCGCGGACGAGGGCGATCTCATCGGGTGCTTGCGTCAGGTGGTGCCAGGGTGCGGTCCAATCTTTGCCCTTTCGCGACGCCTCGTTTGACCTCATCCTCGCCGTCACAGCGCTGTGCTGGATTCCAGAACCGGTCGCGGCTCTCAAGGAGATGAACCGGGTGCTTCGCCCGGGCGGAGCCGTAATTGTCGGAGAACTTGGGAGCTGGAGTCTCAGAATCAATTATGCATTGCAAATTCAAGGTATTTGCTCTCTACAAAAAATGTCAAGCCGTTTTTGTTTTTCATAGAGACTCGTGGGTGTTGGATCACAAAGCTCGTGGTTTTCGAGTGCCGTATCAGATCCTTACGCCGCTCCATCGTCAGCTACTCTCGCCGAAGCCCGTTTCTTGGGAGCTTGACTCAGGGACACTTGTCCAGATAGCCGATTGCACAACCAAGTGACCGAGAGCGCATAGTGGACTTTTTTGATACTGCGTGAGAGTCTAATGGCATGGAGGAATGCAGCTTATGAGAAACTTCTTGCTAGGGATCCTCTCCACGCTTTCGGTTCTTTTCGTCGGTGGGTATTTTTACGTGACACGAGGCTATATAGACCTCCGCGCCGATCAGGAACCCTCGTCCACGGAACGCCGCTTCGCCATGACCGCGATGGACGCCTCAGCTGACCGGCACGCTCCTGGTGCGCAAAATCCCGCGCCTGCCACGGAAGAGAACCTTATCGCGGGTGCGACCTTGTATTTAAATCATTGCGGCGGGTGTCACGGCATCCCGTCCAATCCCGACAGCCAGTTTGCTCACTCCTTCTATCCGCCCGTACCCACCTTCTTCAAAGAAGCGCCCGACATGCCAGAAAATGAGAATCACTACATTATCGTTCATGGCATTCGCTGGACGGGCATGCCTGCGTGGAGCAAAACTCTGAACGACACGCAGACTTGGCAGATCGTAACATTTCTCAGCAACATCGAGAAACTCCCTCCGGCCGCAAAACGAGTATTTGAGACTTCCACGTCTACAGGGGATACCCCGGCCAAGTAGCTCCAACTACTTATTATGATGTGCTCAAGAGAGACGGTGCCAGTTGGATCGGCAGTACGCAGACCTGGCCATCGAACGTGGAGATGACGCGCTGTGTGGCGCCGTCACCTCCACGCATGTTCTCCAGATCTCTACTGGTTCAGTGGACGACTAAACAGGAGGATTCCGTTTTGATTAAAGGCGTAAAGGGTGGATTCGCGCCGCGGCCCCTGCACACCCGACCGGCTGTTTGAGTTATAACCCATGTCGAAGGTCACGATATAAACCACATAGTTCGAGCTGGATCCAACGATCGTGGGCACCGAGGCAACCTCGCCAGCCAACGTTACCGGCTGACCAATGACTTGTCCCGATGCTGGATTGACAATGTAAAGCTTCGAATCCTGATTCTGGTCGGTGGCAGTGTTAAACATGCCAACTTGCATTCCCATGTTGCCGAAGGCAACAAGAAACAGACGACCATCCGGAGCTTGCACGGGCTTGGTAAGCCAATTTTCGTCAAAAACAACATTCCAGAGCGTGTTGCCATTTGTCCCGTTCACAGGCAGAATGGCCAACCGACCTTCAAGCTCAGAAATCCACCGCTGCAAGTTGATGCCCCACATCTGGAAACAAAGTCGGTCTGTAGCATTTCCATCATCATTGCTCGAAAATCAACAATACTGAACTGGGGCATCCAGGTTCCCCAGCGCGCCGCAATCAACTGTTCCCGGTTGTCCCTGAGTTCGACATGGGAAAGCTAATCCGGAAGCGGGCGCCCTGGCCGGGATGTGATTCGGCAGAAATCCTGCCGCCGTTGTGGCTGACGAGCTGGTAGGAAATGGCGAGGCCGAGCCCCGTTCCTTCTCGCTTGGTCGTGAAAAATGGTTCGAAGATGCGGTCCAGATCCTCCGCCGTGATGCCGGGACCGAAATCCTGGACCGAGATTACGACATCATTCGCATCGCGAAATACCCGAATCTCAACCTTGCCGCCCGAGGGTTGAACCTGGATGGCGTTAATCAAAATATTAAGCAGCACCTGCTTGATTTGTTCGGGATCGACCAAAATGCGTGTGGCGGGGGCAGGTTCGAGGTCTATTGCTACTTGCTGTCGGCGCGCCTGATCGGCGCAGAGGCGGCATGCAGCCTCGATAATCTCATGCGGATCGATCGGCAGTTGCCTCGGCGGAGCGGGTTTTGAAAACTGCAGGATTTCACTGGTGAGCCTTTCGAGGGTCGTAACTTCCTTCCGCGCGATCTGCGCAAATTCCGATTTTGGATCCGAGGCAGGAAGACCTGCTCCCAGGATCTCGACCGCTCCTTGAATCGAACCGAGGGGATTGCGAATCTCGTGAGCGATGACCGCTGCCAGCTGGCCCAGGGATGCCAATCGGTCCGAATGGCGAAGCTGCTCGAATGTTTCGTTAAGTTTTTGATAGGCGGCTGAAAGTTCCACTCCTGCAGCCTCCAGCTTTTGGCGCGCCTTGCGTTGGCCACGTGACAGCGATCCGGCCAGTACGGCAACCACCATGTACATGGCAATCTCGGCATACTGTTGGAATGAGTAGACCGGATAATGGCCCCAATCCCGAATGATATGGACGAGATATGCCGACGATAAGCCTACAGCCGTTGCCAGCCCTCCCAGGACCTCGAACCAAAAACTGGCCAGCACGATCGGGATGTAATAGCTCCTCTGATAGACCTGGTGCAGATACATGTGTTCCGTGCCAGTCAGGAAATGAAGAGCCGTGATGGTGGAAACCAACAGAATGATGAGGATCGCTTTCCAAGTTACCGGGCGTTGATTTGGGGTCATATCCATGCTCAGTCAGAGAATCCAATTGGCTAGCGACCCGGCTTGTCCGAGGAAACGTCGTCCGATATGGAAAAACTTGGATCTTCCCCATCTTCCGCCGTTATGGGGGCGTCCGCGGGCAGATCCTTGTAAGGCCCGAGCCGATACCTCTGCATGCGATAAATGAGCACATTCCGGGAGATCCGCAAGAAACTCGCGGCCCGCGTCTGGTTCCACTGATTGCGCTCGAGCGCGGTCAGCACCAGCTCTTTTTCCACCTGCGCCATCGATACCCCTTCGGGGGGAATGTGCAGCACAGCATTGCCGACCGTCGTCTGGGGATTGAGGATTTCCTCCGGGAGATCCTGAACCTCTATGACATCGTTCCGGGAAAACACCACCAGCCTCTCAATCGTATTTTCAAGCCCCCGCACATTTCCGGGCCAGCCGTACCAAGTCAGTTTTTCTAGCACGCCCTTTCCGATGGCAGGTTGCGGCCTGCCATAACGATTGCAGATGCGCTCCATGAAGAAACGGATGAGCAAGGGAACGTCTTCTTTCCTGTCTCGCAGCGCGGGGACGTGCAGCGGCGCTACATTTAAACGATAGTAAAGGTCCTGCCGGAATTGCCCCTCTCCAGCCATTTGTTTGAGGTCGCGGTTCGATGCTGCGAGGATGCGAACGTCGACCTTGCGCGACTTGCTTTCACCCACCACATCGATCTCGTTTTCCTGCACGACGCGCAGGACTTTGACCTGAAGCGAAAGGGGAAGCTCTCCGATTTCATCCAAAAACACGGTTCCCCCGTCTGCGGCTTCGAACTTCCCGATCTTACTGCCGACCGCGCCCGTAAACGCCCCTTTACGGTAGCCGAAGAGCTCCGATTCCAGGAGCGTCTCGGGGATCGCGCCACAGTTGATCACGACAAATGACCTGCCATTGCGCGCACTGTTGAAGTGAATCGCCTTGGCTAATACTTCCTTTCCCGTGCCGCTCTCCCCCGAAATCAATACCGTGGTATCCACCCGGGCGAGCTGAGTGGCCTGTTCTATTAGCCGGCGCATCGCTTGTGCCGTGCCCACGATTCCCTCGAACTTAAAGGCCGCCGAGACGGCCTCGCGCAGGTTGCGATTTTCGTTTACGAGACCGGCGAACTCGAGCGCATTCTTCAGCGTATGCAATAGCGCATCACGATTCAGCGGTTTGGTCAAATAGTGGAATGCACCCGCCTTCATGGCATCGCCAGAGCTAAGGGATTGTGGAATATCCAACATTCTTTATGATTATTCAACAAGCCAGGCAAGATGGCAGCTCTCGCATGGATCCGTTCCCGCTGCCGGGACGAGTACGAGATTCTTCCGCCCTGAGTGGATGTGCCTTGCTTCGGGCAGTGCTGCCTGATTTGAGGCAGGCGTAGAGCCTGTGCAAGTATCCGTTTGAGGGAGTTTTGGCTTTGCCGCTCACTCGGGTGTATTAATTAGACCATAAGTAATTGCTATTCGGGTGGATCTCATGATTCACGCTTTCCTTTTTCCCATCGTGGTTTCATTGGTCCTGTAATTGCATTGCCGAACGGCATGAGTAGAATGGAACGAAGTACGATCCCAAGACGATCGAACCGACGACTTAATTTCGCTTCTCTTGAGGCTGGAGCTGGCGCCATGCATCCTCCCGGAATACTGAGATTCGCGTTTTTGTTATCCTTGACCTTGGTTTTTTACCCTCGTCCCTCCGGGGCGATCCCCGCTATGCCGCAGGAATCGAATCCTCCCAAGGCGGCGGATCAACCCAAAGAGGAATCAGTGCGGCTCGAGCCGTTGGTGGAAGAACTGCTCAGGTCAAATCCCGAACTGCAGGCAGCCCGGAAACGCTATGAAGCGGCCCTGACCCGTCCTGCGCAGGAAAGCGCCTTACCCGATCCTCGCATTACCGCTGGTTGGGTCAGCAACGGGTGGCCGTATCCCGGAGCGGGCCTGGGCTCAGAGGCTACGAGCAATATCGGCGTCCAGATCGCGCAGGAAATTCCTTTTCCCGGAAAACGGGCATTGAAAGGCGGAATCGCACAAAAGGAAGCGGACAGCGAGGCGCAATCCGTTCGCGCCGCGGAGCTGAGACTCGTCGCTCAACTCAAGGGAAGGTACTACGAGCTCATCTTTAACTATGAGGCTGTGGATCTGATTCATCGGAACCAGGAATTGCTTCAGCAAATGGCGAAGGTGGCCGAGGCCCGCTATTCCGCAGGGAAGGCAATGCAACAGGACATTATCAAAGCCGGCATAGAAGTTGCGATCCTCGAGAACCGGCTGATTGCCCTCGAACAGAAAAAGCTCAGCATCAATGCCGAGATCAATGCCCTCTTGAACCGCCCTCCGGATGCAGGCCTAGGCCGGCCGGAAACGGTTTCGACCTTGCCTCCCTTGGAACCTTTCGAATCCTTGCGCGCTCGCGCCCTGGAGGCATCGCCATCGCTTCAGGGACAGCGAGCCGTCATCGACGGCCGGCAGCTGAACGTGCAATCCGCCCAGAAGGCCTACTACCCCGATTTCGATGTCATGTCAGGGTATTACAACCAGGGCGCCATGAAGCCGATGTGGGAATTCAAAGTGCAACTCAACATCCCGCTCTATTTCGGGAAAAAGCAGCGCTATGGATTAGAGGAAGCCGGAGCCAATCTGGCTGAAGCGCAACGAACGTATCGCAACGAGCAGCAATGGCTGCTCTTCCGTTTGCGGGACCGCTATGTAGCTGCGGAAGCCGCCCTGAAGCTCATGAATCTCTATTCCCAGCAGGTGGTGCCGCAATCGGAACTCGCGCTGCAATCTTCGCTGGCCAGCTACGAGGGCGGCAGCGTCGACTTCCTGACGGTGCTATCCAACTTCAACACCATCCGGGATTATCAAATGAATTACTTCGAACAGCGGGCGGAATACCTGAAGGCCCTGTCCGGCCTGGAAGAATTGACGGGCATTCCAGGCGGCCCGGCTCCGAATCAGGGAGTTCCCCAAAATGAGGTGCGGCGATGAGAAATTTCCTTATTGGATTTATTTTGGCCAGCGTTCTCATAAGCGGCGGCTACTGGATTATCACAAGACAGAACGCCGTTCAGGGGCCGGCAACGACTCAAGAAGTACAGAAATATCATTGCCCCATGCATCCTGAGTACATTTCCGACAAGCCGGGCGATTGCCCCATTTGCGGCATGAAGCTGGTCCCGATGGAGAGCGCAGCGTCTCCTGAAACGCCAGCCAAAGGAGAGCCGGCCGGCCAGGGAAGTGCCGTCGCCCCCGCCAAAAAGGAGCGAAAGATCCTCTATTGGACCGACGCCATGAATCCCCGCAACCGCTATGACAAGCCGGGCAAGGCTCCCGACGGAATGGACCTGGTCCCCATCTATGAGGAAGAATCCGCGGGTGCTGCTGGCCCAGGTGTTCCCGGCTACGCGCCGGTAAAGATCACGGCTGAGCGGCTGCAGATGATGGGGGTCACCACGGAAAAAGCCCGGGTGATGAGCTTGGACCAGAGCATCCGGACCGTGGGGATGGTCACGGCGGATGAAACTCGCATCAGCCACATTCATACCAAGTTTGAAGGGTACATCGAGCAGATCTTCGTCAATTTCATCGGCCAGCAGGTGCGCGCAGGCCAGCCGATCTTTTCTCTCTATGCCCCGGACCTGGTGGCGACACAAAAGGAGTACATCCTGGCTTTGCAGGCGCGCGACCAATGGGAAAAATCAGGGACCGACGTGCGACTGCCGGGAGTCAATCTGGTGGAAGCCGCCCGGCAGCGGCTGGCGCTCTGGGACATCAGTCCGGACCAGATTGCTCTCATTGAGAAAAACCGCGAGCCGATCCGGGCTTTGATGGTCTACTCCCCGGTCAGCGGGATCGTCACTGCCAAAACCGCAGTCCAGGGCAACCGGGTGATGCCCGCGGACACGCTCTATGACATTACGGATTTGTCCAGCGTATGGGTTCTGGCGGACCTTTATGAAATCAATGTGCCGTTTGTCAAAATCGGGGACCCCGCCACGATCTCGCTGAGCTACGATCCGGGCAAGGTCTTCAAGGGACGAGTCAGTTTTATCAATCCAAATGTGGATGAGAAAAGCCGGACGGTAAAAGTTCGTATCGTGCTCGAGAATCCCTTCGGAACGTTGAAGCCGGACATGTATGCGGAGGTTGGCTTTGGCGGGCAGCTGGGCTATGGAGTCGCCGTTCCTGACAGCGCGGTGATGGGAACCGGGGAGCGGGAGATGGTGTTCATAGCCAAGGGCGGCGGTTTGTTTGAGCCGCGCGAAGTGAAGACCGGGGTAAAAGTGCGCGGTTTTTACGAGATCAAGACAGGCGTGAAGGCGGGAGAAGATGTCGTGACCGGAGCCAATTTCCTGCTCGATTCCGAGTCCAAACTGAAGGCCGCGATTTCAGGCGCAGGGAAGTAAAAGGATCGATATGATTGAGAAGCTCATCGAGTTTTCAGCGCGTGAGAAGTACATCGTTCTTCTCTTTACCGCCGCTGTCGTGGCCTTCGGCATCTGGACGATGTACAACCAGCCTGTCGATGCCATTCCCGATCTGTCGGACACGCAGGTCATCGTGTTTTCCAAATGGGATCGTTCACCCGACATCATTGAAGATCAGGTCACGTATCCTATTACCACGGCGCTGCTCGGCGCCCCCCAGGTCAAAGCGATTCGCGGCTTTTCGGACTTTGGCTTTTCTTACGTGTACATCGTGTTCGAGGACGGGACCGACATCTATTGGGCCAGGAGCCGTGTGCTCGAATACCTGAGCAAAGTGCTTCCTTCTCTCCCCACCGGAGTCAAGACGGAGATCGGCCCGGACGCCACCGGCGTGGGATGGGTCTTTCAATACGCCCTGGTAGACGAGAGCGGTACGCATACGCTGGCCGACTTGCGATCCTTCCAGGATTGGAACCTGCGCTATGCGCTGCAGGCAATCCCGGGCGTGGCAGAAATCGCCACGATCGGCGGTTTCCAGAACCAGTATCAGATTACCGTGGATCGGGAAAAGCTGGCCGCCTACAACATCCCCCTCATGATGGTGTCGGAGGCGGTGCGGAATTCCAACGTCGAGGTGGGCGCAAGGCTGATTGAGTTTTCCGGCGCGGAGTACATGGTCCGCGGCCACGGCTACATCAAAAGCGTGCAGGATATTGAGCGGATCGTGGTCAAGACCAACGACCGCGGCACGCCCGTCCTCCTGCGCGACATCGCCAGGGTTGAGCGCGGCCCGGAAATGCGGCGCGGCGTCGCCGACCTGGATGGAAGAGGCGATACGGTGGGCGGTATCGTGGTGATGCGGCACAGCGAGAACGCCGACAAGGTGATCCGCCGGGTCAAGGAGCGGCTCCAGGAACTCCAACCTTCCTTGCCCAAGGGCGTGAAAGTCGTCACCACATATGACCGCTCGGAACTGATCGAGGGCTCCATCAGCAATCTCAAAGAGGAGCTGATCCTCGAGATGATCATCGTCAGCTTTGTGATCCTGATCTTCCTCTGGCACATCCCATCGGCCATTATCCCGATCGTAACAATTCCAGTGTCGGTACTGCTGTCCTTTATCCCCATGCACTTGATGGGCTTGAACTCAAACATCATGTCCCTGGCAGGCCTCGCCATTTCCATCGGCGTGCTCGTGGACGGCGCCATCGTCGAAGTCGAGAACGCCTACAAGAAGCTGGAGCTCTGGATCGAGGGAGGGCGCCAGGGAGATTTTCATGCGATCCGCCTGCAGGCGCTCAAGGAGGTCGGGCCATCCGTGTTCTTTTCGCTGCTGGTAATCGCGGTCGCCTTTCTGCCGGTCTTCACGCTCGTGGATCAGGAGGGACGTCTCTTCCGGCCGCTGGCTTTCACCAAGAACTTCGTCATGGCAATTGCCGCCATTCTCGCGGTCACGCTGGATCCGGCAATGCGGATGATTTTTGCGCGGATGGATTATTATCGATTCCGGCCGCGCTTCGTATCCTGGATAGTCAATCAAGTAGCGGTCGGGAAATATTACAAGGAGGAGAAGCACCCGATCAGCCGCCTGCTGTTCCGGATTTACGAGCCTCCCGCACGTCTGGTGCTGCGGCACCCGAAGACTACCATTGCCATCGCCTTGCTCCTGGTCGCAACCACCGTGCCGGTGTACCTCCGGCTCGGCAGCGAGTTCATGCCGCCCTTGAACGAAGGCACCATCCTTTACATGCCCACCACGTTACCCGGCATATCCGTCTCGGAAGCTCAGACGATCCTGCAACATCAGGACCAGATGATCCGGGCATTCCCCGAGGTGGAAAGAGTCTTCGGCAAAGCGGGCCGGGCGGAGACTTCCACAGATCCGGCGCCGTTCTCCATGATGGAGACCACCGTCATGCTCAAGCCACCATCTGAATGGCGCTTCAAAAAGCAATGGTATTCCAACTGGGCGCCCAACTGGTTGAAGAAGCACGTCCTGAGCCGGGTCGCGCCGGAGCATATCTCCTGGGATGAATTGATCGCCGAGCTCGATCAGAACGTGCGCATCCCCGGCGTGACCAATGCATGGACCATGCCGATCAAGGCGCGCATCGACATGCTGTCCACCGGCGTGCGCACTCCGATCGGCATCAAGGTCCTCGGTCCGGACCTCGGCGAAATCGAAACAATCGGCGCCCAGATCGAAAGGCTGCTGAGGAATGTGCCGGGAACGCGCTCCGTTTTTGCGGAACGGGTGGCCGGAGGTTATTTCCTCGATTTTGACCTGAAACGGGACCAGTTGGCCCGGTACGGTCTGACGGTGGCGGACGCGCAGAACATCGTCATGTCGGCGATCGGAGGAGAAAACATCACGACTACGGTCGAAGGGCGCGCGCGTTACCCCGTCAACATCCGTTATCCGCGCGAATTGCGCGACAACGTCGAACGGCTGCGCGAGATACTGGTGCCGACCCCCTCGGGAGCGCAGATCCCGATCGCGCAGATCGCGGATATCAAAAAAGTAACCGGCCCGTCGATGCTCCGCGATGAAAACGGCATGCTCGCCGGTTACGTTTTCGTGGACCTTTCCTCGAGCGATATCGGCGGCTATGTGGATAAGGCCAAGGAAATCGTCAGGAAGGGGCTGCAGGTTCCAACCGGGTATTCCCTCGTCTGGAGCGGCCAGTACGAAAACATGCTGCGTGTGCGCGAGAGATTGAAGATCGTCATTCCGATCACGCTGGTGCTGATATTCGCGCTCCTGTACATGAACACGAAATCGGCCATGAAAGCATCCATTGTGATGCTCGCGGTACCGTTCTCGCTGATCGGCGCGGTGTGGCTGATGTACGCGCTGGGATACAATATTTCCATCGCCGCCTGGGTGGGCATGATCGCCTTGATGGGGCTGGATGCGGAAACCGGAGTTTTCATGTTGCTGTTCCTGGATCTGTCCTATGAAGACGCCAGGCGCAAGGGACAACTGCGGGATAAGGGCGAGTTGATCGAAGCCATCATCCACGGGGCGGTAAAGCGGGTCCGGCCGAAGGCGATGACGGTGATGGCCGCCTTCATGGGATTGATGCCGATCATGTGGTCGGCCGCCGTCGGGGCGGACATGATGAAGCGCGTGGCCGCGCCCATGGTCGGCGGACTCGCGACTTCGTTCGCGCTGGAACTGCTGGTCTACCCCAGCATCTATTACCTGTGGAAATGGCGTGCCGAAGTCAAACATCAGACCTTCGGTCCGCCGCGTACAGTCCCGGGACACTGAACCAGGCAGCGGATCTCCCAGGATTATGAAGGAGGCCAACATGGCGGAGAATGCTTCATCGCGACATTCGAAGACCGGAGTTTTCGTCGGATTGGCTGTGATCTGCGTGGTGGCCGTGCTCGGATATTTTGTCTGGGCGGGCAAAATTGCCGGGGGAAAACCGGTTTGTGAGGTGTGCAAACGGGTCATTCACGCGGAAACTTCATTCAAGATCGTGCGGGCGGACGGCTCGATGGAAGTTACTTGTTGCCCGCGCTGCGGGCTGGCCGCGGTGATCCAAAACGGCGGGCGGGCTCTCGATGCGGTTGATTTTTCCTCTAAAAAACGGATCGCGGCTGGCGAGGCGATCTATCTCGAAGGGTCCGACATTATGGAGTGCTGTACCGACGCTGGATTCCGGTCCGACGAGGGTGCCTATCGGGAAATGGAGTACGACCGGTGCATGCCGAGCTTGCTCGCGTTCGCCCGGCGGGAAGATGCTGAAACGGTGCGGCAAAAACATGGTGGAATGATCATCAGTTTTGAAGAAGCCAGGCAGAGTGTTGCGCGCCAACTGAAGAATAAATAGGGGATTAGAGGTGTTTTATGAAAAAAGTGGGTTTGAGTTTGTGTATTGGAGGATGGCTGCTGGTTTGTTCCACACTCCAGGCACAAGAAGTGCGGTTTCCCGTCATGCACGATCGTCTGCTCAAGAACCGTACAGGAGAACTGATCTTCGGAGAAACCGGGATTGAGTACCGGGCCAAGGAAAAGAAGGACGCGCGCACCTGGAAATATGAGGACATCCAGCAACTCGGCCTGCTCAGCCCCAAGGAACTTACGATCCTCACATATGAGGATAGTAAATGGAAACTCGGCAAAGACCTGTTCTATCGCTTCAAAATCACCACGGGCGAAATAACGCCGACGCTCTGGGCCCAGCTGCAGGCAAAGCTCAAGCGGCCGGTGGTTTCAGCGCTGATCCCGCCGGACATCGCCCCGAAATTCACAATCCCGGTCAAACACCTGCGGGGATTCGGCGGCACGCAGGGGATGTTGGAGATTGGCGACCAATACGTCATCTACAAAACAAATGTGCCGAAGGACTCGCGCATCTGGCGCTACCAGGACATCTCCTCGGTCGGAACCACCGGCCCGTATCAATTGCGATTCACTTCCATGGGTCGCACCGAAGGTGAATTCGGCGGCGAGCGGAACTTCGTTTTTTCGCTGAAAGAGCGGCTTGCGGCCGAAGCCTACGATTTCATCTGGTGGAAGATCAACGGGTCCCAGATATCTTCTTTCCCGAGAAAATAGTTTTCCGGCGGCAAGCCTACTTTTTTCAGCCAACGCTGTTTGGCGAAGTTCCGGAGCGAGCCAATGCGGCATGTTCACTCGAAACCACTGCCTCCGCATGAAACGCGGTCTGACACTGCGACAATTCAGGGCGAGTACACGCGTCCGATGCATCCCGAAGTCCGGCAGCAAGGACCCGGTGAATGTCCCAAGTATGGAATGGCCCTGGAGGCCGTTGCTCCGCCCCCTGTCCGTCGCCAAAAGTCCATCGCCCCGGATGCGTGCAGATGGAATCGAAAAATTGCCGGGAAGTTGAAGTGCTGAAAGGTCGAAAGCCCCAAGACGCATGTTGGGAAGGAAGCAGGTTTGGGTGTCTGCCGCAACATCAGACACTGATGCGTCCCAGCTCGAAAGGTTCTGCATCATCGAAGGGACCTCGTCAGGCAGCCTGCTGCCAATCATATCGATGATGCAAACCGCCGACGCGCGGGAATGAAATCAAACGCGCAGATTGGTTCGGCTTGGAAGAAACAGGCCGCGTCGCCGGGGTGTCTTTTTCAAGGGAGTCATGAATTCGGTCGGCGTGATAATAGGAAATGTACTCCCGGATCAGACGACGCAAATGAACATCATTGAGAACGATCACGTGGTCGAGAAGCTCCCCGCGACAGCTTCCGATCCAACGTTCCGCGATTCCATTTTGCCAGGGGCTTGCAGGGCTTATGCGCACGGGTTTCATGACGTCCGTTGTCAGCACATCACTCACCACCTTGCCGAATTTCGCATCACCATCCAGGATCGCGTAGCGGTACGGACAAGATTCCGGAAATGCTTCCCTCAGTTGCTGCACGATCCAGGAGCCGGTCGGATGTTCCGTGACATTGAAATGGAGGATCTTGCGGCGACCGTGTTCGATGACGAAGAAGCAATACAAGACTCGAAAGGTGAGGGTTGGCACGGTGAAGAAGTCCATGGCCGTGATGACCTCGCGGTGATTGCGAAGGAAAGCAGACCAGCGCTTGCGGGCATCATCGGGAGGAGACAGACGCCGGAGATATCGCGAGACGGTGCGTTCAGAGATCTCGAAGCCGAGTTTCAGAAGCTCACCGTGAATTCTTGGCGCGCCCCAGAAGGGATTTTCGTTTACCATCCGGCGAATGAGAGCTCGAACCTCCCCATCGACCATTGGCCTGCCCACCTTTTGGGGGCGCGATCGCAGGCGCCAGAACAAGCGAAAGCCAGCTCGATGCCAGGCGACAACCGTTTCTGGTTTGACGATGATCAGTGGTTTGCTCTTTATAAAAAACTCTGCCGGAAATGGGATCCCGGCCGCTTCCTGGAAATCTGCCAAAGAGGCGTCTTGCAGGACTGGCGACTCGCCCTCCCGGTGATCGACGACCTCATCGCTCGGAAAGCATTCCAGGATGCTGTCGCCCTCGCCAATCAAGCCGTAGGTTCCATGCTCCGCATGACAGAAGGAAAGGCGTGGGATCCGCGCAAAGGGCTCATTCTGACCGAGAGTTCATTCCCCTACGATGGTGAGAAGGACCGCGCGATTCCTGGGCTCCTGAAACGTTGGAACAAAGCCGCGCGGGCTGTTGGAGACAATGAAACGGCCTGCGCCCTGGAGCTGCAGCTTGCCATCCTCCGTGATTGGACCGACGGCGATGCCGTTCTGCAAGCGCTCCACCATGTACCTCCCTGCCTTGACGCAATAGGCGAGCGGATCTACGAGGATTGGAGGTCGCTGATTGCGATGTGGAGCGTGGAGTCGGCCATGGACGAATTCACTGGATCTGAACGCGGTTGGATCCATGGCCTGGTCGATGCGACCCGCGTCGGCACCAAAGGGCCGGCGATGTTCCGCCGCGTTCTCCTTCGCTGGCTGGACGAAACCGGCAAAACGCGGACATCGCTGCGCCGTGGATTCAAATCTCTTGTGGTTTTGACGTTGGATCTGGATTCTGGCTCCGAACTGAAAAAGGCCTCCCCGGCACTGCAGCGTCTGCTTTCGCGCGAACCCGAGGGAGACCGCCGGGTGACCGCGCTTCGGCGCGCCTGGCTGAAACGACTGCGCGCGGGCGAACAGCTGCCGGAGGTGATTCAATTCTGGAAGCGCAACGCGGCGCGGCTCGTCCCCGATCCTGAACACTCCGCCGGGGATTACCGTGACTGCGCGGAATGGCTGGCCGTCTTGCGTGATATCGATCCGCTCGCGTGCAAGATGATCGTTGAGCAATGGAAGGTCACGCATAGGCGCCGGAAAACCTCTGGAAAACTCTGGAGCGTGCCAAGCTTATTTCGTACTGAGGCGATGGATGGACCTGTGGATGGCCTTCCTCGGCTTGTTTGAAGGAAACCGCTGTCCACCTGGAGATTCACGAATGGCAGCGTTCTGCTCCCGAAACTGAGAGTTCAGGCTATGCACTTTCTGAACATGCATTTCGACAATGCCCGTCATAGCGGCCGCGGCGAATTGAAGATTAAACGAAGCGGCGACCAGATCGCCAGATGGACCATCATTGCAGAAGGGCCACGCGGACTGGAAATGCTCCGGCTGATCGCGCTGGCCTGCGGAGGCATCCGTGTCGTTTCCCATGTCGATTTTGACCTTCGGGGGATGCGCCGCGAACGCGGCCGGCCTTTGCAGCTCGAACTGGTTCTCGTCCTCCACCCTCCCTATGAAGCATCGATCTATAAGCAAGGACCAACAACCACCGGCATCCGGATGGAAGGCGATGAAGAAATCACTCCGCTGAAGGATGGGGATTTCAGGATGCTGTCGCCCCAGGATCGGATTATGAGGCCAAAAACCGGCCTTGGTTCGTCGGCCTTTTTCCTGCTGGGTTACGGCGCAGACTCGGCCTGGCACGAGGGGACGGACGACTTCGATTTCCGCGATCCATATTTCCGCGTCAGGCGATTTCATTCCCTGTTCATCCGCGGAGTCAGGCTGACGGATCCGGTGGAATTTCTTACGAGGCTGCATTACCGCGCGATTCGATGGAAACGTCCGGCGACCGGAATCGTGTTGCGACGGCTGGCCGTTCTATTCCAGGAGCAGATGGACATCGACACCGGGAGATGGCTGGAACGACATTGCGACTTCAGGCGGGAATGGGCGAAGATCGGCGCGACAAAGCGCAGGGGAATGGCGATTGCATTAGACGCGGCGCGGCATCTGCTCGATGCCTATGCGCGCAACATTGCGCCCCTGGACATGCCGGCTCTCGTGCTACTCGATCGGCCCGACCGGCTTTGCGGCGAACAGGTTTTCCTTAAATGGGCAAAACTCATGGTTCTGTTATTGCCACAGACCCAGTTTCTAGTCACGCTTGACAAGCAGTCCCGCCGAAAGCTGCCCGCGACTATGCTGGCAGGCACCTTGCGCATACCCGCGCCTTCAGATCCTCCCCGCAAACTTCCCTCGAAACTCCCGGCCGGAGCCGTCCTGCTCGTAGACCTGGATGGCCGCCTTCCGAACCTGGCGCTGATGAAGCTCAGCCGCTGCTTCAAGGACGAAGGAAGGAAGGTCGTGCTGGTACGGCACGAAGTTCCTGTTGCCGGCGTCGAGCGCGTCTATGCAAGCGGGGTGTTTTCGACATCCAGCACCCTGAATCGACTGGCGAAGTTGCGGAATACATACGGCGACTCGCTGGTGGCGGGTCTACGGCGTCAAACGACGGTTGGATCGTTTAAGCTGTTGATATAATTAGTGTTTTCTCGGTCTCGAATCCTCATTGTATCAGCCTTTTCAAAACCTATC
>Ga0315277_10003851_pt1 | contig 20236 bp, 16 predicted proteins | sample YL17G05_15_MG_FD_203695 | JGI IMG/M metagenome (GOLD analysis project Ga0315277, IMG submission 203695) | Sediment microbial communities from Yellowstone Lake, YNP, Wyoming, USA - YL17G05_15 | ecosystem: Environmental > Aquatic > Freshwater > Lake > Sediment | place: USA: Wyoming | collected... | reverse complement strand
GTGGCATCGTTCATCAACGGTGCGAGCTGGGAGATCAAGGAGCCTTTGAGGTCTTTGAGGTCTTTGCGGTTTGCATCATTAGATTCCGGCTTTGCGGCGTTATGAGCTAAGTCAATAAGCATTTCTCGTTTTTTGAGCCGCGGGAAGTGAACCGCTGTCCCCGAAATGCCGGTTGCTGAAATGCTTCGTGCCACAAGGGAGGCCACGTGAAGAGAACCTATAAACTGGTTGTTCTTATCCTGCTTTCATTCCTTCTGCTGCCGTCACTCGTTCTGTCGCAGCAAGTCTCGCTGACTATTCTTCATACCAACGACACGCATGGTCATTTGCTGCCGTTCAGCTATCCCTCCGTTGTTTCTCCTGGATCAGAACTCGCAGGGCTCAAAGTACGAAGGGATATCGGCGGGATTGCTCGCAGGGCCACGCTCGTCAAGCGCCTGCGTGCGGGACTCGAACGCGGCGGCACGACGGTATGGCTGATCGATGCGGGGGATTTTTCCGATGGCACTCCCTTCTCAACCGAATACCACGGCGAAGCAGACATCGCGGCGATGAATGCCGCGGGCTACACCTTCGGCACTATCGGCAACCACGAGTTCAACAATCCACTTTCAACCCTCAAGAAGCTCCTTGGGATGTTCAAATATCCGGTGCTCTGTGCCAATGCCATTGAGACCTCGACCGGTAAGCCGCTGGCTCCGGCATCCGTGATTCGCGAACTGGGCTTGCTTAAGATCGGGATCTTCGGTCTCGTGACTCGCGAGGCAGGTAGATACCAGGCAGGCAACGAGGGGGTGACCGTCTCGGGAGAAATCGAAACGGCCCAACGCATGGTGAACTCTTTCCGCCCGGGGGCCGGCGTCGTCATCGCCATTTCGCACGCCGGCGAGGAGGTCGACGAGCAGATTGGAGCAGCTGTGCCGGGACTCGATGTCATTATCGGGGGACACTCGCACTCGCGCCTTCCTTCCGGTCAGTTTGTGTGGCGCTCCGATGAGCTGAAGGCGAAGGAGGTTAATGGAACCATCATCGTGCAGGCACACCAGTGGGGAGGGGAACTGGGGCGGCTCGACCTGCTGTTCGACAAGGACGAGCGTGGCGTCTGGCACGTGGAGCGCTACCGTGCGCGCCTTGTTCCGGTGACACCGGACATCCCTGAAGACGAGGCGGTTGCGGCGGCCGTCGATCGCTACTGGAAACCGATTGCGGCCTGCTATGGTGAAGTCGTTGGAATGGCGGCAGATGACTTCAGCGAGCGAGGCGACGACCTGGCTCCGTACAATCTCGTGGCCGATTCGATTCGGGAGGCCACCGGCACCGAAATTGAGTTCGAAAACATGGGTGGCGTGCGGGCGCCGCTGATTAAGGGCAATATCACGCGCGCGGACATGATTGAAATGGATCCGTTCGAAAATAAGGTCGTAACCTTCAAGATTACCGGCCGCCAGCTGAAGGAGATCCTCCGGAGGGGACGTCCTGCCGTTTCCGGACTTCGCTATCGACTGGAAAACGGCGCGATTACGGAAGTGACTGTCGCCGGTCAGCCGGTAGATGACGATCGCGTCTACACCGGAGCAACAAACACCTACTTCGCCGAATATGCCTTGAAGGGGGTTGAAGTGGTGAATACAGGAAAGCTGCGGCGGGATATGGTCATCGAAATAATCCGCAAGAAAGGGACCGTGAAGCCCATCTATGACGGCCGCCGCGTCGTGATCCAGCTGCAGGCGAATATAAATCGGTAACAGGCTGAGAAACAGACAGCGGAAAGTCTAAACTGACTCTACTGCTCGCCCGGATGTCCCAAGATGCGTTACCCATGTGTGCCTGTCATCTTCCTCAGGTGAAGTAAAACATCGATCTGCTCAGCCCCCTTTTCTGCGAACCCTCGGTCAGGGATGAGCATCCAAGCGCATACCCTGCTTTGAGTGTTTCTCTGACACTTTTCAGGGCGCACGGCGTCAAATTAGTAACATTTTCGGAGTAGGACGTAACTTGAAGGTGGAACCGAAGCTTGTTAGCAGCGAACTCGGGGCGGTTTCGGTTCTCGATTGAGTCACGAAGAGATCTTGCTTGGCCTCGAGCCAAGCTGGGTATAAGGACCAATGCGGGGTCCCATGGGTTACCCCTGCAAAACAGGTGCTCTTGGGTTCCCGCTTTACATCAAGGAATCTGGGAGGACAAGACATGCGTAACTTCAGAACAATCACTTCGATTCTCTTGCTGGGCATGCTGGTAGTCATTGCTCTACCGAATGCCAAGGCGGCGGATACAGCAAACCGGCTAACGGAAATGACCTTTTCTGTGCCCGTGGAGATAGCCGGAATTGTTCTCGCACCGGGATCGTATGAGTTCAGATACCTGGATCACATCAACGTGCCAAATGTCGTTCTGGTTTTCAACAGCAAGAATGATCTGGTTGCCACGTTGATGGCGAATCCTGTCTATCGCGTTAACACGACCGACCATTCGGAAATGACCTTCGAAGACAGAGGACCCAGCGCGCCGAAAGCTATAAAGGACTGGTACTACCCGAACGACAACTACGGAGTTGAATTCGTGTATCCTAGAACCAGCTCGGCCCGGATGGCACGGGGCAAATAGAGATTTTAACCGCAACGCCGTCAGATGAGAAAATGTTGCCTGGCGTGCCAGATGAGAAACTGAGCGCGCCAGGCAATTTCCGTTGGATAGAGCCGAAAGCAGGCAATTCAGAGCAAATCCTTCGCGTCGGCGCAATTACAATTCTTTTACGCTCGCAGAATTCCGCAGGGACCATACTGTTACGCGGGTGGAGGTGTGATTGGAGTAGGTAAGAGAATGAGTGAGTTGCAGCATCCCAAAGGCACGCACGCGCGCATTCTGCTGACATCTGTTTTCGGACCCTACGCGCAAGACGACGAGTACGGCAGCCGCTCCATCAATCCGATGGAGCTTTATCACAACCAGGTGACGCGCGTGCAGGGGCCGTTTTCCCTGCGCATGTTTCACCGCTCGTGGGGCTTGATGATGATACAAGCCAACATCTCGGTGCCGTCCACACTGCTCGACTTTCCCACGCTCGAGCGTTTCATCACGGAGATTCGTGAGCACGCGTATGACATCATCGGAATCAGTTCGATCGTGATGAACATCGGGAAAGTAAAAAAGATGTGCGAGCTGATCCGGCAGTACCAGCCGTGCTGCACGATCGTGGTGGGCGGGCACATCGCAAACCTGTCAGGCCTGGAGACGAAGATCGACGTGGACCACATCGTGCGGGGCGAGGGCGTATCTTGGATGCGCCGCTTGCTTGGGGAGGACGACTCCCAGCCCGTTGTCCATCCGGATATCGTGTCGGGTTTCGGCGGCCGCATCATGGGAGTGCCATTGCGCGAAAACCCGGGAGACGTTGCGGCGGTGGTCATCCCGTCGGTCGGCTGTCCCATGGGCTGCAATTTCTGCTCGACCTCGGCGCTCTTCGGCGGCAAAGGGAAGTTCAAGAACTTTTACGAGTCCGGAGAAGAATTGTTCGAGATCATGCGCAGTCTCGAAGATCGGCTGAAGGTGCATTCATTCTTTGTGATGGACGAGAACTTTCTGCTGTACCGGCGCCGTGCGCTGGAGTTGCTGGAGCTGATGCGCCGGAACGGGAAAGCCTGGTCACTATACGTCTTCTCGTCTGCCAACGCGCTCAAGACGTACTCCATGGATGAACTTGTTGGGCTTGGTGTCTCCTGGCTGTGGATGGGGTTGGAAGGCGAGGACAGCAGCTATTCCAAGCTGCGGGGAATCCGGACACAGCGTCTGGTTAAGGACCTGCAGTCTCACGGAATCCGTGTGCTCGGCTCGACAATCATCGGTCTCGAAACGCATACGCCGGAGAACATCGACCACGCTATCAACCACGCGATCAACCATGACACCGACTTTCATCAGTTCATGCTCTATACGCCGGTTCCGGGCACGCCACTGTACGCCGAACACCAGGAGCGCGGCACCTTGTACCCGGATGCGGACCCCGCGGACATCCACGGCCAGTCCCGCTTCAACTTCCGGCATCCCTTTATCTCGCGCGATCAGTCGGGTGAGTTTCTACTGCGCGCCTTTCGGCGCGATTTCGAACTGAATGGTCCCAGCCTCCTCCGCATGACACGTACGCTCCTCCAGGGTTGGAAGCGCCACCGGAATCATCCGGAACAGAGAGTGCAGGAGCGATTTCGCCGCGAAGTCCGATTCTTCTCGATCACGTTCGGGGGAGCTGTCTGGGCGATGGAGAAGTATTTTCGGAACCGCAATCATCAGCTGGCACTGAGGATTCGAGCCGTGCGCGAGGAGATTTACGGCGAGTTTCGCCTGAAGGCACGCGTGCTCGGAGTAATCTCAGGCGGATTCCTCCGCTTCAGAATCTGGAGCGAGGAGCGGCGCCTCCGGCGCGGCTGGACGTACGAGCCTCCCACTTTCGTCGAGCGGCGCAACTGGGGCGCAGTTTCTCAGTAGGGCCGAATAACCCCGGATTACATGTAGGGACACGGGGCCGTGCCCCTGCGTTTTCGCTTGGGCGGCACTGTTTTTGAAGGCGAAGATCGCAGCCCCGCATATATGGAGCCAAGTCCTCCATCGTCGTCTCAATGCCGGCGCCTTTGGTCCCTCGTGTAATCTCCCGAATCCGCGCAGGTCGCCCGGGCGCGTGATCCAGATGCGTGCGAAATCGGCGTCGAACACCGCAACCACAGTGTCGGTGATGCACCTGAGCTTGCCTAGAAGGTCGCCCGGCCTGAGCAGGGGCCGCAAAAAAACGCGGCCTACTCTTTCTCCTTAAAACCGGCCGGAATTGTCAGATCGGAAGCGGCAACACTCGGGGAGATCTTTATTAGTTCATGACTCGTTGTCATGATGGTGGCCCGGTTCGGCTTCCTGCTTGGATTCTTCCTTTGCGGCTTTGGCGGCCTTTTCCTGGGCCTCCTGCATGCGGCGGCGCATTTCTTCGAAGGTCAAGACCTCATAAGTTTTTTTCCGCATGTCCAGGTCATAGATTTTCTGTTCGTCCAGGCCGATGATTTTGCCGGTGTAGTCGTTCGAGGTCATCTTGCGGCTGCCTTTGACGGCCACGGTGCTGATCATTCCTTCCGAACTATCACCAGCAAATAGAATGCCGCGAACAAAACGATTGCGAATTTCGGATTGCGGATTGCGGATTTGAGTGTATTTCAATCCGCAATCCACAACCCGCAATCCGCAATTGACCAGTATCGCGTTTGCGAACGGCTCTGCCTTTATTTCAGTCTGGTTTCGGCGGCCGCCCAGTCGATGTTCTTGAAGAAGGCTTCGATGTAATCCGCGCGCTTGAGGCCGTAATCGAGCATGAATGCGTGCTCGAAGACGTCCATGATCAGGATGGGGTTGCATCCGGCAGGATGAGCGACATCGTGCTCGTTGATCCAGAAGTCGATCAGCTTGCCGCTGGCGACGTCCTGGTAGAGCACGACCCAACCGATGCCCCGCATAGCCCCGGTGGCTCTGAAATCCTTCTCCCAGGCTTCGTATGTTCCGAAGCCGGCAGCAAGCTTCGCGGCGAGCTTTCCGCCTTTGTGGATTCCATCCCTGCCGCCGAGGTTTTCGAAGTAGTACTCGTGCAGGCGCATTCCGTTGAATTCCCAGCCCAGCCGCCTTTTTAACTCGGCAAACTCTGGAGTTCCCGTCTGACCCTCCTTCAGCATTCGGTCCAGCGTGTCGATCAGCTTGTTCGTGTTTGTTACGTAACCTTGGTACAGGGTGAAGTGGTTCTTGAGAAGAGCCTCGCTGAAGCCCCCCATCCCAATGAGCTTTGAGTAGTCTTTCGCAGTGTATGTCATGGTTGTTTCCTCTCTCTCGATGTTACTGACCTGGTGTTACCGGCTGCTTTAAAACTTCCGTTTGGGGAAGCAATAAGAATAATAAAACTCTCGGCGTGCGCCTAGGGGGAAGTTCTCGCCTGGCGCGGCGCAGCGGCTGCCGGCTTTTCTTTTTTTGGGGTATGCACATGACTCCAGTAACTACCGATTTTACGATCCCAACCTGGGCTGAAAGGAATCCTTGGTGATTCTTGGCGTCTTTGAGCCTTTGCGGTGGCTTTTTATAACCCCACCGCAAAGGCGCAAAGACGCGAAGATTCACAAAGGCTCGTCTGGCGCAGACCGGGCCGTTCAGGCGGTCCTTACAGGAGTCAAGTGCATAGCCCCATTCTTTTTACAGTTGCTCCTGAAGCGCTAATCCCATAAAGTTATTGAGTTGCTGGGTCGGCATGCGCGGGATTCGAACAATCACATGTCGTCCAGTCGGTCTCGGGAAAATCTCAGTATAACAATTAGAATGACAACGATGATCGACGCAAGGATTTTGGAGACTGAGGATGGGACTGTCCTGTCGGCGGATGAAAGGTCGATTCTCGACAGCACCGACGCGTTTCACGCCAAAGGGTTGGCGCTGAAGAGATGGTGGGAAGAGGCGGATGCAAACAATACCTATACTCAGCGCTTCGATACCGTGCAAACGTACCGCAGGTTGGACCATAGTTACGGCTTTTTCGGCGAGGCCCCGCTGGATGACGGGACAACCATGCCGGCAATGGGCGTCGTCGACGAGGTCTTTTACGATCGTCCCAAGGCAACAGCTGAGGGCCAGGCTCGTGCGGCACAGGCTATGAAGGAGCAAATCCGAGAGTTTGTCCTGCGCTATTTCCTCAGAATTAGCGACTATCGCCAGTCTGAGAGGATACCTGATTCGGGGACGAATCCGGTGCCGTCTTACCTGAAGATGTTCAGCTGGCGCACTGAACCTGAGACTCACCGCAGCGGCATGGAGTTTGCGCAGCACTTCTACAAGTCGAGGACCACGGGCCTCAGCCTGAAAGGGCGCGGCGGCGGGTGGGCATCTGCTTCGTTGCCGCTCCTCGACGATGTACACCGACATCGCCTGCGTCGCGGCGCCTCGCATCTGCCCACCCGGCGCTCGCGCCAAAATGCCAATTAATTCTTGCGCGAGCCCTAAGGGAACGGAGATCGTTTCTCCGTGGCCTCAGTGTCTCCGTGGTGGTAGCCTGAGAGGTCATGGACAGCCGTGAGAGATTCAGGCAGATCATGCGGTACGGCTCTGCGGATCGGGTGCCCCTGTTTGAGGAGGGCATACGAGCGGAGGTTCTCGAAGTGTGGCACACACAAGGGCTGCCTCCACATGCAGATCTTTTCAGCCTGTTCTGCTTTGATCGTCATGAATGGATAGAACCTGAGCTGAAGCCTCGTCCCAAACCTTCTGTCTGGCCGTCTTCGACTTCAGAGTTAGATTCCTTTCGACAGCTCTTGAATCCAGCCAATGCAGGCCGCCTGCCGGAGAATTGGCCAGATTGCGTCCGACTCTGGCAGAGCCGTGATTACCCGCTCATGCTTACGGTGTGCGACGGCCTGTTTCTTTCCTTGGGAGTCGATGGCTGGCGGACATTTTCGGATGCGCTCCATCGGCTTGCGTGCGAACCACAGGTGGCGCTGGAGACCATGCGAATCCAGGGAGAATTTGCCGCCCGCCTTGCCGACAGGGTGCTGAAGGAGATCGAGGTCGATGCCGCGGTGTTTTCGGAACCCTTATGCGACAATCATGGGCCGCTCGTATCCCCGCTGATGTTCGAGGAGTTCGCTCTGAAGAGCTATCGGCCCATTCTGGAAGTCCTGCATCAAAACGGAGTCGAGACCATTATCTTCATGACATGGGCCAACGCGAGACTGATCCTGCCCGCTGTTATGAAGTACGGGTTCAATTGCCTTTGGGCCTTTGAGGCCAACACGAAGGCCATGAACTATTACGACCTGCGCAGGGAGTTCGGACGCGAACTGCGGCTTATCGGCGGAATCGACCTCGACAAAGTGCGAGAAGGTGAGGCAGCCATCCGGCGGGAAATTCTGGAGAAGGTTCCCCGTCTGCTGGCAGATGGAGGCTACATCCCGCTTGCCGACGGCCGTGTCCGGGAAGACGTCCCATACAATAACTACGTTTATTACCGCAGGCTCCTGGAAGAAATCACGCAATCGTAAGAGGCGGGAGTTCATTATACAAAATCATCGCAGGAAGCTAGAATAGCCGCGTGCCGCCAGCCGGTCTCGCGGAGCAGTTTCAGACCGCTGAACGGGATTGACGGCACCAGAACGGGCACCGGCCCGGCCCTGATCTTTGACTCGAACTGTAGGTTCAATCCCTGATGGTGGACGACATGAAACGACGAAAATTCTTGACACTGGCAGTGACGGGAGCTCTAGCCGCCAAGAAAGCGCCCCCGCTCTGGGGTAATTGTCCCAGATGGCATGGTGCGAACGAGCGGATACGCATCGGCGTCGTTGGGATTCGAGGGATGGGACAGTCCCACATATCGGAGTTCTCCAGATTGGCGAACGTTCAGGTGGCCGCTCTGTGCGATGTCGACGAGAACCTCTTTGCAGAAACTATCAAGAAGCATTTCACGGGCCAGGGCAGACCCAAACCGAAGACTTACACCGACCTGAGGAAGCTCTACGAAGACAAAGACATCGATGCCGTCACCATCGTCACGCCCAATCACTGGCATGCGCTGGCCGGGATCTGGGCAATGCAGGCAGGCAAGCATGTAACCATCGAAAAACCGGTTTGCCACGAGTTCTTTGAAGGCCAAAAGCTGGTTGAAGCCGCGAGACGATACAGGGTGATCGTTCAGCACGGAATGGAGCAGAGAAGCAACCCGTGCGCGAAGACCGCGATCGAGTTCCTCCGCAGCGGCGGGCTCGGCGAGGTCTACTTGGCAAAGGGCCTTTGCTACAAGTGGCGCGACACGATTGGTCATTTCGAGGACGAGCCGGTTCCGCCCGGCGTTCATTACGATCTCTGGCTGGGTCCCGCCCGGCTCAGGCCCTTCAATAAGAACAGATTCCACTACAACTGGCACTGGAACTGGGACTACGGAAACGGGGATATCGGGAATCAGGGTGTCCACGAAATGGATATCGCACGTTGGGGATTGGGCGTCACGCTGCCGACGCGGGTCAGCGCCGTCGGCGGCCATTTTATGTTCCGCGACGACCAACAGACGCCCAATGTGCTCATGGCCCTGTTCGAGTTCGACAATCCGGACGGCGGGGGAGATCGTAAGAAGATACTCCAGTTCGAAGTGCGCGGCTGGATCACGCATCGAGAGGGCGGGGTCGGCGAAGTGAAGAACGCCAGTGCCCCAGGCGGTTACATGATCAGCGACGCAAACACGGTGGGCAACATCTTCTATGGATCGAAAGGTTACATGACCAAGGACGTCGATAACTGGAAGACGTTCCTCGGCAAGAAACTCGAGCCCGGCCCGAGCGGACGAGGATTGGGGAATCACTACCAGAGCTTCATCGACGCCATTCGAGCCAACGATCGGTCTTTGGCAAACGGGGACATTTTGGAGGGCCATTATTCGGCCGCGCTCGTTCACCTCGCGAATATCTCCTATCGCCTAGGCCGGTCGCTGAACTTCGATCCGAGGCAGGAGCGCTTCGTCGCGGATGACGAGGCCAACAGAATGCTTCGCCGCGAATACCGGCCTCCGTTTGTCGTCCCCGACACCCTATGAAAAAAGCGGGGCAGGCAATTTACTGGGATTAAAAATGACGAATGACGAATAAAAATAAGTGCGTATTCGAAGCCGATTGGTTGCGGGCATGATTTTTTACGGCTGGCGCATTGTCGCAGGATCCTTCCTGATCCTCTTCGTGATAGTCGGATTCGTCTACTACGGATTTCCCGTTTTCTACGCGCCTTTGATCGAGGAGTTCGGATGGAGTCGCGCGCAGGTTACGGCGGGATTTTTTTTCAGCATCGCCCTGATCGGTCCGGCCTTCGGCATTTCCGCCGGGCTTCTGATTGACCGCTTCGGAGCGAAACGGATCCTGCTTGCCGGACTTTCCTCAGCCGGTTTGGCTTTCCTGGGCTTCGCCGGCATGCAGTCGCTTTCCACCTACTATTGTTTCTATTTCCTTTCGACGGTGGGTTACTTATCGGGAGGACCCATCCCGAACCAGGTGCTCGTATCCCAGTGGTTCGATCGCCTGCGCGGACGGGCAATGGGAATCGCCTATGTCGGAATCGGCGTTGGCGGCGCCGTAGCCCCGGTGATGGCTCAGTACCTGATCCGACACTATGGCTGGAGAACGGCCATGCTGGCCGTGGCCATAATCATTTTTGCCCTGCTGGTGCCGGTCACGATCATGGTTGTCAGGGACCGGCCCGGGGATCTCGGCCTCGTGCCCGACGGAAATCGAGTGTCCGATTCGAAAAGCGCAACGGAGCCGGCCGTGCCGATTCTTCTCCGCGCAGCGCTGAGGACGAGGTCGTTCTGGTTGATCTTGATCGCGAGCCTGATGAGCATCGGTTCAGTCGGCGGGATTATCCAGCACCTTCAATTGCACCTTCGAGACCAGCTGTACACTCCCGAACAGGCGGCAAGGGTTGCCAGCTTCCTTCTCATCAGCAGCATTGCCGGGCGTCTCGTGATGGGAGTGCTGGCCGACCGGTTTCCGAAAAAGTATGTGATGCTGGCGGCATGCACCATGGTGGCTGTCGGAATTCCGATGCTGTGTGCACCCGCATGGCCTTGGGTAATATATCTCTTCGCCTTCATCTTCGGCTTCGGCATGGGTGCCGATTACATGCTGATCCCGCTGATTACAGCGGAGTGCTTCGGTGTCGCATCGCTCGGAAGGCTCATGGGTTTGATTCTCACGACCGATGCGCTTTCCCAGGCATTCGCGCCAGTGATCATCGGGCGGATCTATGACGTGCACCGAAGCTACCTCGGCGGGTTTGCACTGCTTGCCGCAATGGCTGTAGCCGGGGCGGCCGCTGTGGCGTTAATACCGATTCCAACCCGAGCCGGAAGATCCTGCGCCGCTCGGAGAGCAGGCAGCGCCGGATAATTTGCGGGATTGGCTTGGTTCTCCACGCAGATTTGATGATTAATGCACTCGTTGAGCAGATATCTGTAGGGGCGCCACCTGTGGGCGCCCAGTAGGTCCCGGCTGCCAGACGGGACCTGATCTCTTCTCTTCGGTGCATCCTGAGCGCGTCCGGCAGATGGCGCCCTCCGAGCCGAATGGGCGGGCACAGGTCCCGCCCCTACGGTGGAACAGATTCAGTATCCCACTGTGGGAGGTATCGCGAGATGGATTTCACACCTTCCGTCTATGAGCACGCGGCGGCGTTGATCGGACGTTCGCCGTGGGAGGTGTCGCGCAATGGAGAGCTGCTGTTCCAGGGGCACGCGGAGGCCTTTCGTCGATATCGCCACAGTCCCGTGGTAGTAGGGATCGACATCTACAACCTCGAGGCCGAAGCCTACGGCGCGATTGTGATGCAACCCGAAGGGATTGCCGTCCCTGCTATTTCAACCCATCCGTATGCATCGGCCGTGGAAGTGGGGCGGCTGCCGCACTACGACCCCGTGCGCGCGGGGCGCATTCCCATGATGCTCGAGGCGGCGCAGCGAATCGCACGGACATTTCCGTCCGCGGATGTCCGCGTCCCCGTGAGCGGCCCCTTTTCTATTGCCTGCGCCCTGGTCGGGTTCGAAACCCTGCTGTGCGAGGCTGTCGACGATCCTGTCTGCGTGCGCGACGCGCTGCTTCACCTTGCCGAGGGGCAGATCAACTTCTGTCGGGCAGTTCGTGACTGCGGCTTGGGGGTCGCGTTCTTTGAGTCAGCGGCAGCGCCGCCCTTGCTGTCGCCCGACATGTTCGCGGCTGTGGAGTTGCCTCCCCTCCGCCGTGTTATAGAGGGGGCCGCGGCGATCCTGGGGCAGCCTGTCCCCTGCGTCATCGGTGGAAACACAGCTCCGATTCTCCACCACCTGCTGTCAACCGGCACGCGTTACGTCATTTGTCCCGCGGAAACCGATCAGGCGGCTTTCATGGGCCGTATCTGGCAGCGCACAGAAATCCGAGTTCGCATCAACATGGATCTGCGTGTGCTCGTTCGGGGACCGTGGCAGGCGATCCGCGCGGAGGTGGACCGTGTGCTGGCGCTTGTGCGCGGGCGGGTAAACGTGTGCCTGGGCACGGGGACACTGCCGTTCGAGACCCCGGCGGAAAACGTTTTGCATGTAGCGGAGTACGTCAAGTTCCTGTGATTCTTCTGGAGGACGTCGGCCGCGCTGTGATTTCAGCACTCTTGCCTGGGCAAGGCGAGGAAAGTTGGGGAGGGTGTGGCATTGTGAAAAAAATCGCTTATAATGGGTGCATCCTAGAAACATCGACTGCATTTATCGGCGGGGCGACTCGGCCGATAGGAAATTTGCGCAGATGTATTCCAGGGATAATTTCAGGTAGTCACGTGTGAGGTTCATCCATGAAAAGATTTTGCCAACCGATTCAAACGCATGAGTCGTCGTCGAAGTTGAGCCGTTGTCGCCAACTCCTGAGGTCGAAGAGACTCGGGTTTGCCTTAACCGGGCTGCTTGCATTCTGGGTTGTCTTGTTGTCCGCGTGCCAGACACCTGAGATCAAACCCCTGGAGATCGTTACGGGAGACACATGCGTGCGCTGCAAGGCTCCCATTACCGAAAAGCACTTCGCAGCGGAGTTTGTTACCAAGGATCGCTTTGTCCGCAAGTTCGACGACATTTCGTGCCTGGTCCAGCACGCCGCGAAGGTGGGCAAGAATAATATCGCCGCCTACTATGTGGCGGATTTTCCGAGCCAGAAATGGCTCAAAGCGGAAGAAGCGTATTTTGTGCAGTCCGACCAGATCAGTACCCCCAAGAACAGCGGCATACTGGCCTTCAAGGACGAGGCCCAGGCTAAGACGCTCGCCAGTCAGTATCAGGCGAAGCTCGTCAAGTTCAGTGATCTGATAAAGTAATCACCGCAGACGCAAGGAGTATGCAGGATGTTTTCTGTGTGCTCCGCGCCTCTGTGGTTACACTTGATGGACCACAAGCAAAAAGGGCGCAAGCGAAGCTTGCGCCCTTCGAAAAACAGGTAGATTCGGAGATTCTTAGATTACTTCATCCGCCTTTTCAGAACGACCAGCACGGTCTTCGCGTTGTCGATGTGTGCCGCGTCCTTACCAATCTCCAGGTATTTCGTGAGCATTTCCGTTGCCTGCTTGTCGGCCTTCTTGCCCTGATATAGGAGCATGCCGAGTTCGTAATAAGCTTCGGCGTTCTGCGGGTTGGCCTTGATGGCTCTCTCGAAGGCGAGCTGCGCGACCTCGGAGTTGTCCTGGTTGGATTGAGCCTGACCCAGTTTGAACATTACCTGATCCACCGGCTGATTGCCGGCTGCACTCGCATCCGCGTAGATGTTCAGCGCCTCATCGTACTTCTTTTCCTTCATGTAGGACTGGGCCAGTCCATTCCGATAGTCGTCCGCTTTGAATTTTGCAACCTCCGCCTCGAGAGCCGACAGTTTTTCAGCATCTCCCGGCTGTAATACTGGATGCGATTTCTTGAAAGCAGACAATTTGTCAAGAGCATCTTTGTAAGCGGGATCGTTAGATACGTAGTCTATAGCCTTTTGCCACGCGCCGACAGCTTGTTCGCTCTGGTTGAGCTTGTCGTGTGTGCTCGCAATCCTTCGCAGGACCACGGCCCGCTGAATCTGCTTGGTGTCCGGCACCATTTTCAGAGCTTCTTGGTACTTTGCCATGGCCCCGGCATAGTCGTTTGCTTTGACGAGCTCGTCGCCTTTGTCAAGCAGTCCCTGCGCCTTGTTGAGGATCTCATTTTCCTTGAAGTCCGCGATCTTCTTCTTCAGGTCGGCGTAGGCGTTCTCGGTGGATTTCAACTGGATGGCCTTATCAATGCTCTGCATCGCCTCGTCGAAGTGCCGGCCATTGGCCTGGGCAAGCGCCAGGTTATAATACAGGTCGGGGTCATTCGTTTGAGTTTTCAGCACTTCGGCGTACTTTTGGGCGGCGAGATCAAATTTCCGTTCGGATAGGAGCTTGTTACCTTCGGATCGGATCTTCATAGAGGGGAGCTGAGTAAGAATCTCGTTGGTTTTCCCGCCTATCTCGTCATAGGTAGCTGGTTGCGCGGCATCTTTGGGCTTTGGCAAAGAATTCAAAACCCCGACCAGATGGGAGATTGACTGTAATGTTGCTTCAGCCAGGTCCCACTTTTCCTGTTGGATATAAGCGATCGCCAGATAGAACTGAGCGAGGGCGTTTGAGGGATTGATATCCAAGGCAGCTTTGAGCTGTTTCTCAGCGTCGGGAAGCTTGTTGGACCTGAGCAGTGCAATGGCATCGTTAAGCAGATCGGATGCCTTCTGGCCAAGAGCCGGATCCTCAAAATAGAGCTTTTTCTGGGTATCTCCCGGCTCAAATTTCAGCGTGACTGATTGCGAACTGCCGCCTTTCATTACGGCGAACTCGTAAAACGCGGGCGCAAAACCCTCCTTGCGCGCCAGTATCCGGTATGCGCCGTCATCGAGCTTGTTGAAGAGGGCTATTCCCTTGGCGTCGGATTTCTTGTCCCCCTTCCACTTGAGGGTTTCAAGAGGCTGGATCTGGACAGTTGCCGCGACAACTGGATTGCCGGCCGAATCCTGGCATTTGATCTCGAGGGAGTTCGCTGCGGATAATGCGGGCAAGGCCAGGAGGAGAAGCGAAAGACAGACCAAAGAGAAACGATAGAGATTAAAGTGATTTTTATCCATGATGTTGGGTCTCAAAGGTTAATAAGGTATCAGCGCCATTCTATACGAGAGGCCTGCGAGGGACAAGTGAACAAAGCAGTAGCCGCCGGGACGCGCTCCCTCCTGCGCAGTGGGTTCCGGCGGCTCTTGCCGACAAATCGCGTTGCAGGAGCGTGGGCAGAAGTATAGATTAGAGTACTGGGATCCCCCAATGCGTTATGAGACGCCTGAAAACCACTCAAAGGAAGAAAGACCTATGATATCCAATAGGCAAAAGCATCTCTCATCGATCGGCAAAGGATTAGTTGCCGTGGCGTTTAGCTTTGCACTTCTGCACGCCGGCAACGCGTACGCGCAGGGACCTGCAATCAGCTCGTTACTGCCGGCTTCCACGAATGCGGGAGGCAACGCCTTTACATTGATTGTGTCCGGCACGGGTTTCGTGTCCAACTCGGTTGTGCAGTGGAACGGTTCGACCCGTGCTACGAGCTTCTTCAGCTCGAGTACTCTGGAGGCTGCAATCACGGCTGATGACATCGCCTCACCCGGTTTTTACAGTGTCGCGGTTGTTAATCCGGGAGGGCTTACATCCAATGCTCTGACTTTCACGGTCAAGGGTAACACTCCCACAATCACGAGCGTCAGTCCGAGTACGATCGTAACGGGAGGCCCTTCATTTAAGCTTACTGTCAGAGGCACGGGCTTTTCCAATACGTCGGTTGTAAATTGGAACAGTTCGCCCCGAGCAACGGCCTTTGTTGACGGCTCTACTTTGACGGCGACTATTCTGGCCTCCGACATTGCTCAGAATGGGAGCGCCACCATCACGGTAACGGACCCGGCATCGGGGGAAATTGCCTCAAACGTGGTGAGGGTTACGATTGGCGCTCTCGCTCTTTATTTCCCACAGGTCGCGGTGGGAGGTGGATATTCAACTGTGTTTACGGTTTTCAACACAGTGATTACAGCCGTGCCCTGCAATCTCGTATTGACAGACCAGGGCGGAAACCCTTTTGTCACAAACATCGCAAGTGCGGCCGTGGGACTCGCGTCTCCGGCTCCTGACGATCGTGTCGAGGCCGTCGGAAGCACCTTATCGTTTTTCTTGCAGCCGGGGACGATAAAGACCATCACTGTGACTCCGCTCAACCCATCTGATCCAGCCAAAAACGGATGGGCGAGGATCGAGTATCAGACCGGCTACATCTACGGTGTGTCGACGTACAAGTACCGTCCTGCCGGCACTTTGATAACTTCGGTGGGTGTGCTTTCCTCGCCGCTCATAGGATATGGGACCATTCCGATAGACAATGATGACAGCCAGGCCCGCTACACAGGCTTCGCCCTTGCCAATCCGAACAGCGACAGCGTCAATGTCCGACTGATCACGCTGGATCAAAGTGGCAATGTGGCGGATAACATCGCTCCCCCGCAGTTAAATCCGCTGGGACCGAACCAACAGGTGGCCGTTTACCTCCACCAGCTGGTGTCGCGCTTGACATTCAAGGGCACCTTGATCCTGTACGTGACGAATGGGAAACAGCTCTCCATGACGGCCCTCGTCCAGGAGCAGGGCGTTTTTTCGGCAATTCCGGTGGTGCCGGACAAGGTGGCGTATGTGCCGTAGTTCGACATTACCGGCTGAAGTTTTTTAATAGTGGGGGGGTGCCAAAAGGCTGTGGGATTGCGGCGAATGCCGTAAAGCCGGCGCTGTGCGGTTGGCAGCTGATTGCGAAACGATAAGAGTCTTGCTTCCGTATTGCCTTAGCCCTGGGGGAGGAAGAACCCATCCCCGCAGCCACGCTCTTGGGCCTACGCCGGCTTTCGTCTACCTGTCTGGCGTTTGCCTCGAACCCGTCCCGTCGCGGATCTGCGGCGAGGAAAATCCCTGCTGGGGCCGGTTCAGCGGAAGTGCCTCCGGAGCTCTCGCTCGCGCCTCTCAAAGGGTGTTTCCTGACGGGCGACCCGCTTGTACCCGAAATACAGGGCGATCAACGCCACTCCCAGATGGAAATATCTGTAGTGGGCGTCGAAGTATGCAATCCCGATAAAACCGAGCCCGATGAGGATAGCCAGGAGGCCGGTGGACTTTTCCGAAATCCAAGTCAGATTCATAGTACTCTCAGGCGAACTCTTCGGTTCGCCCCCCTTACCATGATGCTAGACTGACACGCCTCGCAGTATAACTCCAACTGCAAGATGAGCACCACCGAGAAACCGATATTATAATGCAACTGTGTCGGCAACCACCGTGGTTTGTTGCGCTATTACATTCCTTCGCCCTTCTTCCTCGATCTGGTTCTCCGAGTGCTTGTTCTCGTCTGCTTCGCTATGGTCGAAGCAGACGCTGCCCGTCGGCGGCGCTTTGGCTTTTCCTTGACCGGCTCGGGCTCCTCAGGCGATTCAGCCTGGAACTCGAACGGAATTTCGGCGGCAACAGACGGCTCTGCCTCAGGAGCCGGAGCGGGCTCCATCTCGCTGGGCGCAGCGGGTGCCGGCCCCAACGGGATTGCTTCAACAGATTCGAGAGTAACCTCGGGCTTTTCATCGTCCGCGGCCGGGAACCGTTCGCCTGGGAATATGCGCAGGATGCCTTGCCGGTTGCGCTCCACGCGCAGCAGGCCCTCGCGCTGGGCCTGCCGCACTAGATCGTAAATGCTCGAAAAACCGTACTGCCTCTCGTCGAAGGGCGGCTGTATCGACCGCAGAAACTGCTTGAAACTTCGGAGGTACATCGGCCAGTGCAGCCTATCCTTGGCCTTCTGAAACACTTCGTAAAGGGAACGCACCGCTTCGGCGCTCTGAACGGCAAGGGGTGCTTGCGTGAACGCAGGAATACTCGTGGTGTCTTCCGGCGGCGTAAAGACCGCCTTGGGAACGATCTTCCTGGGGGCAGCGGCCGCAGTCTCCGGCTCCTTCAACTCGACCAGCAAGCTACGGTCTACCTGCTTGAGATTGACGTGGCCTGCGTCAGCCAGCCTCTGCATGAACTCGCGGAAGGTGCTGACCCCGTAGTCTTTCTCCGAGAAGGTAGAATCGAGTTGCAGCAGCGTGCTCTTCAGGAGGCCGAGCTGAGGTGATACCTCGCGATCCGCGAGCACCTTCAGAGCCCGCCGGAGCAAGGGCAGAGATTTTTGCAGAGGCGTGGCCCCTGCGGCGGGAGCTTTCCCGGATGCTTTGCGGACTCCGGTCTGAATGCCGACGAGATTCTCGTAGGCGACGAACTCATGGCAGTTCTTCTGCAGGATGACGCTTGTGAACGCGCGTCCCCCTACAATGAAGACCGTCTTGTCGTACTGCTTGAGTTTCTCAACCAGCGCAATGAAGTCGCTGTCGCCTCCGACGATCACAAACGCGTTGATGTGGTTGCGTGTGAAGGCCATTTCCAGGGCGTCCAATGCCAAAGCGATGTCCGCTCCATTTTTATCTCCTCCGGGCGTCAGGTTGCGCTGAACCATTTGGACGGCATGTTGTGTCATGGCCCGGCTGAAGTCCTCGGCTCGCTTCCAATCCCCGTAAGCGATCTTCGTCACAACCTCTCCTCGTTCCTTGATCGCTTCCAAAACGGTGCCGACGTCGAAATTGCGGTTCAGGGACTGCTTCACCCCGATGGCGATATTGTCGAAATCAATGAATACGGCGATTTTCAGGCGTTCTTCGCTCAAATTGTCACCTCGTCAGGTCCGCATTCGATCTCGCGAACCCTTCTCGATTACATTACATCATTCGTCGGCCGAATTCGATTGCCATGAAGCACCACAGATCTACCACGATCCTCCGGCTCGCCACCGCGACTGAAAAAGGAAACAGACACAAAACTGCACGTGGAAGCGATCATTGACGAATTATAAATGACAAATGACGAATACCTCGAAGGTTGTTTCCATTCGTCATTCGTCACTCGTCATTTTTAACCTTTAAAAAAGGCCTGTCCTTTCTCTCAGGGAAGTCACTAAAAATGCAGTGAAGTCTCAGCGAAAGAAGAGGCGCTGCGGTGTTCCCGAGGGGTCGAAGAAGCGAATTTTACCCTGGCTGGGTGACCCACCCGTCTCGTCTGGCAAAAGGTAAAGCAGCGTTCGGTAGCCTGCTCCCGTGGCAAAACGAGGCACCACGGCAATGCCTCCCGCGGCCAGTGGTGAATGCACCGCCTCGCCGGTGAGAGCGGCGATTAGAAAATTGCCACGCTCATTGACAAGGCCCAGCAACTCAAGCGTGGCAACGCTGGTGTCGGCTTTGATGTGCAGCATCGAGTTAAGATAGGGCGGCATGCCCGAGAAGACTTCGTAGAGGAAGAAGGCGCGTTTCTCTCCCGGTTGCAGCCTAATCTGCACCTTTTCTGGACCCGGCCTGGAACCTTCAGCTCCCAGGATCTGCAGCTCCACGGTGGCCGCTTGCGCCGACGGATTGAGCAGGGCCAACGCGGTCTGCTGACTCGGCCGTTCAGCGACGAGCAGGGTATCCTCAGCTAGTGCGGGCGTGCCGGGAATACCGGCTTCTGAAACCGGAGCGCCATTTTCCCAACGCGTGATCACCGCAGTTGCGGAGGGCAGCGCGGTGCCCGAGCGCAGAGTCAGTCGCGCATATCCGTAAAAGGACACACTCGATTGCGGGATCGTCATTCGCCGCAACTGGCCTGAAAGCAACGAGACGTCCGCTGAGGCCGGTTGATTTGGAGGCGCAGTGGGCTGCCCGGTTGGGTTGAAGAATTCCAGGTGGGCCGTGACGGGCTTATCCTGCGAGTTCCAAAGTATAATGTCGCTGGAATAGGACGGATCCGCCGTGAGGTGCGTGAAGTAGAGCGGACCGCTGGTAGCAGATTCCTGCGGATAAGGAGTGAGCGAAAAATCGCCGGCGGCGTTGTTAGTGCTTCGCAGCGTAATGGTATGGAAGGGCACATCGGCTTTCAGCTCGAGCAGCCCGTCGAAGGAAGCCTGGAAATTGAACTTCTCGCGAAGGAAGAAGGCCTTGGCTTCTCCCGAATTTAAATCGACAGGGCTTTCTCCCGCCGAAGCGCCGCTGCTGTCGAGCAGCCGCAGCATGACCCGGTTGGGTGACGGCTGTCTGTTGAGTACGGCTATTGCCGTATCGACCTGCGCGTTGTGAATTACGGGTGCGCGAGCCAGCACCGTCGGGCTGGATGGAGGGAGACGGACCATCGAAGTTAAAACTCCCCGGGTGGAATATTCCAGCATCGCCGTCGGACGCACGGGGCCGCCATTGCTGTTTTCGATCTGAAGCCATCCAACCTGTTGCGGGTCTAGCGAAGGATCGGTGTAGAGCTGGAAAATGCCGTTGGCCGGCACCGAGTAATCCGCGGAATCCGTGTCGGAGTTGAGCTCGATTTCATACCAGACAGCATTATCTCGACTTGCGTCGATCTGGACAGTAGTTCCGCTGTCAATCGAATGCAGCGAAAGCGCCGACTTCCGGTTGCCTTTCTCGTCCAAAGGATAGATGGAAATCTTGCGCGCGGCAGGGAAGCGCATCGTAACATCGAGCTGAGCTACCCGCACGAGTGCCGGATCATGTCCCCAGCGGTTGTCGACCGAAGTCTGGCTGTCGTTCCATAGCATTCCGGTGTTCTGATA
>Ga0315277_10003850_pt1 | contig 20242 bp, 13 predicted proteins | sample YL17G05_15_MG_FD_203695 | JGI IMG/M metagenome (GOLD analysis project Ga0315277, IMG submission 203695) | Sediment microbial communities from Yellowstone Lake, YNP, Wyoming, USA - YL17G05_15 | ecosystem: Environmental > Aquatic > Freshwater > Lake > Sediment | place: USA: Wyoming | collected... | reverse complement strand
TTTACAGTCATGATAGCAGCAGCGGCCCTCCTGTATTTGGCCATATCGGCTCAAGCGGCCCGATGGAATCCGCCTATTACAGACTGGAGCAAGAATCCCGAACCTGCCATAGGGGATTGGGGTTTTGACAGGCCCAGTTATCCTGGGGGACTCTACATTCACGGAATAACCGTCAGGGCCGGGGAAAAGGTAACAAACCCTGTCATTTACGACAACGATGTCTATGACGATGTCTTCGATGACGAGCTGTGCTTTATTATGGCGGGGCTGGGTGAGATGAATCTTGCCGGTCTAATCATAACTCCCGTTCTCACAGACTTCTGGGAATTCTCCAAGCCCGGGTGGAAACAGACCGCCCACGATTCCCGGAATCGCGCAAAGGCCTCAGGCATCAACATGAAAAGGATACCGCCTATAACAGTAGGCACCGAGGCCAAGAGCGAAAAAGACGGCGAAAAGAAAGACTCGGCCGGAGCACGCCTCTACATCAAGATCGTCAACGAGCAATTCAACAAGGACCCCGCACATCCGGTTATAGTCAATATCGGGGGTCAGAGCGCGACACTCGCCTCTGCTTTCTGCATCGAGCCGTCAATCGCAGATAAGTGCATCGTTTACTACACCGACATCCGCGTTTATAACGGCCATTACCAATGGGCATCCAGACTCGTAGCCGCGAATTTTCGCGTTGTAAGCTGGGGCGACGACAACTGGTGGATTGGAAAACGCTGCCAGAATGAATGGAACGTCTTGCCCAGGCCCGAAAAATGCGAGGGCAAAGACAACGGCCCCAACAGCGGCGAATGGCAAAAGTTGACGGAAATGAAGGTCCCACTGCTCGACCATATCGTTTATCAATTCCAGCATCGAGGCGAGTACTGCCTGGGAGAAAAGAAAGGCGACTGCTATGGCGACGGCACGTTTCTCCACGCCTGGCTACCGGCTGTATTTGAAGACGCCACACTAACCCAAATCCGAGGAAGCGAAGTCCTTCACGTCACCAGGTTCACATCGCGAAACGAGAAAATCGTTAAGGACTTCACTCTGCCCATCTTTCTAAATCCCAAGGCATACAAGAATGAAGAGTAGTACCGCGTTTCATAAATGCCACGACTATAAAGGAAACGGAATTCGGCTGTCTGAATAGATTTCTCCGCTCGCTTTGCTCGGTCGAAATGACAGTATAGTCGCGAAACTCGTGAAACGCGGTAGTAGTTCGCTTTGCCGGACATGAGTCCGCGGCGAAGCCCTGAATACTCGACTTCTTCGACGCGGCATACTTCTCCCAATGGGCGGGGAAGGTCCGAAAAAATTGGATGATGTGCCGGAGACGGTTCTTGGGGTGCGGCTGGGGGTTGGTCCGATATTGCTGATGTCAAGATTTGGTCTGTGAAGCGGATTAAGGGGCGGTCTTATCGGAATGTTGTGCTAGATTTCAGGGGGGCCAATATTGTACGGCGGGGGCTTGGGATTCGACTTTTTTGGCTAATTCTGCTAAAAGGCATTTCCGATATACGTCCTGAACCGCACGGAAGCCGTATGTGGTTCAGCGGACGAGCCGGAACGAAGAAAGACTTTAGGACGACATTTTTCGCTGTTGAAAAGGACATTGGCGTAGGAGGACCCCGCTTGTAGGAAAAGGGTTCGAATTGCGAAAGGAGCTATGCAATGAAGAGGTTAGTTACGATCTCGAATCTTTTGCTGGTAGTTATTCTTATCGGCGTCGTCGGATGCAGGTGCGGCCGGCGTTCCCGGGAAGGCCTGTCTAACCGTTCGTCCATGGCCCTGGCCGGGGACTTCGGAGACAGCACGGAGATTCAGTTGAAGCCGGCGCCCGCGCCGGTCTCGGTTTTTGCCTCGCCGGGCGACATCGCGGAACTAATGCCCGCAATTTCGGGGGCCGCGGCGGTTGAGCCGGCCATAATGGTAAATGATTCGGGGCAGTATGTCCTCTCGCGGATATATCCCTGCCGCGCATGCGGAACCGTCCAATTAGACAAGATAATGCCGAGCCAGGTGGAGCTGGGCAAGCCCATGGCCTATTCGATGAGGGTGACCAATCTGACGCCTGCGGCGCTGAACGGGATCGTTCTGAGCGAGCAGCTGCCCGACAAATTCGAGCTGACCAGCGCCAACCCGACTGCACAACAGGACGGCAAGAGCCTGATTTGGGAGATTGACTCGCTGGGCCCGAAAGCCGCTGTCGAGATCACGGTATCCGGGAAGGCGACGGAGATGGAGAGTCTAAAGTACTGCACGAGCGTTACAATTCCTGCGGTTGTGGCCTGTTCGACCATCCAGGTTATCCACCCGAAGCTTAAGCTGACCAGAGTCGCACCCGCGGGGATATTGGTCTGCGAGCCGATTGAGGTGAGGTATGTGCTTGAGAACACCGGCACAGGGGCGGCGGAAGGCATCAAGATCGTCGAGACGCTTCCGGACGGCCTGGCGACAACCGACGGCAAGAGTGAGCTTGTCATCGACGTCGGCAAGATTCCTGCGGGCCAGACGAAGGAATTCGCGGCCAAGCTCAAGGCCGTTCGCAAGGGCCAGTACGTCAGCAAGGCCGTGGCAAGCTCGGCCAACGGTTTGCAGGCCGAATCAGCGCCGGCCACGATCGTCGTTGATAAGGCCGTGCTCAGCATCGCCGTGAGCGGCCCCGACAAGCAGTACGTCGGGCGGGCGGTTACATACGATATAACGGTTACGAACGAATCGGATGCCCCGGCCAAGGACGCCGTGATAGAAAACGCAATTCCGGACGACGTCAAATCTATGAAGGCTTCAGCGGGCGCGAAAATGTCGGGCAAGAAGATAGTCTGGCCTTTGGGCACGCTCGCGCCGAGGGCGTCCAAGACGGTGCAAATTTCGTTTGAGCCCACCAAGGAGGGCATGCTTTCGAACAACGTTAGCGCCGCGGCTAATTGCGCCGATGCTGTAACTGCTTCGGCCCAAACCACCCTTAAAACGATCCCGGCTGTTCTGCTCGAGGTCATTGACGTGACGGACCCGGTGGAGGTCGGCACACGCACGACCTACGTCATAACGGTCACCAACCAGGGCTCGGCGCCGAGCACGAATATCGAAGTTGTGTGCGGTATAGAAGATAACATGCGTTACGTTTCGTCAAGCGGCTCGAGCGTCGGGACAATCGAGGACAGCACACTGACGTTTGCGCCGCTGGAGAGCCTGGCGCCGAAGGCCAAGGCGACGTGGCGCGTCATTGTTACAGCGCTGAAAGTGGGCGATACGCGCTTCAAGACGACGATGAAGACGGACGAGCTTACTCGACCCGTTGAGGAGACCGAGGCTACTCGCATATACGAGTAGTACTGCGGCAGGATACTGCGCCGCGGCCATACCCGGCCGCGGCGCCCTTTTTTGCGCTTCAGCCCCCAGGGCAATTGCATCTAAATTCACGATTCGGCGTTTTTGGCTCAGAAACAAGGGTCGATGAGACAATCCAGTAAGCTGCACTGCAAGTGAAGCCGCGTTTATGCGGTCAAAAAACGCGATTTCGATTTAGATGCGTTTGCCCTGCTTCAGCCCCCAATTCCCCTTGCTCTTTTGCCGCCCGTGTGATATAATCATATCATGTTCAGGGGGGGATTAGGATTGTCTGAAGCTTAGGGGGCTGTGTTATGACAGCCGGCAGGAAAGGCAAGGCGTTCACGCTTGTTGAGCTGCTGGTGGTGATTTCGATAATCGCCCTTTTGATGGCAATACTGGTTCCCGCGATGCAGAGGGCTCGCGGCCAGGCCCGGCAGTTGTGGTGCATGACCACTCTGCGGACCTTCTCGCTTGCCCACAAGCAGTACTTGGCTGAGACGGGCAAGTATCTGCCGCATACGAGCTACGATCCTTATACCCCGTGGTTTAACAACGACTCCTTTCGCCGGTCTATCGGTCTGCGGATACTCACTCGCGAAGAGAAAAAAAGAAGGTTTTTCACGATTCAGGAGTGGACGCCGAACGTGACAAAGAAGTTTATCTGTCCGGAGGCGAGCTATGCCCTGGATCATCCTGAAGATGGCCTCTATCCGATTGACAGGAGCTACGGGGTGAACGTCAGCGGCGATGCCGCCGCAGCGGGACGCGGAGTGGGGGATCTTTCCGATAAGGAGGGATGGGTCAAGCGGTCTTCCGAGAAGCTCTTTATGGCCGACGCGCTGGATTGGTGGATCATCTACGCTTTCTGCGACAGTAATGACTACTTTGAGAACGGCGAGAATTGGCTTGGCTATGAGACTTATGGGATGACGGCCTATCGGCATCATGGTAATGTGAACGTGTTGTACTGGGACGGGCATTGCGGACGACTTTCGCCTGATGAGGTTATGGGCGATCCGAATTCGTTGTGGGAGCCGCTCGAGTGATTCGGTCTGTCATACCAGTGGGAAGGTCGTTCATGGAGTTGAGATTCCGGGCGGCCATGTCGGATGCAGTACGGGTGCGGGGGTGAAAGGAGAGGGGGCGGTGTGTGTCGGAGATTATTGCGAGTATAGGGAGTGACATCGGCTCCGCGTCTGCGGGGTGATTGGTGCGTCGTCGATTCGACAAGAAAGAATGACGATGTGGACTTTGGGTTGAATTGGGGGCAAAAAAAGGCCCCTGTAATGCCAGGTGCGAGGGTATTCCTCTATATACTTTTTTATGTGTGTTTGAAACACTCGCGCGCTGCTTTACAGGGGCAAGGGTGCTGTAGTAGTTTTTCATCTATTCACTTTTCAATGCTTCGATCGAACGCACAGCCGAGCATGTCCGGCCGACGCCGACCTTTGCCTTCTTCTTCTATTCGTGCATCGACACAGTAGCCGGTCAATCTTGAGCTTTTCTTGATGCCCCTCGCACTGGTGGCGCAGTGGGACTTCAATGCAGGCAAGATGGAATCGAGCTGAGAACCTCTCAGGATATCTTACCTATCCCCAAACTCCAGATGTGGGGTGCCGGCGTTCCCCCCCATAGGTGTTGGTTTGCCCCGATTAAACCCGATAACGAGGAAATAGTCGGGTCTGTTTTTTTCTCGGCGATTGACAAAAAAGATTGCAGTTTCTTCCAAGATGCAGAAAAAGACCAAAGGACAGGGCTTGTATATCCGGAATTGGTCTATTTGCGCGCGCCTGCGCTTGTGTTGGCGTCGCCGAGTCTGATGACGGCGTATGTCAGCAGCCCGGCAAGACCGCCGAGAATGCCTAATAGCACCAATATGACCGAGCCGGCGTTTCGCTGCCGCATGTCCCTGTAAATCCAGATCGGCGCCAGGATTCTGTTCAGCACGGCGATTAGCAGAATTATTGCGCACATTCCTTCAGGCTTGGGCCCGAGGTGACGCCCTGGCTCTCGGCGGGCGTGTTCAATTTCAAGACGGGCCTTTTCGAGCTGGAGCTCCCGCATCTGCCGACCGAATTCGAAGTCTGTTTCCGCCTTCTTTTGCTCCAACTGGATGTTGAACATTTCGAGCTGGTCTTCTGCGTCCTGGATTCCGATCTTCGCTTCTTCGGCGAAGAGAGGCGCCTGGGTAATGAAGCCGGCCACCAACAAACAGAGCATGTGTTTCTTCATTTCTTGGTCTCCTTAATAACGGACTTTTTGAAACATCTTAGCTTCCAAACGGATTAGTTGCCAGTATCTATTTCGGTAATTTGTGCATTTGCACTGGAGCTTATGACGTGCAAAGCGTGGAGCGCGCCTGCGCGTTGGCGGGACGAGAGGAGAATTTCGGCGTGTTAACGGCGTGAGACGCCAGAGGCTTAGGCGGAAGTGACAGCGTACGGATTCGGCATTGCGGAGATTTTGGGAGGGAAAAAAGGGAGCCGGCGGCCCCCCTCGTATTTTGTGCTCAGCCGGCCGACCAGGCTCCCTTCACGAAAGAAGGACACACTGTTGTGTGGTGCGCAGGTGTCTTTACATGACGCCCTCAATTTGCCCTTTTTCCTATTAAAGTATAGAGCAGTTATCTCGCCGTGCAAAAAAAGAACTCGCGGAATTCGTGTTTTTCCTCGAATGGGCGCGAATTTCGAGGATTCCTGCGTCCAAATAGAGGTGCGAAACGGGGTCTTATGGGCCTTAGAATGGCCCAAAAACGCGATTTCTGCAATTTTTTAGCCCGAAGGCGGCAAGATGGGAGGTTTTTTCTTGACAGAGCGCTCTATTGTGGTTATAGTGAGATTGTGTTTCTTGATGAAGGTGGTAAGGAGGCGCAGCGTGGTGAGAAAGTATTCTCGCCGGGCTGTGGCTCAAGAAAAACTCGTTGTGATTAGACCTCAGGCGAGATGCAAGTTTCGCTTGGGGTGAGAAATATGGATGGGGAGGGAGCCTTTCGTTCATATTCCGAGGTGGTTTTGGCCCGCCCAAATTCGGCGGGTTGCGCTGACTTGAGGAGGCTGGTGATGAGTAATAAAGAGAAGGACGAGACGCTGGTGCGACAGACGGTCTCAAGGCTGCTTGATTTCCACGGTATTGAGGTGGCGAAAGAGGGCGTTTGTGAAAAGCCGGCGGAGCCGGTTAGAGCGCCCAAGCTGGAGCATTTGGAATTGCGCGATCCTATTGCGGCTGCCGTGGTCGAGGAAGGATTCCCGGAGATGCCCTTGGATGATTGGTCGCAGCCGGCGGAACGTTTGAGGCGAAGGTTGTTTGCGCCGAGGCTCGGCGTGAATCCTTCGAGACAGAAAAAGATGGCAATATTGATCCCTATTCTCTCGATAGTCCTGCTGGTCGTTCTCAACAAGTTCCACGGCGTGCCTCTATTGGGCAGCGAGTGGCTGAGGCTGGGAACGTACGAGACGATGGTCGGCGACATTGTCAAATCAGGATTTTCCGCGACCGAGGATGATGATAGTCAACATCCGGTGACACTAAAGGTGCGAGGTATTGCGTTCAGCAATGACAGGCCCTCCGCCGTTGTCGGGACGACCATCGTGCACGAGGGCGACGTTGTCTTAGGCGCCACTGTTGTTAAAATAAGCAGGGGCAGCGTCGAATTTGAAGTGAACGGGGAGACCTGGACGCAGAAGGTCCAGTGAGATTCGCCGGCGCTCGCCTGAGCGACGTTCAGCGAGCGGTGCACAGGAGAGATTGAGAATTGGGGGGCGTGAATATCGTCCACAAACGAATTTGCGGCATGATGAAAGGCGTTTTCTTTGAAATCGATCCAGGGAGCTTTGGTTCTCGTAATTCCGCTGCCCGCCGCTCTGTTTCGTTCGTTTTGAAGGCGAAAGGTTGTTGAATGGCTGAGGAATCATTCAAAGTGAGTCTTCCGGGAAGCCTTTACCGGAAAAACAATCGCTGGTGGTGGAAAGTGAAACTGCCTGGGGAGAGTCGAATCAAGGCCCGAAGCCTCAAGCCCAGAGGCGCTCAGTCTGCGACGACGGAATTGGAAGAGGCTGAGGAATTAGCCCGCGCGATGTGGGAATCGGCGGTACGCAGCGAAGTCGAGGCCGAGACGCGTGCAGAAGCCGAGGTCGCGGCCAAAGAGATGGCCGCCGTCAAGGCCGAGGCCGCCGATACCGTAGCCAGGCTTAAAAGCGGCATTTTGGATACGGTGACCAACGCGAAGGCCCAGTACGAAGCCAAGCTTCGGCAGTGTGATGAAATGGTGGCGAAGGCCGAGCAGCGGGCGAAGGCGGAATCAGAAAGAAGGGCCGCCGTCGAAGCGGAATACCAAGAGAAGCTCAGGCAGTGCGGCGACGCCCTTGCACAAGCTCAGGAGTTGGCGAAGGCGGAGGCCGAAGCCCGGGTACAAGCGGAGGCGAAATTGCGGGAATTCGTTGGGGGTGCGAAGAGAACAGGTCAATGCGAGTGTTGCGGCAGGGATGCTGTTCTCGAAGAGGAGCTTACGACAATTGACTCCGGACAAAGGCTGTGTCCGGATTGCCTTGCCATGCTCAGGGGGTAAGGCGTTTGGCGATTCGGCGGGGCGTGCTCAGCTCCAGTCGGCAGCGTTGGCGCTGCAGAGGTTCTGCATTCTTGTGGCGTCCTGACATTTGGCAAGGGCTTGATCCTGGCTTATGTATCCGTGCGATAGGATTTGGCCGATGCTTTGATCGAGGCTCTGCATGCCAAGTCGCTGGCCGGTCTCGATGATGTTCGGTATCTCACAGACTCTGCTGTCCCTAATGCAGTTTCGCACGGCGGGGTTGCAGATCATAATTTCTATTGCCGGGATCATTCCCGGCTGATCGGCGCGCTGCAGCAGCGTCTGAGAGACTACTGCCTCGAGTGTATTGGCGAGCATTGTGCGTATTTGCGTCTGCTGATTTGCAGGATATATATCGATGATTCTCTCGACGGTCCGAGAGGCGCTGACGGTGTGCAAGGTCGAGAAGACAAGGTGTCCGGTTTCGGCGGCCGTTATGGTGGCGCTTGTCGTTTCGAGGTCTCGCATCTCTCCGACGAGGATAACGTCCGGGTCCTGGCGAAGCGCGTGCCTCAAGCCCGATGCGAAGCTCGGGCAGTCGGAGCCTATTTCCCGCTGCTCAATAATGCTCGCGTTGCTCGTGAAATCATACTCTATCGGGTCTTCAATAGTGATTATGTGCTTTGCCTGGTTTCTGTTGATTTCCTCGATAATTGAGGCCAGTGTGGTGCTCTTGCCCGAACCGGTGGGCCCCGTAACCAGCACCAGTCCTCGCGGCAAATAGGCCAGCTCGCGCACCATCGGCGGCAGACCCAGGCTTTGGATGTCGGGGATTGACGATTTGATCAATCTCATCGCCAGCCCCAGCGAGCCCTTTTGATAATGGGCGTTGACGCGGAATCGTATGCCGTCTTCGCCGGTCATTGAGAAATCGGCATCCCTATTCTTATCGAACGATTTCATCTGCTCGTCGTTCAGCATCGAGGCAATCATTTGGTGCGCATGCTCGGCTTCAACGTCTCCGAAGCTCTTGAGCATTATCAGCTCGGTGTTGATTCTTATTATCGGAGGCATCCCGACAATAATAAGGATATCCGATGCCCCTTCCTCTATTGCCTTGCTCAGTATCGTTTTCAAGTCCATTTTAGGTCTCCCTTTGTTATCTGCCTGGGGTCTGAAACGCATGGCGATATGAGTTTTAATCGTCCCAAACAGCGCCGCACTTAATCAGTCGTGAGGGGAATATCGCTGCATCTTATAGCCCCGGTCGAAGGGGCCGAAACGAGGAATTGGGACGGACCGTGTCTCTATTCGTTCAGGGTCCGCCTGCAAAGCCAGCGGACAAAAACAGTTGAAGGCGACCGGTGGATTTGGGTATTATGGGGCTCGTATAGCTCGGCTATTTACGTCAAAATCCGCCACGACCAGATTTTGAGTTATAGATACCGTAGGTAATCTCTTCAAGTATACGGCAAAGGAGTCTTTGTGGGCAAGAACGATGACCGTATCAAGCAAGGCGACGAGGACCCCACTCGTACCTTGCATTCCATCAGGCCACTTTATGAGATCGGCAGCACCATCGGATGCTACAAGCTGGTGAGCGTGCTGGGGGAAGGCGGCTTCGGGATGGTCTATTTGGCCGAGCAGCAGCATCCCATCAAGCGGTTGGTGGCCCTGAAACTGATCAAGCCGGGCATGGACACCAAGCAGGTGATTGCCCGCTTTGAGACGGAGCGGCAGGCCCTGGCGATGCTGGATCACCCGCACATCGCCCGCGTGTTCGATGCGGGAGCGACGGAAGCGGGCCGGCCTTACTTCGCAATGGAATACGTCAAGGGTATCCCTATCACTGAATACTGCGACAAGTACAAGCTGGGCACACAAGAGCGGTTGCGCCTCTTCATTCCTCTGTGTCAGGCCATCCAGCACGCGCACAATAAGGGCATCATTCACCGGGATATCAAGCCATCCAATGCGTTGGTGATGCTGCACGATGAGAAGCCCATCCCCAAGATCATCGACTTTGGCGTGGCCAAGGCCCTCCATCAGCGTCTGACCGAGAGGACCCTATTCACAGAGCAGGGTCAATTCATCGGGACACCGGAGTATATGAGTCCGGAGCAGGCGGAACTCACCGGCCTTGACATTGATACCCGCACCGACATCTATTCGCTCGGCGTCCTGCTCTATGAGCTATTGACCGGGTGTACGCCCTTTGATCCGGAGGACCTGCGCAGCAAGGGTTACGGCGAGATGCAGCGGATTATCTGCGAACAGGACCCGGTCAAGCCATCGACCAAGCTGACCACGATGGGCGGCAGGCTGGAGGATATCGCCAAGCATCGCAGTGCCACGGCGGATCAACTGCGAAAGTCGGTGCGAGGCGACCTGGACTGGATAGTGATGAAGACGCTGGAGAAAGACCGAACGCGTCGCTATGAGACGGCCAACGGTCTGGCGATGGATATTGAGCGCCATCTGAACAACGAACCGGTTACAGCCCGCCCGCCCAGCAGGCTCTACCGGTTCCAGAAGCTGGTACGGCGGAACAAGGTTCCCTTTATGGCGGCCGCGGCTGTGATGGTGGCGCTTTGCGCGGTCGGCCTCCTTGCCGCGTGGTTCTTCCACCATCAGGCCAGGATCCGCTGGGCCCGAGAGGAACTGCTCCCAAAGATCGATCGGCTCATCGAGGGTGGCTGGGGCAATTACGTCGAAGCGTACAAGATAGCCACAGAGGCTAAAAAATATATACCGCGTGATTCAAAGCTTTCCGAGTCGCTCTTGAAGACCACATTTGAGATCTCCATCGAGACGGAGCCTGTGAGCGCCAAGGTCTATATGAAGGAATACAAAGGTCCCGAGAGCGAATGGGAATACTGGGGTATTACGCCGATCAAAAACATCCGACTGCCCATTGGTTTTTTCAGATGGAAAATGGAAAAGGAAGGATATGAAACGGTCTTTGCTGCCGCCCCCACTTTCGAATTAGATTTGAAAGCAAGGAGACTTATTATTCCAAATGACATTATAAGGACGCTTGATAAAAAAGGAACCGTACCTCCCGGGATGGTTCGGGTCAAAGGACAAGGCGAGATCGGCGACTTTTTCATAGACAAGTATGAAGTCACCAACAAGCAATTCAAGGAATTTGTGAACAAGGGCGGGTATCAGAAAAGAGAGTACTGGAAACATGAGTTCATCAAAGATGGAGAAGAGATGACCTGGGAAGACGCGGTCAGGGAGTTTGTGGACGCCACGGGAAGACCCGGTCCAGCCACCTGGAAAGACGGCGATATTCCCGAGGGGCAGGAGAATCACCCGGTTCCCGGGGTCAGTTGGTATGAAGCCGCGGCTTATGCAGAGTTCTTAGGAAAAAGTCTCCCCACCGCCATTCATTGGGGCATCGCTAAAAGTGGAATGTCAGACTTATTGTTGACCAGGGGATTCAACAGGTTTTTGGCGAAGATGAGCAATTTCGATGACAAAGGGCCTGCTCCGGTGGGGAGCTATCCCGGTATGACGGCCTATGGTGCTTATGATATGGCGGGGAATGTAAGAGAATGGTGCTGGAATGAAGCGCCAAAAGGCAGGATCATAAGGGGCGGCGCCTGGAATGATGCCACTTATATGTTTTTGGACCGGAGTCAGGTTTCTCCTTTTGACCGTTCCCCAAAAAATGGTTTTCGATGCGTCCTCTACATTGATCCCTACAAAATCCCAAAATCAGCATTTGAAGATCAAAAACTTGGCGAAGCCCCGGATTTCTATAAGGAACAGCCGGTGTCCGATTCGGTTTTTCAGATATACAAGGAACAATTCTCATACGACAAGACTGCTCTTGATTCAAAAGTTGAATGGAGGAATGAGAGTTCTAAAGACTGGGTCCAGGAAAAAATCACCTTCAATGCGGCCTATGAAAACGAGCGGGTGATTGCCTATCTTTTTCTCCCTCGAAAATGTTCTCCACCCTACCAAACGGTTATTTATGTGCCTGGCGCTGCCTCCATCTATCAAAAATCCAGCGAAGACCTGGATAAGTACTACGAATTTGAAGATCGGCTTTCTGCTATTGTAAAGAACGGCCGAGCAGTTCTTTATCCTGTCTATAAAGGGACATTCGAACGCGCAGATGACGTCCTTTTGTCTGCCGATGCAAATTCATATTTGCATACCGAATGGATGATCAAGGTGGTTAAAGATTTCAAGAGGTGCATTGACTATCTGGAGACCCGTCCGGATATCGAGAGCAAACGGCTGGCCTACTTCGGCTTAAGCTGGGGTGGGAGGTGCGGGGTCATCATCACCGCTGTGGAGGAGCGCCTTGCCGCCAGCGTTCTCGCGATCGGGGGTATGAAGGGAGGCCGCCGCCCCGAGGTCGATGATATCAACTACGTAGGCCGGGTCAAGGTGCCCACGTTGATGCTCAACGGGAAGTACGACCTGACCTTCCCCTACGAGACGTCTGTCAAGCCGATGTTCGATCTTTTGGGAACACCGAAAGACAAGAAGGAACTGAAGCTCTACGAGACGGACCATTTCATTCCGATAGATGAGCTCATCAAGGAGACCTTGAGCTGGCTGGACCGCTATCTAGACCCGGTCAAGTGAGCTGGCTTTTGGTCATTTGAACATCCCAATTGATCAACCAAGCTGGAGAGTGGACAATCGCCGTGACAGATGTATTGTAGAGCTGCCGGCGGAGCGCGGGACGCATTGGTTCCTTCTGGAGAGGTGAAAGGGTTATCCAACGTGATATCAAGGACTACAAGAATGCTGCGAGTTTTCCTGATTATCGCAAGTCTGTCTGCTGTTGTTTGGGGCGCGGGCTACGATTCGGGCAATATTCTCTCGAATGGAGGTTTCGAGAAGGGCGACCTTTCAGAGACGGCCAACGACGCTATGGGTATGTATCCCTGGTTCGGCGCCAACACCGGCGGCAATGCAATCGCCGCCACAGGGAAAAAGACCCGGAGCGGCGCATTCTCTTTGGAATGGTCGCCCATGGGGTGGAATGTCAAAGACGACGGGACCGACGAGGACTCCAGCACGTTCATAGTCGTATCCTGCGGCCCGCATACCTCACAGGGGGCCGATACGATGAGGTTCTCCGGCTTCGTGAACGCGGCCTCTCTCGAGTCCAAATTCAGCATACAGATCATTCTGGCAAATGATACGTTCACTCGATGGAATGTCGATACGGTCATCCCGGCCGGCGGCGACTGGAAGAAATTCGACGTGGCGATGCCCGTGAGTGTCGCCGATAAGTTCGTCTTTGCCGCGTTCAAGGCCCTCGGAACCTCCGGCGTCGGGGCCGGCGACTCCGCCGTTTATATCGACGATCTGACGCTTACCTTCAAGGGAAAGACCAAGACCACCCCCGAAAAGCCCGTTGATACATTACCGAGGCCCTCCGAGGTAGTCAAAGACAGGCCCTTCCACATGGGTTTCACGCCGTTCCCGCCGGATATAACGCCGGAGGCGATAGAACGGACCTACAAAGGCATTACGGCGAACTCAGACATTATCTGCCATCATTTCGACGATGGCGTGCCGTGGCCCGAAGCGCTCGAGGGTAAGCCGTTCTCGAAGCACCTGACCGACGGCTGGAAGACGCGAAGAGACAATACGCCCGCGAATTTCAAGGTGTTTGTCGCCGTTACGCCTCTAAATGCGTTTCGCAAGGGCATGGCCCTCTACCACGGCGAGAAGGATAATATGCCCCTGCCAAAGGCGTTTGAGGACAAGGCGTTCGACGATCCTGAGATTATGAAGGCATACCTGGAGTATTGCCGCCGCACGGTCGAGTACTTCAAGCCGGACTACCTCGCCATCGGCATTGAGGTCAATGAGCTTGTCCACAATTCGCCCGAAAAATGGCCCGGATTCGTCACGCTCTACAAGCATGTTTACAGCCGGCTGAAGAAGGACCATCCGCAAATGCCGATCTTCGCCACTTTCACGCTGCATAATTTACTCCAGAATGGTTGGAGCGATATCGAACTCCAGCGAGAGAAGGTCAGGGAATTCCTCCCCGAGGTCGATATAGCCGGCATTAGCTTCTATCCATTTATGAAGACTCTCGGTGCGCCGGAAAGGCCGTTAGAATCCTTCGATTGGATTCGCAAGTTTGTCGGCGATAAGCCCATCGCCATCACCGAGACCGGCTTCCCCGCGGAGCCGACGCATCTGAAGGATTTCAACGTGACTCTGCCGGGCGGCGAGCAGAGCCAGGCTGCGTATATCGAATCGGTTCTAAGCGCCGCCGGAAGAGACCGCTATCTCTTTGTGATCGCATTTCTCTACCAGGACTACGATGCCCTCTGGGAGAAGATAAAGACGCAATTCTCAGGCGACTGGGCCGCTGCGTGGCGCGATTGCGGCCTGATAGACGGAAACGGCAAAGAACGACCCGCACACGAAGTCTGGAGAAAATACCTCCGTGCAAAATACCTGCCTGAGCAAAATACTGCTGATAAGGAGCGATTCCAAAATGGAAGACAAGACTACAAGACAATTCGCTGAACCCCCAGGGGGCAAGCGTAAAGATAATCTGGGTCGCCGCGAGTTTATTGCAGGCGCTGCGGCGGCGGCTTTTAGTATTGTTGAGCCGAGCCGGGTCCGCGGGACCGAGGCCAATTCAAGAATCGAGGTCGGCTGCGTCGGCCTCGGCGGAAGGGGAAGGCTGATTGCCGGGATGCTCAAAGACCACCCCGGCTACCAGATCACCGCCGTTGCGGACTATTTTCCGCAGGTCGCAAATGCTGTCGGCGAGACTTACGGAGTCTCGGAGGCCCGGCGGTTCTCCGGGCTGCTCGGCTACAAGAGGCTGATTGCGAGCAAGGTCGATGCGGTCTTTTTGGAGACGCCGCCGTGCTTTTTCCCGGAACACGCGGCTGCTGCCGTGGACGCGGGCTGCCACGTCTATATGGCCAAGCCGGTGGCCGTCGATGTGCCGGGCTGCCTGTCTATCGCCGAATCCGCTAAGAAGGCCACTGCGAAAAGCAAGGTCTTCTTAGTCGATTTTCAGGTCCCGACGCACCCATTCAATATCGAGACGGTGAAACGCTGCAAAGAGGGCCTGATCGGCAGGATAGGTCTGCTCAGCTCGATCTATTGCGATGAGGCGTTCGACGACCCACCCAAGACGGCGACCATCGAAAGCCGCCTCCAGGGGCTGATCTGGGTCAACGACACCGATATCGGCGGCGGAATGCTGGTCAACGCCGGGATTCACGCCGTCGATGCTGCGCTGTGGCTCGCCGGCGCCCGCCCGATACGCGCTATGGGCAGCGCCGCCAAGATTACCCCCGATTCGCACGGCGATACCGATGACGTCTATTCGATCACGTACCAGTTCGAGGACGGCCTTATCCTCAACCACCGCGGCGAACACGTCGGAAACACGCACGGCTTTGCGTGCAGCTGCATCGCCTACGGCCAGTTCGGATACGCAGAAATTAACTACGAAGGCAACGCAGGTATCCGCGGCAACAAAGGCGGCTACAAGGGTGGCGAGATCACCGGCCTCTACAACGAGGGAATCAAGACAAATCTCGACATCTTCCACAAAAACATCACCGAGGGCCAATACGACAACCCAACAGCCGCCTCCGCCGTAAACAGCACCCTGACAACAATCTTAGGCAGAGAGGCAGGCAAAAAGAACGCCAAAGTAATGTGGGACGACCTAATCGCAGCAAACCAAAAAATCGAACCAAATCTCACGGGCCTGAAAGAATGAACGACGCAGTGTTCCCCAAATCCGTTCTTGCTGGTGCCTTAAAGCGCTAAATCTATCACTAATAATGATACAGCCTGGCGGGGCAGTTGGAATCTTAGGGCGATTTTGCCTCGGTCGGCGGTTATTTCTTGCGGGGGTGCCAGGAGGGTGAGTTGGCCGACTTTTTCCAGTTCGGCATATTGGTCGGGTGTTGGGTTTTGGGGCTTGCCCATTCGTTTCCAGGCTGTATAGGCGTTGCTGTGTGTTTCGTCTATGCGGTAGTGCGTTAGGGTTGCTTTGGTGAAGTCTGAAGGGAGGCCCTCTATGGAGAGTTCGACGTTGGCGGCGGGGCCGGGCACATCGTCGTCGTGGTAATGCCAGGCCATTACGCAAAGCGTATCTTTGTCGAGACTCGCCAGCGCGGCGACATCGAGCCTGCCGCGGACGCCCTCGCTCATTATGGTCGAGAGCTCAACGGCGGCGTCGCTTTCGACGGTGAGCCGCGAGCCGCTCATCTTACTGAACATCCGAAAGACGTTGAGCACGGGCTTATCGATGCCGTTAGTGGCGAGCGAGCGGAAGCCCGCGAAATAGGGCTGATCCTCGAACTCGAACGCCCAGGTCAATGCGCCTTCGAAATTGACGCCGTGCTTATCGGCCAGGTCGTGTTTGCGTGCGAAGCTGGCGGCGGTATAGCTGGAATACATAGTGCCGTTGCGATAACCGAGTTGCTCGCCCTGGCAGGCAGCGCAGCCTTCGGGGTCGGATTCGCCGATGACGATGGGCGTATCTTTAAGCTCGGGATACGATGCGATTATGCCGAAGCCCTCGTCAATCGTGCGAAGCTGATTGGCGATGCCCATCCTAACGTGCCCATCGACAAATCGGGGCGAACCTTTGGCGTGGAACGATACAAAATCCAGGGGCGTGCCCTTTTCGCCGGTGGCGTGGTTGGTCCCGCGGAGGCAGTGCTCGAGGAAATCTCTTTGGAATTTTCCGCCGCTGCCGGCGACGTCCGGCCCTCCGACCCACGCAGTGGGCAAGGCTCGGCGGACAGCATCAACGGCGTAGTCGTGGAGCTTGCAGAATTCCTCGTGCGTACCCCGCCAATAGCCGATATTCGGCTCATTCCAGGTCTGCCAGCACCACGTCTCGACCTCCTCGCGTCCGTATCTTGCGACGCAGTGGCCGGCCCACTGGTAGATGAGTTCGGCCCATTTCCTGTAATCCTTGGGCGGATAGGCCCAGCCAGTGAAGATCTCATCGTATTTGGCGGTGGGCGTCCATTTATGCTGATAGGGTTCGGGCTTGATCGAAAGGTCCTTGGGCATAAAGCCCATTTGCACATAAGGCCGGACGCCCCGCTCGATGTAGGTATCGAAGATGCCGTCTAAGATAGTCCAATCATAGACCGCCTTGCCCTGCGCATCCTCCTTATAGGCCCCGGATGAGCCCCACTTCAACGCCGGCGTGCCGTCGCCGGAGCAAAGCAGATTGTGCGCACGGAAATACACCCGTTTCGGGGCCAGCTTTCCGAGCTCGGCAATCAACTTCCTGCCGTTGGTCATGGTCGCATAGTTCGGCTCGTCGGCGCCGAAGAAACGCCAGATCGGCCGCAGGATTCCGATTGGCCTGCCCGCATCCACGCGAATAGTCACGGGAAAAGACCCCTGCGATTCGTCCGTTTCCCGCCCCTCGGCCCAACCGGCAACCGAGGCCGCGCTTAGACTTGAAGCAGCCAGCGCCGAACGAGTCAGAAAGGCCCGTCTGGTCAGGCCTCCGCTTCTTAGTGTGGAGTTGCGAATGTGGCCTCCCATGTGCTTTCCTTTCCTATTCTCAATGCTTCATTCGTCACAAAGGAGCGTCAACGAGTATATCCCCGCTTATACCCCTGAACAAGCGGGGATTCTATGTGGTTCGCACGGTTTAATTCCGGGCGGCACAGTCGCCGCAATCCCGTCTGACACCCGGCTCCTTGGGCGGACGCGGCATATATGTTTGAGTGGTTCAAGAGGTGTCGTTGGCGTCGGATTTGGGCGGTTCCTGCTCGTCCCAGGCGGAATTCGGACGCTCGGACACGCGCTGCTCCCATGTCTTGCCGTCTTTCTCAAAAGTGACAATGCGCCTGTCGATCGCGACCACTTCAACGCCGTATATCTGGTCTCCTATCTTCAGCACTTGGCCGTCAATAAGGGCGGATGGATTATCCGGCGAGAAGAGTATTCCATCAATCATTCCGCGCGTAGCTCCTGCGGACAAGTTTGGATTGACATAGAATCGAACGACGCAGATAACTGTGGCGATAGTGCATATTTGCAGCCAAGTTAGTATCTTGACGTTTCTACCGATACTCATTTTCGGTTCCAGATCTGATGACCGATTCCACCCATAGCGATCATTGTGCAGGCGCACAAAGACCCCCAGTAGCATGTACCTTTATTATTCGGCCCAAATCGGCGGCGAATTAAGCCCCGATGTTGAGAAAAGGCGCGTCGAAAACCGGCCAAGACGTTCGTTTCTCAGCGAAATGACGAGGTCCTGGGCCGTCCCAACGGAAATGATGGCCGAATAAATGCTTGAAGGCATTGAAATCAGTGCAAGTGTCGTGGTATTATGGGCAACGTATTGTGCAGAGGTCTCTTTTCGGAGCCTTTTGAGAAATGGCCGCTGAATGAAAGTGGTGAATCTGTGACAGCAGCGTAGAAATGGTTGACCTTGGTAGGAGGAAAAGTCTTATGGTACGGTCATTGGTCCTGCAGGGAGTATTGTTGATTCTCATTTCCGGGCAATCCGCGATGGGTGGTCAAATTATCGGTCACTTAGACGATCCGGAGGATATGGGCATCCTGGATTTCACCGATATCACCTCGGCCTGGGTGGAAAAGGACGGCAGCTCGCTCACGTTCGTGATGCAGTTGCGAGGCGCCGTGCCTGAGCCGGCGGCCCTGCCCGAATTCAACGCCAGCCTTACCTATATCTGGCTCGTCGATGCCGACAACAATCCCGACACGGGCCAGAGCCCGGGGTATTCCGGCAGCGAATTCAACGTTCGCGCCGTCATCAGCCAGAATCCCGGCATAGCCGGAGGTTTCGTGGACGTCGTCGGAGCTATGTCGGGAGGCGGCAATGGTTCGGTAATGATTGATGGCCAACAGGTTCGCATGACCGTTGACCGGTCTCAGATTGCCTCGACTTCATCCTTCCACTGGCGCAACGATGCCTGGCTGTGGGTGCCTGAGAGTGTGGTTTCCGCCAACTGGCTCACCGATTCGAGCTTCGCCGTAGTTCAGGCTTATGGCGTGCTTTATCAAACCGAGCCCCGCTTCCATAATGTCCAGTGCAGTTACGCCGTCAGCCAATGCGCCCCTGGCTCGGAGGATCCGTGCACGGCTACTGTGGTAATGGACAATTCCAATTACAACAATTCCGCCAGCGACCCGATCTTTCTATCCATTGATGGCAAACGCCCGCCGGAAATGCCCGATAGTTACCAGGTGCTCGCCCAGGCGATGGGTAATGCCGGTTTCATGCACGTACGCAATCACGCCCGTCTTGACGTTGAGAGCGCCGATCCGAGTGTTTTTGGCCAAAGCTTTGCCCAATCCAACTTTGATGTGGAGTTCATTCTCTATGGTCCCGATGAGACCGGTCCCATTCCGCCGGATACCTTCATTCTGAAATATACCCATGATTACCACCTGTTCGGCATCGATGTCAGAGGCCAGAGCAGTGGTCGCACCTTCGCCCAGATCGTCATTACGCAGGCTGATCCCATCGTTCAGAAGGGCGTCTGGGTTCACCAGCAGGAGGCCTTGAACAACGATTTCTTTGCGAAGGCCGAAGAGACGATAGACCTGGCGGCTTACGGCTTCGAGTATGGCGTTCTCTACGGCCTCGACCTGCTCCTGATCGACGAAGCAACGGTCGCGACGCCGTCTCCTTACGCCGAAGCGGTTACCGATTCGACATTCTTGGGTTCAATTGAGGTGAAACCGCAGGTGTGCGATCTGAACGGGGATGGGACAGTGAACCTCACCGATTTTGCCCTCCTCGCCGAAAGCTGGTTGGCAAGCTGGTGAGCCGGATTGCCCGCAGCGTCTTTGTGTTTCGCAAGGATGACAAAAGGGTATCGGATTGCCGGTGTGCCTAATGGGCAGACAAAGCTGCGGCTACTGGCCGATCAAGCGGGTGTTGGCAAGTTCGGAGACGCTCTTCTCGGCGGTCCCGTCGCTGTTGTTGTGGGCGATGTAATATAGGACATCGCGTCTGCTGACAATGCCGACGACTTTTCCGTTCGATGTTACCGGCACACGTCTGAAGTTATTCTCCATCAAGCAGGCGCACACGTCCTGAAGGTCCTCCTCCTGGTCGAAGTGAACAGCAGGCGTCGTCATAAAATCGCTGACGGTCCTATTGGTGGTCTGCCCGCTTGAGTAGAACAAGTTCAGCACGTCTTTTTCACTAATCACTCCCACCAGGGTCATATCTTCCTCGACGACGGGCATGCCGGTGATGTCATTGCTCATCAGAAGCTCGGTAGCCTGGCTTATCGGGGTGTCCTTTCTCACGGTGACCACATTCGTTGTCATTACGTGTTTAACCTTGGTCATATTCCTCACCTCGGCTTGTTCAAAATATTCGAGAACGCTCATAGCTTGCTCCAGATG
>Ga0315277_10003848_pt1 | contig 20244 bp, 16 predicted proteins | sample YL17G05_15_MG_FD_203695 | JGI IMG/M metagenome (GOLD analysis project Ga0315277, IMG submission 203695) | Sediment microbial communities from Yellowstone Lake, YNP, Wyoming, USA - YL17G05_15 | ecosystem: Environmental > Aquatic > Freshwater > Lake > Sediment | place: USA: Wyoming | collected... | reverse complement strand
ACCACTAAACCTCGCACCCCCCCTTTCATCGTCCCGCCCCCAACCCCCCACCAACCCTCGCACCCGCCCTCCCCGACGGGCTGCGTCGGCCTCGCCGCCTCCCTATCAAGCTCCAGCCGCACCCCACCCCACCCCATCACGCGCTTCGAGCGCAATGGGCGGGGCGGGTGCGCCGGCGGCGGCGAGGCCGACCCACCGCGCCACAAAAGGTTTGTCCGTTTTTTCCGTTTTAGAGCCCCGCCGTCCCGCCGCGGCGCGCGCTCCTAGCGCGCCGCGCGCTCGAGTGTACACCACCACCCAACCCTTTTGCTTTGCCCTCGTCCCTAATAACGCGGGTGGGGCGGCGCGGCCGACGCGCCGCGCCCGCGCGGCCGGCCCCCGGGGCGCGATTCTCGAGCCCCGGGGAGGCCCCCCCGCAAGCGCGCGTGCAACCGTGTGTGTGCGCGCGCCGCAGAGTTGGGAGAGAGGGGGTGGGGTGGCGCGCTCGCGCCCTCGCCACACTCTCTCCCCTCTTCCTCCCCGCCCCGTCGCCCCATGACCGTGCCCCCTCCCCCCAACCTGGACGACGCCGACCCGTCCCGTGTCGAGTGCGGTGCGGAGACGGCGGGGTCGGAAAGCGGCGGTGGAGCGTCTTTGAGAAAAAAAACTGACGCCGCCGCCCCCGTCTCTCCAACCTTTAGCCAACTGCGGCGAGACGGCGGGCCTGCTGCGCTGCTCCCGGTGCCGGGGCGTCTGGTTTTGTGGGCGCGCGTGCCAAAAGGTGAAGAGGGGAGAGGAAAAAAACGGCCGGCCGCCGGCGGCGCGCTCCCTCGCACACGCTTGCCCCGCCCTCCCCCCTCATCAGTCATACTGGCCCTTCCACCGGGACGCCTGCCGCGCCAACGACTTTGCGGACGCGGTGGAGCGGGGCGAGCCGGGGTTTGCGGCCTGGCTGCGGCGGCACGGGCGGCAGGCGAGGCAGGGGGGGGGGCGGCAGGGCGGGGGCGGCGCGCGCGCACAAGGGCCGCCCTCACGCTGCACACCCCTCCCACCCCCTCCCCAGGCCGCCCTGCGCGACGATGAAATCGACAGGCTGGAGCGCGCGTCCTCGGCGGCGTGCGGGGAGACGCCGCGGTCGGCCGTGATGGCGTCGATGTTCGGCCGGGCGAGCCCTGGCCCCGCACCGCCGTCCTACACGCCTTCCGAAGTCGCCGCCGTGGCCGCGAGGGAAGCGGCGGAGCGGGACGCGGGCGCGCTGGTGACGGAGGAGGACCGGGCGTGGGCGGCGGCGGTCGCGCCTGCGGCCGCGCGCGCGGCGGGCGGCGCGCTCGCGCTTCCCCGCTGCGCCGCGCGCTGGTGGCAGACGCCCGTGTCGGCCACCGTCGCCCTGAGGCTGCCGCCGGGCGCGGGCAAGGTGGCCGTGCGCATCGAGCGGGGCAGCGTGCGGGTGGTCGCGGGCGCCACGATTCTTCTCGCCGGCGCGCCGCGCCGCGCGCTCGCGCCCGCGCTCTCCACGTGGACCCTCTCCGATGGCGTGCTGTCCCTCACCCTGGTCAAAGCCTCCCGCCGGGGGCGGTACGCGGACGGGGAGACGGCGGCCGACACGTGGTGGCGGGCGCTGCTGGCGGAGGGAGAGACGGACGAGGGGTGCGGCGCGCTCGGCGGCGCCGGTGCCGGCGCCCTCACTACCGCCTCCCTCCTGCCGCCCAACCCGCCCGTCGAGTACTACGCCCTGCCCGACGACGCGGGCGACGACTGCGTGCGCTGGCGCGGGCGGCGCGGGTGAGGGAGAGAGGGAGGAGGAAAGAAAAGTAAACACGGCGAAACCGCCCCGCCCGCCTGCCCTCCTTCTTTCACAGCAGCCGTGCAATGCGAATAAACAGAATCGCAAACACGGCCGCCACCGCGAGCGCGAGCACCCCCCCGCAGAGCGACCGGCACCCGCCCGACCGCGCCGCGACGCCGCGCAGCTGCCGCGCGGCCGCCGCCAGGCGCGCCCCGGTGCCCGCCACGTCGTCGTCCAGGTCGTCCAGCAGACGGGCCTGGAGGTCGAGCTCGTCCCCCACCGCGAGGGCGACATGTTTGGTGGTGCGCGCAGACCGCTCCAACGCTTCCAGCGCGTCGTCCTGTGCCGCCATCTCGTCGCGCTGGGAGGCGAGCAGGGACGCGGTCGTCAGGGGCGCGGTCGCGTCCGTCTCCCGGGGGCGGGAGGTGGTGGCAGGAGGCGCAGCACCCCCACCGCCGCCGCCGCTCGCGCCGCGGCGCAGCTGGGCCTGGAGCGCCTCCCTGCGGGCGCGCAGCGCGTCCAGGGCGTCCAGGCGCCGGTTGCGCTCGCCGTCGGTGCTGCGGAGAAGAAGGGGAGGACGCGTCGGCCGCGCGCGCCCGACCTCCGCCCTCCCTCCCTCCACCCCCCACCCTCGCGCGCACATGCCCGCCCCGCCTGCGGCATGCACCGCATCCCGCAGCGCGTCCAGGGATGCGCCCACGGACGACAGCCCGCGCCGCGCCGACGCGGTCAGGCGCGAGGCGGCGGGGCCGCCGCCGGGGTGGGCCGCGTTGCGTTCCTATGTGGTGGAGGGTGTGTTTCGTGTGGGCCCGGCGTCGCGGCGACCGGAAACGGCAGCGCGCCGCCCCCGCCCCGCGCGCCATCCCCCTCTCTTCCCGCACCTGGATGGCGGCCGCCACGTCCACGGCGGTGGCGACCGCGCGGTCGTAGTCGGCCTGCCAGGAAGAGGAGGAGGCGGTGCCGGCGCCTGGAGAGGGGGAAGGGTGGCGCGGGCCGCGTCAGCGCGAGGGGGCGCGCGGCCGGCCGACGCGCTCACACGACGCCACGCACGCACCTGACATGGCGGCCGGCGACGGGCGGGCCGGCGAGAGTATGGAGCCGCCGCGAATGCGCGGGCCAGCCCACTCTCCGCCTCCTCTCCGCAACCCTGGCGCTCCCCCGACCCTTACCCACCGCCCCGCGCCCCGCCCGCCTGACAATGGCGGCCATGGCCGGTCGCGGCCCCACCTCCCGCGCGGCCGCCGCGCAGGCGCCCGGCGGCGCGGGCCGCGTGTCGTCCTTGGACGGCGCGCCGCCCGCGGAAAACGATTGGAGCACCTATTTTTGCACCTACTCGTATCTGTATCATCAGGTGGGAGGGGAAGGGAGGGCGTGGGGAGGCGGCGGGAGCGCGGGCGGCGGCCGAACGCATGCGGCGCTGCGGTGGAGCGACTGGAGAGCGCCCGGCGGTCCGCTCGCCCCCCCAATCGAGTGGCACAAATGCGTGCACGCGCTCTAGGCGGCGGCTGGCCTCACCGAGGCAAGGCCGCCGCTGGTGCGGCCGCCGCCAGCGCCGCGCCACCGCCGCCGAGCCAAGTGCCCCTCTCACGCCTCCTCCCCTCCCTCCCTCTCTCCAGAAAGACATGCTGGAAGACCACGTGCGCACGGGCGCGTACCGGGACGCGATCGAAGGCAACCGGGCCGCGTTTGAGGGCAAGGTCGTGCTCGACGTCGGCGCCGGTTCTGGCATCCTTGCCATCTTCGCCGCGCGCGCCGGCGCGGCCAAGGTGTACGCTGTCGAAGCGACGCCCATGGCGGCGCTGGCGAGGAAGCTGGTCGAGGCCAACGGGCTCTCGGACACGATCGAGGTCATTCAAGGCACGATCGAGACGGTCGCCCTCCCCGAGAAGGTCGACATCATCGTGTCCGAGTGGATGGGGTACCTGCTGCTGCGCGAGTCGATGCTGGACTCCGTGCTCGTGGCGCGCGACAAATTTTTAAAACCGGGGGGCGCGCTCTACCCCTCGCACGCCCGGCTGCTGCTGGCCCCCGCCCGGTCCGCCCTGGGCGCATCTCGGTCGGCCGAGTTTCAGGCGTCGATGCAGGGGTGGGCGAGATTTGCGGGGGAGGCGGCGTCCCTGTACAACGTGGACGTCACCGCTCTCTCGGAAGCCTACCGCGCCGAGCAGCGCCTGTACTTTATGCAGACCGCCGCCTGGGCCGATGTGCACCCGGACGACATGTTGGGGGCGGCCGTGGCGGTCAAAGAGTACGACCTGCTCACCCTCACCTCGGAAGAACTCGCCGCCCCTCTCAACGCCAGCATGCGCCTCCCGCTCGCCGCCGACGGCCCCGTGGACGCTGTCGTCGGCTTCTTCGACGTCGAGTTCAACGGGTCGCCCGAGAACCCGGCGCCGGCGCCGGTTGTGCTCTCCACCGCGCCCGACGCCGCGGGCGCCACGCACTGGGGCCAGCAAGTCTTCCCCCTCGTCCCGCCCGTGCGCGCCGCCGCGGGCGACTCCCTCGTAGGGTCGATCGCGCTGCGGCGCCGCGCGGACAACCACCGCCTGATGGAGGTCGAGCTCAAGACGGGCGTCGACGGGCCGTCGCCGCACGCGGCGGCGGGGGGGGATGGGGCGCGGGTGGACGCGTTCCAGGTGGAGTGACGCGGGGAAGGCGACGAGTGGTGGGGCGGGAGGGGGGGTGCAACACGGCGTCGCCTCCTAGCCGTTGCTCACTCTCTCTCCCTCGACCGGGCGCGCGCCGCCCGCGCCTGCCCGCGCCGCACACCTTCCTCCTCGTCCCCCATGGCCGAGCTGCGCGAAATCGACGCGTCGTCGGTCGCGGCCGCGCGCGCGTCGCTCGCCGACCGCGCCGCCCCGATGCCGACCCGCTACCGCGCCCTGTTCCTGCTGCGCAATGCGGCAGGCGCGGACGCGGAAGCGGCGCTGGTGCAGGGTGGGCGCGGAATGGGGGGCCGGGGGGCTGGCCGCCGCGCGCCGGCCGCCCCGCCCGACGCCGCCCCCTCTTTCTCTCCCCAGCGATGGCCGACCCCGACTCGGCCTTGCTGCGCCACGACGCCGCCTTTTGCCTCGGCCAGCGCGGGTCCCAGTCCGCGCTCCCTGCGCTCGAGGCCGTACTCAGGCGCCCAGGCGAGCACCCCATGGTGCGCCACGAAGCCGCGGAAGCGGCGGGGGCGTTGGGCGGGGGGGGCGTGGCGCTTTTAAAGGAGTTTGCCTCGGACGCGTCGCGCGAAGTTGCCGAAACCTGCCGCCTCGCCCTCGCCCGCACGGCGTGGCTGGAGACCGGAGACGGTGACGGCGACGGTGGCGACCCCGCCGCCCCCGCGGGCGCCCACCCGCGCTTCCTCTCGGTCGACCCCGCGCCGCCCGCGCGCGCGGATACCCCCCTGGAGACACTCACCACGACCCTCCTCGACGACGCTGCCCCCATCTTCGACCGGTACCGCGCCCTGTTTTCGTTGCGCGACGACGGAGGGGAGGCTGCCGTCGCTGCGCTGTGTTCCGCGCTGCGCGCGGCGGGCCCGTCCACCTCCGCCCTCCTCAAGCACGAGGTGGCGTACGTCCTGGGCCAGCTCCAATCCCCTGCATCCCTCCCAGCCCTGCGGGACGCGCTGGCGAACGCCGGGGAGCACGGGATGGTGCGGCACGAGGCCGCGGAGGCGCTCGGCGCGCTCGGCGCCGCGGCTGCCGCCGCTCCGCTGGCCGCCGCGCTCGCGGACAGCGACCCAGTTGTCGCCCAAAGCGCGGCCGTGGCGTTGGACGTGCTGGCGAGCGAGGCGGGGGGGGAATTCGAATACGCGTCGGTCGTCGCCGCGGCGTGAGAAGAGGGGAGAGCAGGGGGTGCCGGCGGCCCCGATTCTTTTGTGCCGTGTTTTCGCGTGCGTTTGGCGGCCGCCGCCTCGTTCCACCTCGCCCGGGCGTGGTTTGGCGGGGAAAAAAAACGCGACACGCGCGCGCGCGCCGGTCCGCCCGCCCCTCTCCCCCCCCTTCACTTGCGCCCCTCTCGAGTCGCGCCACTCGTCGCCCTCGCGCGCCCCCCGCCCTCCATCCGCCGATGCCGGCATGACCCTGGCTCGCAGGCGAAGCCGGCCGCCGCCCCCCGGCGCGCGCCAAGCCCGCCTGCATGCGCGCGCGGTCGCGGTCGCGGCCGCCTCCCGCCCCCGCGTCCTCATCCTGCACACCGGCGGCACACTCGGCATGGCCGCCTCTGAATCCTTTGTCGCCGCGCCCGTCGGGCGGCACCCGGAGCTGGTGCCCGGGACGGGCGGCACGTATCCCCGCGTCGGCCCCGGCGGGCTCCAGCCCGGCGCCCTGCTGACCACGCTCCTCGCGCGCGTGCCCGAGATGCGGGATGTCGCAGTTGGAGGGCTCAAACTCGAAGTCCCGTTCAACCTGGACAGCTCGCGCGTGGGGCCGCCCGAGTGGGTCATCCTCGCACGTGCGCTTGACGCTGCGCGCGCCTCCCACGACGCCTTCCTAATCATCCACGGAACTGATACTTTAGCCTACACCGCGGCCGCGCTCTCCTATGCGTTGGCGGGGTTCGGCAAGCCCATCGTGTTGACCGGGAGCCAACTGCCCCTCGCCGCCGTGCGCTCCGACGCGCGTCCGAACCTGATCGACGCCCTGACGTGTGCGGTCGCCGGCTGTCCCGCGGCGGGCGGGAGGTTGAAAGAGGTCGCGGTCTGCTTTGGCGGCGTCTTGCTGCGCGGCAACCGCGCCCAAAAAGTGAATTCCTCGTCCTACGCCGCGTTTGGCTCCCCCAGCTTCGGTCCGTTGGCCAGGCTTGGTGTGGACGTCGACTGGAAGCACGCGCGGCTGCTGGAGCCCGTGGGGGACTACAGGCCGCGCTTTTCGTTCGACCCCGCAGTCGCCCACATTCCCGTCACCCCTGGCGCTGATCCCCGCATGCTCTACGGCGACATGGCCGCACGCGGTGTGCGCGGCGTTGTCGTGTCAGCGTACGGGGTAGGGAACATGCCAGACGCCGACCGGGACGGCTGGCTCGACTTCATCGGCGCCCTCACGTCCGCCGGCGTCCGCGTCCTCATCTCCTCCCAATGCGCCGCCGGCGACCTCCGCCCCGACCTCTACCGTTCCGGCGCCGGCGCGCTGGCCGCGGGCGCCGCGACGACGCCGGGGAGCCGCATGACGGCCGAGGCGGCCGTCGTCAAGATGATGTTTTGCCTGGCCACGCCCGGCGTCGCCCTTGGCGAGTCCCTGGCGGGCGAGCTGTGATTTCGCCTCGCGGAAAAACGCGACACGCGCGCGCGCCGGTCCGCCCGTCTCCCCCCCCTTCACTTGCGCGAGCTCCCGCGCCGCGCGAGCGCCCCAGCTCTCCCGTCCGCCAGCACGCACCCCCTGTAAATCTCGGCCAGGTTGTGCGCGGCGAGCGCCGCGGGGACGACGACCCAGATGCCGTTGATGCCCCAAAAGTAAAACCACCGGTACAGCGGCTCCGCGCGCGCGTGCGCGAAGCCGTCGTACGCGCACGTCGCAAAGTAGAGCGCGTCGCCGTAGAGCTGGCAGACGGCGGCGATCAGGGACGCGGGGTGGCGCCAGGGGCGGCGCACGAGAAAGGCGCCGGCGGCGAGCGCGCACAGGGGGCCGACTGCAAACGCGGTCACCGCCTCCATGCAGATCGTGAACGCGTCCCGGGTGGCGTACCGCGAGTCGGCCTTGGCGTACTCTTTCCCTGAAGAGGGGAGGAGGGGTGAGGAAGGTGGTGGGCGAAGAGATGAAAGCGGGGACCGCCGCACCCCCCCCCCATTCCCGCCAATCTCTCACAAATCTCGGCCAGGAAGTTGCCGGACGTGTCGGTGTAGTAGTCGGGAGTGGTCACGACGTAGCCTTCCACGACGATATGGATCGCGGCCGTCGCCGCGAGCCAGGTCACGATGGCAGCCTCCCGGGCGGCCAGGCCGCGGCCGGCTGAGGGGGTGGGGTGGGGGTGGGGGGTCGGCGGGCGGCGGGGTCGGGCGCCGCGCGCGCCCGCCGGCCCGGTCGCCCGCATGCGGCGCCCGATTGGCGCCCAAACGCGGCCTATCGACCCCCTCCGCCCCAATCAAATCAACTCACTCGCATAGCGCCACGTCCCCACGCAGAGGAGAGCGGTGGCGCCAAAGAAGCCAGCCAGCACGGTCGTGAAAGGGAGCGTCGGCGGAACGTAGCCCGGCAGGGGCGCCGCCGCCGGCGCGTACGGGTGCTTGGCGGCGGCCCGGAAGAAGGACGCCATAGAGGAGAGGGAGGAGGGTGGAGGAGGGGAGGCAAGAGAGTTCTCACGCGAGAGGGGCGCCGCAAACGCTGCCACCGCCGGCGGCGCGCCGCCTCCCGCCCACCGCGAGACGGCTGCAAGTGCTACAGGCCCCACCACCCCCAAAAAACAGCGAAAACGCCCCTTCCTCTCTTCACGGCTCGACGCCCTCCACCCGCAACACGCGCAGCGCCGTCAACGGTTGCCGGTGCCCCGTCAGCCGCCGGCTGTTTTTGCGGCGTCGCTTGTGAAAGTGGAGCGCTTTGGCGTCGTCGAAAAATTCTTCCACCGCGGCGAGCACAGCGGCTGGCGCGGGGAGGTGCGGGCGCCCGATTTTCGTTTCCGTCGCCGACCCGAGCGCCAGCACGCGCTCCAGGCGCACCACGTCGCGCACCGCGGTGCCGGGCAGGGGGTCGGTGTAGACCACGTCGTCGGGCGAGACCTTGACTTGCGTCCCGCCCAATTCGACTATCGCGTACACGGGCGCCCGCACGGGCACCGTGCGCTCGGTCAGCGCGCCCACGATCGTGAATTTGGGGGGCGGGCCGGCGCGCGGGGCGCTGCCGGCGGCGGCCGGCGGCGGCGCGCCGCCGCCCGCGTCGGCGGCGGCCGCCGCTCCCCGGCGACCGGCGCCCGGGGCGGCACGGGCCAGGAGCAGGGCCGCGGCTCGCCGCATTAGGGAGAAGAAGGGCGGATGGAAGAGTGTCGGCGACCGCGGCCGGCAGCGCCACACACTCCCGCGCACCGCTGCCCGCTCTTCCTGGCCCGCGCGCGCCGGTCGGCCGCGTCCCACATGTGCGCGGCGCGGCTCGGATCGCGCAGTGAGGGGCGCGCCGGCTCGGAGGCGCGCGCCGCGATCGACGCCCTCCCCTCCTCTCTCCCCAGGGCCGACGTCGACGACGACGCGCCGCCCGGCATGGAGCCTGGCCCGGCGCCGGCGCTGCCCGGGCCGCCGCCGCCCGCGGCCGGCGGCGAGCCGCCGCCGCCCGGCGGCGACGCCGCGCCGACGCCGGCCGGCCCGCCGCCCGGCTGGGCGCCGCCCCCGTCCATGGCACCCGGCGGGTGGCGCCCGCCCTACCCCGGCGCGCCGTTTCCCGGGTTCGCCGCGGTCGCGCTGCAGGCACCCCCCCCTGCCGCCGGCCCGCCGCCCGTCGGCCAGGAGGGCTCGCTCGGCTATACGACCGGCCTGTCGTTGCGCGGCCTGGCCGCGTTCAAGGCGCGCGACCCGCTCCCCTTTCTCGCGCCGCCGCGCAAGCGGCCGGCGCGCGTCGCGTGGACCGGGATTGCGCCCTGTGTGTCTGAATTCGCGGAAAATGATGCCGACGTCGTTGTCGACGCGGGCGAGGGGGGGCGGGAGCGGCTGACGCGCAACAAGGAGTACCCCCTCCAAGTGCGCCTCGCCGCGCCGCTCCCCCTGGAGCGCGCGCGCGACGTGGCCCGCGCCAGGGTGGACGCCGCCGACGCCGCGCGCGCGGCGGGCGTGGCGGCGTACGCACCCGGGGATGGCAAGGGCGCGACGGGCGACCCGTACAAGACGCTGTTCGTCGGCCGCCTCCCCTACGGCGCCACGGAGCGCGCCCTGCGCCGCGAGTTTGAAGAGTTTGGGCCCATCGCGCGCGTCGTGTTGGTCACGGCGCCGGCCAAGGAGGGGAAGAAGGAGGGCGAGGGCGAGGGCGGAGCGCGCGCCGACGGCGACGCCGACGCCGACGCCGCCCTCGCCCCGTCCCGCGTCCCGCGCGGCTACGCCTTCATCGAGTACGAGCACGCGGCCGACATGAAAGCCGCGTACAAGCACGGCGACGGGCGGCGCGTCGGCGGGCGGGCGGCCGTGGTGGACGTCGAGCGCGGCCGCGCGGTCGCCGGCTGGCGCCCCGCCCGCCTGGGCGGGGGCAAAGGCGGTGAATCGCGGGCGCCACGGGAGCCGCGCAACGCGAAGAAGCGGGAAAAGGCGGGGCTGCCGGCGCTGCCAAAGGGGTTCAGCGGGGGTTTGGGCGGGCCGCCCCGATTCGGGGGGGCGCCACAGCCGCCGTTCGGCGGCCCGCCGCCGCCCTTTGCGGGCCCGCCCGCGCACTATGGCGGCCCGCCGCCGTCGTATGGCGGGCCGCCGCCGCCGTGGGGCGGCCCGCCGCCGCACGGCGGCGACCGCCCGTTCGACCGCGGCGGCCGCGCCCCCCCCCCCCCGGGCTGGCGCGGCCGCTCCCCCCCGCGCGGCTCCTGGCGCCGCTCCCGGACCCGGTCGCGCTCGCCGCGCCGCCGGTCGCGGTCGCGCGACCGCGGCGCGGGCGGCCGCTCGCGCGACCGGTCGCGGTCGCCGCGCTCGGCGGGCGGCCGCTCGCGCGACCGGTCAAGGGACCGGCGCCCGCCGCGGTCGCCGTCGAGCGGGGAGTCGGGCGAGGTGCGGGATTGAGGGAGAGAGGGTGGGAGGGTGTTTTGTTGCAACCGAGAAAGGCGGGCCCCTTCACCTCTACTTCACGCTGCGCCGCGCGTCCGCGTCGCCCGCCGCCCAGCGGCGGCCGCGGGGGCGCCCGCTTTGGCCTTCTTGGGCGCGGGCGCGGCGGCTTTGGCCGCGCGCTTGGGCGCAGCCGCCCGGCGCGCGCGCGGCGGGGCGGGCGCCGGCCCGCCGCCGTCGCTCGACGCGGCGGCCATGTCGGCGTCGCCGTCGGCCGCGGCAGGCTCCGGCTCGGGCGCGCCGGCGGCGCCACACTCTTCGCCCGCGAGCCGCGCGTCGGCCGCCGCGTCGCCCCCCCTCTCTTCCTCCTCCTCGGAGAGCGCCCCCGCTTCCGCCAGCGCGGCGTCCACCACGTACGTCGCCTCCAGCAGGCGCTCCGCGCGGCGCGCGTGGCGGGCGGTGTAGGCGGCGACGGCTTCGAGAATCGACGCGGCGCCCGGAGCGGCGAGGAGCGCGGCCGGAGAGAATTCCGCAGTCGCCGCCGCCAACAACGCCACACCCTCGTGGCACGTGCGCGCGCGCGCGACCCACGCGCGCACCGCCTCCAGCGCGACCACGAGGCCGCCGTCGGGCGCGGCGGCGCGCAGCGCGGCGCGCAGCGCTGCCGCGCCGGGCCGCGCCGCGTCGCCCGCGTCGGCCGCCGCCGCGCCCTGCACCGCGGCCAGCAGCCGTGCGGGCGCCTTGAGCTTGAGCGCGAGCGATGCCGCGCCGCGCACGTCGCCCGACGCGAGCGCGTTTTGCAGCGCCTGCGCGCCGGCCGCGTCGGCGGCGGCCGACGACGCCGCGTCGGCCGCGTCGGCCGCGCCCCGGTCGCGCCACAGGACGAGGCGGCCGTCGGCGCCGCCAGTGACGAGCACGGCTTCCCGGCCGGGAGAGGGAGGGTGGTGGGAGCCGGCGGCGCCGGCGCCGCCACCACCACCCCCTGCATCTGCCGAATCCAGCGCCCACGCCTTTGCCCCGTGCGCGTCCTCCGTCCCGCCGCACTCGCCCGTGCGCGCCGACCACGTTTTGAGCAGGCCGTCGGCGCCCACGGTGGCGAGAATAGAGCCGCCGGCGGCCCACGCGCAGCGCAGGACCGACGCGCCGTGGCCGTCGAGCGCGCGCGCGCACGCGCCGTCGGGGACGGTCCAGACGCGCACCGTCGCGTCCCCCGACGCCGTCGCCACCGTCCGGGACGCGGGGGAGAATTTGACGTCCCACACGCCGCGCTTGTGGCCGCGCAGGACGGCGCCGGGGACGAGGTCCGGGAGCGACCAGAGGCGCGCGGTGCGGTCGGCGCCCGCGGTCGCGGCGAGGGCGTCGTCGGGGGAGACGTCGACCGCATTGACCGCCTTGTCGTGGGCGACGGTTGCGGCGGCGGGGCGGGGAGCAGGGGGTAGCGGGGGAGCGGCGTCTCCGCCGCCACCCCCGCCGCCCCCGCCGCCCGCCACCAGCGCCGCCAGCACCCCCCTCATGTCCCACACCCGCACCATCCTGTCGTCCCCGCCCGTCACCAGGAAGCCGCCGCGCGCCTTTTTGGACCAGGCGACGGCGGTCGCCGCGCCCTCGTGCGCGGCGCGCGCGCGCGCGGCGGGCGGCGCTGCGCGCGCGCCGCCGGCCGCCGCCGCCGCCAGCGGCGCCCACACGCACACCGATCCGTCGCGGCCGCCAGATGCGAGGAGCCAGACGGGGTCGGAAGCGTGGGCGGTCGACGGGGAGGGGACCGTCGTCGCGGCGAGGGCGAGCACCGCGCCTTCGTGCCCTCCAAGGCTTGCCACCGTCGCCCGGCTCCCCACGTCCACCACCCGCACCTCGGCCGCGTTAGTGGCCACCGCGACGTGGGTAGGCGGGCGCCAGGCGGGGCCAGGGGCGGGGGCGCCGCCGAGGAAGCGCGCGTCGGTGATCTCGTCGAGGTCGCCGACGACGTGGCGAACGACGGACGCGGCCATGCTGCCTTTAGAATCATTCCTAGCATCAATCTCCACCTCCACGAGGCGGCCGTCGGCTGACGCGGCGAGGAGGCGGGCGCCGGGCGCGGCGAGCGGCGCGAGCGCGACCAGGCCGCCGCCCGCCCCGCCCGCGCCGGGCGCGGCGGCGCGGGCGACCTCGCGCCGGGTCGACGTCGACCACACAGAGATGAAGCCCTTGGCGCCCGCGGTGGCGAAGAGGATTTCGTCGGCGGGGGCAGAGGCGGGCGCGGACGCGCCGCGCGCGACGAGCGCCGCGCCTTCGACCGCGTCCATGACCGCCACCTCTGCGAGCTTCGCCTTGCCCCCCCAGTCCCACAGCGCGGCCAGCCCGTCCCGGCCCACGGTGAGCAGGCGGGCGCCGGGGAGGGAGGGCGGCGCGGGCCCCGGCGCGGGGACGCACGCCGCGACCGCGCCCGCGTGGCCCTTGAGCACGGCCACGCACGCGCGCGACGCGAGGCACCACACGCGCACGCCCCCGTCCTGGCCGCCCGTGAACAGGGTGGGGGTCGCGGGGTGGAAGGACACGGCCGTGACGGGGCCGGCGTGGCCTTTGAGCGCGTGCGTCGCGTGAAACGCGTCGGCGTCCCACACGCGCGCCACGCCGTCGCCGCCCGCGGAGGCCAGCAAGCCGCCGGACGGGTCGACCGCGAGGCAGGCGACGGGGGCGGAGTGGGCTTTCCAGGCGCGCAGGGGGGGGAGGGGGCGGGACGACGAGGCGTCCGCGCCGCCGACCCCAGCGCCGCGCGCCGGCACCGCCCACGCGCGCAGCGTCATCGACCGCGACGCCGCGTACACCCGCCCGCCCGCGGGGCCGGCGGCCAGGGCGGTGATCGGCTCGCCGTCGCCGGCGAGGGTGAGGTCGACGGTGGCGGTGGCGAGGGAGACAATCTGCGAGGAAGCGCGGGCGGGGGTCGGCCGTCGAGCGCGGCGGCCGCCCCATTGCCGCCCCTCCCGCCGCCACCCCGCCTCCACTCCTCCCTAGCAGCATCCCATACATCTCTCCCTTCATACCTTGACCTCGTCCGAGTAGGCGGTCGCCACCCGGCCGTCGGGCAGCGGCGCGAGCGGTCCGCCCGCGTAAAAGGGGTCGACCGCGGCGTCCTGGCGGTAGGCGCACGGGAGGGCGGGGCGCGCCGGCGCCATGGCGGGCGCCGGTGGGGGCGCAGGGCGCGCGGGGTGTGGCGGTGGCCAGCGGCGGCGGTGGCCGCGAATGGCTCACTCCGCGCGCGACGCGATGAAGGCGGCACGCCCCCTGCGCGCCCGCCCGTGCGCCGCCGCGCCCGAGAAGGGCGCCGGCGCGCCGGCGCCGCGGCGCGCGGCGCCCGCGCCGAGCAAGCCACCCCCTTCCCCAAAGCCCCTGGACGCCCGGGCCGCCGCCGACGCCGTGCTCGCGGCCGACGCGTCCCTGAAAGCGTCCCTGGCCCGGTTCCCGCCGCCGACCGCGCCCGCGCTCGCGGCGGCGCGGTCGGCGGTCGACGCCGCCGAGGCCGCCCTGCTGGAAGCCGCCGGCGGCGACGCCGGCCAGGCGGCGCTGGCGCGCGTGGCGGCGTGTGCGGACGCGGCGGTGAGGGCGGCGGAGCCGCTGCGAGCCGCGCTGCCGACCACGCCGCCGGCGACCGACGACGGCCCCGAGCTCCTCGCCGCCCGCCTCGCGGTCGCCACCGCGGACGATCTGGTGCGCCTGGCGCGGGCCGCGGTGGCGGAAGCGGGGGGGGCGACCGCGGCGGGCGCGGACTTGGACGAGGCGGCGCGGCGATGGTGACGCGCCGCGTGTGACCCGCCCGCCCTCTCTCCTTCCCCTCTCTTCCCGCCACGCCCTCTCAATCACATCACAGCGTGCAGTACACCCCTTGCATGCGCCCTCCCCGCCGCCGCGCCTTGGCCGCCCACTGGGCCGCCGCCTCGGGGTCCTTGCGGCAGCCGTATCCCTCGGCCAGCATCTGAGAGAGTAGGGCCTGCTGTTTCTGAGGAGAGGAGGGAGGGAAGGGTGGGCGAGGGGGCCGACGCCGCGCCGGCCGCCGCCGGCAATGCCCGCCACGCCTCCCTCCCCTCCCCTCGTCTCACCACGTCCCCGCGTTGAGCCTCACGCAGCGCGTCCTCGTACCACCGCTTGACGGCGTCCGCGACGACGGCGCGCAGCGGCGCGGTCGCGACCGGCGCCGCGGGCGTGGGCGCGGGCGCGGCGGCGGTGGCGGCGCTCATGGCGCGGGCGACGAACGACGACGCGGCCCGCGCGGGCATGCGCCGGGGCGGGGCGGTGTGGTGGTGGGCCGCGGCGGCGTACGGCCTCTGCCGGCAACCGGCAGAATCAAGGCTTCAGCGCCGCGACGCGTGCCGCCCCGACGTGCACGGGGCTGTGACCGTTCTTGCGGCGGGAACGGGCGCGAGTGTGGAGTGTCGGGGCGGCGGTGCGGCGGTCGCCGCAGCGCGGCGACCGACGCTGTTCCCCACCCCCCAAACCGCGCCAAACCCTGTCTTTCTTGGCCCCCAGGAAATTCAGACTGTGACACCTTTTTGGTGGGGGCCTAGCTCAGTGGTCAGAGCGCGTGCTTTGCAAGATGTGTGCGGAGCCGGCTTTGATGAAAGCGCTGGTCCAGGCCCTCCCTCAACCCCGACTCCCGCGCCCCGTTCAAGCGTGCACGCGGTCGTGGGTTCGACCCCCACGGCCTCCACAACGGCGATTTTTTTTGGGCGGCGTGTCGAGGCGGGGGTCGTTTTTTTTCGGTTTGCCCTTCTTTCCGCTCCCGCGCCGCCCACGACGCCGCAGCCCCCGCCCACGCCTCTACTCATCTACGCCTCCGTGACCGCGGCGACGAGCGCGTCCGCCCAGGGCGCGGCCGGGCGCCCCGCGCCCCACGCGGTCACAAAATCGGCGTGCCCCACCCGCGCCGCGTGCACGTGCGTCACGCGCGCCGCCCCGCCCGCCGTGAGCGCGGCCGCCATGGCGGTCGACTGGCTGGCCGGCACGACGTCGTCCGCGCCGCCGCCGATGAGGAGGACGCGGGAGAGGCGCGCCGCGTGCAGCCGCGCATCAAACCCCGCGAGCGGCCCCGCGGCCAGGCCGCCCGGCGTCACGACCGCGGCCAGCGGGGACGCGGCTTCCAGCGCGGGCGCGGCGGCGGCGGCGGTCGGGGAGGCCGTGTGGGGGCCGAGCGCTGCGCGGGCCATCGCGCTCAGGCGTTCCACGCCCCGCCCCGACTCGTACCGATAGTGCTCCGTGAGGTCGAACACGCCGGCCAACGCTGCGACGGCGGGCGGGGCCTCGCCGGCCGCGGCAGCGGCGAGCGCGGCCGCGAGCGCGAGGTGGCCGCCCGCCGAGTGCCCGACCAGCGTCACGCGCGCGCCGTCCCCCCCATAGTCGGGCGCGGCCTTTCGAAAGTGTGCGACGGCCGCGCGCGCGTCGGCCACGGCCTCCTCGATGCACCCCGCGGGCCACAACGCGTAGTTGACCGCGGCGACGACCACCCCCTCGCGCGCCAGCGCGGCCGCCGCGGGCGCCAGCTGCCACTTATCGCCCGCGGCCCAGGTGCCGCCGTGGACGAGGATGGCGACGGGGCGGCCGCCCGGGGGGGGGGGGTGGAGGGGACGAAAATGTCGGCCGTGGCGCGAGCGGACGCATCCGAATAGCGCACGTCCCTGTGCGTCGGCGCCGTGGCCAGCGCACGGACCGCAAAGGGAACGTAGGCCAGCTGGCCGACGGCGTGGGTGGCCACCAGCCGAGCGATGCGTGCCGCCGTCGTCAGCCGCGCGGCGGGCGGCGCGTCCAGCACCTCGGCGACGCCGCCCTTGATGGCGTGGATGATGGTCATACAGGGCGCGGCGCGCGGGGCGCGCCGGGAGGGAGTGACGCGCCGCCGCGCCGTCGGCGCAAACCTGGCCACACGCGCGCGCCGCGCCGAGGCTGGAGTGCGCGCCCCGCGCGTGCGCCGCGTAGCACGCAGGCAGGCACGGGCTGTGAAAGAGACTGCACGGCGTTTGATGCGTCTGTTCCATGTCATCCCTCCCCCCCCTCCCCCTCTCCCTCACGGCGTCGACAAGTCCCAATCGATGGGCGCCATCCCTCGCTTGACCAGCTCCGCGTTGGCCTTGGAAAAGTGGGCGCACCCGAAAAAGCCGCGCGACGCCGACAGGCCGGACGGGTGCGGCGCGGCGAGCACGGCGTGCCTCGCGCGGTCGACGCCCGCCGCTTTTCTCTCGGCAAACTTGCCCCACAGCAGGAAGACGGCCGGGGCGGAGCGGGAAGAGATCGCGGCCACCGCGGCGTCGGTGACCTGCGCCCACCCCGCCCGCTCGTGCGAGTTGGCCGCGCCCCGCTTCACGGTCAGCGTCGCGTTGAGCAGCAGCACGCCCTGCGCCGCCCACTTGGCCAGCGAGCCGTGGGCGGGGCGGGGGTGGCCGAGGTCGGTGCGCAACTCTGTGTGAATGTTGCGCAGCGACGAAGGGATGCCTTGCCCCGCCGGCACGGAGAAGCTCAACCCCTCCGCCTGGCCGGGGCCGTGGTATGGGTCTTGTCCAATGATGACGACGCGGACGGACGGCAGGGGGACGGTGTTGAGGGCGCGGAAGATGAGGGGGGCGGGGGGGTAGACCGGCGCGGGGCCTTTCCACTCTTTCTCCAGCAGCGCCTGCAGGCCCGTGGCCCGGCCAATGACGGGACCGAGTTTGTCCTTCCAGTAGGGCTCGATCAGGAGGTCGGCGAGGCGCGGCGACTGCCCAGCCGCGTCGGCCGCGGCGACGACCGCTCGCGCCGCCGCCGTTGCCGCCGCAGCCGCCGCCTCGGACGCCGCGCGATCGGGCGCGGTCGGCGTGGCGGACGCGGCGGCGGCGGAGGTGGCCTGGGGAGGGGGGATTGGGCGCGCGTCGGCGCGTTTTGATGCGCCAATCGCCGCAGCCGCCAGCGCCCTCGCACTGACCGCTCGCTTGCGCGATGGAGATGCCAGCGGCGATGCCGGCGGTCGTTTGAAGAAGGCGGTGAGCGTACGCTGCGACATGGGGAGAGTGAAAGAGAGAGGCGGGCCGCGCTCACACACACCGCCCCACGCCCGCCGCGACCGCCGCGATGCCCGCGTCGTCGATGGAGCCGAACCTGCCAGGCTGGCGGCCCCAGCCGGTGCGCGCGGGCGCGCGGGAGGGAGGGAGGAGCCGCTGCGGCGGCCGACGCTATTCTTGGACCGACGGCCCCCCACCCCTCCCTTGCAGCCCCCGCCCGCCTCGTTCGCCCGCGCCCAGACGCTCATCTACGCCAACGGGCACGCGTGCGACGTGACCCACATGGTGCCGGGAGGCGCGGCGGCGCCCGCGGCGCCCGCACCGCCGCGCGCTGCGCCCGCGACCCCCGCCCCTTTCCCCACTCCCCGCCACGTCGCCCTCGCCGGCGTCGTCCTGCGCTACGCCGTCTGGTTTGAGGAGGCGGTGCCCGACACGCCCGCTGAGGCGGTGCGCGTGCGGGGCGCGACCCTGGAGCTCCACCTGGAGGACGGGTCGGCGCGCGTCGTCGAGCGCAGGTCGCCACACTCGGGCCTCGCCCAAGGGCTGCTCGTCGGCCGGCGCCCGCTCGCCGTGGGGCCCGGGGGGGTGGCGCTCGCGCCGGAGCACGTCAAAGTGGGGGAGAAGGTGAGAGAGGGAGAGGAGAGGGGGAGAGAGGCGATGCGCGCGCGCTGGCGCGCGCGCACGCGCGCCCCGACTCGCCCCCTCGTTATCTTTTCTCCGCCCTCAGATCACCATTTACGGCCGCACCTTCCACGTGGTGGACGCCGATCCAGCGACGCGCGCCTGGCTGGCGAGCGCGGGGCTCGCCGACCCGGGGCCCGCGGTGGCGGCGCCAGAGGGCGACGCCGAGCGTGGCGCGGCCGCGGCCGCCGCGCGTCTCGCCGCCGCGCGCGCCCGCCGTGCTGCGGACGCCGCCACCCCTCCCGGCCCCCGCCTGTGGGACACGATGCCGGTGCCGGCCGCCGGGTGGCGCGCGCCCGAGGCCGCGCCCGGCGACGCCGACGCGCGCGGCGTCCTCAACCGCTTCTTCGTGCCGCCGCCGCCCCGCGGCCCTCCTCCCCCTCTGCCCCCGCACACCGGCTTCGGTTCCGAGGCCGACTCGGCCGCGTCGTGTGTGTCGTTGGCCCCCCGCACGCGCGTCGCCCGCCCCCCTGCACCGGGCGACGACGGCGTCATCCTCCGCTTCCCCGCGCGGCGCGTCCCCGCCCCCGGCGCCCCGGCCCTGGCCGACCCGTCCGACGCCGACCGCCGGTTCACGCTGCGCCTGTGGGCGGCGGACGGGAGCGTGGACGTGGTGGAGGCGCGGCAGGAAGGATTCCCCGGCGGCCGCTTCCTCGACCGCGCGCGCGCGCGCCGCCCGCCGTGCGCGTGCGCGCCGCCGTCGGTCTTTGCCCCGGCGGCGCCAGGGCTGGCGTCGTGCGCGGCGTGCGGAGGCGGGGAGCCTGGAGGCGGCGGTGGCGGCGGCACGGGGTGGTACACGGAGGCGGACGCGTTCGCCGGCGCCACCCTGCGCCTGCACGGGCGCGCCTTCCGCCTGGCGTCGGGCGACGCCGCCACCGAGGCCCGCCTGGTGGCGCGCGGGCACCCGCTGGCGGACGCGGGCGCCGCGCTCGCGGCCGCGCGCGCGGGCGTGTCGGGGAGAGAGGGCGCCCTGCGCACCGCCCTGGCCGACGCCGCGCTGGCGGGGGTAGCCCGCCTGGACGCGACCGCCCTGGCCGCCGTGCTGGCCGCGGCGGGCGCGCCGGTGGCGACAGCGCAGCAGGCGGCCGCGCTCGTGCGCGCCGTCGCAGGCGCCCGCGCGGTCGCCGCCGACCCGTACACCGTCATGGACGCGCTCTTGGGGGGCGAGTGAGGCAGAGGAAGGGGTGTGGAGGGTGGAGGCGTCCACAGTGTGACGCCCGCCGCACGTGGGGGAAGAAGGAGTGGGCGGGCTCGCTCTCCCGCCCCGCGCCCTCTCTCAGAGCGTGGTCGCACTCGCACGGCGCGTCGGACCGGGGCTGGTGACCGTCGCCGCCTTGCCGGCAGGCGCGGGGCGCGCGGTGGCGGGCGGCGGGCTGCGCCCGCCCTCACCGCCCTCCTCCTCCTTCTCGTTCAACTTCTTCGCTCTCGGCGTCGCCCACGGCAGTGGTGGCGCCACGGCCCGCCCCCGGCGCGCGCCGCGGCGGCCTGCCGCGAGGCGCGGCGGCGGCGACAGGGGGGGGAGCCGCGCCGACGCCGCCGCCGTCACCGCGTCCGCCAGGGCGGCCGCCGCGATGGCAGCGTGCGCGCACAGGTCGACGAGAGCGTGGGCGACGGTCGCTTCATCGGGCGAGGGCGGCGGCGGCGACGCGCGCGGCGGCCGCGCGGCCGCGCGCGGGCGCTTGGCGGGGCGGGGGGCGCGGTCGCCGTCCACCGCAGCAGCCAGGGACGCCACCAACGCCGGCGTGCCAATGTGAAACTCGACGCGGCCGGCGGCGTCGGTGACAAGGCCGACCGGCGTCCCTTCCCCCGCACGCGCCGCGCGCAGCAGCGGGGCCGACCCCTCCAGCACGTACACCCGCCGCTTGTCCGACCCGTTGGCCCAAGATTTGAGGACGAGAGGGGGAGGGGGAGGGGGCGGGCGGCCGTTGCGGCCGGCCGCCGGCGCGCCGCCCGCGGTCGCCGCGGCCGCAACAGCCGACGCGTGCGCCAGCACGTACGACCGGTGCGTCTCCATGAATGGGAACGCGGCCTCCAGGGGCGCGCGCGGCATGATGACGCGGCCGCCGCCGTCGGAGCGGGTGAGCGCTTTAGATACCAGGACGGCGGTCGGGGCGAGGCCGGGGGGGTCGCCACCGCCGTCGGTCAGGGCTTCAGTG
>Ga0315277_10003847_pt1 | contig 20250 bp, 17 predicted proteins | sample YL17G05_15_MG_FD_203695 | JGI IMG/M metagenome (GOLD analysis project Ga0315277, IMG submission 203695) | Sediment microbial communities from Yellowstone Lake, YNP, Wyoming, USA - YL17G05_15 | ecosystem: Environmental > Aquatic > Freshwater > Lake > Sediment | place: USA: Wyoming | collected... | reverse complement strand
GGTAAGGTAGGCTTTGGTTCTGTAGTCACTTTAGAGAACCTCAATAATGGAGGTAAAGTCACCTACCAGATCGTCGGACCTGACGAATCAGATATCTCATCCGGCAAGATTTCAATCGCCTCTCCCTTGGGCAAGGCTTTAATTGGAAAGGAAGTGGAGGATGAAGTGAAGGTGCAAACTCCAGGGGGGGCCAAGAACTATACGATCTTAAAGATCGCTTGAAGTAGACGCCCTCTCTTCCTTAACTTTCCCCTTTCCTTATCACTGTGACCGCAGTGGCTTTAAAGGAAGCCCTCACTTCTTTTCCTTCTGTCAAAGATAACTCTTCCAAAGAATGATTCGTCACATAGGCCACGAGTGGAAACCCACAATGAAGATGGACCTTTTGATAGAGCCCCAAGGAGATAATCTTCACAATCCTCCCTGGAAAAACATTTCTGGCACTTGTTCCTTCTTGGGAGGAACGGGTTGAGAGGGTGACATTTTCTGGACGAATGCATAGAACCACAGTCTCTCCTAAATGGACATCTCCTACAGCCTCGATCTCCTGGCCTTCAATAGAGGTGACAAAGGTTCCCCCGCTTTGTTTAATCACCTTCCCAGTCAGAATTGTCTCCATCCCTACAAAGGAAGCCACAATTTCATTCACAGGATGGTTCATCACCTCTCCAGGAAAACCAATCTGAACTATTTTCCCTTCATTCATCACTGCCATCCGATTTGAAAGTCTCAGGGCTTCGAGGCGATCGTGGGTGGCGAAGACTGCAGTCGTCCGTGTTTGTTGAAGGATGTGTTCCAGGTCTTCAATCAGGGAATCGCGAGTAGGAGGGTCGAGAGATGAAAAAGGTTCATCAAGGAGAAGAATTTCAGGTTGAAGGGCAAAGGCCCTTGCGAGACTTGCCCTCTGTGCCTCTCCTCCTGAAAGGGTTCTCGCAGAACGGTCGCTGAGATGACTAATTCCAAACCGTTCCAACTGCTCTATCACCTTGACATGAATTCCACCTCTCTTCATTCCGCGGATTTTTAAACCGGATGCAACATTGTTAAAGACCGTTGTATCAAAGAGGAGAGGCTCCTGGAAGACCATGGCCAGTTTCCTTCGGTATTCTAAAACGGAATGATTTGTTTCAACCTTCTTCCCTCTGAAAAAGATTTCGCCCTGAAAGGGCTTCAATAAATAAGATAAGGTTTGGAGTAAAGTGGTCTTCCCCGCCCCATTCGGCCCGATCAGGGAGAAGATTTCCCCTTCATGAATGAGGAAGGAAGAAATATCCAAGAGAAGTGTTCCTCCCCTGCTGACCGAAATATTTTTCATTTCTAAGATAGGTAAATGTTCATTCATAAGAAATTATGTTTTAATTTTCAATGTGCGATCTGCAATGTGCTATCTTGGCCTTTCTTTTTGTTGGATCTGGGTGAGGACTAAGTTGATAAAATAGGCAAGCAGAAGCAGGATGATTCCAAGGGCAATGGCGATATCGAAATTCCCACGACTTGTTTCCATGACGGTTGCTGTGGTGAGCACACGGGAATAGCCCTTGATATTGCCACCCACCATGATAGAAGCACCAACCTCTGAGATGACCCCACCAAACCCTGCCATCACTGCAGCTAAAAGTGGGAGCCTCGCCTCTTTGATCAAGATCCAGACCATCTGGAGACGGGTTGCCCCAAGGGCTAAAATCTGAAGTCTAAGTTTTTGAGGAAGTTGTTGAATGGCTGCCAAGGTAATACCCATCACAATGGGGGTAGCGATAACTGTCTGGGCGATAATCATGGCTGTGGGTGTATAGAGGATTTCAAAAAAACCAAGAGGACCGTTCCTCCATAAAAAGATGGTCACGAAAAGGCCCACCACAACCGGTGGAAGACCCATGCCAGTGTTGATCAGACTTACAACAACTCTTTTCCCAATAAACCTGGAAAGGGCAACAGTTACCCCAGTAGATATTCCGATCAAGAGACTAATGAGGGTAGCTATCCCGGAAACCTCCAGTGACAGAAGGGTAATCCCCATCACTTCAGGATCAAAACTAACTAATAACCAGAAAGCCTTCTTAATTCCCTCAAAGATAAGTTCCATCTATTTCCCCAAATCCTCTTCTTTTTTGCCGGCATCGGGGAAGAAAAGAGGAGACCCGAATTTATCAATCCCAAAGGTTTTAATGATGCCCTGGGTTTCTTTTGAAACCATGAAATCGGCAAATGCCTTTCCACCTGCGGCATTCACCTTAGCCCATTTGGCGGGATTGACTTCAATGACATGGTAAATGTTTAGAAGGATGGCGTCCCCTTCTACCAGAATATCGAGATTGAGGTTTTTCTTTAATGCCAGATAAGTTCCCCGATCGGCAAGGGTATAACCCTTTTTCTCGGCAGCGACATTCAAGGTCTGACCCATCCCAAGTCCGGTCTGCTGATACCATTTTTCACCTTCGGGATTTATCCCCGCAGCTTTCCATATCTCTCTCTCCTTCGAATGGGTCCCTGAGTTGTCACCCCTTGATATAAATAATACCTTTTCGGAAGCGATTTTCTTGAAGGCTACTGAAGTAGGTTTAACCCTCTTAATCTTCGCAGGATCACCAGCGGGCCCCACAATAATATAATCGTTATGCATAATAAGCCTACGATTTATCCCATAGTTCTCGGTAATAAATTTTTTTTCTGCTGCTGGAGAGTGAACCAGCAAAACATCCGCCTCTCCCTTTTGCCCCATGGCCATGGCTTGGCCAGAGCCTACTGCGATCGTTTTGACAAAATAACCTGTCTTTTTTTCGAAGATTGGAAGGAGGACGTCAAGAAGTCCTGAATCCTGAGTACTGGTGGTGGTAGCGAGGATGATGGTCTTCGGCTGCGCTTGAGCAGAAGGAATCCCAGTGATGAATAAAAGTAAAAAGATAATTCCTGTTAACAGAATTTTCTGGCCTGTCTTTCGATTCATGATCCTTCCTCCTTAATTTCCAATTAATTTTTTTGACCTTGAAAACTTTTCCATTCTCTTGAATTTGGGAAGAAAAGTGGGCTTCCATATTTATCTTTACCAAAGTCTCTGATGATCTTTTGCCCCTTTTCAGGAGAAGTCAGCCATTTCACAAAAACCATTGCGTCTTCATAATTCGCCCTGGGAAATTTCTTAGGATTTATGGGGATCAGAGTCATGTAATTCAAAAGGGCATCGTCATTTTCCACCAGGATGTTCAATTTGATCTGACCCTTCAAAGTGAGATAGGTGGCACGGTCAATGACGGTATAAGCGTTCTTCTCATCCGTGTAACGAAGAGTTGGAACATTTCCCATGGCCCCTTTTTCGTAAATCGCATACCAAGAACCAGAGGGTTTGATCCCTGCTTTTCCCCACAATTCCATCTCTGATACATAAGTTCCTGATTTATCACCTCGGCTGATAAAGGTTACCTTTTTCTCAGAAATTTTTTTCAAGGCCTCTGTAGCAAGCTTCATCCCTTTGATTCCGGCGGGATCGTTCGATGGTCCCACGATGACAAAATCGTTATACATTAAATCAGTCCTCTCTGTTCCATATCCCTCGTTCACAAATTTTTCTTCAAGGGATTTTGCGTGGACTAATACAAGATCCACATTTCCCTTTCGGGCAATGTCCAAAACAGCTCCTGTTCCTGAGCCCACATGGCGAACTCTGATCCCTGTTTCTTTTTCAAATTCATCTTCCAGCAGACCAACAATACCCGCATCGATAGGGCCTATGGTACTTGATAATAAAATGAACTTACTTGTTGGAGGCTTGCCTAAACCTGAACACGATAATACGAGACAAAATGAAACCATTAATCCAATACTGATCCACCGCTTCTTACTTATCCTTTTCATCATTCTCCTCCCTGAATTAATTTTTTGAATAAAGGATTTTCCCTGAACTTTTGAAATCGTAATTACCCAGTTTCGCCACCCTATTTCGGAACCCTTCCGAATTGAGAACCTCAATGAAAGCTTGGATTCCCTTTTCGAAAAAGGTCGATTTGCTGAGGATCATATCGAATCGTTCCTGGGTGATGGGGATGAAGGAGAGGCCGAGGAGTTTCGATATGGCAATGGTGGCAATCCCCACGTCAGCCTCTTTGGATAGGATGGAAAGGCCTACCTCAAAATGGGTATAGGCTTCTTTTTCGTAACCTTTGATCTTTGAAGCCGAGAGCCGCAACCGTTTGAGGTAATAATCCATAAGCACTCTTGTTCCAGAACCCTTCTGACGATTGATAAAGCGAATTTCCTTTTGAGCCAAATCTTCGAATCCTCTGATACCCATGGGGTTTTTAGAGGCAACGATAAAACCAAGATCCCTGTAAAAAAGGTTGACCACAACAGGCTGGACATCGGGAAGATAGGTCGGCAGGAAGGGAATGTTATATTCTCCTGTTTTAGGTTCAAGGAGGTGGGACCAGGCAATATCCGTATAACCTTTGTTTAAGGCTTTGAGCCCTTCCGTACTGCCGGTGTTGGAAGAAAAGATATAGAATTCAGGATACGATTCCTTCATATAGGTATGGACCATATCGAGGATGGGATCATTACTTCCTGATGCCAAGAGGGCTCCTTCAATGCGCTTGCTTTTCTCCCGCGCCTGCCCAAGGCCCTTTTGGGCATTGGATTCAATCCATTCATCAATTAGTTTTTTTGGAAAGATCCACTTCCCGGTCACCCGGGTGGATGGAATCCTTTTAGACTTAATAAGAGCGTACACTTGTTTTTCATGAATCCCTAAATATTTCGCTACTTCTTTCGTGTTCATCATTTCTTCTGACATAGGCTCACCTCCAATTGACTTAAATGATAAATGGGGACAATCCATTTGTCAATGAAAAATATTACTAATTATTACTTTTTATTACTTTAAAACTCATAATAGCCATTTCCCCTATCCTTTGTTTGACACCTTTTCCAAAAGCGACAACGACACTTGAGGATTTAATATTGACGAAGGAACTGCCATCTCATAATATAATGCAGATTGTTTTTTCACCAGGAGTGTGGAACGGGAATGGATTTGAAGAATTATTCCTCCAATCGTGCGATGAAGTTCACAGAATCGGTTATCCGGGAAATGACCCGCGTCTGTCTTAAACATCAGGGGGTCAACCTGGCTCAAGGATTTCCTGATTTCCCAGCACCAGCGGAGATTAAGGAAGCAGCTGTGAGGGCTATCCGTTCGGACATAAATCAGTATGCGATCACCTGGGGAGCGCCAAATCTTCGTCAAGCCATTGCTGAAAAATTCGCTTGGTATAACGGTGTTGCCATTGACTCTGAAAAAGAGATTACCGTCTGTTGCGGATCGACCGAGGCCATGATCTCTTCTCTGATGGCCATCGTCAATTCTGGCGAAGAGGTGATTGTCTTCGAACCCTTTTACGAAAACTATGGTCCGGATACCATCCTCTGTGATGCGAAGCCGCGATTCATCACCCTCCACGAACCGGACTGGCATTTCGATGAGAAGGAACTGGCTCAAGCTTTTAATAACAAAACCAAGGCCATCATTATTAACACACCCAATAACCCTACGGGTAAAGTCTTCTCCCGTGAAGAACTTCAATCCATTGCCGATCTCTGCTTAAAATGGGGTGTCATAGCGGTGACCGACGAGATCTATGAGCATATTCTCTACGATGGAGCTAAGCATATCAGTATTGCGTCTCTACCTGGCATGCGAGATCACACCATCACCATTAATTCTATTTCCAAGACTTATAGCCTCACAGGATGGCGCGTGGGCTGGGCCATTGCTCCAGCTTCACTGACCGCGTCTATCCGCAAGGTTCATGATTTCCTGACCGTCGGAGCACCCCATCCTCTTCAAGAAGCTGCAGCAACTGCTCTGCGCACAGATCGAAGTTACTACCAAACTCTGGCCAAGGAATATGAGGAAAGAAGGGATTTTCTTGCCCGGACGTTAGACGAAGCGGGTTTTCGTATTTACCGTCCTTATGGAGCTTATTATATTATGACGGATGTAAAACACTTTGGTTTTTCCGATGATGTGACCTTCGCTTTCTATTTAGTAGAAAAATTTGGAATAGCAACTGTCCCGGGCAGTAGCTTCTACAGCCGTTCTTCTTTGGGAGCGACGAAGGTTCGTTTCTGTTTTCCTAAAAAGAGAGAAACCCTCGAACAGGCTGCTGAGAAATTGAGGGACTTCAAAGCAGCAAGGAAATTAATGTAGGAGTTGAGGCTTACATTGACGGACCCTGTTAAGCTAACTTTTAACTGGCGACTACAAATGTTGAGTCAAGAGATACTTCAAGGATTGAGGATTACCGAAAGAAGTAATGCATACCGATTCAAAAGACAAAGATTATATCTAAACAATTTCGGTGATGTGAGAACAGAGGGGATATAGCATATAAGACAACCGTTGGGATATTCAAAATATTTTGTGAGCAAGAATATTAAAGGCGGAGTAATTTCTGCTCCGCCTTTTGTAGATAAACAATCAAAAAATCATTAAACCAAAGTCATTCCAGCTATTTTCAAAAAGAAATTTTTCCTAATAAGAAATTGCCTGATACACAAAATGCCGTAAGCGCTGCTCGTAAGGAAGTAAAGAGGCACGTTCTTGAGTCATAATAATGGCAATCAACTCTTCCTTCGGGTCTACGAAGAATGACGTGCCAAAAAGCCCCTTCCAATAATAAAGACCTTTGGAACCTGGTAAAGGACTTCGCTCTGGTTCACAATTTATAGCAAAACCTAACCCAAATCCCTGACCAGTTTCCATACTGGGCATTTGAGTGAAAATCTGGGCTTGGATAGGACTTGCATATTTATACCCAGGAGGAAGGTGATTAGACGTCATATGCTCTATAGTTTTCGGTGAAACTAACCGTACTCCATCCCGAGTCCCTCCATATAGAAGCATCAGGCAGAAACGAGCGTAATCGTGGGCGGTCGAAACTAATCCCATGGACCCCGGCGCCCATTTTTGCTTTTTTGTCACATCCTGTACAAGTGGCCTCTTCCCTGATGCCGGGTCAATCTGGGGTTCAGCAATCCGTGCTTGTCGCTCTGCCCCTTCTGCCCAATAGGCCATGTCTGTTAGTTTTAGGGGTTTAACAATTCGGTCAGCAATAAAGGTATCGAAATCAACCCCTGAAATGATTTCGGCGATACGCGCCAGTACGTCTGTGGACATTGAATAATCCCAGGTTGTACCTGGCTGGTATTGGAGGGGTAATTGAGAAAATTTTACCATCAACTCCGCATTCGTCTGGTCACCCATTTGGATGTCACCGCTGAAGACATGGAGAAAGCCTTGAAGGCTTTTACGAAGGTATTGGGTAGAAAGTAACATAGGACATAAGGTAAATAGGAAGCACCAAAGCGTTCTGTAAAAGGAGAAAAACATGTCTTGGAAGTTGGCGGTCGTTGCTGAACGATGTTCCGGATGCAAGATCTGCGAACTGGTCTGTTCCATCCAGCGTTTCGGAGTGAACAACCCAAAAAAGAGTGCGATTCGTGTGATGGTGGTTTACCCTCACCCGATCATACGAATGCCCATTGTCTGCCGACAATGCAAGGTAGCCAAATGCATGGAGAACTGTCCGACCAGAGCCATCGTAACGAAGGATGGTATCTATGATATTGACAGTGAAAAATGCATCTCCTGTCAGCAATGTGTCATTTCCTGTCCCTTTGGTGCGGTCTTCCTCCATGAGGAGATCGAGACGCCTTTTAAATGCAATCTCTGTAATGGAAATCCACGCTGTGTAGAGGCCTGCCCAAAAAATGCGCTTCTCTTTTTACCCGAACATGTATTGGGTCAGGCCCAGAGGATGACGAGCGTTTTAAAATATGTGCATATGAAAGAAGTGGAGTATGTGGAAAAGGGAGAAAGGAAGATTCTGAGATATGCCGACATCGAAAAGGGAAAAGCGGAAGATTAAGGGCGGATATTTCTGGAATATCCTCTGGGTCGATCTCGATCGTGGAGAGGCGAAGTCATTAGAATTTGACGAAGCCTTTGCGTCTAAATATATAGGCGGCAGGGGATTCGGGGCTAAACTGATTTGGGACAATCTCAAAGAGGGAACGATTGATCCTCTCGGCCCAAAAAATCTTTTAGTCATCTCTCCTGGCCCCCTGGCTGGTCTTTACCTCCCTGCTTCTGGGAAAACGTCCTTTATCTCCATTTCTCCAGAAACAGGAATTTATGGTGATTCAAGTATGGGGGGTTCTTTTGGTGCAGAACTCCGGCAGGCTGGGATAGACGCCCTCGCCGTCACAGGAAAGGCAAGAACCCTTTCCTACCTCTGGATTGATAACGGAGAAGTCAAGATTATTTCGAATGAGAAATTAAAAGGGAAAGGAAGTTTGGAGAGTGAGGGGATGATCAAGGAGGAGCTGAAGGACGAACATATTAAGATCGCCACGATCGGCCCAGCAGGAGAAAACCGAGTCCGATTTGCCTGTATCACTTCAGATTGGGGAAGAAACTCTGGAAGGACTGGCATCGGTGCGGTCATGGGGTCAAAGAATCTCAAGGCCATCGCTGTCCGGGGCTCTAAAGATCTTCCTGTTTTTGATCTTCCGAGACTCCAAAAAGCTTCAGAGGCCTCTTTTCAAAGTCTGAGGGAGAATAAGAACTTTACTTTCTGGCAGGAACAAGGCCTCATGTCCGTCATCGATTATGTCAATGAAGCTGGCGTCATGCCAACTTATAATTTCAGGGAAGGTGTCTTCGAGCATGCCAAAAAGATCAACGGTTACGAGATGCTTTCAAAATATAAGATCGGTGATACCTCCTGTTTCGCCTGCCCCATGGCCTGTGGAAATGTCTGTTTGGTGAAAGAAGGGAAATATCGAGGGACGGTGGTGGAAGGCCCGGAGTATGAAACAGCTTGCATGTTTGGCTCCAATGTGGGGGTTCAGAATTTCGCTGCCATTCTCAGGGCAAATCAACTCTGTGACGAACTCGGAATCGACACAATCACTGCTGGAAATCTGATCGGTGTGCTGATGGAGGCGCAGGAGACGGGACTTCTTTCCGAAAGGGATCTGGATGGTCTTAACCTCAAATGGGGAGCAGAAGAGGCAATTTTAGAAACTGTGCAACGGATTGCCCATCGAAAAGGAATCGGGAATATTCTCGCTGACGGAAGCCTTGGAGTCCTCAAACAGTGGCCTCAATTGAAACCCATCATTTCTCAGGTGAAGGGTTTGGAGCAATCCGCTTACGACGCACGAATTGCCATCTCCATGGCATTGGGATATGCCACCTCGGATATTGGAGCCCATCACGCACGGGCCTGGACAATCGCTAAGGAGTTGGAGATGGGAATGGATTGGCCATTGGAGAAGAAGGCTGATCTGGTGATCTACCACCAGACGCTTCGGCCTTTGTTCGATATGTTGGGAGTTTGTCGGTTACCCTGGATCGAATTAGGCTTTGATGAGAACCAGTATGCAGAATTCTATTCAGCGGTCACAGGTATTGAGACGACATTGAATGAACTTCTACAGCGTTCAAAAGATCTTTATGATCTCACCCGTGCCATTAATATGAAATTTGGGATTAGCCGGAAGGATGATTATCCCCCTGAAAGGGTCTTCAACCTACCGATGACCGAGGGACCTCATGCAGGAAAGATCTTGAAGCGGGAAGATTACGAGGCGATCCTCGACATCTATTACCAAAAAAGAGGCTGGACTAAAGACGGTCTGGTCGATGAAAAAAAGATTGCGAGCTTCAATGATCCACTCGTTACCACTTAAATCCGAAGCACAAAATCTGAAATGGTTTAAACTCTAAACACTAAACTCTAAATCCTAAACAAATCCAAAATCTAAAAGTCAAAGGGTATGATTTTGAGTTTTGTGTTTTGGACATTTGGGTTTGTTTAGAGTTTAGGGCTTCGAGTTTAGCATTTAACTTTCTATTTAGAGTTTAAATATTCGGATTTCGAATTTTAGGAAAGTTATGTCCGAACCCATTGTTGTCCTGGTCACTTGTGGTTCTGAAGAAGAGGCACTGAAGATCGCCAATGTTCTAATAGAGGAACATCTGGCTGCTTGCGTCAACCTCGTCTCTCCAATTCGTTCCATCTATCGTTGGGAAGGAAAGATATGGGACGAAAAAGAATGTCTTTTAATCATCAAGACGCAAAAGCAAAAGTTTGAGGAATTGGAGAAAAAAGTCAAATCCCTTCACTCTTATTCTGTTCCTGAAATTATTAGTCTACCCATTGGTGATGGGTCTTCCTCTTACCTCAACTGGATCAAAGAAAACACAAAATAATGATTGAGGGGTTTACGTGTCCTTGCCAACATTTGAATTGACGGACAGTATCAAGATAACCTTTTTTGCACCTTTCACCTACCTATCTTCAACGGAAAGGTAATTAGGTAGTCGCCAATTACGAATTGAAATGTGCGAGGTTGAGGGGCAAGATAAAATGTATCGCCCCTCAACCTTAGACTAATGATTGGAAATTTTGATTCTACATAAGTATTATTTGGGAGGTAGGGTATAGGTGCCTGTAAACTGAAAGTATGCGAAGCCCTTGGCTTTATAATCGTCATCCCACAGCGGCTCCTTGGCGGTATAAGTCCCGGTTCCCTTGACCCCTTTAAACCGACCGGTTCCTTCCACATATTCAACCGCAAGTTTATACTCCCGGAACTTGCCACCTGCCGGAGGGGGTTGAATTGCGGGTCCCTTCCAATACAAAACGAGCGTGGAACCATCCTCAAAGATTATTGAACTATACCCTTGGACCCCTTTTTTTGTATCAAAGGTTCCTCTGCACGATTGCGTAGCAACCTCGCCGTTCTCGAAAATACTCAGGCCTTTTCTGTCTAACACGCCAATGAAAAGGCCTTCCGCTTGGGTCACTTTAACCATTTCTCTCTTTTCGATCATGCTAACAAGTTTGAAATTCATAGTCTCCGCTCCGGCTTCTGTGATCATCAGTACAAAGCCCATCAAGACAACAACTGCAAATATGAATATCATACTTATCTTCTTCATATTGGCCTCCTTTCGTGTGGGCTTTGATCAACAACCCACTCGCTTTGCTATTTAATAAGATTTTTTAACGGATTGAAGTGTTTCTTTCTGGTTGAGGACACGATAAGAAAGGCCCCAAAGGGATATTAAAATCCCCTCGGAGCCTTCATATTGTGTCCTTTTGGAAAAACCATTTCATGCAGTACTCCAAAATAAGAAATTGACACCATTTTAAGCATATGATATGGTTTGTGACGGTATATACCGTCACATTTTTTAATTACTTCCGGCCCTGATAAAATCTCCCGTTTTTTCAATATCTTAAGGGACGAAGAAAATGACGGGAAATGCTAAACATCACCCCATAACAATCGACCTCAATCAGTTCAAGCTGCATATTGAACTCAAAAATAGAATTGAACTGACCCTTCATTTCAACTCGCCTTCCCGAAGGTTTTACCTTTCCGTAATTGCCTTTGTCGTTAACGAAATGAAAAGACAGGGAAAAATCACGTCCATCCCCCTGGAAGCACATCATGACCTTCTTGCTTTACTGAACGAAACCATTGGAGGTTCTGCCGGATCATCAGAGACAGAGACTTTGCTGTCAAGGATCTACAGCAAATGGCAACACGCCCTGCCTAACCTGGAAGAGGCTCCGCTTTTCATGGTCCTCGGAAGGAAAAAGGAATACGAGGAAGGGATTGGCAAAACCTATCCCTTTACTGATGCTGAAAAAGATAGCTGGGCAAATCTTTTTGAGTACAAAGGGAGCCATGAGAATGTCAGGCTTAAGTTTGCTATAGATAAAATAGGAGCGACTTTAAATGACATTGTCATCATTTATGAAGACTTCTTGAACGCGGATGCGTGGGGAAAGTTCATATCAAGTCTCAAAGAGAAGGAGGCAGAATCTGAAAAACGTGTTTTAGAGAAACCTGAGGTTGCAGCTCCTCCGTTGGAAATAAGGAGGACATTATTGCCAAACAGGTATCGCTGGATGGCCCTAACGGCCGTGATCGTGGTCGTTCTGGGAACGGTCATATTAGCGATCTGGAAAACCTATTTAAAACCTGATGCGAGCGATGTTGTGTCTATTAAGAAGATGACATTACCACTACCGAATAAGCCCTCTATCGCCGTGCTGCCGTTTGTGAACATGAGCGGGGACCCAAAGCAGGAGTTATTGAGCGACGGGATAACTGAAAATATTACGACCACGCTCTCCAAGATCCCGGAGCTTTTTGTCATCGCCCGCAATTCGGCGTTCGAATATAAGGGAAAGCCTATAGACGTAAAGAAAGTTGCGTGGAATTTAGGCGTAAGGCATGTTTTGGAAGGTAGTATCCAAAAGTGGGGCGATCGTATTAGAATAACAGCCCAGTTGATCGACGCAACCTCTGGACACCATATTTGGTCAGAAAAGTACGATCGGGATATAAGAGATCTTTTCGCACTTCTTGATAACGTCACTCGTCACATTGCAGTTGCTCTCCAGATCAAACTGACCGAAGGGGAGCAAGCCAGGGTTTTTCACAGGGGTACCGAGAACCTGGAGGCTTGGGCCCTTGGTACGCAATCCTGGGATGTGATCTCACGACTCACCAGGGAGGATAATGCGAAGGCTCGAGAATTAGCTGAACAAGCAGTCAAATTGGATCCCCAGTATGGATTCGCATGGTCTCTTTTAGCTTACAGCTACTTCAATGACGCAAGAATGGGATGGTGTGAATCCCCCAAGGAGTATTTCAAAAAGGCGATTCAACTTAACCAAAAGGCTCTAACGCTGAACAAGAACCTCTTTTGTGCTACCGGCATGCTGGGGCAAATCCTTTGGTCCCAAGGGCAATACGAGCGAGCCATCGAAATGGGCCGGAGATCAATAGAATTAGGCCCTAACCAACCCACCAATTATGTGATTCTATCGGGAATCCTCTGTTATGCAGGTGACTTCGAGGAGGCGATTACACTGGGTGAAAAAGCTATACGTCTGCAACCGTTTTGTCGCTATAGCTATTTGACTACCTTGGCAAGGTCTTACCGTATGGCGGGGCGCTACGAAGAGGCACTTGCGTTATATAAACAAGTTCTCTATCGTGCGCAGAAGGAAGCCTTCAGCCCTTTGGCCGCTTACATCGGGCTTGCAGATGTTTACTCGGAAATGGGTCGAGTTAAGGAGGCACACACGCAAGCTTTAGAAATTCTCCGGATAAATCCGAGCTTTTCATTAGAGAATTGGAGCAAAACGGAGCCTTTCAGGGATGCGAAACATCTTGAGAAGCGCCTGACCGCATTACGGAAGGCCGGCCTGAAGTGAGGTAGAAGGTCTCAACCTGGAGAAAGCTATGAAATAGCGTTTTCGGAAGATGCTCATACGATGGGCTCCAAATATCCCTTTGGAGCCTTCATATTAGTATCATTCTGAAAACTCATTGCACTGTGCACTCCAAAAAGTTAGAGGTTAGGTTGTAAGGTTAATTGGGAATAGATAGGAAAAAGCAATCAGAAAATATCATTAGGTGGTTGACCGTCAAGGGATTAAATCTCCTCCGAGAATTAACCCCTCTTGTTGATTTGTGATTGAAATGTTGCATAGAAGAGTTGAAAGTGAAGAACAAGATTTCAAGAAGGAATCAACACCAAACTTGACAGTTTTTACAAGGTGAGATCCTAATTTTCACAAATCAAATGGGTTTCTGACTCCGATATAAAACAAAAGGGCGGTCAAGTCGACCGCCCTTAACGTTCTGAGATTTGATCAGAGATCTATTATTTCAACCGTCCTTCACACTTCCCCTATTTCTTCCCTTGATATGCATGCCTTAGGGCAGCCAGAAAAGTGAAAACAGAGAGACAGTTAGGGGAGCTTATAATGATCTTTTACTCTGTTATAGCCCTGAAGGGTCCCCTCAGCAGCGGGCCGCACATTGATTCTTGAAAATTCACCGCTACCCTGTATACCAGTAAATTTCCCTGTGCCACCTACATAAGTAATCATCCCTTTACCAACAGCTCCACGTGTGCCACTGGCTTTATATGAAGTAAACAGTTGGTCCCCATCCGGGCGGGTGCAGACACAAAAGCCACTATCATCTTCATAGGCGCCCTTTATGACGTGATACGAACCTATACAGCGTAACGATGCATTTTGTAATATGCAATCACTGGCGTCGCTAACGATTACGCCCAGGACTTCGTACGTTACTTGAATTCGCTCTTGTCCCATTGCAACAGTCTTATAAGTGCCGCTGTAGCCTATGATATATGACGAAGAACCTTCTTTTGGTATTTGCGCATGGGTGTAACTAAAAGCTATTAGTACAATAAGACCTGACAGCAAAAATAATGTTATCTTCTTCATGATCCACCTCCATTTGTTGAGTCCTGAAAACCAGGGAAAAATGTTAAACGGGATACTATTCCTCTTAGATAAAAAGATTGAAATTTAGGAGCCTCCAATAGGGAGAGTAAAATCCCTTTTGGAGGCCTCATCAGGGCATCTTTAAAGAATTTTTCCTCAACCGCGACCTCCTTGATGTTGAAGTAAGCCCCGTTAGAAAGGGCATGGCTTTGACCGCGCCTTCAATAATCAATAAGGAGCTGATGCTTTCTATTTCCACCATTCCCAGCATAAATGCTGGGGTTTTCTAACGGGGTAAAAAAACATTTTAAAAAAATTAGCATTTGCTATAATAGTTCATGGTTCACACAGTGAGATTTTTTATTACAATTCGTAATTGTTTAATATCATTGATCTTTAATAACAATCGAATAAGCTAAAGAAATGGATGAGAAAACAAAAAAGATCATAAGAATTGAATTGAATGAATTCAAACTCCATATTCGTTTCAAAAACAAAACTGCATTGACTCTTCATTTCAACTCGCCATCTCGAAGGTTTTATCTATCTGTCATCGCTCTGGTTGTTAACGAGATGAAAAGACTTGGAAAAATTTCATCTATCCGTCTTGAACATCACCTTGACCTTCTTGCTTTACTGAACGAAACAGTTGGAGGCTCAGCCGGATCATCAGATAAAGAGAATTTGCTGCCAAGGATTTATAAGAAATGGAAAGATGCCCTTCCTGATTTGGAGGATGCACCCCTTTTCAAGATCCTCGGAAGGAAAAAAGGTTATGATGAGGGGATTGGAAAAGCTTACCACTTCACTGAAGAGGATAAAGATAGTTGGGCAAATCTTTTTGAGTACAAAGGGAGTGAAGAGAATGTCAGCCTGAGGTTTTCAATAGATAAATTAGGAGCAAGTTTAGACGATATTGCCATCGTCTATGAGGATTATTTAAATGAAGAGGCTTGGGAAAGGTTCATTTTTGGTCTCAAACAGAAGGGCAAGGCCGATTCAACGAAGAAAATGGCATACCCTTTGCCCGATAAACCGTCTATTGCCGTTCTCCCTTTTTGGAACATGACCGGAGACGCAGCTCAAGATTATTTTTGCGATGGGCTGAGTGAGGAAATCATCACTGCCCTTTCTAAGACCCCAAAATTGTTTGTGATTGCCCGCAACTCTGCATTTACCTACAAAGGTAAACCGGTGAAAGTGCAACAGGTTGCGGAAGAGTTAGGCGTGAAGTTTGTATTGGAGGGGAGTCTACGTAAGGCTGGAGATCAGATCAGGATAACTTCACAGTTAACGGATGCCTTGAGCGGGCACCACTTGTGGGCGGAACGTTATGATCGAACAGTGAAGGATATGTTTACCATTCAAGACGAGATCACAAAGAACATTATTACGGCCTTACAAGTGAAGTTGACAGAGGGAGAGCAAGCACGTGTCTACGGAAAAGGCACGGATCATCTTGAAGCCTATTTGAAAGTTATGGAGGCTAATTGGCTAATTTATCAGAGCACTAAAGGACAGGTCATCAAAGCTCGTCAGTTATTGGAGGAAGCCATTTCGTTGGATTCAAGCTATGCGTTAGCGCACTGCATCTTAGGCCTTACTCACATATTAGATATATGGCTGGGGTCGAGCAAATCTCCCACGGAGTCCGCCATGCGCGGTGTTGAGCTATATCAAAAGGCGATCGCCCTGGATAGCACATTGGCCTCGGCCCATGTCCACTTAGGCTATGTCTATGCCGTAATGATTCGACAGCATGATAAGGGTATCGCTGAAGCAGAAAAGGCCCTTGCCCTTGCACCCAATTCGGCTGACGTTGTGCTTCTTTATGCCATTATTTTGACCTACGCAGGGAGATGGCATGAAGCGATCCCATTGTTCCGAGAGGCGTTACGTCTCAATCCCATACCACCTAACCATTACTACCGTCATTTTGCGGTAGTGCTTCGGGAAACAGGACAATATGATGAGGCGATTTCTCTACTGAAGAAAGCGATCAAGCAAGAGCCTGATGACATCTTTTCGCATCTCGTCTTGACCAGCGTATATAGTTATGCCGGCCGCCGAGAAGAGTCCCGTGCAGCCGCGGTAGAGGTCCTCAGAATAAAATCTACATTCCGCATCGAACAACTCCCTCAAGGAACCCATAGGGACCTGGCAATAGTTGAGCGCGAAAATGAAGCGTTGCGTAATGCCGGCCTAAAATGAAAAAAAGTAACTTTCACCTATCAGAAATGCCATCGCGAGAATTAGAATTCCATAAATAAGGGCGGCCTTTCGGACCGCCCTTATTGTTCACTGGTCTATCTGGAGATATATTACTTTAATCGTCCTTCCACAGCCTCCCATTTGATGTTTTTGAAGAAGGCCCCAATATAATCCGCCCTTTTCAAGCCATAATCGATCATAAAGGCGTGTTCGAAAACATCCAGGATCAACAGGGGATTGCAACCTGCTGGATGACCGACATCGTGCTCATTGATCCACTGGTTGATCAATCTTCCGCTCACAGGATCCTGGTAGAGGATAGCCCATCCGATGCCCCGCATCGTCCCGACTCCCTTAAAATCGGCCTCCCAACTTTCGTAGCTTCCGAATTCCTCAGCCAACTTCTTCCCGAGTTTACCTGCCTTATTCAATGCCGCTTTCCCACCCAAATTCTCGAAGTAAAGTTCGTGGAGCCGCATACCATTAAACTCCCAACCCAACCTGCGCTTTAATTCAGCATACTCTGGGGTCCCAATCTTTCCACCCTTTGCCATTTCAGGAAGGGTATCTAAAACTTTGTTGGTATTGGTCACATACCCCTGATAGAGAGTAAAATGGTTTTTGAGCAGGGTTTCGCCAAACCCTTCCATCCCGATGAGATTATTATAATCTTTTGCCGTATAAGCCATATCTTTCCTCCTTTCAACTCATTATAAATCTATCATAACAGAAAAAATCCCAGTTTCAAGAAATTTTTCAAAAAAAGAAGTCATGGTCTCCCTTGAAAATATAGCGCCCCGCATGTTATTTTTGATTTACCCCTTAGAAAGCCCCACCATTTACCCCGTTGGATAGTAAACATCCTACGGGGTTTATGGTGGGGATAAAAAAATGTTCATTCCTTATTGAGGGTGGGGTTCAAAGCCCCGCCCTTTCTGACGGGGTTAACTTATGAAACTTCGAGTCGGAGCCAATTGGGATATTGCATTCCTGGATGCCGTGAAAGGGACCTCCGTGGATGCCCTTTTCGGCAAACTCCCTTTCGATATTGTGGGGGGGGCGAGGCCTGGTTTTGTTCTTCCCCAGATCGAGCGAACGGATGTGGAAACATACATCAAGGCTTGCCACGATCGGGGATTGAAATTTAGCTATCTTCTCAACGCCCCTTGCCTTGGAAACCTCCAATATTCAAAAAAAGGCTACGGACAGCTCATCGAACTTCTCGAATGGATTGACTGCGCTGGCGCTGACACCGTCACGGTAGGCATTCCCTATCTTATCGATCTTATCCGAAAACGCTTCCCTCGCCTTAAAGTGAAAGTCTCCACCACCGCCCGGGTCAATACAGTGAGAAAAGCTCATCAATATGAAGACATGGGGGTCGAAGAAATCATCATTGACGAACATATCAACCGTGAGTTCAAAAATTTAGAGGCGATTCGAAAAGCAGTGAAGTGCAACTTAGAATTGATCGTCAACAACATCTGCCTATGGCAATGCCCCTATAATTACGAACACGTCAATCATGATGGCCATGCCTCGAGGGAAGGAGAAGAAGATCAATATTGTTATCTTCAGTATCCAGGTTATCTCTGCCTTTACAGAAAATTGATGGATCCGGTGGAGCTCCTGAAATCGCCTTGGATCAGGCCAGAGGATATCCCTCACTATGAGGCAATAGGTTACGATCGCTTCAAAATCACAGAGCGTTTTAAACGTACTCCCCTTCTTCTTGAAAATGTCATGGCCTATGAAAATCGCCGCTATAATGGAAACCTTTTGGACCTCTTCACCCTTCCCAGGAAGGGGGCCTTTACCCCTGTTCATCTTGAATATTTTATCCAGCCCAAACATGTGAACATCATGAAGATCTCTGAATTGGAAAAGGTCTTCGATTTAGAGGTGAGGGACCTGATTCAACTGGATAACAAGAAGCTGGAAGGTTTCATCGAACACTTTAAGGAGAAAGATTGTAATCAGATCTCCTGCTCGAGCTGCCGATATTGTGAAACCATTTTCGAAAAGGTGGCGGTGGTGAAGAAAGAGGAGGTGGAACAGGCTGCTCAAAAAGTCAGAAATTTTTCTGAAAAACTTATTTCCGGAGAGATTTTTGATATTCCTCGGTCTCATCTTTTTTTCCGCATCCCATGGGTTAAACCGTTGTTGAAATATTTTGCGAAACGGCAACTCACCACAAATTCCAAATGACAAATTCAAAATCCAAAATAAATTTAAATTCTAAAATCAAAATTACCTCCTCCTCAACCCATCCCCTTGGAGAATGTGTGGTAATGTCATTGCGAGGGAGTGAAACGACCGAAGCAATCTCAAAACCTATTGAAAATAAAGAGATTGCCACGCTCCCTCCTGTCGCTCGCAATGACAAGATGGGATTGCGACACAGTCTCTTAGTGGAGAGGGGAAGGTCGGTACGACTCGCAACCGAGGTGAGGGGAGAGGCTGAGATAAAGGGCCCCAGAGATGCGATTTTTACTGGTTGATCCACCCCATAAAATCTGGACCATTCTTCGAGCCTGGACCCCTTCACCGGGATGCCTCCAATTATTAGCCTATTTAGAAAGGGAACAATTCGATATCGAATATATGGATTGCACCCTTAACGAAAATCCCTGGAGGGATCTCGAAGAGAAGATTCAAAGAGAGAAGCCCGATGTCGTAGGCATCTCTGTTATCTGCACAGCCTTCGTCTATGACGGGATGAATGCTGCCCATCTGATTAAAGCAGCCAATCCTAAATCGATCATCATCATGGGAGGGGAACACCCGTCCTTTATGGCCGAAGAGACACTCAGGGATTGTTCTGCCATTGACTATATCTGTGCTGGAGAGGGAGAAGTCACTTTGACTGAATTTCTCCGTGCGGTTGAAAAGAAGGGAGATCTCTCAAAAGTCTTGGGCCTTGCCTATCTCAATGAAAAGGGAGATTTCGTCTATACCGGAGATCGGCCTTTCATCGAAGATCTCGATAGTCTTCCGATCCCTGCTTATCATCTTGCCAAGATGGATCATCCTTATGTGACGCTTCCCTCGGAAGGGAAAAGAGGGCTCGTGATCAATTTTTCAAGAGGGTGCCTCTGGGATTGCACTTTCTGCTCCGAATCAGCCTTTTATAAAAAGACCTGGAGGAGACGGAGTCCAAAACTGATCGCGGACGAACTCGAGCTCCTCAAAGAGAAATACAACCGGGATATCTTCTATGTCGGTGACAATACCTTCAATGTCAAACGCGAGCAAGGAATTGGTTTTATCGAGGAGATGCTCAAACGGAAGACAAATCAGCACTTCTGGTTACAATCCAGGGCAGACCTTATCATTCGGGACGAAGATCTGCTGGATGGCTTTCGGGAGGCCGGGGTCTACCAGTTCATGATGGGACTTGAATATCATTCGGATGCTGTGCTCAAGGATATTAAAAAGCACCACACGGTCGATCAGGCCATCAAGGCGATGGAACTTTTGAAAAAACATAAGCTCATGGTTATGGCAACGCTCCTGATCGGGCACTGGAATGAAACAGAAAAAGACCGTAACGACTTTTTTAAATTCTTTGGAAAGTATGTGGATCATTTCGGTCTTAACCTCATCACCCCCCTTCCAGGAACTCCATTCTTTTACCAAATGAAAGAACTGGGAAGAATCAAAGATTGGGATTATCGGAACTACGACTACCTCCATG
>Ga0315277_10003846_pt1 | contig 20251 bp, 20 predicted proteins | sample YL17G05_15_MG_FD_203695 | JGI IMG/M metagenome (GOLD analysis project Ga0315277, IMG submission 203695) | Sediment microbial communities from Yellowstone Lake, YNP, Wyoming, USA - YL17G05_15 | ecosystem: Environmental > Aquatic > Freshwater > Lake > Sediment | place: USA: Wyoming | collected... | reverse complement strand
GCCGGCGCCGCGACCCCGAGCAGCGCGAGCGCGAACCCGCCGGCGGCGGCTCGCAGGACGAACGCGCGCGCACGTGACATCCGCACGCGCCTACCTTAGCCCGAACGATCGCGAGAGGGGAAGCCGTGATGTCTCCCGCCGCCGCTCGACCGAGGTGAACGCGCGCGGGTCCCGGCCGAGGCCGGGACCCGCGCGTTCCGTCACTCCGAACGGAAGTGGATCAGTTGCTGATCGCGGAGATCAGCAACTTGCCTAGGTTCTCGTTCGCGTACGTGCCGGCGAACTTGCTCGCCCAAGGCCCGTTCGCGAACAGCTTGACCGGCGTGGCGGTGTGGTCCCCCTCGTCGGTCCCGCTCCAACCCCAGCTGACCTTCTCCCGGGCGCTCAGCACGTCGGAGATGCCCATCTCCTTGTTCGCGGCGATGAGTGCCACCTCGGCGGCGGTCAGGTTCGTGATGCCGGCGTAGGTGGCGAGCGTCTGCTTGATGTCCGCGCCCTTGCTGATCAGACCCCACATCCACTCCGTGGTGGCCTGGTCCTGCCTGATCACCGGGAGGTTCACCGTCTTGTTGTTGAACTGAAGGCCACCGGTCTCGTGGTCCGCCGTGACGACGATGAGTGTGTTCGGGTGGGTCTTCTGGTAGTTGACCGCGACCGCGACCGCCTGCATGAGTACCGCCGTGTCCGACGCGACCCAAGCGGCGTCGCGCGAGTGGCCGCCCCAGTCGAGCGAGCCGGCCTCGACCATGAGGAAGAAGCCGTCGGGGTCCTTGCTGAGGACGCCGAGGCCGGCCTGCGTGAGCTGAGGAAGGGTTGGCTCGATGCCGACAACTGCCTCCTCTTCCCGGTCGAGGGTGTAGGCGAGCGAGCCGGCGTTGCGGAAGAACCCGTACATCTGGTTGGGCCAGGGGGTCGTGCCGTTCAGGTACGGCTGCATCTCGCTCAGGTTGCTGACGTAGTTGTAGCCGGGGATGCCCTCGAGGATGTAGTCGGAGCTCCAGCCGCCCGAGAACATCGCCTCGATGTTGTGCTGGGCTTCCTGCGTGGCGATCTCTTCCTTGAGATCCCGGTCCGGGACGTGGGCGGCGAAGGCCGCCGGGGTCGCGTCCGCGTCACCGTCGTCGGTGATCAGGCCGGTCGCCTTGCCCAAGGACTCCGCGCGCTCCAGCACGGTCTCGGGCGCTGGGAGCGTCGGGGTCTCCGACACCCACCCGTTGTAGGTCGCGACCCCCGTGGCGATCGCGGTCGCCGCGGCCGCCGAGTCGGTGATGCCGTCGAGCGAGGTGGTGTCGACCGTCCCCTTCGCCTGGAACGAGTCCACATTCAGCGTGCCGCCGGCCATGAGCCTGGCCAGCTGCAAGATGCTGGGCCCCATCCCGTCCCCGATGAAGAGGATGACGCTCTTCGGGGCGGCCGGGGGTGGCGCGGGCTTGCCCGACGCCGCCGGCTGGACGATGAACGCGACCATCGTGGTCAGCGCGGCGATCGCCGCGATGCGTGTTCTCGGCCTCATCAGATCTCTCCTCCTTCCATGCCGGCAGGGGTCCGGCAGACTGTCGACAGTCTGCCGTAGGGACCGGAGCGGCCGGCAGGGGCGGAGGACCCTAGGGGGCCACGGCCGCTTGGCCCTTCACGGCCGCTCGCTCCTCCCCCCGCTCGGCCCTTCACTGCCGCTCGGTTGTCTCACTCCCAGCGAGAGCCGTGCCCGGTCGCGGGTTGAAGGTCCCGGCCGGGCCCAGACCTCAGCCCCGGCGCGCGAGCCGACAGACCGGCTAGCGGCCGTTGGTGGAGAAGTGCATGTAGTCCTTGCCGCTCGACCAGTCGCCGCCCCACTCCCAGCCGATCGCCGCGAAGGCGCGGACCACGACGTCGCCCTCGTGGATCATCCCGGGCAGGTCCTGCGAGCGGTCGCGGTAGGAGCGCGCGTAGCGGTTGCGCACGTAGCCGTCGGCCGCGACGTAGGGGTTCTGGAGCGAGTTGACGTCGATCGCGAGACCGTAGGAGTGCATGGACATCGTCGTGCCGGGACCTGCCGGCGTGACGATCGGCCGGCAGTTGAAGGAGCCCGTCTCGCTCAGCTTCGTGTTCGGATCGGCGTTCGGCCGGAACTTCTCCGAAAGGACCATGTTCGCGATAGGGAAGCGCGCCTCGAAGAGCGTCCGGAACACGCCGACGACGTCCTGCGGGACGCTCGCGTTCACGACCATCGGGCCCTCGTGCACCTCGCCGTCGAAACCCCAGTACCGCAGCGTGAGCAGGCGGAGATCGCCAAGCGGCACCGGGCAGCCGCGATGCCAGGTCGTGCCGTGCATCTCGGCTCGCAGGTCGGTGGGCAGGCGCGAGATCGTCCCCACGAACCGCGCCGGGATGGGCGATGGAGAGGGCGAGACGGCGGGGGACGCGGGTGGCGACGCCGACGGAGCCGAGGACACCGGGGGCCGCGTCGGCTCATCCCGCGCGGCCGGTGAGCGGGTGCACGCAGCCGCGAGGATCAGGACCAGGGCGAGGGCGAGCGGCACCCTCGCGCCGGTCACGGCAGGTACTGCTCCTCGATCTCCGTCACGGCGCCGTTCCGCACCGTGAGCCAGTACTGCGTCTCGCTTCCCTTGTACATGGCGTCCCACTTGTGATGTTTCGTGGAGAAGGCGTCGACGAACGGCTGGATCTCGCCGGGTACGAGGTCACAGCAGTTGCCCCAGTCGATGACTCGGATCTTGACGTTCGAGGCGACCTGGAGCGTGCGCAGCTTCGGATTGTCGTTCACGATGTAGTAGTCGTTCGGGACCGGGACCTCGTCCCCGTGCTCGGCGGCGGCCTGGTTCGCCTCATCGCCGGTCAGGAAGTAGGCGAGATCGAACACGAGCGTCTGCGAGCCGACGTCGATCGACTTGATGTAGCCGAAGTGGCGACCGTCCTCGAGCACCGGCGTGGGGCTCGGCGTCAGCGAGGAAGTGGTCGGGGACGGCGACTCGACGGACGAGGGGGTCGGCGAGGGGGACGGCGAGACCGAGACGGTGGCCGGGGGCGGTGGGGTGGTCGAGCCCTGCGCCGACTCTCCGCCGTTCGAGCATGCGGCGGCGAGCAGCCCGAGCGCGAGCGGAACCATCAGCAGGTTGCGGGCGGATCTCATGGCGGATCTCATGGCGGGACCCCTTCTCTCCGTATGTCGTGACGAGCTTATGACGGAACCGGCCCGGATCCGGCTCGGCGGCGGGAACATCCGGGCCAGCGGCCGGCGTTGGAAACGGTAGTTCGTGACACTAATTAGCTTGGCGAAGTATCATGACCGACATGCCACCCGTCACCGCCGACGTCACGGAGCTCGCCTCCCGGCTCCGGCTCGGCGTGACGCGGCTGGCCCGCAAGCTCCGGCAGAAGGGCGAGCCGGGCGTCACGCCTGCGCTGTTCTCGGCCCTGTCCGCGATCGACCGAGGCGGCCCCATGACGATCGGCGAGCTCTGCACCGCCGAACAGGTCCAGCCCCCGACGATGACCCGCATGGTGGCGGCGCTCGTGGAGGCCGGCCTCGTGGCCAGGGAGCCCGACGCGGTCGACCGACGCGTGGCGTGGGTCCGCGTGACGCGGGAAGGCGTGAAGCTCCTCCAGCGCAGCCGCGGTCGCAAGGACGCGTACCTCGCGAAGCGGATGCGGTCCCTCGAGCCGGACCAGCTGACCGTGCTCGAGGAGGCGGCCGGCATCCTCGAACGGCTGACGGAGGGCTCGTCGTGACGAAGGTCGGGCTCGCCGTCCACCGGACGTTCCACTCCGTCTCCCACTCCCGGAACTTCCGGCTGTTCTTCGCGGGCCAGGTCGTGTCGGTGACCGGGACCTGGATGCAATCGGTCGCCTCCGCCTGGCTGGTGTTCGAGCTCACGGGAAGCGGCGTGGCGCTCGGGGTGCAGGCGGCGCTCAACTTCGGTCCCTTGCTCGTCCTGGGCGCGTGGGGCGGCCTGCTGGCGGACCGCCGGGACAAGCGATGGATCCTCATCGCGACGCAGAGCGCCTTCGCCGTGCTGGCGTTCGCGCTGTGGGGGCTCGTGGCCACCGACGTAGTGCGGCTGTGGATGGTGTACACGCTCTCGTTCCTGCAGGGCGTCGTCACCGCCGCCGACAACCCCGCCCGGCAGAGCTTCTACGCCGAGATGGTCGGCCGGGAGGACCTGACCAACGCGGTCAGCCTGAACAGCGCGGTCATGACCGGCACGCGGATCGTGGGCCCGGCGCTGGCCGGCGTCTTGATCGCCACGTTCGGCTTCGCACCCTGCTTCCTGCTGAACGGCATCTCGTACCTCGCGGTGATCGGCGCGCTCGTGGCCATGCGGCCGGGCGAGCTGCACCGGACCGCGGCTCCCGAGGCGCGCAAGGGACAGCTCCGCGAGGGTCTCGCGTACGTCTGGCGGACACGGGAGCTGCGGCTGCCGCTCCTGTGGATGGCCGCGATCTTCATGTTCTCGTTCAACTTCTCGGTTCTGTTCCCGCTGATGGCCGACGGGCCGTTCCACGGCGATGCCGGTACGTTCGGCCTGCTGCTGTCCGTCATGGGCGCCGGCTCCCTGGTCGGCGCGCTGGCCATGGCTCGGCAGCAGCGACCGAGTTCGCGGAGGCTGGCCTTCGCGGCGGTCGGGTTCGGCCTCGTCACGATGGTGGTCGCCGTCGCCCCGACGCTGTGGTTCGAGCTCATGGTGCTCTTACCATGCGGCTTCGTGAGCACGGTGTTCATGATCACGGGGAACTCGGCCCTGCAGCTCACGTCGCGGCCCGAGATGCGGGGCCGGGTGATGGCCCTCTTCGGCATCGTCTTCCTGGGCGGAACACCGATCGGCGCGCCGATCGCCGGGTGGGTCGGCGAGCACTTCGGCCCGAGGATGGGCGTGGCGCTCGGCGGTGTCGTCGCGATCGCGACGGGGCTGGCGGGCATCTACATGCTCATGCGACGACGTCTGCGGGATCCTTCGCCGGCCACCGCCGCGTCGGCCACCGTCGGGCCGGTCGCGCCGGACGAGCCGGCGGTCCGGAGCGCGGTCTAGCCGACCTCGCGGTCCAGGCGCCAGCTCGTCGCGCCCTCGGGTTTCGAGACGTCGACCAGTGTGCCGTCCTCCATCGCCAGGCGGAAGCACGCGAGCCGCTGGCCGTTCCGCTCCTCGCGCCAACTCCGCTCGACCTCGACGGTCTCCTCGACGCCGCCCCACAGCACCGCGCGTGGCCACTCCTCGGCGCGCGCGCCCTCGTAGAAGCGGATCACGATCTCCGGGGTGCGGCCGACCCAGCGCGGGAGCACCGGGCTCCACAGTAGGAACGCGATGCCGATCAGCGCGACCGTCCACTGCTCGCCGATCGACGGCAGGAGGGGGATCGCGAGGAACGCCGCCAAGATGCGCGAGAGGTTGTACGCGACGTCGTACACGGCGAACACGCGTCCGCGGTAGCCGTCGGGGATCGCCTCCTGGACCAGCGTGTCGACCGGCACCTTCTTCCACGCGAACGTGAGGCCGACGGCGAAGCTCGCGACCAACACGGTCCAGCCGGTGACGTGGAGCGACACCGCGATCAGCGCGAGGCCACCTGCGACGAACGCCCTCGAGACGATCCGCTCCTTCGGGAGCCGCTCCTCTAGCTTGCCAACCGTTAGGATCCCGACCAGGACGCCGATACCGCCGGCGCCGATCACGTTCGAGAACGAGCCGACGCCCTCCTTGAAGCGCTCGCGGAACACGAACAGCGACAGCACCAGCACGATGCCCTGCCCCATCTGGTCGAGCGTGATCGAGGTGATCGGACCGAGCGCGCGCGGGGTGTGCGCGAGGCGCTTGATACCGTCGGCGAACTCGCGCGCGACGCGCTGGATCTCGTCGCGCATCGGCGCCTCCGGGAGCTGGTGCGGGACGAGGCTGCTCGAGATCCGCGACGCGATGAACGAGCCGGCGAGCCACATCGCGCCCGCGAGGACGATCACCGGCACGTTGCCGAACAGGTCTGACATCCACCCGCCGACGAACACGCCGGCGAGCATCGACACGGTGCCGCCGACGACCGACATCGAGTTCGCCATCAGCAGGTCCTCGGTTGGGACCAGGCGCGGGACGACGGCGACGGCGGTCGCGAGGTAGAAGCGGTTCACCGAGAGGACCACCAGCACGCCGCCGTAGAAGAGGACCGGCGCGCTGGTCGGATCGAACAGCGCGAGCCCCACGACCGCCGCCCGGAGCCAGGGCGAGACCACGAGGATCCTCCGGCGCGACCATCGGTCGATGAAGACGCCGGTGAACGGCCCGATGATCGAGAAGGGGAGCGACACGACGAGCGTCGCGAGCGCGAACCCCACGGTTGTGCTCTGCCGGTTGGGGTTGAACACGACGGAAGCGACCAGCGCGGCCTGGAACAAGCCATCGGCGGATTGGCTCACCAGACGGATCGCGAACAGCCGCCGGAAGTCACGGCTGCGGAGGGCGTCGCGGGCGCGCTCGGTTGTCCCCTTCACAGGCCGATACTAGGGCTCGCGCTCAGGCGAGGCCTGGGGCGTCGAGGTCCCAGAGCAGTGTCGCGAGCTCGTCGAGCGTCGCGAGGCCGTCGAGGCGTTCGGGGAAGCGTTCGATGACCGGCCGGATCATGTCGAAGTCGTGCGCGAGCGTGAGGGCCATCATGCGCTGCGGCCAGCGCCTGCCGAGCTGGCCCCAGCCGTACACCTTGAGCACGCGCGCGAGCAGTCGCTTGTCGCAGCCGAACGCCTTCGTGTGCACGGCAACGAGGTCGTAGTGAGGGTCACCGACGTACACGTCGTTGAAGTCCACGATGCCGGTCGGCTTCAGCGCCCCGGGTTCGCCGCCCAGGAAGACGTTCCCGCCGTGCAGGTCGCCGTGGATCAGCTCGTGCGGCTCCTGCTCGGGGTCGATCAGCTTCTGCGCTCCCCAGACGTAGTCGCGGACCTGCTCGACCAGGTGCGCGGGGAGCGAGCCCCACTGCTCATGGTCGCGGTGGCAGCGCTGCATCCGCGTCTGGATCAGGTCGACGTACATCTCGAGCGAGAGGTATTCGCCCTCGTGCACCGGCGTCGCGTGCAACTTCCGCAAGGTCTTCCCGACGAAGTCCGCTGCGCGTTCGCGCTCGTGCGGGGTCAGTACTCGGTCCAGCTCGCGCATCGCGCGTCCCGGCATCGCGGTCATCACGAGGAACGGCCACCGCCAGCCATCGACGTCGGGGTACAGGGCGCCTTCGGCAAGGAGCTTCGGGATCGGCAGTCGGCGGCCGGTCAGCATCCCGTATGCCTCTCGCTCGGTCTGGAAGCAGTCCTCGCCGAACCAGTCCTCGTAGTGCAGCTTCACGAGGTACTCGCCGCCCACCAGCGCGGCCACGTGGGTTGTGGGGAAGTGGGTCACGACCTCGCCCTCGTCCGGTAGTCCGGTTGCCCGCAACGCAGCTCGCGCGTACGGCGCCCAGAACGCGGCGTCCTTCAGCGACCGCTCGTAGGCATCCCCGTCCTCGAAGACTGGTGGCGGAGGAACCTTCGTCACGTCCGGCATCCTACGAGAACGAAGAGGCCGGGCATTCGGCCCGGCCTCGGTTCGTTGGAAAGGCGTGGTGTCAAGCCTCGGTCGGCTGGGCGTCGAATACCGCCGTCCAGTCGGCGGCCTTCGAGGCCCCGTTGCCGAGGATGAACTCCTCGACCATCTCGCGGGCGATCTCGTCGCTGAACTGCACGGGCGGCGACTTCATGAAGTAGGCGCTCGGGCCGATCAGCGGACCGGCCACGCCGCGGTCCTTCGCCAGCTTCGCGCCGCGGATGGCGTCGATCACGATGCCGGCGGAGTTCGGCGAGTCCCAGACCTCGAGCTTCATCTCGATCGTGAGCGGCACATCGCCGAAGGCCTGGCCCTCCAGACGGATCTGCGCCCACTTGCGGTCCTCGAGCCACGGCACGTAGTCCGACGGCCCGATGTGGATGTCCCTCCGGTCCAGCGGCTTCTCGAGCTGGCTCTGCACGGACTGGGTCTTCGAGATCTTCTTCGAGGCCAGGCGCTCGCGCTCCAGCATGTTCATGAAGTCCATGTTGCCGCCGAAGTTCAGCTGGTAGGTCCTGTTCAGCTTCACGCCCCGGTCCTCGAACAGCTTCGTCAGCACGCGGTGGGTGATGGTCGCGCCGACCTGACTCTTGATGTCGTCGCCGACGATCGGGACGCCGGCCTCGACGAACTTCCGGGCCCACTCCTTGTTCGAGGCGATGAAGACCGGGAGACAGTTCACGAGAGCGACGTGCGCGTCGAGCGCGGCCTGCGCGTAGTGCTTCGCGGCCTGTTCGCTGCCGACCGGGAGGTAGCAGACGACGACGTCGGCGCCGGCATCCCGGAGCGCCGCCGACACGTCGACCGGCGGCTCGTCGGACTCGCGGATGACCTCGCGGTAGTACTTGCCGAGTCCGTCGAGCGTCGGACCTCGCTGCACCGTCACGCCGGTCGGAGGCACGTCCGCGAAGCGGATGGTGTTGTTGGGCTCCGTGTAGATCGCCTCGGACACGTCCCGGCCGACCTTCTTCCCATCGACGTCGAAGGCCGCGACGACCTCGACGTCGGAGACGTGGTACGGCCCGAGCTTCACGTGCATCAACCCCGGGACGCGGTCCTCGGGTGAAGCGTCCTTGTAGTACTCGAGTCCCTGCACGAGCGACGACGCGCAGTTGCCGACGCCGACGATCGCGACACGAACCTTGCTCATGTGGTGCGCTCCTTTCTGCGAAGCGCCCGCGCCTCACGGCGCTTCGTTCCCGCTCCGACCGTCTCGTTCTGACGCCGCTCGGCCGCGATGAGACCGCTCAGCCACGCGATGTCCTGCTCGGTGGCTTCTCGACCATGCTGCATGAGCGACAGCGTGTACGTGTCGAACCGCTCACGCGTGGTCGTGAGCGACGTCTTGATCGTGGAGAGGCGCTCCTCGAGGTACGCGCGCCGCCGCTCCAGCAGGCGGATGCGCGTGTCGGGGGCCAGGTACTTGAAGAACGCGAGCCGTACGCGGAAGCGGTTGTCCTCCGACGCCGAGTCGGCCCCCGCCTCGTCGAGCAGTTCCTGGAAGAGCGTCTCGCCCTTCTCGGTGATGCGGTAGACGTTCTTGCGACGGCCGACCTCCTGCACGTCGAAGACCTGCTCGACGGCGCCCTCGCGCTCCAGGCGCTTCAGGGTCGGGTACAGCGAGCCGTAGGAGACCCGCCAGAACCCGCCCAGGGTGTCGGTGAGCCGCTTCGAGAGCTGATAGCCGTGCATCGACCGCTCTTTCAGCAGGCCGAGTACCGCGAGTTCGAGCATCCGGTGCTACCTTCCCCTAGGTGTTGCGCTCCGATATATCGATTGAGTATATCGGCTCGATATATCGAACCACTGCGCGGGGGAAGCGTCAACGCGGCTGGCCACCTGCGGTGACGGGTGGGGTCTCGGACCGAGGATCAGGGCCCGCCGAGGCTCGGACCCGGCTCTTCCGCGGTCTAGCGGATGGCGACCGTGCTCCTAGCTCCTAGCCCTGCCGCAGTGAAGACCCCAGCGTGTTTTCCTCCTCAACCTCCCCTACCGATCGCGCGGACCAAGGGTGCGCAGCAGGCGCGGACTCGCGCGACCGGCGACGCCGCGCGAGCCGGATCGGGAGCGCGAGGGCCTACTCGCGCCGGTAGAGCACCCCCTCCAGTAGTTCTCGAAGTTGCTGAACCCGAACGCGTCGCGCTTCACGACCTTCACGAGGTTCTGATCCGCTGGCTGCGTTCCTTCGTCGCATGCGCGCATCGCATGCGCGGAGAAGTGCCTGAGCGCGGTGATCTCGCGCAACGACATGCCCGAACGGTGGAGCTTCACGACCTCGCGGTGGTACTCGGCGCGAAGCCGCTCGGCGTCGTCCGGAGCGGCCTCGTACTGCTCACGGAGCTGCCGTACCGGCTCGAGTCTGTCCATACCTACTTGACATGGGCTTCAGCTAACCACCGAGGGGGGTTCGGCCGCCGTCGCCGGAGCCGGGCTGGCCGCGGAGGAACCGCTCGATCTCGGCGGCGAGCTCGTCGCCGGAGGGGATGCGCTCCTCGCCGACCATCCGCTCGAGCCGCTCGACGTAGGCGCGGGAGTCCTCGTCGGCGGCGACGGCCTGGTCGAGGCGCTGGCGCTCGGCCGTGGCCTCGTCGGGGAGCGAGCCGAGCGAGAACGTGACGCCGAGGTGTCGGCCGGCGTGCTCGAGGAGTGCGATGGTCGCCTCCGTGTACGGCCCGCCGACGTAGTGCGGGACCTGGGCGTAGAAGCCGACGGCCGGGATGCCGCTGCCGCTCACGGCGAGCTCGAGCGTGGACAGCGCGGCGGCCGGGACGCGAAGGAGACCCCCGGGGCCCTGCTGCTCGTCCTCGTGCAGGAGCCCGGGCTTTGAGGCGGTCGCCAGGAGCCGCACCGGCCGGGTGTGCGGCACCGCGGCGGGCATGGCGCCGAGGCTCATCCACTCGACGACGCCGAGGCGAAGGCACATGTCGAGGACGTCGACGCCGAGCTCGCGCCAGTGGAAGTCCGGCTCCGGACCCGTGAGGACGAGGAGGTCGCGGCCCTCGTGCCGCGCGCGTTTCACCGCGAGGTCCGGCCAGATGAGGTCGTTCGGAGAGCCGTCGAGGATGTCAAGCACCGGCCGGCGCGACCGGTAGTCGTAGAGCGCGTCCGGATCGAAGGAGGTGACGGTCTCGCCGTCGCCGGCGATGAGGGACGCGGCGGCGGTCGAGGCCCCGGACGCGTCGACCCATCCGTCGAACGCCGAGACGAGCGCCGGCGCGACGAGGGGCTCGGCGGGCTCGGTGAGCCGGTACAGCGCCATCAGGCAAGGATAGTGCCGAACCCTGTTCGGCGGTCGCTTCGGCCCTGTCCCGCGCGTCCGGGGATCCTGGAAGAGGGAAGCGGCGGAGGACGCGGGTAGCGTGGAGGAGGTCCGGGCGCGGACTCCAGGGGTGGGCGCGACGAAGGATCGATGGGGCTCTCGGGAAGCTCTCAGCCCGATCACAGGTTCACATGCTCGACTGGGGATGAACGGAACGCGGGACGAGCACGGAAGGAAGGTGGTCGAAGATGTTCCAGCACTGCGATCCGGGATGGCCGGGTCACTGTTCGGGGTGGTGGGGGCTGGGCGGCATCGTGCCGCTGGTCCTGCTCCTCGTCCTCGCCGGCGTCGTCGTGTGGGCCGTCCTGCGTCTGACGCCTCAAAGTCACGCGGGACCGCCCGCACCACCCACCCCCCCGCGAGACCCGGTCCTCGAGGAGGTGCGCCTCCGGTACGCTCGCGGCGAGATCAGCCGGGAGGAGTTCTTGCAGCGATCCCGAGATCTAGGGTCCCGAGACCTGGCGGCGGGTAGCGCGTCCGATGCCGACGAGGCGTCGCCCTCCGACACCGGATAGGAAGCCGCGGTTCGCGGTGCCGTCGGCGTGGTCCTCCCCGGGAGACTCGGGCTCGCTTCCTTACCGCCCGGGACGCGACCGAGGACAAGATCCAGACCGCCGGGCTCGGCTGAGCGGCCGGCTTCGGAGGATGATGGGCACATGAAGAGAGAGACGGGGCGCGTCGAGGTCATCGCCGGCCCCATGTTCGCGGGCAAGACCGAGGAGCTGCTGCGGCGCGTACGGCGGGCGGTCGTCGCCGGCCGGAGCGTGAAAGTGCTGACGCACGCGCTGGACACACGGGAGGGGACGGGCCGTGTCGCCTCCCACGCGGGGCTCGGTCATCCCTCGGAGTCCGTGCCGTCCGCGGCCGACATCCTGCGGGCGGTGGGCGCGGACGCCGAGATCGTGGCGATCGACGAGGCCCACTTCTTCGGGCCGGACCTCGTGCCGGTCGTGGGCGAGCTCGCGGCCCGCGACGTGCTCGTGGTCGTGGCGGGGCTGGACGTCACGTTCGCCGGCCAACCGTTCGAGCCGATGCCGTCGCTGATGGCTCTGGCGGAGCGGGTGGACAAGCTCACCGCGATCTGCGCCGTGTGCGGCGCCGAGGCGATCTTCCACGCCCGCGTGAGCCGCGCGGCGGCGAAGGATACCGATCTCGTGGCGGAGCACGTCGGCGGCTCGGAGAAGTACCAGGCGCGGTGCCGGCACCACTTCGAGGGGTCAGGCGGAGGGTGAGCTCGAGGCGCCCGGCCGGGCGTATGCGCGGTCAGTCCGGGGCGTCGGCGATCTCGTCCGCGAAGGCGCGGATCTCGTCCCAGTCCCTGAAGTCCCCTTCCGGCGCCTTGATGGCCTTCGCCATCTTCCGCTCGAGGAACCCGAGCTTTGCCGCGTCGAGGACGCCTGGGAACAGGCGGTGGTCGCGCGGCCCGATCACCCGGAGTTCATCGAGCTGCTTCGGCGAGACGCCCACGCCTTTGGCCTGAGCCTCGGCCGCGTCGCCGATCGGTCCGCTGCTGAACAGCCACACCGGGACCCGCGAGAGCGTCTCGCGGTTGCGCTCGACGAACGCCTTCGCCTCCTTCATCCACGATCCCATGTAGACGGCGCTTCCCAAGATGACCGCCTCGGGGCTCCCGAGATCGGTCACGTCTTCGACCGGGCGCGCCTCGGCCTGCTTCCCGCGCTCGCGCAGGCGCTCCGCGATGCCCTGTGCGATCCCCTCGGTCGACCCGTGCTTGCTTGCGTAGACCACCAGTACCGTCATATCCGCTACCTCCGTCGGCTCACGTGAGCGCTCGTGCCGTCAGCCTCGACCTCGTCGCGGTGCGTTCGAAGCCATGCGACTATCGCCAGGAGCACGACGTCGATCACTATGCCCACCCACGATAGCCGGAGCGCCCCGATGGACGGCGCGAGCGAGGGCGCGGTCGCCGCGACGAGCGCGGTGACGCGCCACAGCGCCCGGACCCAGAAGGCCCACGCCACCACCAGGTAGGCGGCGGCCGCAAGGGCCCACGCGACCCCCAGCACGCGGAGCAGGGTGGGGTCCGAGATCCGCCACAGCCCGCCGAGGTGGTCGACGGTCCGATCGTCGCCATCGACATCAGCTCCTCGCGCCTTCAGACCTAACGGTGTTGGCGGCGCTCGGAATCGTCGCAGTCCTGGCCGAGCGCGCAGGGCGGCCCAAGACATGTCGCAACTAGAGGGATTCGCACGTCGGCAAGCAGGCGGCGCAGGATCTGCCCGCGCGGCTCGTTCGTTCGTGCGTCCTCAGATGCGTTTCGCGAGGCAGGTATGGGACGCGTGCTGACGTGACGATGCCTGGGTACACTCGTCCTGTTCCCGAGACCGCGTTTGAGGTGCGCGAATGCCACGAGTTCTGCTGATCGGATGGGATGGTGCCGACTGGCGCATCCTGGATCCCCTGCTCGAGCGGGGTGACCTGCCGAACCTCCAGGCCCTGATCGACCGGGGGCAGAGGGCGGTCCTGCGCTCCACCATTCCCACCCACTCCTGGGCGGCCTGGCCGTCGTTCCTGACCGGGGTCGACCCGGCCGATCACGGCGTCTACGACATCCTCGAGACCGTCCCGGGGACCCACAAGCAGTACCCGGTCACGTACAAGTCGATCAAGGAGCGGACCTTCGTCGAGGACCTCTCGAAGGCCGGCAAGGTGGGCGTCTACACCGACGTGCCTCTGATGTTCCCGCCGCCCGCGATCGACGGGAAGGTCCTCGCCGGCGGAGTGCTCCCGAAGGGCCGCACCTACTCGCAGCCGGCCGACCTGCCCGAGACGCTCGAGAAGGCCGGCGTGCCGTGGGTGATCAACGGCATGTCGTGGACGACCTACCGCAATCGTCCCGAGCCGTACCTCGACGAGACGCTCGACATCACCGCCAAGCGCATCAAGGCGAGCGAGTGGCTGATGGACAACACCGACTGGGACCTGATGGCGAGCGTGTGGGTCTCCGTCGACCGCACGCAACACTGCCTGTCGGACTACGTAGGGCCCGACCACCCCGACTACGCGAAGAACAAGGACACGAAGCTCGCGAGCCGCGTCCGCGACGTCTACAAGCAGCTCGACGACGCGATCGGCTCGTTCGTCTCGCGCACGCGCGAGGACGACATCGTCATCTTCATGTCGGACCATGGATTCCAGTCGTGCTACCGCGCGATCCACATGGACCAGCTGCTGAAGCAGCTCGGGTTCCTGGAGTTCAGCGCCTCGAACGTGGTCTTCGGCCCGATGCAGTGGGGTCCCATCCGCAAGATCGCACGCAAGGCCTACGACATCCTCGGCCTGCACGGGAAGGTTTCACTGCCGCAGTCGGTCAACTGGTCAAAGACGAAGGCCTTCACGACCATCCGCTCGACCGGCGAGGGTGTCTCGATCAACCTGGCCGGCCGCGATCCCGACGGCATCGTCGACCCGGCCGACTTCGAGAAGGTGCGCGACCAGGTGATGGACGCGCTCTCGAGCTTCGTCGACCCGAAGACCGGCCGCAGGCCCGTGAAGGCGATTTACAAGCGCGAGGAGGTCTTCAGGGGCAAGCACGCCGACACCGCGCCCGACATCCTGATGGAGCCGGCCGAGGGCTACTCGCTCACCCATGCGAAGAGCGCGATCGAGGACGCCGACTGGGTATCGGGCGACCACCGTCCCGAGGGCGTGATCGTGGCCGTCGGGCCCTGCGTCCGGCCGTTCGAGGAGCAGCCGATGCTCGTGGATCTCGCCCCGACGATCCTCGCCGCGCTCGACGCTCCGGCCTCGATCCGGCACACCGGGCGGGTGCTCCACGAGGTGGTCGGCACCGAGGCCCACGTGCACGCCGGGGAGACGGCCAGCAGGGCTGCCGAGGCCGCCGCCGAGGAGCCGACCGTCAGCGACACGGAGGCCGGCGAGATGGAGGAGCACCTCCGCGGCCTCGGGTACCTGGAGTAGCCGAGGCCGCGGTCGTTCGGGGCTGCCCCGCGTGCGGTGCCGACCGTACGTTTGCCCGCATGGCGGTCCGGGCGGAGGCGGTGCGGCCTCGGAGCGCCGCCTCCGGCAGGCGACACGAGCTCGACTGGCTGCGGATCGTCGCGGTTCTGCTGCTGTTCCCGTTCCACAGCGCGCGGCGCTCCTGGCCGGCGGGGACCGCGCGGGCGACGCATGCGGCCCCGGGTCGGAGATACTAGGCCGGCCGTGAGCGAACCGAAGGAGCCGACCGTGCCCAGCCCCGGCGAGCCCACCAGTCCGGCCTCGCCGCGGGGCTTCCGCGGGGTCCTCGAGGGGATCCTGCCCGCGGAGCGGTTCGGCGACCAGCGGAACATCCTCGGCAACACCGGCCAGAACGTCCTCGGCCTGGGGATCGGGGCGCTCGCGACCTTCGCCGCGCAGGTCCTGATGACGCGCGCGCTGGGCGACAAGGCGTACGGAGTCGTCACCCTCGCGACCCAGTTCGCCTTCATCGCGGCGGCTGCCACCCGCTTCGGGATGGACGTGGCGAACGTCCGGCTGGTGGCGATCCTCGTCGGCCGGGGCGAGCCCGGCCGCACGCGCGGGCTGGTAGGGCGCTCCGCGGCGATCGCCGTAGCCGTGTCGCTCCCTCTCGCCGTGCTCGCGTTCCTGGCGAGCGGGCCGCTTGCCGGCCGGTTCTCGGCGCTGCCCGACGTGGCGAGGCCGGCGTTCCGGGCGGCCGCGATCGCGATCCCGATCGCCGCGCTCGCGTTCACCTACATGGGCGCCACGCGGGGCCTGAAGATCATGCGCTACACGCTCTACTCGCAGTGGATCGCGCAGCCGATCGGCTGGATCGCCCTGGCCCTCGCGCTCTGGATGGTCTCGAAGACCGCCGGCATGACGACGCTCGCGTACGGGATCTCGTGGGCGGTGGCGCTGGCGATCGCATGGTGGGGATGGCAGCAGCGCTCGCGGACGTTCCCGCACGAGCTCACGGGCGAGGGCATCGCCGAGGAGCGCACGGGCGCCCTCCTGCGGTTCGGCGCGCTCCGAGCGCCGGCGACGCTGTTCTCGCAGCTGATCTTCTGGACGGACTTCTTCGTCCTGTCGATGCTCTCGAGCTCGCAGGGGGCGGAGGGCGCCGCGGGGGTCGGTATCTACGGGGCGGCGCTGCGGGCGGCGCAGTCGCTGTTCCTGTTCCTCACGTCGGTGTCGCTGACCTTCAGCCCCTTCGTGGCCGACCTGCACCACCGAGGGCAGCGCGAGCAGCTCGACCGGCTGTACAAGTCGGTCACGCGCTGGACGCTCTCCGCGACGATCCCGGTGCTCCTCCTGCTCGCGATCCTGCCGGGGCCGGTGCTGCGCATCTTCGGCGGGGCGTTCGTCGAGGGCGAGTCCGCGCTGCGGATCTTGATCATCGGGATGATCGTCCCGGTCATGGTGGGGACGGTCGGCTTCATCCTCATCATGGCCGGCCGCACCGGCTGGGACCTGCTCGTCTACATGGGCGGGTTCACGATCGACATCGGCGTCGCGTTCGCCCTCGCCCGTCCGGACGTGCTGGGGATCCGGGGCGCCGCGATCGCGCAGGCGCTGACGCTGTCGTTCTCGGCGGTGGCGCGGCTGATGCTGGTCCGCCGGTTCCTCGGCATCTGGCCGTTCGACGCCAACTTCCTTCGGCTCATCGTGCCGACCCTGATCGGCGCGGGGGCCATGGTCGCCACACACATCGTCCTCCCCGAGCGGAAATGGCTGGTCGACCTCGTGGGCTCGTTCGCGGTCGGCGGTGGGGCGTACACGGTCGCCCTCCTCGCGGTCGGGCTCACCCCGGGCGAGCGGCGGACCGCGATCGGTCTGTTCAAAGGATTCCTGGGGCGGCCGCGGTAGCTTGAGCGCATGTCGAAGTCGGTCCCGCGTCTGCGGGTCCGCCCCGTCGCGCCGGAGGACGGGGAGTGGGTCCGGGCGCTCATGCGCGAACGCTGGAGCGGGGAGGAGCAGGTCGTGAACTGCGAGGTCTACCGGCCGGCTGAGCTCCCCGGGTTCGTCGCGGTTGAGGAGGACGAGAGGGTCGGACTCGTCACCTACCGGATCGACGGCGACGTCTGCATGCTCGGCACGCTCGACTCGCTCGACGAGGGCCGGGGGATCGGGATGGCGCTCGTGGACGTGGTCCGCGCCGAGGCCGAGAGCGCCGGATGCGCGCGACTGTGCGTCGTCACGACGAACGACAACCGGCACGCCCTCGGCTTCTACCGGTCGGTCGGCTTCGAGGTGACCGTCGTGCGCGAGGGCGCGGTGAACGAGTCTCGGAAGCTGAAGCCGACGATCCCGCTCGTGGGCCTGGGCGGGGTTCCGATCACCGACGAGATCGAGCTCGAGCTGCCGCTCCTCTGAGCCCGGCCGGAAGCCCCGGGCGAGCGGGACGAACGGCCGGGGGTGACGTTCCGGACCCCGGCTACGATGCTGGTCGAGGCGTTGATGCGAGACCGAGCGCAGATGAGCCTGACCATGCTCCTGTACCGGGCCGGCCGGTTCGCGGCCAGGCACCGGTGGTGGGTCCTCGGCATGTGGATCGTGGTCGCCGGCGTGGTCTTCACGACCGGCCGCGCCGTCGGTCCGGCCTTCGTCGACAACTTCCAGATCCCCGGCTCGGAAGGGCAGCAGGCGTTCGACGTGCTGAGGGCGCGCCTTCCGCAGGCGGCCGGTGCGACGGCGACCGCCGTGTTCCACGCGAAGACGGGAACGCTCACCGAACCGGCACCGATGGCCGCGATGCAGCGGACGCTCGCGGCCGTCGCGAAGCAGCCGCACGTGATCGTCGTCGACGACCCGACGAAGCCGGGAGGCATGGCCGGCATCTCGCAGGACGGCACGATCGCGTTCACGACCGTCCGCTACGACGAGAGCCTCACGCAGCTCGGACGCTCGGCGGCCGACCGGCTCGAGCAGGCCGTGGCGCCGGCCCGCACGGCCGCCCTCCAGATCGAGCTCGGCGGCCCGCTGGTCGAGTACACGCACCTGCCGGAGCCACGCGGCTCCGAGGTGATCGGCGTTTCGGCCGCGATCATCGTGCTGTTCATCGCGTTCGGCTCGCTGGTCGCGATGGGGTTGCCGATCGTGACCGCGTTGCTCGGCCTCGGCACGTCGCTCGCGATCGTGTGGCTGCTGTCGCGCGCGGGCGACATACCGACCCTCACCCCGACGCTCGCGACGATGCTCGGCCTCGGCGTAGGGATCGACTACGCGCTGTTCATCGTGACCCGGTTCCGAGAGGGGCTCTCGCGTGGGATGTCGGTCGAAGAGGCGGTCGGCCGCGCGATCGCGACGTCCGGGCAGGCCGTGCTGTTCGCCGGCGGTACGGTGATGGTCGCGATCTACGGGCTGTGGGTGTCGGGCATGCCGTTCATCGGGCTGATCGGCACGGTCTCGTCGATCGCCGTCGCCGTCGCGGTGCTCGCTGCGCTCACGCTCATGCCGGCGATGCTCGGCGTCGTCGGGCGGAGGATCGACAGCCTGGGGATCCGCTGGCTGCGCAAGCGCGCCGACGTGAACCACCAGGGCGTCTGGGCCAGGTGGGCGCGGATCGTCGCGGCGCACCCGTGGCGCTCGCTCGTGGGCGGGCTCGTGATCATCGGAGTGCTGATGACCCCGATGTTCTCGATGCGGTTCGGGTTCGGGGTCGGCGTGGCGAGCAAGGGCTCGACACAGGCGCGCGCGGCCGCTCTGATCGCGCGGGGGTTCGGGCCCGGCGTGAACGGGCCGCTGGTGCTGGTGGCGGAGCTGCCGACGCCAGGCGACACGACGGCCCTGCAGTCGATGGCGCAGGCGGTGGGAACCGACCCGGACGTCGCGACGGTCACGCCGCCGTCCGTGAGCCGCGACGGTGCGACGGCGGTGATCACGGTGATCCCGCACTCCGCGCCGGCCTCGCAGGCGACGGCCGGCCTCGTGACGCGGCTGCGCGACACGACGCTGCCGCCCGTCGAGCGACAGACCGGCATGACGGTGCTTGTGGGCGGCGCGACGGCGATCCTCATCGACCTGAGGGACCGCGTGCTCGGGCGGCTGCCCCTGCTGATCGTGACGGTCGTCGCGCTCTCGTTCGTCCTGCTGCTGTTGGTCTTCCGGTCGGTCCTCGTGCCGGCGAAGGCGGCCATCGTGAACGGGCTGTCGATCTGCGCGGCCTACGGCGCGGTGGTCGCGGTCTTCCAGTGGGGGTGGGGCGTCCGGCTGATCGGGCTCGAGGGCAAGGTCGAGATCATCTCGTTCGTTCCGATGGTGATGTTCGCGATCCTGTTCGGCCTGTCGATGGACTACGAGGTGTTCCTGCTGTCGAGGATCCGTGAGCAGTACCTCGTGGATCGCGACACCATCGAGAGCGTGACGGCCGGCATCCGCACGACGGCGCGGGTCATCACGTCGGCCGCGCTGGTCATGATCGCGGTGTTCCTCTCGTTCATGCTGAACGAGAGCACGACCGTGAAGATGATCGGCTTCGGCCTCGCGGTGGCGGTGCTCATCGATGCGACGATCGTGCGGATCGTGCTGGTCCCCTCGGCGATGGTGCTGCTCGGACACGCGAACTGGTGGCTGCCGAAGTGGCTGAACCGGATCCTGCCGCACTTGGACATCGAGGGTGAGACCGGCCTGCCGCCGATCGAGCCTCGTGAGCCGGTCGACGCGGCCGGCGGCTACTCACCCGACGGCGAGTCGAAGGGCCGCCTCGGCGGCGGCGGCGGGTGAGTCGGCGCGGACGATCGCGTCGACCGGCTGGCCGCGCTTCGCGAGCTCCCAGGTGCCGAGGCCGACGACCGGTTTGCCGATCTTGAGCGCGAGGGCGATCTCGGAGAGGGTGCCGAAGTCGCCCGCCACCGCGATGACCGCGTCGGCGGTTCGGACGACGATCGCGTTCCTCGCCTCGCCCATGCCCGTCGCGACGGCGACCGTGAGGTACGGGTTCGCCGCCGGACGGTCATCCGGGACGATCCCGACCGACCTCCCGCCCGCCTCCGCACATCCGCTCGCGGCCGCCTCCATCAGGCCGCCGAGACCGCCGCAGACGAGAACTGCTCCGGCCTCCGCGATCAAGCGGCCGACCTCCTCTCCGAGCGCATGCTCGGCGGGCGTCGCCGCCGAGGGCCCGACGACCGCGATGTACGTGTCCTTCTTCATCCCCATGTCCCTCATCCCCATGCCTCCCCGAGCATCGCAGAAAGCAGCGAGACCGCGCCGGCCTTGTCGAGCGGCTCGTTGCCGTTGCCGCACTTCGGTGACTGTACGCACGACGGGCAGCCGTGCGAGCAGGGACAGCCCCTGACCGTCTCGAGCGTGGCCTCGAGCAGCCTTGCAGCGGAACGGAATCCGCGCTCGGCGATCCCGGCCCCGCCCGGGTACCCGTCGTGGACGAAGATCGCGCACGAGCCCGTGTCGGGGT
>Ga0315277_10003845_pt1 | contig 20252 bp, 12 predicted proteins | sample YL17G05_15_MG_FD_203695 | JGI IMG/M metagenome (GOLD analysis project Ga0315277, IMG submission 203695) | Sediment microbial communities from Yellowstone Lake, YNP, Wyoming, USA - YL17G05_15 | ecosystem: Environmental > Aquatic > Freshwater > Lake > Sediment | place: USA: Wyoming | collected... | reverse complement strand
ACCGGAAGAAGTACCCGCCGGTCGAGCCGAGCGCCGACCGGATGCGCCCGCAGGAGCAGGTGGTCTACGCGCCGCCTCCGGGTTACGATGCCCACCGCGAGCACCATCGCAACTTCTATGCTGCGGTGCGCAGCCGCAAGCCGGTGGTCGAAGACGGAATCTTCGGCTTCCGCGCCGCAGGCCCGGCGCTGCTCTCGAACACCAGCTACTACGAGCAGCGCGTCTGCCGCTGGGATCCGGAGAGCATGACGGCGAGCTAGCACACAGGCAAGAATGCCTGTGCCACTCACAACCCCAGGGCCTCATTCATGGCGCCCTGGCGGTAGCCCTCCAGGTCCAGGGTGACGTAGTGGAAACCGAGGGGCTTGAAAATCTCGGTGAAGCGGCGGGCCATCTCGGGGGTGAGGGCCTTCTCGAGCTCGTCTTTGGCGATTTCGAGGCGCACCAGCTCGCCGTGGAAGCGCACCCGGAACTGGCGGAAGCCCAGCGCCTTGATGGCTTCCTCGCCCGTTTCCACGGTCTTCACGTTCTCGAAGGTGACGGGCGTGCCGTAGGGGATGCGGGAGCTGAGGCAGGCCGCGGCCGGGCGGTCCCAGGTGGGCAGGCCCGCCAGGCGTGAAAGCTCGCGGATCTCGATCTTGCGCAGGCCGGCCTCGACCAGCGGGGCGTGGACCTGGTGCAGTTTGGCGGCGTTCTGCCCGGGACGATAGTCGCCCAAGTCGTCCACGTTCACCCCATAGACGATGTGCGCAACCCCGCGTGTGCGCCCCAGCTCCTCGAGGCAGGCGAACAACTCGTCCTTGCAGTGGAAGCAGCGGTCGGTGTCGTTCTGAACGTACAGCGGGTTTTCGAACTCGCGGGTCCGGATGTACTCATGCCGCAGGCCGAACAGGCGGGCAAAGGCCTCCGCGTCGCGCTTATGGGATTCCGGGACGGAGGCCGAATCGGCGGTCACGGCCAGGGCGTTTTCGCCGAGCACACGATGAGCGGCCCAGGCCAGGTAGGCCGAGTCAGTGCCTCCGGAATAAGCCACGATCACGTGGCCCAAGCCGGAGAGGAGGGAGAAGAGCTTCTGCTGTTTCTGATGCAAAACCGCCGCGTCCAACGGCTCGACAGGATTGCCCAGTGCGACCAGTGACCCCATAATGAAATTATACCGGAGGCTCCGGACCCTCCAGGGGTAGGCTCTCCTGAGCGGTGGGAGGGCCGCCGTTCTTGCCGATGTCGACCTCGGTTTCCGGAATGACGCAGGCCGCGGCCACCCGGTCGGCTTCCTCCATGCGGACCAGACGGACGCCTTGGGTGGAGCGCCCGACCTGGCGGATCTCGCCGGCCTCGATGCGGATGATCTTGCCGTCCTTGGTGATGATCATCACTTCGGAATCGTCCTTGACTTCCATGATGGCCACTACCTTACCGGTCCGCCCGGTAGCCTTCATGTTGATGATGCCCTTGCCCCCGCGGGCAGTGAGGCGGTAGTGCACCAGCGGGGTGCGCTTGCCGAAGCCCATCTCGGAAATGGTCAGAATGATGCCCTGCTCGTCAACGGTTTCCATGCCCACCAGGTAGTCGTTCCCGACCAGGCTCATGGCGCGAACCCCGCGCGCGGGCCGTCCCATGGGACGCACCCGGTCCTCGAAAAACCGGATGGCTTTGCCCTGGTGCGAGCCTAGAAAGATGTAGTTGGCGCCGGTGGTGAGGCGGGCCGCGATCAGCTCGTCGCCCGGGTCCAGGCCCAGAGCGATGATGCCGCGGGACATGGGGTTGTCGAATTCGGTGAGCTCGGACTTCTTGATGACGCCGCGCCGGGTGACCATCACGATGTAAGATCCTGACACGAACTCCCGCACCGGCAGAAAGGTCCTGATCTCCTCGCCTGGCTGCAAGTTGATCAGGTTCGAGATGTGCTTGCCCCGGCCAGTGGTGCCGGCGTCAGGGATTTCATAGATCTTGAGCCAGTACACCCGGCCGCTGTTGGTGAAGATGAGCAGGTAGCTGTGGGTGGAAGCGATGATCAGGTACTCGACGAAGTCCTCGGTGCGGGTACCCATGCCGATACGGCCCTTTCCGCCCCGGGACTGGCGGCGGTAAGTGTCCACCGCGGTGCGCTTCAAGTAGCCGCCGTGGGTGACGGTGACGGCCACGTCCTCGACCGCCACCAAGTCCTCGAGCCGGAGTTCCCCGGCGTCGTCGATGATCTCGGTCCTGCGCGGATCGCCGAATTCCTTCTGAACTTCCTTCAGCTCCTTGACAATGAGGCTGCGCAGGATCTTCTCCGAGCCCAGGATCTCGAGGTATTCGGTGATGCGGCGCTGGATCTCGGCCAGCTCCTCGAGAATCTTCTGCTGCTCGAGGCCGGTCAGGCGCTGGAGCTGCAATTCAATGATGGCCTGGGCCTGTTTGTCGGTGAAGGCGAAGGCGGCCACCAGGCGCTCGCGGGCGTCTTTGGGGGTCTTGGAGGTGCGAATCAGGCTGATGACCGCGTCCAGGTTCTCGAGGGCTTTCTTGAATCCCAGCAGGATGTGTTCCCGGTCGCGGGCCTTGCGCAGCTCGTATTCGGTGCGGCGGCGGACGACCTCGACGCGGTGGTTGATGAAGCGCTTGATGGTCTCGATCAGACCCAGCTCGCGGGGCTGCCCGTTGACGATCGAGAGCATGATGATGCCGAAGCCGATCTGCAACTGGGTGTGCTTGTACAGATTGTTGAGCACCACTTCGGCCTGCTCGCCGCGCTTGAGCTCGAAGACGATGCGCATGCCGTCGCGATCGCTCTCGTCGCGGATCTCGGAAACCCCTTCGATCTTCTTCTCGTTGACCAGGGCGGCGGCCTGTTCGATGAGGCGCGATTTGTTCACCTGGTAAGGGATCTCGGTGACCACGATGCAATCCCGGTCCTTGCCCAGGTGCTCGATGGCGGCCCGGGCGCGCAGCTTCAACTGGCCGCGCCCCTTGGCGTAGGCGTCCAGGATTCCCTGGCGGCCCAGAATGAAGCCGCCGGTAGGAAAGTCGGGCCCCGGGACCATGTAGAGGAGCTTTTCCAGCGGGGTGTTGGGATTCTGAATGAGCGCGATGGTGGCGTCGATGATCTCGGTGAGGTTGTGCGGGGGGATGTTGGTGGCCATGCCCACGGCGATGCCGGAAGAGCCGTTGATCAGCAGGTTGGGCGCGCGGGTGGGCAGGACTTCGGGCTCCTGTTCACTATCGTCGTAGTTGGAGCGGAAGTCGACGGTTTCCTTGTCGATGTCGGCCAGCAAAGTGGAGGCGATCCGGGACAGGCGGGCCTCGGTGTACCGCATGGCCGCAGGCGGGTCGCCGTCCACCGAGCCGAAGTTGCCCTGCCCGTCGATCAAGGGATAGCGCATCGAGAAGGGCTGGGCCATGCGGACCAGGGCATCGTAGAGCGCGGTGTCGCCGTGGGGGTGATACTTTCCCAGGACTTCCCCGACGATTTTGGCGCACTTGCGGGTGGGCCGGTTGAAGGTGAGGCCCATTTCGTGCAGGCCGAACAGGATGCGGCGGTGGACCGGCTTGAGCCCGTCCCGGACATCCGGCAAAGCGCGGCCCACGATGACGCTCATGGCGTAATCCAGATAGGACCGCCGCATCTCATCCTCGATGTTGATGGGGATGACATTCTTGCCAGGGGGGCCGCCGCCCAGCGGGATCTGGGCGCCTGGGACGCCCGGCGGAGGGGGCGGGGTGGGGGGCGGTTCGGGATGCTCCGTGTTAGCCAAGAGGACTCCTGATCTTCACCTTTTGTTCGCCGGATGAAGGGCTTCTATCGGGAACATTTAATTTTAACATAACGCCTTGCTGGAGAGAGACTTGGATTGGGCTTTTGAATCCGAGGCGACGAGCAAGGTGGAGTATGCATGGGAGAGGAAGTCTGCGGGTGCAGGGCCGGCGAGAGTGGTGAGAGAAGGTGACGGGGTGACGGCAGTTTTTGATGATGCGACGTCACGGGGCCTCACAGGGTTCGAGGGTGATGAGGCGACGACCGCCGTGTGCCCGGTGGAACTGGAGCTCGAGGTCGCGGGCCGAAAGGGATGGGATTAGGTCCTTCAAATGCCGGGAGAAAGCGCTCGGGTTGCGGGGCCAGAGGGTTGGATCGGGGGGATGGGAAAGGGCAAGCAGTTCGGAGGCGGCGACGGCCCAGGTGGCGGCGTCGGCGAAGCGGGGAGGGGCGGGGAGGTGGACGGACTCGAGGCGGTGGAGAGCGGTGCTGAGGGCGGTACACAAGGCGCCGAGAAGGCTGGGGCGAGCGGCGTCGAACTGACGCCAGAGATCGGCTTCTGGGAGGCGGCGCTGGGGCGGGATTGGCGGGAGGGTGACGGCGAGGGTGCGGTCGGCCAAGTCGGGGCGGGGGTTCCAGTGGAGGCGTGTGGGCGCGGTGAGGAGGATGGGGCGTTGCACGGTGGCCTGGGCGTGAGCAGTGGTGAAGCAGGTGGCGGCGGGGCGGGTGGTGTGGCGGGTCATCGCTCACTTCATGGGTAACACGGGAAGTGAGGGCCGGAGGTGGGTGAGGGCGGTAAGTGGTTGGTGGGGGAGGAGATGTTTTTGGGGAGAGGGGGTGACTCTGTCGGAACGCTGTGGCAGTTTTGAGAGGATGACAGGCGGGGCCGCCGTTGGTTCCGATTGCGCCCGGCCGAGGCCGGCACTAGCCTGCAGGCGTCACGCCGTAGTGTCCAAAAACTCGAAGCGCCTGAGATCGTGCAGGTTGCAGTGCCCGTCGCAGGAACTTTGGCTGCTATGCTGGCCCAATGCGCCGGACCTTCGACCCGTTTCGATTCCTGCTGACTACACACAGGTGAATTTGCCGCAGGCCGCTCACCCACCGGGGGGCAGGCGGCCGGAGCGGAGCCTAGGGGTTGACGGTTAGAACAGAATCCGCGCCGCGAACTGAATGTTGCGGGGGAAATTCCACTGGTCTTTTTGGACGATCCCAAAGAACTGGTTGGTCATGCTGGTGCCGGAGCTGAGGTACTGCGGGGTGTTGAACGCGTTGAAGAACTCCCCGCGCAGCTCCATGTGCACCCGTTCGCCGACGAGCGGGATTCTCTTGAATATGGACATGTTCCAGATCGCACGGCTGGGCACCCTGACCCGGGACCACAGCGTCGAATACGTAGTGATCTCGTTGTAGTTAGCCTGGCGCCAGTATATGGGTTCGCTGTCCGACCTGCAGTTGTACCGGGTTCCGTTGAGCAACTGAGTGCAGGTTTGGAAATACCTGCCATCGGTCGGCGCCGGATTCAGAGGATCTCTCAACGAAATCCCGGGCATGCTGATCGGCGCGCCGGTGGCCTTCTCGACGGTGGCGTTGTACTGCCAGCCGCCCAGGAACCCGTTCATCAGGCCGCCCCAGTTCTTGCCCAGCAGCTTGCCCTTGCCGATCGGAAAATCCAACTGCGCGGCCATGGTGAGGTGGTGCGGCCGGTCCTGGCCGTCCGCCTGCCGGAAGATATCGGTGTCCCAATTGGTCCGGTACGATCCCGCCGTCATCAGCGTGGAGTACGTGTACGAGAACGAGATCAGGAAGCCCTGTGTCATGCGCTTGTTCGCCCGTACTTCGAGCGAGTCGTAGGTGGTGCGGCCTAACGGCATCCCGTTAATGGTGACCTGGCTGAACTGGGGGTACTTGTACATCATGGTACCTATGCCTAAGGTGGCGGTATTGTAACTCGTGCCCACCAGTTCCGGCGCGCCGTAGAACGGGTTGTTAACCTTCTGTTGCCAGTAGTTGGGGTCGCCCAGCGACTTCAACTGCTGGTCCAGCGGGACGAAGTTCTCACCTTTGGAAACCAGGAATTTGCGCGTGCGGCTGCCCACGTAGGCAACCTCCAGGGTGGTCTTCCAGGGCAACTCGTGTTCCATCCCGAAACTGAACTGGTGGACCCGCGGGACCAGGTAGTCCGAACTGATGTATCCCACACTGGAGCCAACATTGGTTTTCAAACCCAGGGAGCTTCCGGTGGGCTGCAGGATCCCGTCCGGGAAAGGATTCTCCCAGGTGCCGGTGCCCGGGAGGCCGGGAATATAGGCATTCAGGCCGGTACCCAGCGTGGCCAGATACGGCGTGCTTCGCGAGAACCCGGTCTGGTCCATGCTGAGGCCGTACTGGGTATTGTTCGGCAGCATGCTCAAGCCGTAGCTGGCGCGAAGTACCGTCTTCTTCATGACGTTGTAGGCCACACCGAAGCGCGGCTGGAAGTCGCGGAAATGCGTGGGGTAGCGGGTACGGTGGTCATTGTCGGCGAACAGCAGGCCGCCCTTGACGGGCACGGCGTTCAACGTGTAGCTCGCGTTGGGATCGAAGGAGCGGGCCAGGCGGTTGAAGCGCTCGACCCCGGAGGTCTGGATGTCCCAGCGGAGCCCCAGATTCAGGGTCACCTTGCGGTTGACTTTGAAATCGTCCTGGATGTAAGTGCTGTACGTGTAGTTCTTGACGGCGCTGGTGGCGTTGTAAGCCACGCTCCCGGATGCCGGGTAGCCCAACATGAAGCTGGCCACCCCATAGCCGGCATTGGGTTCGCCGAGCTGCGGATTGCGCTGCGTGAAAGCCGGAGTGAAGCTGAAGGTACCCAGGTTCTGGCCAAAGGCAGCCGTGTTGTCCCGGGTTTGGGTGATCCGGCCGCCGAACTTGATGTTGTGCCGGCCAGCGGTCTTGAACGTGTCCACCATCGCGAAGTAGTTGTTGTAAGGGTTGAAAGCCGGGGCGATGCCGCCCAGCCCCATCTGCTGGTCGACATTGACGGCGGGGAAATGAGTTCCGTACGGGCTGACAGTGCCTTTGTATCCCAGCCCCGATCCGTTGAAGGCCAGAGCCACCCTATTTTCAGTGAATTGGTACCACCGGGTCCAGTTCAACCGGCCAGTCACTACCATCGTAGGGGTTGCAGTCCAGGTGTGCTCCAGGGTTGCTCCGGCATGAACGCGCCTGCACGGAACGTACCCATCCGCCGCCGGGTTATCGTTCGTCATTCCGCGGGTGTTGCCCCAGATGATGCCCCAGCTCTGGCTCACCGTGGCGGTGGTGCGGTGCTGGTTGTTCCAGAGGTAGTCCGACTTGAGGTGCCAGGCGTCCACCTGGAACGACATGGCCGTGGGCCTGAGGAAGTTGCGCGTACCCGTAAACAAGTCGCCCGCCTGGTTGGGCATCGGCCAAAAGGGCAGATAGTTCTTGGCGATGGTAGAAATGCGGTCGGCCGGCAGCTTGTTGCCGGGGAAGAGGTCCCGCACGTAGCCGGTGCCCACCTGGCGTGTAGACCGCGGGTCATAGATCGCGATCAACTGGTTCTGGCTGTTGAACGTCTGGGAGAAGTCCCCGGCGCGTTGCAGCGGGGTGGGTACCGTCCAGACCGCCTGGCCGTAGGGCACCATCTCGCGGAAGCCATCGTAGCCGCCGTTGAAGAACCACTTGTTCTTGATAATGGGGCCGCCCACCATGGCCGAAAAGGTGTTCCACTGGTGCTGCGTTCTGCTTCCGTTCACGCGGCGTATCTGGGTCGTGAGCGAGTCAGTCCGGGCATTCCGCAGGAACTCGCTGGCCACGCCGTGATACTGGTTGGTTCCGGACTTCAGGGTGAGGTTGATGATCCCACCGCCACTCAGGCCCAGCGATGCGTCGCTGGTAGGGGTGGAGACCTTGACCTCGTCGATGGCGTCGGTCAGCGGGATCCATCCCGTGCCGCCTTCGGTTCCCATCGGCGCTCCGTCGGTGAGGAAGGCGTTGGTACCCGATTTGCCACCGTGCATGATGAACGGGCCGTCGGTGGGACCGCTCTCCCATTGCCGGGTGCCCGACCACCCTTGCGACTGGATTCCGGGGGTGAAGAGCACGCCGGCCGAGAGCTGTACCAAGGTCAGAAAACTCCGGCCGTTGAGAGGCAGTTGGGAGACCTTCTTGTTGTCCAGCAGTTGACCCATCACCGTCTGGTTGGTCTCAATCCCGGTCAGTTCGGCGGTGACCGTGACGGACTCGGTCAGAGCACCGATTTCCAACTGAATGTCCACCCTGGCATTGTCGGCAACGGCCAAGGTCACGCCCGTGCGGGTGAGCTTGCGGAAACCCTGCGCCTCCGCCGACAGCTCATACGGGCCGGCCGGTAACTTGGGCAGCGTGTAACCGCCGTCCGCGGCGGACGTCGCCCTCACCACCAGGTTGTTGTTCGTGTTTCTGGCCGCCAAGGTGGCTCCGGCGATTCCCGCTCCGGAGGGGTCGGTCACCACCCCGGAGATGGTCGCCCGGTTTTCCTGAGCCCAGAGGGCGGCGGCCATGAAGATCAAGCAGACAAGAAATCGTACCGTTCTCATGCGAAACCTCCCCCGAATTGGTCGCTTACACGCGCCTCACAAACGGCTAAAGGGGTCCTTTTTTCCGAGAAACTCCAAACACGTAGTATTGTACGTCCGCCAAGGAACGTTAGGAAAGCGGAAAACCGAGGAAGTCGGGCATTCCATCTCGCGAAACGGGACGAGCTGGACAAGTTGCTCTTATCGCTGGCAGTTCGAGCTAGTCCCCTTGCCAGAGGCGCTCGATTACCGCGGAAGATTGTAACGCACAATGGAACGAAGCGCCTGTTATTCGGTCACGCCGAAGATCAGCGCAGGAGCAGGTCGTTGGCGTACAACTTGTTCACGTTGACGGCCGTCAGAATCTGGTGCCGCGTGAAGATGGCGCTTGGTACTGGGGAGCCGTCCAGCATCGCGCGGGCGAGCCCCATCAATTTCTCCCCGTATGTCTCCGGGAAATAAGCGACGGAGCCCACCAGGCGGGTGGCCGAACGCCGCATCTCGTGCCGGGCCTCCGCAACCGCACCCTGGCCGACAATGGCGCAACGGTCTTCGGCGCCGAATTCACGGAAAGCCTGCAGCGCACCCAGAGCAGCCGGGTCGTTGATCGTGCCCACCAGAATGTGGCTTGCGCGGGTGCGGCGGAGATGTTTTCGCACCACCTCGAGGGCCTCGTCAAACTGGCCTTTCGCATCATGCCGGACCTGCGGTTTTTCACTTGTATGGCGCAGCGCGGCGGCGATCCCGTCGGCGATCCCCAGCAGGCGCGCCTCCAGGATCGGTCCGCCCATGGAACTACCTAGGAGCAGTACCTCATCGACCAGACCGTGCCAGTTCGTAGCCGCCCAGCGCCCCAGGTGGGTTCCGGCAATGTGCCCGGCCCGGTAGTTGTCGGCTCCGAAGTAGATCGCGCCCGGGTGGGGGTTATCGATGGCGATCAGGGGGATGCCCGCGGCGGAGAACTTCGCCGCCACGGAGTCCACGATGTCCGCAATCAACTGGAAGTCCATCACCAGATCGACTCCCTCGCGGACGAAGTGGTCGGCGTTGCGCAACGCCATTCTTCTACTGGCCTCGTTGTTGAGGATGATCAGGTCGAAATCGGCCGCCCTTGCGGCAATCGAGATGGACTCCGTGACCGTGCTGATGAAGGGAACGACGCTGCTTTGGGCGGCGTAGCCCAGGCGGAACCGTTTGGACTGGAGCGGCTGGAAAAGAGAACGATACCCGCGGGGCCCGACCCGCTGGAGCATTCCTTTGCCTTCGAGCGTCCTCAGCAGCCGGAGGGTAGTCACCTTGTTGAGCCCGGTGCGTTCGGCGACGTGGCGCAGTTCCAGGATCTCATCCCTTGGCCGAAAGGCCCGGAGAATATCACAGGCCCGCGCTACCGATCTGACCTCATCCGATCGCATCAGGTCCCCGTGATCGGGGGACATAGGCAGGCTATGTTTCATCGTGTGGAATATTGTACCTCTGTGTGCGTGGCGGCACAATGCGGAATATCCGCCGCGCCGCGCGCGCAACTGTATGTGAGACAAGGGCCTATAGGCTTGCGGTCCCATTGCGTCTGTCGGAATGAATGAAGGGAGCCGTTCTCTGCTTGCGCCGCTGGGCCTTCCAAACATAAGATCCTATTTGAGACGATCGGGTCTTTAGCGTTGACAACGGAGAATCTGTCATATGAAGAAAGGCAATATCGAAGGGAACACGCCTCACGACTTGGCGTGCAGTTGTTCTCACGACCACGGTCCCGCCCCCGGCGCCGAATTCGCGCTCTCGCGCCGTGGACTGCTTGGGGGCGCCGGTTATGGCGCCCTGGGGGCATTGAACGCGAAGGCGGCGAGCGCCGCCGGCCTGGCCGCAGCGTCGGCTTCGGCTCCTCTGCCAAAGGGAGTTCCGCTTCGGGTCCATCCGGTCCTCACCTACGAGATTCCCCGCCGGCAGGAGCAAAACAGTTGGCGCAGCTACGGCGACCTTCACGACATGGACAAAGTGAACGAGGAAGCCAGGCGAATCGCGAATGAGCTAAAGAAACTCGCGTCCCAGGCCGAGTTTCCGGTGGAGTTCTTGCCCGTGACGCTGGTGAACAGCGGTCCGCAAGCCGACACGGCGCTGGGCGTGGACTGCGACGCTCTCCTGGTCTATGCAGCGGGCGGCTTCCAGATCTACAAACTCGCCGCCTCCAAAATGCCCAAAGTGGTCTTCATACGGCACAAGTCGGGGCCCTACTACCTGTGGCACGAAATCGCCCACTACCGGCTGCTTCGAATGAACGACGATACGTTCGCGCGCGACGACGTCGGGCTGGAGGATATCGTCGTGGACAAGTACGACGAGGTGCTGTGGCGTCTGCGGGCGCTGTATGGGCTGAAGAACGCCAAAGGCACCAAGATGCTCGCCATCGGCGGGCTGGTGGCCTACAGCAAGCCCGGCCAGGAGACCGGGCCCGGACACGCCAAAGAGGTCTGGGACTACCAGTTCGAGATCCTTTCTGAGGCGGACTTCGCCAAACGCCTGGAGAAAAACCGCGCGGACCAGAGCGTGGTGCAGGCGGTGGAGCAGCGGACGAAGGAGTTGCTAGCGCACCCGAATGTCAGGCTCGCCACCGAGCGGAAGTTCGTCTTCAACTCGGTCATGGCGCTTTGGACGATCAAGGAACTGATGAAGGAGACCGGTGCCAGCAACTTCGGATTCGCCTATTGCATGCAGCGTCGGGTCATCAGCCTGCTCGATACTCCGCCCTGCCTGGTTCTGTCCATGGCCAACGACGAAGGCTACACGGCCTACTGCCACACCGACCTGACCCACACCCTGCCTGGCGTGCTGCTGCACTGGATCTCCGGCAAACCCACCTTCGTGTGCAATTCGCACATCCCGCACGACGGCCTGTACACGGTGGCGCATTGCCAGGCGCCCAGGAGAATGAACGGCAAGGAGTACGAGCCGGCCACCATCATGACCCACTTCGAATCGGACTACGGGGCGGCGGTCAAGGTGAACTACACCAAGGGGCAGCTCGTCACCGTGATCATTCCGAATTTCCACTGCACGAAGTGGCAGGGCTTCCGGGGCAAGATCGTGGACACGCCTTCCCATCCGACTTGCCGTTCGCAAATGGACATCGCGATCGACGGGAACTGGCGCAAGATGCTGACCAACATGCAGGGCTTCCACACCCAGGTGTGCTACGGAGATTACCTTCGCGAGGTCGGCTACGCGCTCAAGAAGCTGAAGAAGATCGAGTGGGAGAACTACAGCGAGTCGGCATGACCGGCTCACCGGAGGACCCGATTGTATGTCCGATTATTCTCGCCGAAGTTTTGTCGGCGCCTCGCTGGCGTGCGCGGCATCTGCCGCCGGGGCCCGCGCCGTTCCGGCCAGCGACCGCATCCGCATCGGCCTCATCGGATGCGGCGGGATTTCCGTCGCTGATACCAATGCGTTCTTGGCCAATCCCGGGACCGAGATTGCGGTCATCTGCGACGTGGATGACTCGCGTACCGCGAGGACCGCGGGCCGCCTGGAGAGACTCCGGGGGAAGCAGCCCGCAGTGGTGAAAGACTTCCGCCGCGTGGTCGAACAGAAGGATATCGACGTGTGTCTTATCTGCACCCCGGACCACTGGCACGCCCTGCCCACCATTGCGGCGTGCCAGGCGGGCAAGGACGTTTACGTCGAAAAGCCTCTTGCCACCAGCATCGGGGAGGGCCGGTTGATGCGGGACATCGCCCGCGAGCACGGCCGGGTCGTGCAGATGGGCACCCATTGGCGCAGCGGGCCACATTATCGCGAGGCGGTGGAAATGGTCCAGGCCCTAAAGTTGGGCAAAATCCGGCAGGTGCGCTGCTGGGCCTACCTCGATTGGGTCACGGACTGCGGCAACCCTCCCGACGAACCGGTCCCGCCGGGCGTCGATTACGACATGTGGCTGGGCCCCGCCCCAAACCGGCCTTTTAACAAAAACCGCTTCCATTTCAACTTTCGCTGGTTTTGGGATTACGCGGGCGGATTGATGACCGACTGGGGCGTGCACCTGATTAACATCGCGCTGTGGGCGATGGGTCCCGAGTGGCCGAAAAGCGTGGTCTCGTCCGGCGGCAAGTACGTGCTGAAGGACAACAGCGAGACGCCCGACACGCAGATCACGGTCTATGATTTTCCCTCTTACACGCTCATTTGGGAGCACCAGGTGCAGTGCGGCCTTGGGCCGGACCGGCGCGAGCACGGCGTGGCCTTCACCGGCACGGAGGCGACCTTGATCCTGGATTCAAGCGGCTGGGAAATCATTGCGGAGCCGAAGAAGCGGACCTCGGTCGTCGAAATGAAGAAAAAGGCCGTGGTGGACGAGAGAGTCCGCGCCGATCACGCGCGTAACTTTCTCGAGTGTGTCCGCACGCGCCAGAAGGCGGTGGAGAACCTCGAGGTCGGGCATCATGTGTCCACAGTCGCGCACCTCGGCAACCTGGCGTTGCGCTCCCGGAGCCGCATTGAGTGGGACGGCGAGGCGGGGCGCATCATCGGAAACGAGGAAGCGAACAAACTTCTACTGCGGCCGTACCGTGCGCCGTGGAAGTTGGCCTGACCCATGACACGCCGTAGCGCCCTACAATTCCTGGGGGCGCTTGCCGCGACCGCGCCGAAAGTAACCTGGTCCGACCGCCTGGGCGTAGTTTGCCAACTCGCCGCTTCGGAAAAGCCGGCCCGCGAGATGCTTGCCGCGGCGCGCCAGGCGGGTTTCCGCCGCATCCAGGTATTCTTTCCGTGGGTCAAGGTTGACGCTGCCTTCCTGAAGGCGCTTCCGTCGTGGCTGCGGGCCGAGGGCCTGCGATGCGAGGTGCTGAGCGCGTATGTAAATTGCGTCGATCCGGCCACCGTCCTCATGAACGCCCGCGCCGAAGATCTCCCGCGCGCGCTGGAATACGCGGGAGAACTGGGCTGCAGCCGTCTGGTCGCGTGGACCGGGGGCTATGCGCCAAACCTGATGAGGCCGGACGAACGTAATTTCGCCCCTGGGGCGGAGGATGCGATCATTCGCTTCTTCGAGCCCCACCTCCGCCGGCTGGAGCAGGCAAGGCTTGAAGTCGCTTTGGAATCGTACATCACGCTGGCGTGTCCGGACGCACCCTCGATGCGCAGGCTACTGGACCGCTTGCCATCGACCGTTGGCGCCGTTCTGGATCCGCCGAACCTGACTCCGCCGGCCCGTTACCCGGAACGTGATCGCGTGCTTCGCGAAATGGTTCGCGTATTGCGCGGGCGCATTACGGTCGTCCATCTGAAGGACTTCAAGCTAGCTCGCGACGGCCGGAGTTACGAGCTGCCCGGGCCGCTCATGGGCGAGATGAACTACCCTCTTTTTGTGGATGAAATCCGCGCGCTGCCCGAGCCGATTCCCGTAATCGCCGAGCACGTGGGCCCTGTCAACTTCGCCGAAACGCGGCGAAAGCTCCTCTCGATTTTGGAAGGTACGAAAACATGAAACTCAACGCCTCCTACAATCCGTGCCGGTGCTGTCAGGCGCCGGTGTGCAACCCGGGTGCCCTGACGCGCCGCGGTCTATTGACCGGCGCCGCCGGCGCGAGCCTGTTTCCGGCCATGAGGCTGGGTGCCCTCGCCGCCGAATCCGGCCGCCAGGCGCCCGTGCGCACGCCTCTCAAGGTCCAGCCAGTGCTGGTCTATGATGTTCCGAAACGCGTGGAGGCCCGCAGTTGGCGGAACTGGGGCGCCGTCCACACGGAACAGGATGCGGCCCAGGAACAGGGCCGCATCCAGCGCGAAATCGCGGCGCTGGCTTCGCCTGCCGTGGAGTTCATGCCCTTGGCCGCCATCAAGACCGTTAACGAAGCCGGCAAAATCGCCCAGGGCCCCCAGGACCTGACTTTGGTCTACGCCGCCGGCGGCAGTGTCAGGACCCACGAGGTGCTGGCCCCGCCTTCCAAGTGGACGATCATGTTCGTGCGGCACCGGTCCGGCCCGGTCTATCTCTGGTATGAGATCGCTCACCCCCGCTTCCTTCGCAAGACCGTCGATGAATACGGCCAGCCCGGCATGGACGAGCAGGACGTGGTGGTGGACAGCCAATCCGAACTCCAGTGGCGCCTGCGTTCGCTGGCCGGCTTGAAGAACACCCTCGGCCAGCGCATTGTGGCGCTGGGTGGCGCGGGCGGATGGGGCGCCGGTGGCAGGAAGGCGGCCGAGAGCTCGCGCAACGTGTTCAAGCTCGATATCCAGACCGTCTCCTACGCCGACCTGGGCGAGATGATCAAGAAGGCCCGCGCCAACGAAGCCGTAGTCAAGAAGGCCCAGGCCGATTCCGAAGCTTACCTGAAGCAGAAGGGCACCACGCTCGAGACCAAGCGCGAGTTTGTGACGAATTCCTTCATCCTCACGGAGGTTTTCCAGCAGGTCCTGGATCAGACCCAGACCGACTGCATGACCATCAACCAGTGCATGTCCACCATCATGCCCCTGTCGGAAACCACCGCCTGCTTGCCGCTCAGCCTGCTGAACGACAAAGGCTACATGGCCTTCTGCGAGTCTGATTTCGTGGTCATCCCCGCCGGCATCCTGCTGCACCACATCTCCGGCAGGCCGGTTTTCCTGAACGACCCGACCTACCCCCACGACGGTGTGGTTACGCTGGCGCACTGCACCGCCCCCCGCAAGATGGATGCTGACCGCGTGGAACCCGTCCGCATCGTCACGCATTTTGAGTCCGACTACGGCGCCGCCCCCAAAGTGGAAATGCGCAAGGGCCAGCACGTCACGACACTCGACCCCGACTTCAACTTCAAGCGTTGGGTGGCCTTCGAAGGCGAGATCGCGGGCGCGCCGTTCCTGCCCATCTGCCGCTCCCAGATCGATGTTGCCTTCAAGGGAAGCAACGACACGCTCGTCAAAGACATGAAAGGCTTCCATTGGATGACCTGTTACGGCAGCTACGTCCGGGAGAGCGGCTACGCGCTGAAGAGGATCGGCATCGAATTGCAGATTGTGTAGGCACGCCACCCGTGATGAAGGTGTGCGCTCGCATCATCGGCCATAATATATCCAGTGCGTGTAGCCATTACCGGATCTGACCCCTGCGGAGTCATGATTTCAACGACTTGCAGGCGTGGCACCGATGACCGCCGCAGGCGACGTTAACTGTGTTAGACCGAAGGTCTCGTGCTCGAATTCATCGTTTCAGTCCTGGCCGCCATCCGAGTCTTCTTCCGTAGTCAGAGCGACACCGCTCTCGAAGTTCTCGCCCTCGTAGTGTCCAAAAACTCGATCGTGCAGGTTGCAGTGCCCGTAACGTCCAAAAACTCAACCGCAGCCTAAGTTGTTCTCCTGCAGGGAGTTGCGGATCACGCCAGCGGACTGCCGTAGGCCTAAAATTGGGACTCGGGCGGCGCGCATGTTACATCGGCCACATTTGAGTTCTTGGACCATACGGGGCAATTTTTGAGGATGCGGCGTCACGCGGTCATCGAGTCCGATGATTTCGAGCGGTTTATCGCGTCCGGCGAGGCGGCGGTGGACCTGGAGCGGGGGTGCGGAATGGCAGTGGGCGCGGACCTCGGGGATGCGGAGGGCGGCGCGCCATGAGGGGTCGCGAGGGGCGGTCTCGTGTTCATGATAGAAGCGGGTGAGGCGCCAGTACTGAGAGAGAGTCGAGCGCAGCGGCCATGCCTGGCGGCCAGCGGGGCCGAGGTGGAGGCTGGCGCAGACCTGGGCGTGAGCGGTGGTGAAGCAGGTGGCGGCGGAAGCGCAGTCGAGGAGGAGGCCGGTTTGGGAGACGGTGCGGGGGTTGTGGGGGACGGCCGGGTGTGTGGCGTGGCGGGCCATCGCTCACTTCATGGGTAACATGCGAATGGCGGGCCGGAGGTGAGTGAGGGCGGTAAGTGGTTGAGGGGGAAGGAGATTTTTGGGGGGAGAGAGGGTGATTGTGGCGGCGGGGAGGACACGGCTTCAGGTTCTGCGGCAGAATTCGTGGGGTGGGTTGAGTCTGCGGGTCTACCGGCGTTAGAGCGGCCACCTTATTTTAACGTCTATGGCGGCGCAGGGGCGCCGCCCCACAGGCTTTTGCAGAGGGCGCAGGGCGAGGAATTTTCGAGAGAAAAGGCAAAAATCTCTGAGCCGTGCCGTGGGCCGGATTGGGGAGGGACCCCCGCGGTCTGACCGCAGACAACTGACCACCCCGTGGAATCTTCGCGGCGCGCAGAGAATGGGACTTTAGTGGTTCAAATCGGTTTTGGGAAGCCTCTGGGGTCGTGCTGTTTGGGGGCCACGTCGGCGGTGTGGATGTACCAGTCGAGCAGGCGTTTTTGGAGCGCTTCCTGGGGGCCGGCGTAGACCTTCTCGCCGTAGACGTTGCGCAGCTCGCGCGGGTCCTTGTTGAAGTCGTAAAACTCACTCTGGCCGTCCGGGCGAGCCACCAGCTTGTAGTCCAGGGTGCGGACCATGGTGGTGCGGGTGATGGTTTCAGGGTGGTCGTTCTGCAATTTCACTTTGGGGTAGTAGATGTTGGCCGGAGAGGTGAAATCGGCCATGGGCTCGAAACATTGCGGCTCGTAAACGTTGTAGCCGCCTTCGGCAAAGGCAGCCCGTTGCGGATCGCCGCGCTGGCCGCCGAGCTGAGGCATCAGGCTGCGAGCGAAGTGGGTGTGCCCGGCGGGGATGCCGGCCAGCTCCAGGGTGGTGGCCATGATGTCGTAAAGCTCGACGATCTCCGCGGAGACGTGCCCTTGCGCCAGGCCGGGCACGCGCACGATCAGGGGCACGCGGGTGAGGACGTCTTCGACGGCGCTGGGCCACTTCTCCACCAGCCCGTAATCGCCGCCCCATTCGCCGTGGTCGGAGAAGGCGAACAGGACGGTATCCTGGGCGTGGCCGGTGCGCTCGATGGCCTCCATCAGCTCGCCCAGCAGCCAGTCGCTGTAGCTGATCATTCCCAGGTAGACCGCCTGGATCTTGCGGAAGTCGGCCTCGGTGAGTTCGGTCAGCCGCCGGGTCCTGCGGATGGCATCGAAGAAGTTGGGCCTGCGCGGGAGGTTGACGGGCCGCAGGGGCGGGACCTTGGCGGGGTCGTACATGTTGTAGAACTCGGGCGGCGCGGTGAAAGGCGGGTGCGCGAATGACAGCGGCAGGTAAATGCAGAACGGCTTCCCGGAAGCGCGCTCCAGGATGCGGATGGCGGCGCTGACGTTGGCGTAATCCGGGTAGGTGCGCCGGTCTTTTCCCTCGCCATAAAGAAACGAGTAGTAGCGCCGGTCTTCCAGCGGCCAGGGGTTATTGACGGCGCCGCCCTTTCCGGGCCGCGAGCCCCATTCGGTGACGCTGTCCGGGAAGCTGTCCGGCGCCAGCAGGTCGTTCTTGCCGTACCAGTAGACGTCGTAGCCGTTCTGCTTCAAATAGCGGAACAGGTTGGGTTCGTCCGGGCGCAAGAAGTAGTACAGGCTGCGATGCCCCCGCACATGGACCGGCCAGCCGGTCATCAGGCTGCAACGCGAAGGCCCGCACACCGTGTTCTGCGCGTGGCACTGGGTGAAGCGCACGCCCTGGGTGGCCAGGCGGTCCAGGTTGGGCGTCTTGACCAGAGGATGTCCGTAGCAGGCGACACTCTCGGCCCGCAGCGTCTCCGGCATGAAGAAAACGAAGTTGGGTTTGGCGGGTGGCTGCGCGGGCAGCGTGGTGGCGGCAGCGGCAGCTAAAAACTCGCGGCGCGATGGGTTCGGCATAGACCACCGATCATAACTGAACCGCGACCATCAGGGAGCGGCGGCGAACGCGGCGCGGCGCAGCAGGAAGCTGAGTTTCTGGCCGTCTGCGGGCGCTATATAGCACTTGTCGGGTTCTATCTCGAGCAGAGTGATTCCGTCCCGGCGCAGCCATTCCGCGGGCACAAGCTTGCGGTAATTCCGCCAGCCCTCACTGCGGTAGGTAAGCCGGTCGAGCACTTCCCTATTGATTCGGATGGTCAGGGTCTGCGGACCTACGCTCTTCAGGACCGTGCTGTGGACCAGGAACTCCATCACCAGCAGGCGGTGGCCGGCATCCGGGAGGCGCAAAACCAGGGCCGGTCTCTCTCCAAGCCACAGGCTTTGCCCGGGGCCTGGCGCTCCCACAACGTCGCGGAGGAAGTGCGCCTCGGCGTCCGGCTGGCTGGTGTCCACCACCGGCCCGATCCTGTTGAAGTCGACCTGGCACGGCACCGGATCATGAAAACCCAGATCCCGGAGCGCCTCGAACTCCGGAAAGCGCTCGGCAGCGAACTTCGCCAGAGTCGCGCCCGAAACCGGGTCATAGTAGTCCTCGGCCAGGCGGTACTTCTTGAAAAACGAATCCCGGTCTCCAGGCAGCACGACGTAGTAGTCAAACCAGCAAGCCGGGCCGTCGAGCCCCGCCGGCGCCAGCCATTCGCGCCGGCAGGCCTGGCGGTAGAAATGGAAGCTGCTCAGGAGAAACGGCGTCACCCCCACGCGCAGGCGTTGCTGGGCGCCGCCCAGGCGCATCCGGTCGAGGCGCTCGACGATTCGCTTGGTCCCGGCGTCAAAGCGCACGTCGAAGTAATAGGACGTATTGAACTGAAGCGCGAACTGGAGCAGCAGGACCAGCAGCGGGAACACTCCCAGAGCGGCCAGGGCGCGCCGTAACACATTCGACCCATCCACCCGCGCCAGCACGCACAGGCATGCCAGCAAGAGCAGAGGCGCGAAGTAGAGACCGGTTCGCCCGGCTGGGTAGAACACCCCGAAGTCCTTGCGAAGAATGACCACCAGGACCACCGAACCCAGCAGTGTGCCGGCGATCAGGTTCCGCCCGATCGCCGGCGCCGATTTCGTCCGGGCGCGCAGCCAGGTCAGCAGGTCGAACACGGCGACGGCTAAAAGGACCAGCAGGCCGGCCAGCACGAACCAGTAGGGCGCCCGGCGAAAGAAGTGGTCCACCGCGGGGTTCGAAGTCAGAAACGTGGCGCTGTGGAAAATCGAACCCTCGGCCAGAGTGTTGATGGCCTCTTTCGCGGTCGGCGCGCCATAGTAGAAGTGCTCGCTCCTGGCAGCCTGAAGAGGCAGCCACAGGACCAGCCCGGCAACAAAGGCCGCGGGGAGCAACTGCGCGGCTGCCCGCCAGATCATCTGCCGCAGAGCGGAGAGCGCTCCGAAACTGCCCCACACGCCTGCCGTCGAGATCACAACAAAGCCAGCGGCCAAAGCCGCGCACGGAACCACAAAAACCAGGCTCGCGGCGACGGAAAGGCCCATCAGCACGCCGGCCGGCACAAGGTTGCGCAGCCTCGCCGCAGGCCCGCACCGCAACAGAAGATACAGGGCCCACATCCAGAACCCCAGAGCCAGCCCATAGCCCCGGGCCGCAGAGAGATAGTCGAGCAGAAAGGGATTCAGGCTGTTGAGGGCGATTGAAAGCAGAAACCACCCGCCCAGCCCGAACAGCCGCCGCGAGACCAGAAACAGCGCGGCAAAGTAAGCCAGCCCACCCAGCAGGCTGGGCAGCCGCAAGGCCAGTTCGGAAGCTCCAAACAGGCTCACCGAGACCTTGGCCAGCAGAGTATTCAGCACGTGGTTGCCGGCGTCGTAAAAAGTGCCCATCTCCGCAAATGCCGGGACCACGAACCGGGTATAGGTGAACGCCTCATCGACGGTGATCGATTGCGTCCGTGCCCGGTAGACGTTCACGCCCAACAGCACGCACAGCAGCAGCACCGCCATCCCGGCCGTCAGCCTGCCAGGTGGGATAAGCTTCAAGGACTGCCTGCCCCACATGGCAGCCAAACCACTTGGCGGTGGGTGGGGCAGGCGGTTTCGCCTGCCAGCCGCTTCATTCATACCGCAGCGCCTCGACCGGATCCAACCGTGCCGCTTTCATCGCCGGCCAGACTCCGAAGAACACTCCGATGGCGACCGAAACGCTGAAGGCCGTCACCACCGCCCACAGGGGCACCTCGGAGGGCAGGGAAG
>Ga0315277_10003843_pt1 | contig 20257 bp, 17 predicted proteins | sample YL17G05_15_MG_FD_203695 | JGI IMG/M metagenome (GOLD analysis project Ga0315277, IMG submission 203695) | Sediment microbial communities from Yellowstone Lake, YNP, Wyoming, USA - YL17G05_15 | ecosystem: Environmental > Aquatic > Freshwater > Lake > Sediment | place: USA: Wyoming | collected... | reverse complement strand
CAATCTGGCGGTACCATGTCGGCGAAGTGTTTCAGGTTTTGTGGATCGGCGATTTCTGCCAGGATGGACTCGGCCAGGTGCTTCATCTCGCCGAGACCCGTGTCCACCTGGTGCAGGCCGTCTGGTGGTGGAGGCGCTGCGACCCCCAGCTCCGCCAGGGCATCGGCGACTTCGTTATAGTCCAGCAGATCCTCCAGGTCGGGGTCCTTGAGGGCGGCTGCGAGGAGTGGAATGGCCTGCTCGCCGCCGGTGCGCGCCAGCGCGTAGGCCAGCAGGCACTTGCCCTCGTCCCAGGTGGCTTCCTGCCACACGGCGACCAGCGTCTGGTAGGCTTGCTCGTCCGGCTGGCCGACCTCCTCCACTACCTCGGCCAGGGCAGTCTTGGTATCCATGTCCCAAGAATAGCGCATGAAGGCCAGCACGGGTTCCAAGGCAGGGGGGCCAATGTCCGTTAGGGCGGAGATGGCGGCGCCATATATGATGGCATCAGGGGTCGAATCGGCGACGACGTCAATCAGGTGCGGGACGGCCTCCGCTGCGCCCAGTTGCCCCAATAGTTTGACGGCGCTGATGGGAGCGTACCCAGCGCCGGGTGAATCCTTCATCTGTAAGTATTCGTCGCTGGCCAGTTCGATGAGGGCCGGGACGGCCTCTTCGCGATGGTCCTGGCAGAACTTGAACTGGTCGGGCGTAAATCCTTGCTCACCCTGTTCGATCAACTTGTTCACCAGGGCGTCCATCGGCGATGGAGCAGGGGGCGAGGGTTCTGTTTCCTCTGCTTCCATCTCCTCTTCTATTTCGCCGGCCCCGTTGCCCACTTCTTTTTCAGATTCCTGGGCGTACGTGCGAACCTGGTCCAGAGGTCCCAGGGGCACCTCGCCGCCATCGGTGTAACTGGCGACCAGGCCGGCCGTGGTGATCAGCCAGGCCCTGGCAGGGCCGGTGGCCTCGGCCGGCCAACGCCACCACAGGGGGTGGCTGTGGAGGGCGATGGCGCCGGCCTGGGCAATCATGTGGCGGGCGCGCTCCAGGTCCTCCTCGGCGACGTCGAGGGCACGCGCGATGAGGTCATCGGGGTTGGCGGTGGGGTCGTAGTCGCCGGCCACGTAACAGGTGAACAGTGCCTGCATACACTCGCCGAGGGCGGTCCACAGGGGGGTGGCCCGGGCGGCGAAGCGGTCGTAGTAGGGGCGCTCGCTGCGCCTGAGCCGTTTCCGTTCGGCATCAAAGTCCAGATGGGCCAGCGTGTGGGCGATCTCGGCCAGGGCGGCCGGGATCTCTGGGAGAGGCAGGTGGAGGGCGGCGAACAGGCCGGTGCTTTCGACGAACAAGTCGGTCAGGATGCCGGCGTAGGCCGCGCCCATGCGTTCGGGATCGTCGCCATATTCCTCCCGTAGCCAGTCCAGTTCAGCGCGGAAGTGTTCGGCGGAGATGGAATTGAGCACGGCTTCCATGGCAGCGCGCCAGATGGGAGGGGATTGGTTGGGTTGGGTAGTTCTCTTGGTCATGGTTGATACTCGTCACTGGACGCTGGAGGTTGGAGGTTGGACGTTGGATTCTGGGAGTTCGGCATTCGGTGTCTAGCGTGTGGCTCGTATTATGCCTGTACCAGTCTGGCGATGGTGACGCCTTCGCCTCCCTCATTATCGGCGGCGGTTTCGTAGGCAGTGACGAAGGGGTGGTTGGCCAGGAAGTCACGCACGGCCCGCCGCAGTGCGCCGGTGCCCTTGCCGTGGATGATGCGCACCCAGGGCAATTCCGCCCGCATGGCGGCATCGAGGTAGTGGTCCAGCCGCTCGAGCGATTCCTCGACGGTGCAGCCCCGCAGGTCGAGGCCGAGGCCAGGGGAGGGGGCGGCGCCCATGGAGATGTACTCCTCGTCGGGCTCCTCCTGGGCCGTGGGCGGGTGGGCGGGCGAACGGAGTTCCAGCGCTGCCAGGCCCACGCGGGTGCGCGCCGGCCCCACCTGTACCTCAACCTCCCTGGTACCGATGTCCAGGACCTGGCCCAGCGCGTTGAGCGGGCGCACCCACACGGTATCGCCGGGGCGGATGGGACGCTGGCGCACCTGGGGCGGGGCCAGCGCCTCCAACGGTTCTGGCTCGGGCAGGCTGGAGGCCAGGTCCGCAGCGGCCTGCTCGACGGCGGCCACCGCCTCCAGCGGCGCGGCGGCGGTTTGCAGCGAACGGCGCAACGTGCGTGCTGCGGCGCGTAACGCTTCCAGTTCCGCCAGCCCCTCTTCGCGGGCCTCTTGTAGAACCTTCTGGCGCTCCTGCTCAATCCCGCTCAGGCGCTGGCGCAGGTCACGCGCCAGCGCGTCGGCCTCGGCGCGGGCGGCGCTGGATTCGTCGCGCGCCTGCGCCGCCTGGACGCGCAACCGGTGGATGTCCGCCAGCATGTCCTCGGTGCGCAGGTCATCGGGCGACACCATCCGGCGCGCCGCTTCGACGATGTCGAGAGGCAGCCCCAGCCGCTGGGCGATGGCCAGCGCGTTAGAGCGGCCGGGCAACCCGATGACCAGTTTGTAGGTAGGGCTCAACGTCTCAGGGTCGAACTCGACGCTCCCATTGAGTACGCCGGGCGTGAGTTGGGCGTAACTCTTGAGTTCAGGGTAGTGGGTGGCGACGAAGGTCGTCGCCCCACGATGGCGAAAATGGTCCAGCAGGGCGCGGGCCAGCGCCGCCCCTTCGGCCGGATCGGTACCCGCGCCCAGTTCGTCCAACAGCACCAGGCTACGTTCGTCGGCCTCGTTCAGAAACGCGAGAATGTTGGTCAGGTGGGAGGAGAAGGTGGAGAGATTCTGCTCGATGGACTGTTCGTCGCCGATGTCGGCGTAGATGGCGGCGAAGGGAGAGAGGGCCGAGCCTGGCTCAACCGGGAGTTGCAACCCGGCCTGAGCCATGAGCGCCAGCAGGCCCACGGTCTTCAGGGTGACGGTCTTGCCGCCGGTGTTGGGGCCGGTGATGACCAGTACCTGGGTTACATCGTCCAACACGACGTCAATCGGCACGACGCGCCGCGGGTCGAGCAGCGGGTGGCGGGCGCCGACCAGGCGGATGGTCGAGCCAGAATGCTGCGGGCCGGGACGTTGGAAAGGGACGAGGTCGGGGGGAGTGGCGTGGATGGCTTCGGCGTAGTGGGCTTTGGCGAACGCCAGGTCCAGTTCCGCCAGCGCGGCCACGGTCTCCGTGAGTTCGGTAGCGCGTTCCGCCACCTGGCCGGAAAGGTAGGCCAGAATACGGTTGACCTCTTGTTGCTCTGCGATCTGCAGTTCACGCCAGGCGTTGTTCAGCTCGATGACGGACAGGGGTTCGATGAAGACGGTCGCGCCGGAGGTGGATACGTCGTGGACGATGCCCCGGATGCGGCCCTTGAAGTCGGCTTTGAGCGGGATGACGTAGCGGCCCTCGCGCTGGGTGATCAGCGGTTCCTGCCAGAACGGGGTGTTGTGAGGGGAGTGGAGGATGTGTTGCAGTTTATCCTGTATCCGTTCATACGCGACGCGCACGTCGTGGCGGATGCGGGCCAGTTCTGGAGAGGCGTCATCGCGCACGTTGGCGCGCTCGTCCAGGCAGCGGTTGATCTCGGCGACCATGTCCGGGCAGGGATGGATGCGACCGGCCAGGCGTGCCAGGTGGGGGAATTGGTTTTCCAGGCGGGTCAGGATACGGTGCAGGGTATGCGCGGCCACGAGCGTATCGCGCACGTCGAGCAGTTCCACCGGCGGCAACACTGCCCCGCGCAGAGCCGCCGTTACCATGGGCCGCACGTCGTGGGCGCCGCCGAGCGAGGCATCGGGCTTGACGTTCAGCAGCACGCGGGCCTCGCTCGTCGTCTCCAGCCGCCAGCGCACCTCTTGCAGGTCGGTCGCCGGGGTGAGGGCGCGGGCCTGCTCTTCTCCGGCGGAGAAGGAGGCATAGGTCGCCAGGCGCTCGAGCACTTTGGGGAATTCCAGTGTGGTCAGGGCTTTCGCGTTCATGGGGCAAGGTGCAGGTCGTAGACATAAATTGGGGGCGGCTGGTTGGGAAACCAGAACGACTGGGCCGTGTAGTGGATATAGAGCACCTGGTTGAACCTGGGGCGTAGCAGTGCCTGGTCGTGCACGCGCCGCAACCGGCCGTAGCCGATCGCGTTGAACAACAGGCTGGCGACCACGAGGCCGGCCAGCAGGTAGGCCAAGGTGCCGCCCAAGTTGTCCAGGACACCCAGGCCAGGCAGGCGGGTGTCCCGGAAGGAAGCGCGGATGAGGGCTTCCACGACGATCCACACGATCACCGTCAGCAGGCAAAAGGACAGGGCCAGGCTGTCGCCATCTACGTTCTCACCGCTGGGAGCACCGGCGCCTTGGCTGAGCAACTGGCCACTGGAGATGGATTCCAGGAGCCGCCACAAGATGCCGGCGTAGGGAGCGGCGGGGCGGTAGAGGGTGGCGGCGGCACCGGTGGCCAGGTATAGCACCAGGATGGTCATGATGCCGCGCACGATGCGCTGCCGGTAGCCCAGGGCGCCAAACGCCACGATGAGGAGTAGGAGTATCAGGTCCAGTGGCCGGAAGCCAGGCCTGGTGAGGTATAGTCCTATGACTCCGACCGTTCCCAGAACGGCGATGAGCATCGGCGGGATCAATTCCTGAGACAGGCGTTGTCTTCGTCTGAGCGGCAGGTTCATGCTCCTCCCCCCTACAAGCGAGTGATCATACTATACCACACGGGAAGAGAGGCCGCAAGTCAGTGAGGTTCGACGGTGGACGATAGAGTGCGCGCAACGTGGGCCAGGCAGGCGGGATCGCGCCAAACAGCCCCGTCTATCTGGACGGCGGCCGCTCCGGCGCGCAGGAAGGCTTGGGCATCCTCGACCGTGTGAATGCCGCCGCAGCCGACGAGCGGTACGGAGACGAGGGCGGCCACGCGGCGCAGGGCGCGCAGCGCCAGAGGCAGCACAAACGGCCCGTAGAGACGGCCGGTGATAAAGTGGTTGCCGGGCGCGTACCACGCGGTCCCGCGCGGCGGAGCGGCCACGGTGAGCGCGTCGGCGCCGGCCTCGACGGCTGCCTGGCAGAGGGCATCGGCCCACACCAGTGGCAGCCTGACGATGAGGGGCTGGCCGGCGGAGGCGTGGGCCGCCTGGACGATGGCGGTGGCCTCGTCTGGATCGGCGGTGTCGGGCAGGCCGAGTTCGAGGCCGGCGATCGCTTCGACTCCCGCCAGCCGTCGGCAGCAGGAGGCCACCTCGTCGGGAGCGGTGCCGGCGACGTGCACGATGACGGGTACGGGAGAGCGGGCCCAGACCCGGGCGTAGCGGCGCAGGACGGCGGAGAGGCCGGGGTTGGCCAGCCCGGTGTGCAGCAGCACGCCGGCGGGCGTGGGCACCAGGCGCGGAGATTCTGCTCCCCGGCGTGGATGGGCGGTGAGCGGGCCGACGACGAGCGCGCCCAACGCTTCCACCTCGACCAGCCGGGCATATTCGGTGCCGAGGCCGAAGCAACCGGCGGCGGGCATGACGGGGTTGGCCAGCACGAGTCCCGCTTTGTGGTTGGGGGCCAGGTCAATCGTCATCGCAACTCCAGCAGGTCAAATACAGGCCCGTCGGTGCAGGCCAGTCTGGTGCCGCGCGCGACGGAGACGGCGCAGCCCTGGCAGGCCCCCACGCCACAGGCAACGGGCGGCACGACCAGCGCCTGGGCGAAGCGGCGGCCGGACCCCGCGCGCACCTCCCGCACGATCTCTGCCAGCGCCGGGTAAGTGGCCGGGTCGCCGGCGATGCAGGCGCAGTCGGCCCAGCGCACCAGGTCGGGCAGGAGGTCGTCGCTTCGCTTAAGGATGGAGCTCCGCTGCCCGGCGGACCCATCGGCGGTGACGATGGTGACTTCCACGGCCGGGGGGAGCAGCCGGATGGGGTAAAGGTCGGCGGCGGTGGGGGCAGAAAGGAGCAGCGCGATGGCGAAACCCGTGGAGAAACCTGGTTTTTCCCAAAAACCAGGTTTCTGGTGGTTCTGATAGGCCAGTGGCAATAGCACGGGCAGGTGATCAGCGGACGCCACCAGCAACAGCCGCTCTGTGGCGGCGGGTATCTCGAAGCCCCGGCCCAGCGGCCCGATCAGGTCAACGTCGGCCCCGGGCTGGAGCGCGGCAGCCGCGTGGCGGGGTGAGATCAGCACGTCGAACTCCTCGGCCTCGATCCGGGCAGGGAAGAGTGGGGCGCGCAGATAGCCGCCCAGGTCGGCCAGCACGAAGCGGCCCGCCGCCAGCCCCGAGGCGATGGCGGGGGCGGCGAAGGTGACCCGCACGAAGGGGCCGCTTGTTCCTATATCCGTGATGAGCGCGCCTGCCTGTATCACGTACCTATCCCTGCTCAGGAGTGCGGGCCACGATCAATGCGCCTGCCCGCTCACGCTGCTCAATATCCCAGGTGATCAGGGGCAAGCCAAGTGTATGGGCCACGGCCACATACATGGCATCGGCACCCCTAAGATGCAGGTCGGCGGCCAGTCGTGCTGCCTCTCTACCCAACGGTGGGTCCACAGAGACCAGGCGCAGGCTGGGGACGCGCAGCAGGATCTCTACTGCGCGGTGAGCCTGTTCTGGCTCCCTGGTACGCCGTGAGATAGCACCGGCAACCTCCGCAAGCAGCAGGATAGGAGCGACGAGCAATTCGTCCCCGGCAACCTGCCGTTCCAGCCACTGGCGGCTGATCAGATGATGAACATCCTGGGGTACCAATCGGCTGACCCAGACGCTGGCATCCACCACTGTCATAGTTCGCGCCGTGCCTCGCTGACCGCTTCAGCAGCGGTGATGCCGGCCGGCCAGCGGGCGCCGATCTCAGCCGCCAAACGATCTACGTCAGACCAGAGTGCACGCAGGTCCGCTGGAACAGGCCGCGGCGATGGCGCCGGGAGCAGGCGAGCGATGACTCGCCCGTGATACGTGATCTGAATCTCCTCATTGTTCTCATACACGCGGCGCAGGATCTGGCTTGTGTGCTCTCGTAGTTCACGGACTCCGATCAGAGTCATCACTTGCCTCCAATATGGTCACAATTGTGTACACATTATATCAGAAGGCAGGTGGACAGGCAAGGCAGCCCGTAAAGAGTGAAACTCTAGTTGTGTTATTCTGCCTGGGCCGTATGCTGCACGCGGGTGAGGTTGTTCATCGAGTGATCGTGAGGTCGCGCTGTAGCGATACCACTCGACCGCGCCAGAGCGAAAAAGAGGGCGCCCCACAGAAGGATGTGACCCACGATGCCGTACCACGTGTGGTGATAGCCTTTGTAAACTCCGGTCTGCGGCCCCACTATGAGCTCACTGATTGACCAGGTTGTACCGACGAGCCACAGTTCCACGACGACGTAGAGGCCGCTAAGGAGCACAAACAAGAAAGGCAACCGGACTTTGCCACGCGCCTTCCACATTCCCCTGACGAAGAGGCTCAAGTTGACGCCGAGGAACAGCAAAGGTGGCAGGTATTTGCCGGGAGCGGTGCGGAAGAAATCACTCATGGTTCTCTCCAACGTGCTGACGCCTGCCCAGTCTTCTTCGGACACACAGCAATTGTACCCCACCAGGTGAGACTCTGCGAAGAGCGCCTCTACCTCATACAAGACTGCCCAGGTGCAAAGAAGGAGGAGGATGCCAAGCAAGCAGACCCCTGTGAGGATTCCCTTTAACACGTTCGGTATACGACTTACATGTGTGTTCACGCCCATACTCCTATTTCCGTTCTATCATTCATACGCAATCGGAGAGGCGTTGGTCTGGTTGTTGCGCTACTTGCGGATCAAACGGCTTCAACAACTTGAATCGCGCGCCCGACGCCGTCTTCGGCGCGAATGCGCTCTCCCAGCGCCGCCGCGCGCGCCCGCATATCGGCGTCTGTGACGGCGCTGGTGATGGCGCCCGCCAGGCGCTCCGCCGTCAATTGGCGGCGCGGTACGGGCCGCGGGCCGACCCCCAGTTCTGCTACCCGCCGCGCCCATAGCGGTTGGTCGCCAGCGTGCGGCACGAGCACCGACGGCACCCCGGCCCGCAGCCCGGCTCCCGTAGTCCCGGCTCCGCCGTGGTGCACCACTGCCGCCACGCGCGGAAACAGCCAGGCGTGGGGGATCGAGCCCAGGGTGAACAGGTCGGCGGACGGGTGGGGCCGGTCGGCGCTGGACAATCCCCCCCAGCCGGTGACGAGCACGCCGCGCTGCCCCGCTCGCGCGAGTGCCTCCTGCACCAGTTGGGTCGTCTGCTGGGGATTGCGGTGCGGCAGGCTGCCGAAGCCAACGTACACCGGTGGCGGGCCGGACTCGAGAAAGTGGACCAGCGCGGCGGGCGGCTGCCAGTCCGGCGCGGGATCGAGGAACCAGTAGCCGGTAACGTGGATATGTTCACCCCAGTCGGGGGGCTTGGGGAAGACGATGGGGCTGAAACTGAACAGCACGGGCAGCGGCCGCCCATGCAGTTGGCTATAGGGCCATTGGCCGAGCGGGATGGCGGGCAGGTGGAACCGCTCTCGCCGCCACCGGTTGAGGAACCGGCCGGTGAGTTGTTGCAGCAGGCGCTCGCCCAGGGCGTGCGTGCACAGGTTATAGGCCCCGCCCAGGGGCAGGGCAGGCAAGGCCAGGTTGGGAAAAGCGCGCGTGCGGACCAGGCCGGGAAATGGGATGGCCCAGCAGCAGGGCACGCCCAGTTTCTCCGCCACGTGATACGCGCCGAACCCCATGGTGGAAAAGACGATCGTGTCCGCTCCCTGGCAGGCCAGCCAGGTATTTTCCATGAGCCGCTCGAAGGTGGACCGCAGCGTGCGCAGGGTCTGCCACACCCACAGGAGGGTGTTGCGGCCCGATTCCAGGCCCGTTCCGATGCCCCCCATTCCGAGCAACTGGTGCGCGTTCATGCCAAGCGGAGCAAAGTCGAGCCCGTGCTCGGTAGCGAGCGCGCCAAAGTCGTCGGGGGCGATCAAGCGCACCTGGTGGCGGCCCGTCCGTTGCAGCCCGACCGCCAAAGCGAGCATGGGCTGCACGTCGCCGCGCGTGCCGATTGCCAAGACTGTGATGTCCATCGTGTATCTAAATCTCAACTTGGCTTCCGGCGAAGCCGGATCGATCTGCACGAACACCGGCCTGGTGTCGTCGGCGGCATTGTCGGTCAACTGTCGCAGCTCACCCGAACCCTGAGTGGCGCCGCCGGCGTCCAGCACATAGATCTCACGGTCGCCGTCGCGGTCGAGCAGAAGGCGATCACGCCGCCCTAGCTGTCTGCCCCGACCGGCGGCGCAGACGTCGGTGGCGCCGCTGCCGGTACGGAGAACCGTTCATCCTCGAGCGGGATACTGAATTCGATTGTTCTCATCGTTGCCGTGAACACGTCAACCCCATTACGACCCTCGTACGTGAATGCGTGGGGGTACAAGATGCCGTCAACCAATCGGTAGTCGCTGTAGGTGCGCTCCGGGTGATACCCTTGGCCATTGATTGTAAAATAGGCAGCGGCCTTGCGTACGAGATGGGTTTGGGCATCCAGATAGTAGGTCATGACCGCTCCCAGTGAAAGAGTCACCTGAAGTTTATGGGTCTCGATCCCGTCCACGATTTCCGTGCCCACGTATTCGGCGGGATAGTCGAAAAATGCCGGGACATACCAGGCAATGTCCACTTCAAAGTCCTTCCATTCTTCTTGCGGGACCGGCTCGGCCTGTGTCAACCAGGCAGCTCGTTCGCCGTCGAACACCAAGATGTCCCCTAGCCGGACAAGATTTGGCCGCTTGATCTCGTAGCGGGACAAACTCGCGTGATCGGGCAAATATTGGGCGAAGCGCATGGTTTGCAGGGCGTTGATCTTGTCCACCCCTCCCATGGCCTCGGCACATTCATCAATGAGGCGTTCGGCCGTGGGAGGCAGGGGGGTAGATGGCGCTGTGTGGGCCGGCGGGATGGGTGTCGCCGTGGGCGCGGCCGGCCCGCAACCGGCCAGCAGAGCCAGGATGGTGGTGATGATCAGAGCGATTCGCTTGGTCATAGAGTATCTCCTTAAAAGACGCACTTAAGCAACTCTATCCGACAGAGCCGAAGGGCAATCTCGCCCGCCACATGCACACTTTGGCCGCTCTCGTCAGCGGCATCGTGGGTAGCAAGTACCACTTGAGCCTCTTCCAACTTGGTTTGGACTTGCTCGAGCATCTCTTGAACGAGCATCTTCCTATACCTGTGGAGCTCCAGATGCCTCAGTTGTCAGAAAGTGTCCGGTAGTGAAAAGCGATGATACGATGCTGGCGTACGCCGGCCAGTATTGGTCGCTGCCTGCATAGTTCGCTTCTAGCAGCAGTTTCCCGCGCGGGAGCGATTCCAGACTGATCGCATAGCGCCCCTGTGCGTCGGTCGTGGCCGCGCCGATGCGAACCACGGCTGGCATAAGTTGTATCCTCTCACGGGTAAATTCCGCTTCGGCATCCTGAAAGGTGATGTCCAAGTAGCCGCTGCCGAAAGAAAGGGGCGCGATGCGCGCGACGAAAGTGAGCGTATAAGTGGCGCCCGGCGTCACGTGGAACGGGGCCGAATTGATGGCAGCATCCTGATCGGGTGTCGCCTTGACGTGAAGCATCACGCCGCTGTCCTGGTCGCTTGGTTCGGGCCGGATCGTGCCACTGCCCCACGAGCCCCAGCCATCATATCCCCGCGCGAAATCACTATTGGGCACACGACTGACGGTCTCGTTCCCTTCCGTATAGCGAACTTGATACACAACAAAGTCGCTTGTGCCTTGACAGCCACATTCGGTATTCACCCGGAACCCCACGTCGGAACGAATCGCGCGCGCCGGGACAGTGCCGGTGATGGTATATTCGGCGCTCAACCCTGGTCCATCCAACGCATTTATGGTTAACTCGACTACAGCGCCTGGCAGCGGCTCACCCGTAACAGTGGAGAGTGCTCCTGTGGCGTTCTGGGTCCCGTCCGCGGCCTGGGGGCCGAGGTCCAGGCTGAGTGCCGTGCGCGTGCGAAAGTAGCGCTTGATCAACGCTGTAAATGTGTCCGGCTTGGTCTCAGGTAGCAGGTAATCGGGATGATCGTGCCACGACTGGAATTTGACGTGGTCCGGTGTGCCGCCCGCGACCAGTTCATATAGCCGCGCACGCTCAAAGGCCTTGTTCACCCATTCAGCATCCGTCGCATCCCCTGGATCGCCGAGATAAAAGATGCCAAACTCTATCCCCCGCACCCGAGCCGCCTCTTCGAGCTGTTTCGCCGCGATGTGCCAGTCCGCGCGCGAAAAATCGAGATCGAGATGAATGAACGGGAGATTCGAGCCCGTTACCGCTTTGTAGGCATCCAGCCACTCTACGAGTTCTCCGACCTCCACTCCTACCCATAGCGGCTCATTGTCGCCGATGATGGCGTCGGGATAGACACTCTTGATCGCTGTGACGTAATCCTGCACCTGCTGTGCGATTTTCTCAGCAGGCCATTGACAGGCGTTCGGCCCGTCATAAATATGGCCAAAGGCGAAGGGCTCATCGAGCGAAACGTACCGCACGGTTGCGCCGAACTGCTTGAGCCGGTTCACGATCCTTAGCCCCTCTTCAGGCCCGAAAAAGCCTTCGATACCCCGCCCACATTCATCCGTTGCGACGAGCGGGCTCGCCTCAAACCCAATCGCGATTCCGCGCCGGTTCAGATCGGCAATGATCTGTTCCAGTTCGTCGTCGGTGGCTTCCTCCGGTTCCCAGGGAAAGTGGGCGACCCAGCCGCCGTATAGATTAAAGACCTGAACGTGTTGGGCGGCCTCCGTCCAGGGAGCGTCCTCAGTAAAGAGGCTCATGAAATCCAGCGAGCTGTCAGGTGGAGGCAGGGGACCAAAGAAGATGAGTGGACGCTCGGAGAGATCGGGTTGGGGATAAGGCGTCGCTACGACTGTGGGTGTAGCGACCGACTCGGGTGTGGGTGTAGGCGGAGGGGCTGTGGGTGGAATAGCCGTCGGTGTTGGTGTGGCTGCCGGAGCACCGCACCCGGCTACAAACAGGATACCCAACGTTACCCCAATTACCGGCTGTGACAACTTCCAGTAGCTCAATTCACCCTCCGTCGAACAGGCGCTCCGTCAGACAACTGCCCACTCTCTGCATAGTACCTCGGCCTGCTCCAGGACGGTCTGGGTCGCCTTCTCCTGCTTGTCGGGCGGGTAGCCGTAACGGCGCAGAATGTGTTTGACCAGGACGCGCATCTTGGCCCGCACGTTCTCACGCAAGGTCCAGTCAATCGTCACGTTGTTCCGCACCGCTCGAACGAGTTCCTGCGCAATCGTTCGCAGAATCTTATCGCCGAGTATCTTCACGGCGCTGTCGTTGACTTCCAGGGCGTCGTAGAAGGCGATCTCGTCGTCGGTCAGCCCGAGCGCCTCCCCGCGCCGGTCGGCCTCGCGCATCTCCTGGGCCAGCGCGATCAGCTCTTCGATGACCGCAGCGGCTTCGATGGCCCGGTTCTGGTAGCGCCGAATCGCGTGCTCCAGCATCTCGGCAAACGAGCGCGCCTGGACGATGTTCTTCTGCCTCCGGCTCCTGATCTCGCCCTCCAGCAACTTGCGCAGCGTCTCAACTGCCAGGTTGCGTTGGGGCAGCCCCCGAACTTCGGCCAGGAACTCGTCGGACAGGATCGAGAGGTCGGGTTTCTTGAGCCCGGCAGCGGCGAAGATGTCAATCATCTGGTCCGAGGCCACCGCCCTGGAGACGATCTGCCGGATGGCATGGTCGAGTTCGTCCAGCCTGCGCCCGTCGCCGGTCACGCTCTTGGTCAGGACCGCTCTGACCGCCTGGAAAAAGGCGACGTCGTCGCGGATGGCCATGGCCCGGTCGTGCGGCACGGCCAGGGCAAAGGCCTGGGAGAGTGCCGTGACCGCCGTGGCCAGCCGGTTCTTGCCGTCTTGTTGCCGGAGCACGTGCTCCTGGGCCGCCGGCAACAGCGACAGGCGCGCCTGCGCATCGCCGGCCGTCCAGGCGGACCGCTCAAAGCCGTGGAAGAGGCCGCAGCAGACTTCGTACTTCTCGATCATCGCGGCGACCGCCTCGGCCTGGTCAATGGCCGTTTCCCCCTGGCCACCGCTCTCGGTGTAGGCGGCCAGCGCCTGGCGCAGTTCGACGGCCAGCCCCAGATAGTCCACCACCAGGCCGCCCGGCTTGTCCTTGAACACCCGATTGACCCGCGCGATGGCCTGCATCAGCCCGTGGTCGCGCATCGGCTTGTCCACGTACATGGTGTGCAGGCAGGGGGCATCGAACCCGGTCAGCCACATGTCGCGCACGATGACGACCTGGAACGGGTCTCGCGGATCTTTGAAGCGCCGGGCCAGGTCTTCCCGGGCGGCTTTGGTGCGGATGTGCGGCTGCCATGCGAGCGGATCGGAGGCCGAGCCAGTCATCACGATTTTGCAGATTCCGGCCTCATCGTCGGCGTGGTGCCAGTCGGGGCGCAGGGCGACGATGGCGTTGTAGAGATCCACGCAGATGCGCCGGCTCATGCACACCACCATCGCCTTGCCGTCCATCGCCTCCAGGCGGCGCTCAAAGTGCGCCACCAGGTCCTGGGCAATCAACCTGACGCGCTTCTCCGCGCCGACGATGGCCTCCAGTTGCGCCCAGCGGGTCTTGAGTTGCTCCTTCTGTTCGACCTCCTCGCCCTCGGTGGCCTCTTCAAATTCGGGGTCGATCCTGGGCCGCTCGGCAGCGTCCAGCTCCAGTTTGGCCATGCGGCCTTCGTAGTAGATCGGCACCGTGGCCCCATCATAGACCGCCTGCCGGATGTCGTAGACGCTGATATAGTCGCCAAACACGGCGCGGGTGTTCCGGTCGCTCTTCTCGATCGGCGTGCCGGTGAAGGCGATGAACGAGGCACGCGGCAGCGCGTCGTGCATGTGGCGGGCAAACCCATCTATAAAGTCGTACTGGCTGCGGTGGGCTTCGTCGGCAATGACGACGACGTTGCGCCGTTCCGAGAGCAGGGGGTATTCGTTCTCGCCCGCCGCGGGAAAGAACTTGTGCACCGTGGTAAAGATCACGCCACCTGAGCCGGTGTGCAGCAGCTCGCGCAGGTGCGCCCGGCTCTGGGCCTGCACCGGCTGCTGGCGCAGCAGCTCGTGACAGCGGCAAAAGGTGCCGTAGAGCTGCTCGTCCAGGTCGTTGCGGTCGGTGATGACCACCAGCGTCGGATTCCCCATACTTTGGTGCAGCACCACCCGTCCGGCGTAAAAGGCCATGGTCAGGCTCTTGCCCGCCCCCTGCGTGTGCCACACCACCCCGACGCGGCGGTCGCCGGGCTGGGTATCGCGCGCCGGCCGGGCCAGGTAAGTGCCTCTCACTTCGCCGATGCGGGGGGACTCATCAGCGGGGAGGGAGGCGCGCACCGTCTCCTCGACCGCCACGTTGACGGCGTGGTACTGGTGGTAGCCGGCCATCTTCTTGACCAGCGCCCCGCTGCCCACGTCCTCGAAGACGATAAAGTGCCGGATCAGGTCCAGGAAGCGCCGCCGGTCGAAGGACCCTTCCAACACTACCTGCAACTCGGGCAGATCGGGGGCGGCCAGTGTCTCGCCGGTGATGGTGCGCCAGGGCAGGAACCACTCCCGGTCGGCGGTCAGCGTGCCGACCCGCGCCTGCACGCCGTCGGAGACCAGCAGCGCCGCGTTGTAGACGAACAGGGAGGGAATCTGCTGCTTGTAGGTCTGGAGTTGGTTGAACGCCCGCCAGACGTCGGCGGTCTCATCGGCGGGGTTCTTGAGCTCGATCACCGCCAGGGGCAGGCCGTTGACGAATAGCACGACGTCGGGCCGGCGCTCGCGGCGGTCCTCGACCACGGTGAACTGGTTGATGGCCAGGAACTCGTTGTTGTCGGGTTCGTCGTGGTCAAGCACGCGGATCAGGTCGCCGCGAAAAGTCCCATCGGCACGCTGGTACTCGACCGGTACGCCTTCCACCAGGTAGCGGTGGACGGCGTGGTTGTTGGCCACCAGCGAGGGCGAGTTGGGCCGGGTGAGGCGGCGGAAGGCCTCGTCCAGCGCGTCCGCCGGGGCCTGCGGGTTGAGCCATTGCAGCGCCTGGCGCAGCCGCCGTTCGAGCACCACCTGGCCGTAATCCTCGCGCTCGGCGAACGGCTCGCCGGGGGCGATGTCCGGGCCGTGCAGGATGGTGTAGCCCAGGCTTTCCAGCCAGGCCAGGGCAGCCTCTTCGACGACCGATTCGGTAAAGGCGCTCATGACTGCTCCCGGATCCGATAGCCTCCCGTCTTGCGCGCACCGGCAAACTCAATGAACCGGCGATCGTTTATAGGGACATTTATAGGGACATTTACAGGGACATTTACAGGGACATCGGCCGTCATAGGGCATACCCGTATCTGGACTCGACGTAACTCAGCCAGTTCGTCCACTGCCCATCGGCATCGTGCGCGCGAACCCAGGCGACCCATTGCTGATGGCTGAACACTACAAAGCGTACCTGCCCGGTAAAGAGTCGCCCCCACTGCCGGACGTCGGCGATGCCCGTTTCTCTGAGGCAGGTCTGTAGTTCTCTATTGCGTTCGTCGAGCGCCACGCAAGACACGACCCAGTCGTACTTCCCAGAAGCGGCGATGCCCTCGGCGAGCGCCTGCTGGCGGAAAAGCTGGTAGCCCGCGTGGGCAGCCGGGCAGCAACGTAAGGATGACACCATCTCCCGGTTAAAGACTGGCTGCAGATGCTCCCAGTATTTCCTCCCCCACTTGACCTGGTGGCATAAGGAGTCGGGATCATCGAGGACTGCCAGCGCATCTTTACATCGGGCGGGATCAGGATTCCCCGGTCGTCGGGCGCTCCCACCGCGCCTGCGTGCCGAGCAGGGATAGAAAGAATGTTCGACGAATTTGACCTCACAGAGAACGAGTCCCCGCCCGCCGTTCGCCAGGAAGGCGATGTCGGGTGAGGTCTGCCCGGTGCCTCGACCACCGCCCATCTCTCCCAATAAAGATGAAGGGTGAAGGTCTCCCTCCTCCGCGTACTCCAACTCCAGGGCCTCCACGGAGCGCACTTGGGCGCACACGTGCGCCTGCAGGAAGCGCCCGACGAGGCTGCGGCCTTCATCTGATGCGCCGAACGGAAAGTACAGGTTGGCGCACAGCATCCAGGAGCTCTTGAGGTTATGGACGCCCTGGTGCTTTTGCACCTGGTTGCGACGCAAATAGTCCGGCAGGGGATGCTGCGAACCGTCCCGGATGCCAGGCCAAAGCCCCTCCTGCCAGAGCCTGGCGGGCAAGATCCACGCATACTGCTTCCTGTTCTGCCGCCCCTGCTCTGGCGACGTGACGTTGTCCTTGCGCCAGTTCGCCTGGTACTCGTTCATCTGGTCATTGAACGTATGCATCACAGAACCTCCAAGAAACCGCTCGGCGTGTACGGCTCGTCGAACGCCTCCGCGCACAACCGCCGGACGCGCTCGTAGAGGCCGCGCAGTGCGGTGTAGCCGGGTGTCGAGTGGTCGGGATACGCGGCGGAGTCCTTCAACGCCAGCGAAATCACGTCTTGCAGACATTCGATGTCCCAGCGGTACAGGCCGATGGGACGCTTGCCCAGGTAATCGGCGATGCGCCGGTCCAGCCCGAACGACTCGGCCATCCAGCCGGTGAAACGTTGGAGTTCTTCCAGTTCCAGGCCGGTAATCAGAATGTGGAACTTGCGGTCACGCGAACCGGGTTTGATCATACCGCCGCCTCCACGAGCTTCTCGGCGTCCGGGACACGCAGCTCGCCGGAGATGAGCCTGGGCAGGAGGGCGTCGTGCAGGGCGGCGAGGGTACGATTTTCTTGTTCGCCCTGATTCACTCTGTCCATTATGAGTCGGGCGTGGCGAGCGAAAACCTCCAGTATCTCACGAGATGGCAGCAATAGCCAAGACATGTATGCGATGTTTCGGTTCAGTCCCGGCACAGCCGAATCAGCACTGAGATTTGGTAAACCTAAGCCCATCAAGCTGTAGTAGAGATAGGGCAATGGAACCCAAGTCAAACGAGGCACCACATAGAAGGTTGTGTCGATGGGGAAAAAGTCGCTGTTTACCCAAGTCACGACGCCAGGATTACCCTTGCGGCCCACAATAATGCCTGGTCCTGCAGCAAGTGGCGTGTCGTGCCAGCCAACCTGTCCGTTCGATCCCATAACGAGAACTTCCCCAGGCTTTCGCATCGATGCCTTGAGAGCTTTACCATAGGCCAACTCACAGACCTCTCCGACTGATACTACCTTCCACCCCTTCGGAATCTCCCCCAATTCTGACTCCTCGAACTCGTTGGGGAACAAGTCGGCGATAGCAGGATCTAGCACCAGGGCGCCAGGATGCAAAGGCGCAAAGGAATCGTCCTGGTTCTCTTCCTTGCGCCCTTGCATCTTTGCGGCTTTGCGTTCCATCTTTTCCCGCACGGGATCAAAGTCCACGAACCAGGACTTGAAGATGGTCCGCGCCATCGCCTCCAGCGTCTCGTTCATGCGCCGGTTCAGTTCGATCTTGTCGTCCAATGCGCCCAGGATGCAGGCGATGGCTTGTTGTTTCTGAAAGGGAGGGATTGGAATACGGATTCGGTTTATATCACGTATCGGAAGCTGAGGCTGCGCGCTGCCGGTCCGTAAAGTAGCAACCTGGGCGCCGAACAGCTTTGATCGGAGAGCCTGATACAGGAACAAAGGGGACAAGCGATTTCTATCTGCACGAAAAATCACCATACCGGAGTTGATGCGGATATGGTCGAAAGGAACGTTATCACTGTAAAACGCGACATTTCCAACTGTGCCGCGGGTAGTCATTACCACATCGTTGCGTTCCAGTCTTCCTTTTCTTAATACCTGATCTTTTTCAGTTGTGATGTACTGGCACTGTGAGAAGTTGAAACCCTGAACCGTTACGTTGCTTGCATTCAAGAATAAGCAATGGCCTTGGTCCGAGAAGTCCGATTGCTTCGGGTAATTCTTACCTCGGTCCCCATCTATTATCTGTACCGGAGCATCTGCCAGGCTAACTACCTGCCACTCACTCGCCATGCCCGATCTCCTCTAGGTTGGCCCAGATGAGCCGGTCGAGCCGGTCAAATGGGACTCGTTGATTCCACATCACAGCACAGGGCGGCGGTGTCATGCGTAGGCGGGGATGTGTTGGTAGGTGAATTCGTCTATTCCGGCGGCCTGCCGGGCGTGTTCGATGGTCAGACTGACGACCCGCCCGTCGGCGTCCAGGTCGAGGTAGATGTTTTCGTTGAGCTCGCGGGTCTCGACCGGCGGCTGGTCGGAGAATTCGATCAGGGCGGTGTCGGTATCGGCAAAGTATTTGATACGCATCGCTTACTCCTTTAGAAGCCAATGGGATGGTGACACTGGCGGTGTGGCGCTAACTACCTTCTGTTCCCCACAACCACCCCAGGTTTTCCCGGATCGTTGCCTCCAGCCGGGCGCTCTCGGCAAACTGTTCTTCCAATTGTGCAGTCAACCGCTCCACCTTCTCCTCAAACGGCTCGCCGTCATCCTCCACCTCGGCGGCACCGACGTAGCGGCCGGGGGTCAGGATGTGGTTGTGCTGCCGGATGTCGTCCAGTGTGGCGACCTTGCAGACGCCGGGTACATCCTCGTATTCCTGCTGGCGGTCCGGGTCGCCGCGCCAGGCGTGGTACGCGGAAGCGATCCGGTCAATATCGCTGCCCGGGATCAGGCTCCCGTCGTCGTCATACCCGGTCAGTTCGCGGTGGACGCGGTCAATCAGCGTGCCCATCTTGCGCGCGTCAATGAAGAGCGTCTCGCCGCGCCGGTCGCGGAAGCGGCCGTTGCGTTTGTTGCGGGCGATGAACCACAGGCAGACCGGGATCTGCGTCGAGTAGAACAGTTGGCCGGGCAGGGCCACCATGCAGTCCACCAGGTCGGCCTCGATGATCGCCTTGCGGATCTCCCCCTCGCCCGATTGGTTGGATGACATCGAGCCGTTGGCCAGCACGAAACCGGCCAGGCCGGTGGGAGCCAGGTGGTAGATAAAGTGCTGCACCCAGGCAAAGTTGGCGTTGGAGGCCGGCGGCACGCCGAACTGCCAGCGCCGGTCGTCCCGCAGCGCTTCACCGCGCCAGTCGCTGTCGTTGAAGGGGGGATTGGCCAGCACGTAATCGGCCCTCAGGTCGGGGTGCAGGTCGCGGTGGAAACTGTCGGCGTGCTCGGGCCCCAGGTTGCCCTCGATGCCGCGGATGGCCAGGTTCATCTTGGCCAGCCGCCAGGTGGTGTGGTTGGATTCCTGGCCAAAGATGCTGACGTCGGCTTTGGCCTTGCCGCCGTTGCCGTTGCCCGTCGCGTGCGCCTCGACGAACCTGACTGATTGGACGAACATGCCGCCGGAGCCGCAGCAGGGGTCGTACACACGGCCCTGGTAGGGAGCGAGCATCGTGACGAGCAGTTGCACCACACAGCGGGGGGTGTAGAACTGGCCGCCCTTTTTGCCCTCGGCGCTGGCGAACTGGGAGAGAAAATACTCGTAGACGCGGCCAAGGATATCGCGGGAGCGGTTGGCCTTGTCGCCCAGGCCGATGTTGCCAACCAGGTCAATCAACTGGCCCAACCGCTGCTTGTCCAGGCGCGGGTGGGCGTAGTCCTTGGGCAGCACGCCCTTGAGGGTGGGGTTGTCGCGCTCAATGGCCAGCATCGCGTCGTCCACAGTCTTGCCGATCGTCGGCTGCCGGGCGTTGGCCAGGAGGTACGACCAGCGCGCTTCCTGGGGCACCCAGAAGATGTTGACGGCGCGGTACTCGTCGGGGTCCTCCGGGTCGGCGCCCTGGGCGACCTCGGCCGTCAGCCGGGCGTGGTACTCTTCGAAGGCGTCGGAGATGTACTTGAGAAAGATCAAGCCGAGCACGACGTGCTTGTACTCGGCGGCGTCCATGTTGGAGCGCAGGGCGTCGGCGGCCTGCCAGAGCTGGCTTTCAAAGCCGATGGTCGCGGCGCTGTCGTTTCCTTTCGTCATGCTTCTTGCCCCTTCAATCTGCATTACTCGCACGTCGGACATCCTTGGCCTCACAAATAGTATACAGCAAAGTGACTGCAAGTCAAGTTTTTTTAAGGATGGACGTGGTACAGCGCACCAGGGGGCAGGGCCAGGGGATCGCGATCGTAGCCGGGAGGGGACTCGTAGTCAGCGTGGTCTTGCATGGGACGCCCCTGGGGTGAGGGCTGAGAGCTTCACATGCCGAGCGATCGGGAATTCGGGATCGGGGATCAGAGGCCAGGGGGTGAGTGG
>Ga0315277_10003837_pt1 | contig 20262 bp, 19 predicted proteins | sample YL17G05_15_MG_FD_203695 | JGI IMG/M metagenome (GOLD analysis project Ga0315277, IMG submission 203695) | Sediment microbial communities from Yellowstone Lake, YNP, Wyoming, USA - YL17G05_15 | ecosystem: Environmental > Aquatic > Freshwater > Lake > Sediment | place: USA: Wyoming | collected... | reverse complement strand
CTTTTCCGAGAGTAATGGTGGATCGAAGGGGACTTGAAACCCTGATGAGCCAGCAAGTCGAGAGGCGATTTCAATCAACGGATATAAAAGTCCAGCAACCGATTACTGGAGCATGTCTCTGAAGGATACTGTCAATCTCGTCGCTGAGCTGATGGCCGTTGCTGCCCGGACGGCTCCCAAGGCCGCGGGCCAAGACTTCATCGAGATCAAGGTCCTTGGTGATTCGGAGAGGATAGCCCTCGGGCAGGACATGATCCAAGTCGGAAAGGAACGGAGCATCTACGGGTTCGAACGTGACGGACAGAATGTATTGAACTCTGAGGCTGTTTTGCTGATCGGGCTACTTCCGCACAAAGGCCTGGGGCTCAATTGCGGTGCCTGCGGCTATGCCAGCTGCCAGGAGTTCAACAACAAGTCAGGCTCGATCGATTTTGACGGACCCAACTGCGTCATAAGATCGCTCGATCTCGGGATCGCCCTCGGCTCCGCTGTCAAGATGGCCTCCGACATGAACGTCGACAACCGTGTCATGTACAGGATCGGCGTTTCCGCGAAGCGCTTGGGCTTGAGCAGATCGAAGATCGTGCACGGCATCCCCTTGTCAGCGACCGGCAAGAACATCTACTTCGATCGGCCGGTCAAGCAGTGACCTGATCAGACCTTCTTGGGATGCCCGAGGTCCGTCCCGTCCAGGAGATAGGCTCGCAGGCTCCTCTCGTCGACGAGGTTGTTCCTGAAGATCGGACCAAGCATCGCCCCGTTTGCGGCATTCACAGGAGTGCCGGTCAGCAGCGGGTTGAAAGCCGGCAGGACGATCAGCTCCTTGGGGCAGCGCTTGTATCTCTCAAGCACAGTGCCCTTGCTGAGTTTCGCTCTCACCCAGCATTTCTCGTTGCTCTTTGTGCCGAGTGAGTCCCGGAACATCACGGACGGGTGTATGTGCCCCATCACCAACCTGTCCGCGGCCATCACATCCTCCGAAGGCCAAACGTGGCCATGGACCGCTCCGACATCCTCGATCCTGCATCCGTGGCCCGACACGGCAGTGACACATCCTGGAAGTAGAGACGACAATCCGCCATCGTGGTTTCCAGCTACAACCACCAGTTTGTCGAAGGTCTTGCCGAGCTTCTCTAGGAACGGCCCGATCTCCTTGTTCTCATAGTAGCCGATTGACGGGATCCTGTGCTTCACGTCCCCAAGGATCAGAAGGTTGTCCCCGTGGTCTCGGAGCGCCACGAGTGCCTCCAGTATCTTAACGGTCTGGGAAGGAATATTGAAACCGCCGGTTCGCAATCGCACCTCTATGCCGAGGTGGAGGTCGGCGATGCATACCCATCTCTCGTCACCCTTCATCTCGAGCGCCGGGACGTCGGTGATAGGCTCCAGTCTCACAGGATGACTGACAGTCCTGAGCGTGATAAATAACCTTCTTCATCTTCCCTCGAAGAGCCGCGCGGCTAGCATTCTCGGCAAGCCTGCCAGGATTATCGCATTAGCAGCTCCCTCGATGTCGTACTCCAACCTATTGATCCTGAGCTCGTCCTCATCTGTGTCATACACGCCGAAGCTCGCTCTTGGATCGCCATCTCTCGGCTGTCCGACCGATCCGGGGTTCATAACCACTCCGGTTCGGAACTTCTTCACGAAGGGGATATGGGTATGACCCAGCACCAAAACGTCTGAACCGCTGAGCATTTTCTCGTTCGCTTGTTCTTCGAAAACATACTCATCGGTTGCCCTTGGAGACCCGTGGAACATCGCGCACTTCTTGTCCCCGAGATCGAACATAGAACCAACCTGGAGCGAGCCCAGGAATCTGGCCGAGGCATTGTCAAGCGCGTGCGAAGTCCAGAAGGCGGCCGTGGCCGCAGAAGGGTTCATCCACGCAACGTCCCGGGTGAGTGCGGAACTGTCGTGGTTGCCCAGGACAGCGTGTCCTGCAACTTGCTCCACCAACCTGCAGCACTCATTCGGATTGCCGCCATAGCCAACGATGTCGCCGGCGCAGACAATGATCCCAGCGCCGGTCCTCTCGATTTCCAGGAGAACGGCTTCAAGCGCTTGCAGGTTGGAGTGGACATCCGCGATGATCGCGAGTTTCATCTGCCGGCCTCAGAGGTATCTCCTAAGCACGAATGGTATCTTTTCGATCACATCCGTCGCCAGGAGTCCGTAGCTCTTCTCCTCAAATGCAAGGTCGCCAGCCAGACCGACCATGAAAGCCCCGATGCGCGCTGCAGCGAAGGGAGATGCCTTCTGGGCCAAGAGCCCGGCGACCGTGCCCGTGAGCACGTCACCTGTTCCGCCGACCGTCATCGCGTCGTTTCCAGTCTTGTTGAGCTTGACATACTTGCCGTCGCTGACAACGTCGATCATGCCCTTCAAGAGGATCGTCATCTTGAGCTTGTGAGCCGCCTCCAGAACCATCTCCGAACGCTTCCCAATGTCCTCGCCCGGGATTGTCTTCCCTGTGAGCCTCTTGAACTCACCAGCGTGGGGGGTGATCACTCCGGCTTTGCCTCTCAGAATCTCCGGGCTGGAGCCACAGGCGGCGATCGCGTCGGCATCGATCACGAGCGGTTTCTGACTTTTCTTAATGATTGCCTTCACTGCAGCCAAGGTACCCTTATCGTCACCGAGGCCAGGACCTATGGCAATCACATCCACCCCTTTCGAGAACTCCACTAATTCGTTCACATGGTCCGGGCTGAGAATCTCTCCCTTGAGCGGTCTCACGATGATGTTGGGAGAGTATATCGAGACAGGCAGTGCAGAAGCTTCCGGTGTCGCGACGAAGGTGAGGTCGACCCCGGACCTCATGGCGGCCATGCCGGTGAATGCTGGGGCGCCGGTGTAGGGCCCTCCGCCAATGACAAGGAGCCTGCCAGCATCTCCCTTGTGCGCATTCTTGCTGCGCCTCGGGAGGAGCGTGAAGTCTCCAGGGCCCGTGTAGTCCTCTGCTTCCTTCGGGATTCCGATGTCTTCGACGATGATTCTCCCGCATTCCTTGTTCGTCATCCCCACTTTGGGGGCGTGGAATGTCACGGTAACATTCGGCTTGATGTGAAGGTCCGAAGGCCACCCTGAAGGGACATCGATCGCCACGATAGGCCTCTTAGATTCATTGATGGTCCTTATCAGCTTCGCGAAGACATCCCTCGGTCTTCCCTGCAAGCCGACTCCGAGCAGCGCATCCAGGATCACGCCGTATGCCTTCGGGTCGAATTGGCCAAGTGACTTGATCCTGTCCTTCACTCGCTCGAGGTTCATCCGCGCGACCTCACCGGAGACCTCGCTCTCCGGCTCCGCGAGGAAGATGTCCACGGTCATCGTCTTCGCGAGGCGTCTTGCGGCGACGAACCCATCACCGCCGTTGTTGCCCTTGCCGCATGCGACTGCAACTCTCGTGCCGGGCTCGAAGTTCGCTTCGACGTATCTTGCGACGGCCTCGCCTGCATGCTCCATCAGGACGAGGGTTCTGACTCCGAGGTGCGATGAGTTCACGTCCAGAACCCGGACTTCTTCTGATGGTATTGACTGCCTCGCCACATTTTCGGATTGGTTGGAGCGCTATTAAACGTGCCGAGATGCATCGGCGGTTGGCTTGCCAGATGGTCGGGATTCGGTCGCTCTCTTGAAAAAGACTATATATGCAAACCTCGTAGACGTTATCACCGGCAGGGATTCGGAAAGTGAGCGAAATCAAGCGTCTTGTTTTGGACGTTCTGAAGCCCCACCACCCGACCATCATTGAGGTGGCCCGGAGGATCGGGGTTCTGAACGGTGTGTCGGGAGTCAACTGCACTCTGGAGGAAGTCGACCGGGAGACCGAGAGCGTGAAGATAACCATCGAGGGTACTTCGATCGACTTCGAGAGCGTCGAGGAGACGATCTCAGACTGCGGGGCGGTCATCCACTCACTCGACAGCGTGTCCGCAGGCAAGAAACTCGTCGAAGAGGTCGAGACGCCTCAGGACCGCTAGGCCCCGTGCTTCTGCTTTGGCATCGACTTCAGCTTCGAGGCCACCTTCTTCACCAAGTCCGTCTTCTTCAGTTTCGGCTCCACCAAGACTCTGCCTTCGGACCTATACCAGTATCGCGGGTAGGATTTTTCGAGCTCTAGGATGCAATCCAGGCCAAGTGACTTGACGACCTCGTAGATCATGTGCGACGTAGGCGCCTCAACCGCATCCTTCCTGGGCACCCTCCTGCCCTTCTCACGGGTGACCCTGGAGTCGAAGTATGACGGCCACAGCACGACTGCCTTCTCGGGGTCGACGGTCATCGCCAAGCCTCATGTGCTCGAACGTGGCGCGAATATCTAATCTTGTCGGTATGGCCTGAGATGTCGCAGAATCAATTCGGACCCGGGGCGCCTAGGCCTGCTTGATGAGCATGGCGTTGACCACGCCGTCCTGGCCGCATCTGGAGGTAATGACTGCCTCGCCGAGCTCCGTCATTACCGTCGCGCCCTTCGTCATTATGTTCCTCTGGACGTAGTTCGGGTTCGAGGGGTTCGATTTCACAGTGAGGATCTTGACCTTCTTGATGGCGTTGGTCTTTGGGTCGACGACATTGGCAGAATCAATCATGAGCAAGCGCGCTTTCCCGTTTGCGCCCTTGGTCCTGTACATCTTGACCTTTCTCGCCCCGAGGTGAGTGAACTGCTTCTCCCGACCTATCTCGAACTTCCTCTTCTTGCGGGCAGCTCTGATCCTGCCGCCCGAGGGCTTTCTCTTCGGTCTGCCCTGCCAAATAGCCATCAGTCGCCTCGGGTGATGGGAAAGTGGCGGGTGTATTAATACGTTTTGGGCTTGCTCTTCATGCGTCCGTATTCCTGAAGCCTGACCTTCACCTCGTTCCCGAGCCAGATGCTGGCATAGTGCCCATTCCTGGCGGATCCTGGGTTCACGAATACGGTCCCTCCGAGCGTTTGCACGCCTCTCGACTCGTGCATGTGTCCCGAGAGTGAGAGCTTCACTTTGAAGTCGTTGGCGACGCTGAGTATGCGTTTAGAACCACTGTGTATGCCTGATCGTCCGATATCATTCATGCCGTAGGGCGGAGTGTGCGTGACCATCACGCCTCCCTGCACGGCGATCGCCCTGAGGGACCTCTCGATCTCCGCCTCCTCGATTTCGAACGGCATCTCCGAGCTCGTTGGAACGGATCCCCCGAACCCGAAGAACTGCCATCCGCCGAAGGTAATGTGCTTGTTGTGCACGCTCGCATAAGCCTTCTCGAGCACGCCAACTGTGTCTGGCATGTCGCAATTGCCGGGAACAGCGAGCACCTTGATCTTCAGCCTCTTCAGGAAGTCCGCGACATAGTCGACAGACCCCATCGTTGTGAAGTCCCCGCATACAACCATTAGATCGTACTCTTTCGGTACCGCCAGCTTTGGCAGCATCGAGAGTGCTTCCTGCGATCCGTGCAGGTCTGAGCATACGAACATGTTCACATCTTTCATGCCATCACCACGGGAGCGTCATGCCCAACGAACCGTCTCCGTAGACTAACAGGTATGATACTATGTATCCGATAATGGCCCCCCCGTTGAGCAGCGGGAGGCCCGCCTGCGGGTTCCCTTTCAAAACGTATCTCATTAGCAGCGCGAAGCCGACTAGCGAGCCCAGGAGGGTGCCGAGGGCCACGAGCAGGCTCGAGTCGATGCCATTGAAGGCTCCATTCGGGAGGAAGTTGAACGCGGAGGCGATGAGCACCCCTGGTATGATGATGTCTCCAAGGCCCATGAACATCGCCTCTCGCTCCTCTCCTTCTTCCAGCTGTTGCATAAGGGGCTTCTGCTTCAGATACGAATACCCCCATTTCTTCGGGATGACCAAGAGTATCGGGAGTTTCATCTTCGTCACGCCGTCCGCAAGCGCCACCATGTGCTTCGTGCCGTAGACTGAGATAGCATCGTACACCGCAAGGATGATCAGGAGGATCATGACTGGCAGGATTGTGAGCGATATGCCGAATATACCGACGACTCCGATTGACACGAGCACACCTGCCGCATCGATGATGTACCATTCGGGTTTCTTGACGAGATAGTATGTCATTGCGGCGGTGACTGCTATCGCGACTATGAGCGACAACAAGCCAGGGTCGAAATACACCATGATGGAAAGAATGACGTAGAAGATCGTGAATCCGACAGCGCCGAGGAACACGATCCGCACGACGTTTTCACGTTTCTTCTTTATGATGTAAAGGATGACGAATGTGAATAGCACCATCGCGATGATGTAGTATATCGGGATGAGCGGGTCGTTCGGGTTCTCGAAAGCCGGTTGCTGGCTCTCGAGTATCGACGATATCATGAAAATGGAGCCGAGCTGGGCAAGGGCGAATATGACCGCCATCACTGCAACGGACCTGACGGACGCATCCATTTGCCACCGCTATTCAGGAAGCCTCTAAAAATACTTTGTACAGACATGCCCGGACAACTTCCAAATAGCATGAGGCCGGTGTCTTCCACGTGGCCGAGCTGGACGTTCTTAAGGTGGACGTGTTCACTCACGAGCTCTACAACGGCAATCCAGCGACCGTTGTGCTTGACGCGGACCAGCTGGACGAGGTGTTGATGCAGAGCATCGCGTTCGAATCTGGATCCCCTGCGACAGCGTTCGTTCTGCGCTCCCGAAGGGCCGATGTGAGGATGCGTTTCTTCAGCCAATTCTCCGAGGAGCCTCTCTCTGGCCATGGCACGATAGGCGCTCTATGGTGCCTAGCTGAGAAACGCGCCCTCGGCGGCGTTCCTGGTGGCCGTCACAGGCTAGAGACTGCTGCGGGAATACTGCCGTTCTCCATCGAGAAGGTTGGCGAGGAGCTGAGGCGTATCTGGATGACGCAGAAGAGGCCGATGTTCTCGCGAGAGGGAGATATCAAGGAGGTCGCCAGCTCGCTTGGCGTGGGAGCCGAATCGCTATTCCACGAGCAGTTCCCTCTCAACAGGGCGTCGACTGGGATCCCCTTCCTGCTCGTCCCTGTTCGTTCGATGGAAATCATAAGCAAGCTCGATCCGAAGCGCGATGAGGTGATGGCGCTTTGCAGGGAGCTTGACGTCGCTGGAATCGAGGTATACACCTGGAGTGTACTGGATCCAGAGTCAACCGTTCACGCAAGGTGCTTCCTGCCCTCACGGGGGATATCTGAGGACCCGGCCTCCGGTCTGGCATCAGGCGCGCTGGGGGCGTACCTTGCGGAGAACGAGTTCATCGCCAGGGGCAGGTTCGAGAATATCGTCGTGGAGCAAGGCCATTGGATCGGCAGGCCTTCCAAGATCTATGTGAAAGTGGAGAAACACGGCTCAACGATCAGAAAGGTCGAGGTTGGCGGCTCTGCCAGGGTGTCGCTCCGAGGGCGACTGTCAGTCGCGTAGTCCCATCCTCAGCTTCTGTCCAGGACGCCGAATGCTACGGTTCCGGAGACCTTCTCGATCTTGACCTTCACCTGAGATCCTTTGGCGGTGCCCGGGACGTAGATGATGAAGTTGCCCTTCCTCGCAATGCCATCGCCCTTCTTCCCCACATCCTCGATCATGAGATCGTAGGTCTGGCCAGCCTCAATCTCCTTCGCTTCCTCCTGCTTCACCTGCTTCCTCACATGGACCGGCCGGTGAGCGCCGCAGGTCTCGCAAACGAGTATCAAGACCCTCCCGTCCTTGACTATCTTCGTGTCTGGTCTGTTGCACTCCGAGCAGAGAACGTACTCGTCTACATAGCCCTGGATTCTGTCGGCTACCTGGGCGGTGGCGACCTTACCCTTGAAGACGACACGCCTTCCTTCGATCGTGCCCGCAGTGCCCAGCTCCCTCAGGAGATAGCCGAGGAGATGGTCCGGTTCCCTTCTGAGTGTGTCAACGATGTCGCCGAAGTTCCTGATGACACTCGTCTTCCCCTCGATCATCACGTCCGGCTCCGGCACCTGGAACCTGTCGTGCGACTCCAGAGTGACGGGCAACTTCTTCTTTGCCCTTTCGAGGAGGGCTTCGTAGTCGAAAGTGTCCTCGGCTGCCATCGTGGTTTCATGTCGGACGGTCTAGTTAAAACTATTGGGCGGACACTGGCCGACTCGCCAAGGATCAACATCATCGTTCGCCTGTGTCGTGGTTCTTCTCGTTTCCAGCAACGCGTCACGAAACATTTATGGCTAGGTCACAGCAATGACTCGCGGACAGGATTCTCGCTGGCGTGGTGAGACTGACGACCTCGAAACCTCCCCCGGACACATCAGAGAGCAGGCCCGAGAAACCCGGCTGGCGTTTGTTCTACGTGTTCGAGGCTCTGCCTTGGGGGTTGTCGGTCGTCGATAGAGACCTTAACGTCGTCTTCATGAACAGTAAGCTCAAGGCGAGAATGGGCGACCTTGTCGGCAAGAAGTGCAAGGAGACGGAACTGGGCTCACCAGACATATGCGCGATGTGCCCCGTCACAGGTGACTGGGACTACGAAAAGGGTCCATTTGTCCGACGGGCTGCAGATGTTGACGGCAGGACTTACGAGTTCACCGTAATGAAGATGGTTGACCCCGCGACTCGTGAACCATATTGGATATCAATGGAACACGACCTTACGGATAGCCTCGAAACCGAGCGCAAGATGCGCACTCTTGCAGCATCGATTGATCAGATGTCGGATCCTGTCTGCATATCGGACACCGATGGGCGCCTGGTCTACGTGAACAAGGCTTACGCTCGGTTGACAGGGTACGACGAGAAGCGTCTCCATGGCATGGGGGGTCCAGAGACACCCTCCGGACCGTCCGGAAGCACCATGAACGCCATCATGAAGGCTGCTGCGGACCGAAGCTGGCACGGCGAGATGACCGGTCTGCGCAAGGACGGCACAAGATACTACACTCATGTCGACGCGAAACCAGTCCGGGATTCGAAAGGCCTATCCATTGCCGTCGTGGCGATCGTTCACGACATCACGAAGGACAAGACCGAAAGAGTCGAGACTGAGAAATATACCTCCGAGCTGGAGTCGAAGATGGAAGCGCGCACGACCGAGCTCGCGAGGAAGGTCAGCCAACTCACGACCATCAACAAGATCAGCAGAGTCGTCACATCCATACTCGACCCCGATGAGCTGATGGCCGAGTTCGTTCGCGCAATCGCCCAAGGGTTCGGCTACCAGGTAGTGCTGATCATGATGCTGGACAAGGAGCGAGGCGATCTGTACCTCAAGGCGGTCTATGGCCGCGACACGGACGTGATTCCCAAGGACATGAGGCAGAAGCTGAAGGAGGGCATAATCGGTCACGCTGCCTTCTTCGGCGACACGCTCGTCAGCGGGAATGTTGACGCAGATCCGCGGTACATCCGCAAGTACCTCATCGGCACGAAGTCGGAGCTCTCAGTTCCCGTGACGTTCAGGGGAGAAGTCCTCGCAATTCTCGATGTGCAGAGCGACATCAGGGACGCATTCACGAGGAACGACGTGAGCATACTCGAGATGCTCGCGGACATGCTGGCCAATGCGATAACGAACGCCCGCATCTACACCGAGTCAAAGGAGCGCGAAGCCGCCTTATCCGTCCTGGATAGGATCAGCAAGCAGATATCATATCGGCTGGAACCAGAAGTCATCCTCGACCAGGTGTCACGGGATGCCGCTACCTTGCTGAAGGCAGAGAAGGCGATGGTTGGCTTGGCCGACGAGACCACGAGGACCATCTCATGGGTAGCGCCCTACAGGATCGACAAGGAGACGATCAAGTCGCTTCGATTCGAAATGGACAAGGGTGTGACTGGCAGGGCTTTGAAGTGGTTGAAGACCGAGGTGGTCAATGACTATCTGGCGGACCCCGACGCCATCGAAAGGGATGCGGAGGCGTTCCAGATAAGATCGCTGGTGGTTGCACCGCTGATAATCGAGGGCCGTGGCATCGGGACAATAAACGTCTACAACAAACTCGAAGGCAAGCCCTTCACCAAGAGCGACGCATTGTTTCTGTCATCTCTAGCCGACCATGCGGCCGTCGCGCTCGAGAACGCCAACCTTCTCTCATCACTCAACCAGCGGGTGCACTCGCAACTAGTCCTTCTAGATACGGCTATCTCGATGCAGAGACAGATAGACTCGACCAGCACCTACGAGCTCGTCTCTGAAAAACTGCGCGAAGTCGTCTGGTACGACGCTATCACATTCTACAAGATCGACAGCGAGAAGATGATGGTGATTCCAGTCTCTGCTCGAGGGCCGTACCATGATGAGGTCATGAACGACTCGTTCCCTGTCGGAATCGGGATCACAGGTACTGTAGCTAAGACCGGCAGGGCGGAGCTAGTCAACGACGCTCTCAATGACAGCCGCGTGGCTGCAATCCCCGGCACTCCGATGGATGAGGAAGCGCTGATGGCGATACCTCTGGTTGGCAAGCAGCGGGTGATCGGCATATTGACGCTCTACCGCACTGGCAAATCCAGGTTCACTGATGCGGAGTTCGAGATCGCCCAGGTGTTCGCAAGCCAGGCGGCCGTGGCTGTCGAGAATGCGGAACTGTATAGGACCATGGAAACGCTGCTCGCGGACAGCAGAAGGAAGGTCGAACAGGTGGCCAAGGTGCTCGAGCTGACGATGTCCGTGATGTACATGGACGACCTTGACAAGCTTCTCCAGCGAGTGACTGACGCCGTTGTCGAATCGTTCGGCTTCAGGCGCGCGTCGATAAGGATTCTGGATGTAGAACGCGACGCCTTTGTGCTAAGGGCCTTGAGCGGCTACCCGAAGTGGGTCCAGAGGGGGTCGGCTGAGACCGTCCAGAACGTCCTTGAAGACCTTGATGACCAGCACAAGATGGGCGCCACGAGCTACTACACTCCCTATGAGCGCCAGAAGTACGGAATCGAAGCCTTCTCGTTCCTGGCGCATCCAGAGCTGGCGGACAAGCCGCGCGCAGCACCTGATGCCTGGCATGAGAGGGACATCTTCATTTCTGCTTTCAAGGACCGGAGCGGCAGACTGAGTGGATATCTTCTGGTCGACGAACCCAACGACCTCAAGATACCCTCTGAGGACAAGATCGAAGTGGTGGAGATCTTGGCGAGCATCGCCTCGATCGCGGTCGAGAACTCGAAGACGTATGAGCGCCAGGTCTTGGCGGCGAACGAGATCGCTCTCCTGAACGACCTGATGACCCATGACATAAACAACTTCAACCAGGGCATCATGGGCTACGTCGAACTGCTTCTCCAGGACAAACTCCTGGACGACAATCAGAAGAAGTACGCTGAACGCGCTTTGGTCCAAGTGAAGAACAACGCGAGGCTGATAGACAACATCCGGAAGCTAGCGAAGGTCAGGCTCATGTCCGATTCAGACCTAGAGCCGACGGACCTGCAGAAAGCCGTCGCCGAAGCTATCGAAACCGTCACCAAGGCGAACGCTGACAGGAAGCTGATGATCGTCTCCTCGCTCCTTTCGGAGACCCACTACGTGAACGCGAACCAATACATTCACGACCTGTTCACGAACGTGATATCCAATGCCGTCAAGTTCGACAGCTCCAGGAGAGTGCGCGTCGATGTTCACATCTCAGAAGACACGACTGCGCAGGGAGAAGTCTGGGTCATCTCTGTCATCGACCGGGGAAGGGGCATCCCGGACGACAGGAAGAACGTCGTGTTCGAGAGATTCGCGACAGGCATGACCGGGATCAAAGGATTCGGGCTCGGGCTGTCGATCGTGAGCTCGATCGTGAACAAGTATGGTGGGCGCATCTGGGTAGAGGATAGGGTGATGGGCGACTTCACCAAGGGCACTGTCTTCAAGATAATCCTGCCCAAGGCGAAGGCACCGCCGAAGAGGCAGCCTCAAGGAGCGCCTACTTCTTCCGTTTCTGTGAGTACTCCAAGGCCGCCTTCACAAGACCATAGTGAAGAGGAGCAGGCTTCTTAGGCCTCGACCTGAATTCCGGGTGGAACTGGGACCCGATGAAGTACGGATGTCCTGCGAGCTCCGCTATCTCCATCCTATTGCCATCAGGCGACTTGCCAGTGAACTTCAATCCATTCTCCTGAATCCTGTCGATGTAGAGCGGGTTGATCTCGTACCTGTGCCGGTGCCGTTCCATGATCTCCGTGGCTCTATAGAGCTTCTCAGCCTTCGACCCCTTCTCTACGAGGACCTGTTGTGCCCCGAGCCGCATTGTGGCTCCCTTCCGAGTCACAGACTTCTGCTCAGGCAGCAGGTCCACGACGGGATGAGAAGTGTGCGCATCAAACTCAGTGCTATTGGCATCGTGCATCCCGAGCACGTTTCTCGCGAACTCCACATTTGCCAACTGGAAGCCAAGGCAGACGCCTAGGAAGGGGACCTTGTTCTCCCTGGCGAACTTGATCGCCTCGATCTTCCCTTCTGTGCCCCTGGAACCGAACCCGCCTGGGATGAGGACGCCGTCAGCCTCCGCGAGAAGGCATTGGCACTCGGATTTGTCCAAGTCCTCGGCCTCCATCCTGAGGAACTTCACTCTCGTGTCGAGTTCCGCACCTGCGTGCGTGAAAGCTTCGTAGTGGCTCATGTACGAATCTCGCTGGTCCATGTACTTGCCCACGAGGAGTATATTCACCTCGTGCTTCGGGTTCATGACCCTGGACAGGAACTTCTTCCAGTCCGCCAAGCCATCCGGTTTCAGATCCAGCTTCATCCTCTTGAGGAGGTAGTCTGTGAGTCCCTGCTCCTCAAGGAATATCGGCACTTGGTAGATCGACTTCGCATCAGGCGCGCTCACGACCGCTTCGAGAGCCACGTCGCAGAACAATGCGATCTTCTTCCTCGCGGAATCCTCGAGGGGCTTCTCCGACCTCGCGACGATGACGTCTGGCTGTATCCCTTGCGCCCTGAGCTCTCGGACGGAGTGCTGAGTCGGCTTCGTCTTCTGTTCCTGAAGAGTGCCCAGCACTGGGACGAGCGTGGTGTGCACGAACAGGAAGTTATCATGTCCCATCTCCGAGTGCATCTGCCTCATCGCTTCCAGGTAGGGCATCGATTCGATGTCACCGACCGTCCCGCCCAGCTCGACTATGGTCACGTCCGTCCCGGCCTTCACGCCCACGTTCGAGATCATCGACTTGATCTCGTTGGTTATGTGCGGGATTATCTGGACCGTCTTGCCCAGGAAATGCCCCTGCCTCTCCTTGTCGATCACACTGCCGTAGACCTTGCCAGTAGTGACCACATGGTCGCTCGTAAGGTTCGTGTCCAGGAATCTCTCGTAGTTGCCCAGGTCAAGGTCCGCCTCGCACCCATCATCCAACACGAACACTTCGCCGTGCTCGAACGGATTGAGGGTTCCCGCATCGAAGTTCAGGTACGGGTCTATCTTCATCGCCGTGACCTTGAGACCCCTGGCCTTCAGTACACAGCCGATCGAGGAAGATGTGATGCCCTTCCCAAGACCCGACAAAACGCCCCCCGTGACTACAATGCACTTCATCTCAGCTCACGGGACCCATAGTATGAGATTGCCCAACATAAAGATATCCGTCACGCCTCCACTGGAAATCAGGTTCTGGAGGACATGACATCGGAGAGGACTGAGGTGAGCCTCTTGATCGAGCCTTGGACCTCCGCGGACACGTCGGCCCTGAAGGCGATGACTTTGGGCTGAATGCATATGACCGCCGTCTTCTTCCCTGCCTTCTCCAGGAGGGAAGTCATCAACGCGACGGCTACGCGATGAGTCGTTATCTCCGTTTCCCTGATCTCTTCCTTGGGCACGATCCTGATTGATCCAGGTGCCGCTCGGAGGTCGGCAGCGTCCACGAAGAGTACGGCTGCATCTTCGTCCTTCTCGGATATGTCCAGGACGGTGCCCTCGACTCCGTCGTGCTCAGAAAATGAGAATAAGGGAAAGCGTTTCTTCAGGGCCGTCGCGACGAGCACGCCGGCGCCGTCGTCGGCCCTGTCGGTGTTGCCCAGTCCGAGGACGTATACTTTTCCTTCTCCTGCGATGTCCTCGAGCTTGCGCTTCAGATCCGCTTCAGCGTCACCAGGTGCGTCGCGCAGCTTATGCATGGGTCGTACGCCCTCGCCACCATCTCCAGGCCGAGCCGGACCTCCTCGTCCTTCTTGTCATCAGCGAGCATCCTCTCGGCCGTGAGCTTCATGTGCTTCTCAATATCGTCAAGGTTCTGGGCGGTGGGCGTGATGATGTCCGCCGCCTCTATCAGCCCGTCTTTGATGTCGTAGTGATGGTACAGCGTGCCCCTGGGTGCCTCGACCGCGCCCGTGCCCGAGCCTGTCGTCCTCGTCGGCTGTTCGATTGGCGGATTGTCCATCGACGCCACCTTGTCCGCCATCTCGGGTATGTGCTCTAGAGACCAGAGCATCTCGATTGCCTGGGCGAGGTTGTTCAACAGGGGGTTCTTGAGCCATCTGTCGCTGTAGTGCTCCTTGAACAGGTCCGCCGCCTGGCCGTCCAGGCGTTTGCCCATGTTGATGAGCCTGGCGTTGGCGCCGACGGTGAACGGCTTGTCCTGGTAGAGCGAACGCTTCGCGAACGAGTGGCTCACTACCCTCTCTGAAGTCAGCTTCTTGTAGTCCTCCGCGCTGACTTCCTTGCCGTTCGAGATGAGGATCGTCTCTCCTGCGAAGCCGTATTGCTTCTTCGGGGCGTTGACAGACATGAAGAGCGTCTCCGCCTCGGGATATGTCGGGTACTCGATGGACGCGAACAGCTCTACTGCCCGGACCGCGTCTAGGATGAGCTCGTGCGCCTTCAGCTTGATCTCTTCTAGCGCCTTCTTGCTCGGGTATCTCCCGAAGCCGCCGAGCACCGGGTTCTCGCCGTGCACTATCCTTCCGCTGGTGACGGCCATCACGTGGTTCCCGAACTTCTTGAGCCTGAGAGCGCGCTTCACGTCGTCGCCATAGTCGTTCAGCATCGCAATGGCTGACGGGTATCCCAGGAAATCAGGCAGTGCCAACAGGAAGGTGTGGAGCGAGTTGCTCTCGACATTCTCGCCGAGCATCATGAGCTCTCGCGTCAGCTGCGCCTTTTCCGGAGGCGCGATGCCCAGAGCCTTCTCAAGACCCCTGATGGCCGAGTACCTGTGCGAGAGCGTGCATATGGCGCATATCCTCGGGATGACGTTCAAGTCATCCGCTGGGGTCATGCCCTTCACGAGCTGCTCTATCAGCCTCGGACCCTCATGAACGTCTAGCGTGACGCTCTTCACCTTCTTGCCGTCGAGCGTGACGGTGATCCCGCCGTCTCCCTCGACCCTTGACAGAGCCTCGACGTTGAGCTCATTCATGCTTTCGCCTCCTTCTTCTCGAGGTCCTTGACGAGCTGGGCAACCTTCGCGCCCCCGAACTTCCTGATCTTCTTCAGGATATCGTCCGGGTTGTAGCCCTTCTCTTTGAGCAGCTCATACTCGGAGCTGACGTTCAGATCATCGGTCGGGCCCCAGCAGCCCACGCATGGCAGATTGTGCGACGGGCATATGGCCCCGCATCCTGCCTTCGTGAGAGGCCCTCCGCAGAACTTGCCCGCATACAGCATGCAGGGATTCTCCTTCCACCTGCACTCGGTGCAGACGGGGAACTTGTACAGGTATGGGTGTCTTCCGGCGACGAGCTTTGAGACGGCGCCAAGGAACTCGCCCTTGTCTATCGGGCAGCCAGGAATGTACATGTCCACCTTGACGAAAGCATCTATGGGCTGTGCCTCAAAGGCCTTCGAGACGTTGATCTTCGCGTTCCCGTAGACCTTCTTGTACATCTCGTCCCACTTGCCCTCGCCGAGCTTCATCGCCTGCGGGCCTCCGTGGCATGCGCATGTGCCGATGGCGATCATCACCTTCGAGCGCTCCCTGATCTCCTTCAGCCTCTTCAGCTGCTCTTCCGTGGAGATCGAGCCCTCGATGAGGGCGACGTCCAGCTCGCCCTCGTGGTTGTCGCTCTTTGCCATCACGAACGAGCGAATCTCGGTCGCGCCGAACAGGTCTACGAGCTGGTCCTCGCAGTTGAGTATCATGAGCTGGTCGCCTGCGCAGCCCGTGAAGCCGTAGATCCCGATCTTAGGAGATTGTCTTGTCACTTGCACCCCTCCCTATGAGCTCCTTCATGTGGAGCACGTCCCACCAGGAGAACACTGGTCCGTCTATGCATGTATAGAGATACTCCACCGCGCAGTGGCCGCACTTGCCGACGCCGCACTTCATCCTCCTTTCAAGCGTCATCAGAATCTGGTGCTTCGGTATCCCGAGCTTCACCAGGTCCTGCATCACGAACTTGTACATGATCGGAGGGCCACAGACCGCCGCGACTGTGTTCTTGGCATCGATCGGTCCGAGATCCTTGAAGAGCGTCGTGACAACGCCAACCTTCTCCGTCCACTTGCCCGTGTCATCCTTGTCGACCGACAGGAGGCAGTGCAGGTCCTCGCGTTCCTTCAGCTGCATGAACTCCTCCCTGAACAGCATCTCGCCAGGGTTCCTGGCGCCGTGCAAGTAGGTGAGTTTGCCGAACTTGTCCCTATTGTCAAGTACGTAAAGGAGCAGCGAGCGAAGCGGGGCGACGCCCATGCCGCCTGCGACTATCAAGATGTCCTTGCCTTCCATCTTCTCGATGGGGAAGCCGTTTCCGTACGGGCCGCGTATCCCTATTGTCTGGTTCTCCTTCAGCCCGAAGAGCGTACTCGTGAGCGTTCCCACGTTCCTGATGCAGAATTCCAGCAGCCCGGGTCTCGAAGGGGGCGACGAGATACAGAACGGCGCCTCGCCCTCTCCGATGACGGACATCATCACGAACTGTCCTGGCAGGTAGCTGAACTTCAACGCCTCGTCAACATCTATAGGCCTTGCCTGGAAGAAGTCGACATCGCTGGTCAGCGGATAGCGCCTGACGATCCTCCACATGTCAGGCTTGAACGGGTTGTCCTGGACCTCCCGCTCGTCCAGCACGACGCAGAGCCTCTTCACTTGCCCACCTCCTGTTCCTTGAGAGCCGTTGAAACGCTCACGACATTGATGTCAACGGGGCAGGTCTCGACGCATCTTCCGCAACCGACACATGCGGGCTTGCCGAACTCGCCGATATACGCCTGGAGCTTGTGCGTGTACCAGAGCCTCAGCCTGTCAGCTCTCTTGTCCCTGAAATTGCCGCCTCCGGCGACGAGCGAGTACTCCCTGAACATGCAGCTGTCCCAGAACCTGTCCCTGATGCCTTCGAGCGCCCCAAGCTCGACCTCATCAGTAACGTTGTAGCAGTTACAGGTCGGACAGACCATCGAGCACTGACCGCACGAGAGGCATTTGTCCCCAAGCTGGTCCCAGACTGGACTGTTGTATCCTAGCTCGAATATGTATGGCATGCCCGTAAAATCCATTTGTTTCTTGAACTGGGAGTTCTTCCAATTCCTGTACTCGTTGTAGGTGAGGATCTCGTTCTTGCCAAGGTCCCTGCTGAACAGGTCCGGCTTCATTCTCACAAGGTCATGTCCCTTCGTCGATCCCACCCTGACAAGATAGAACATCTTGAGGTCAGTGAAGAACAGGTCGAACCCTTCGGCGATGAAATCAGTATTGGTCGCCATGCACATACACTTGTCATCGGGGATGCAGCTGTGCCCTAACAGGAGCGTCTTCTCCCTGCGCTCCTTGTAGTAAGGATCATTGTAAGTCTCGAGGAACAGCTTGTCCATGATGAGTATGCCGTGGATGTCGCAGGGGTGGATTCCGAACAAGATCCTCCGCGGCACGTCACCGCGCCTCTCGACGAAGCCATCCTCGTCGTAGTCGAACATCGTGAACCTCGGCGGGTAGAGGAACTTCTTTGGCGGTATGATGGTCCTCGTCGCCTTCAGGTCCATCTGCGAGAGTGAGTCGACCTTTGAGTAGGAGACCCTGCCCTCTTTCTTTGTCGGACCCCACAGTTCCCCCCATTCCTTCACGGAGTCGAGGAAGGTCGGGAGGTCCTCCTTCTTCATCTTCAGAATCATCATGGTATCTCTTCCCAATTCTCGGGCATCACCCAGCGCATCAGCAGAGAAGGCAGACAGAATGCGCCAGACCCTCGGCTGATCGCCGTGGTTCTGTGTATTCGACCGTGGTATAAAAACATTCGGAAACGTGATTGAAAATATGTTGAACCAGGGACCCCCTGGGTTGAAAACCATTTATCCATTCCGAAGCCCCCTTTGACGATTTCTCTGGAATTGCGGCCGCTGTCCGCACGGTCTGAATCCAACGTTTTATATTTAAACAGGAAAATCTTAGACGGTGCCTAGGCTGCTCCAGCCTCGGCATCATCGCTGAGATGTAGTCCGCAGACCGATGGACTTATATCGAATACTACTGATAACTACACGGGTCAAAGACCCTGGGATGGATGCAATCAGCGGTACTGCTTCATCTTGAGGTGATTGTGTGAAAGAGAAGAAGAGACAACTAGGAACTGGTTTGGTTGTCAGTGTCGCGTTGCTGATGGTGATATGCTCCCTCGGAGCATTCTCCCATCCTGCGAAGGCGGCTCTGACGCCTCAGTGGACGGCCGCACCTGCGATGGGCAACGTGCGTTCTCAGGCGGTGGTAGTCCAAGACGAGAATGGAATTGTGTATGTGATAGGTGGCTTCGATACAGGAGCCGCGAACGACGTGGACAACGTTTCATCCTACAACCTGGCGACTGGCGCTTGGGCGGAACTGACGAAGATGCCTTTCGGATCCCGCGGCGCTGCTGGCTGTGCTGGCGAAGGCGGCAAGATCTACGTGTTCAGTGGTTACAATGGCACCACTGGATACCTGGCCAACACTCAGATATATGACACAGCGACCGACAGTTGGAGCGCGGGCGCCCCGATAACCACGAGGGTATGGGAGGCAAAGGCTGCGTTCCTCTATGGGAAGTGCTATGTGATGGGTGGCCAAACTCCTACTCTGTCCTACACTACAGCAGTCCAGATCTACGACCCCGTCGCAGACTCTTGGAGCGCGGGGCTTGCCATGCCTGTCGCAACCAAGGCTGGGGCGCTCGTGGAATCAATGGGCGGTCTGTACTACATCGGTGGCGAGACTGCTGGAGGTCCGACGGCCATGGTGAATATCTACTACTACTGGGGGAGCTGGAATTCTGCGACTTCGATGCCAAACCCCGTAGTCGCCTTTGCAGCTGTGGAGGGCCCTGAGGGCTTGATTTACGCGTTCGGCGGTGGCTCGTCGGTTTCCAACACAGGTCCAGGCTACAACAGCACATACTACTACAACCCATGGAGCGACGTGTGGTTGACAGGTCCCAACCTGACATTTGGGGCTAGGTACCTGGGAGCCGCGAAGAGCACGGATGCCAAGATCTTCGCACTCGGCGGGAACAACCCGGCCATGTTAACGAGGGTTGAATCCCTCCAGGTGATGACCGTATCCCTGTCTTTGTCGCCGACGACGGTCGGGGCCGGTAGGACGGTTGTCGTCACCGGAGATGTTCAGTTTGCCTTCGTTACACCTGAGAGTTACGGCGGATACGCCGTACTAGTCTCTGACAGCGGTATAACGTTCAGTGCCACGGAATTCTACAACCCGACAGGCGGCGTATTCGCGTTCGAATTGAGCGTTCTGCAGGCAGCCGTGCCAGGACCGTATCATGTGCTAATCGCGACCGAGGTCGACTTCCTCTCGGGTGGAATGGATTTGGCAGATACGAAACTCCCGTTGACCGTCACGGCCGCACAGAGCCTCGACCAACAGATCGCGTCGCTGCAGCAGCAGCTGGCGAACCTCCAGACTGCCCTGGCCAACGCGACCGGCGATGTCACGGATCTTCAGGACCAGATCACCGCATTGCAGAACCAGCTGGCCGAACTGAAGACCGCGCAGGATGATCTTTCAGGCACGACGGACGACGCCAAGAGCTCCGCGAGCAGCGCGAACATGATGGGTATAATCAACCTTGTCCTGTTGATCGTTGTCATTGTCCTCTTGGCCCTGATGTTCATGATGGGCAGGAAGAAGGCATAGGCGCAGTGCGGGCCAAACCTTTTCCCATCGCTTTTCATTTCTTCATGTCTTAGTGTAATTCAGGTCGATGCCCAGGGCTGATGCATCGAGTTGAAGAAAAATAAATCGCGGAACGTTCGATGATAGAGTAGTAGTCTTAGGTGCTCGGAACCCTGCCATGTTTGGTTGGAGGGGTAGTGCCCCTCCGTGTTTGCGTAGGAGGTGATCCATCTGCAGGTTCCCCTACAGATACCTTGTTACGACTTAACCCCCCTTGCTGAACCCAAGTTCTAACGCCCCAGGTTGAG
>Ga0315277_10003835_pt1 | contig 20272 bp, 18 predicted proteins | sample YL17G05_15_MG_FD_203695 | JGI IMG/M metagenome (GOLD analysis project Ga0315277, IMG submission 203695) | Sediment microbial communities from Yellowstone Lake, YNP, Wyoming, USA - YL17G05_15 | ecosystem: Environmental > Aquatic > Freshwater > Lake > Sediment | place: USA: Wyoming | collected... | reverse complement strand
GGCGATATTCAGAAATCTTTGCCATTCCGAAGAGGAAGCCTAACGAAGAATTGCAGAGGTTCAAGGCCGTTTTCCTGCCAAAGCACCCGAAGAGGCGCGCTTGAGAAAGAGCTTTTCCCGAGATTTCCCATGGGCATAAGAACTGCGCTAGACTCTCTCTGTCGGCGTTGATGTTATGCCGTTTACGACCGCTGTTTCAGACTCCTCGAGGAGTAGGTGATCGCAGGGGATCGCGGGACTATAATGCGGACGTCTTGGATGAATTCCCGCACGACTCTCGCGCGCTAATAGTTGTTGACAAAAAAGCCACGCGGCGATACAAACAATATGCAATTAGGGCGAGGCAGAGGAAAAGTTGCCCTCAATCAGTTTCAAGGAGGCGAAAACAGCGATGAACTGGTGTAGCCAGCTAAGAACAGGAAGTTGTGCAATCGCTTTTTTGGCTTGCTTCATGATCCTCGGGACACTCGCCCGCGCGGGAAGCGATCCGGCAGATTCGCCGCTGTATGGGCGCACACTGGCCATGGCCCTGGGAGATTTCCAGCCGTCGGCCACCGATAGCGGATCGCAGGCCATCAGCGGCCGCGGGAGCGAGAATCCAAGCCCGATGGCCGGTGCAACGATGTCGCCGCGAATGCCGACGTTCTGCCCGCCGGTGGCAACCGTGTGCCCGCCCAGTGAGACGCAGTGTCCGCCGCGACGGACGGTCTGTCCGCCCGATCCGACGCGCTGTTCGGCGAGGCCGACGGAGTGCCCGAGCACCGGAACCGCCACATTCTGTCCCGTGGAGGAAACGCGCTGTCCGCCCCGACTGACACAATGCCCGGCGGGTCCGACGTATTGTCCGCGCGAAGAGACGAGATGTCCGCCGTTGTTCACACGATGTCCTGCGCAAGCCACGCGTTGCCCGCGAGTCGAGACACAATGTCCGCCCTTGGCGACACGATGCTCAACGCCGGTGGCGACTTTGTGTCCACCCCTAGAAACGCAGTGTCCGCCAATGCCCACGCGATGCACGACAGCGACGGAAACGGCTTGCCCGGTTTTGGTTACACAATGCCCCACGCGGCCGACCTATTGCCCGCGCGTTGAGACCCAGTGTCCGGCGATGCCGACCCGCTGCTCGACGGCCACCGCGACGGCCTGCCCGATTTCGGGAGCAATAACGCAATGTCCGGCACAAGCGACCCGATGCCCGGCTGTTGAAACGCAGTGTCCGCCGATGCCCACGCGCTGCACAACGCCAACGGCCACGCTGTGTCCGATTGTCGAGACGCAGTGTCCACCGATGCCAACGCGCTGCACGTCGGCGACGGCAACAATGTGCCCGATTGCAGTTACGCGCTGTTGGGCACGGCCGACCTATTGTCCGCCCGTCGAGACGCAATGTCCTCCGACACCAACGCGTTGCACGACGGCAACCGCAACAATTTGTCCGCCGGTGGAAACGCGGTGCCCGCCGACGCTCACACGATGCACGTCGGCGACAGCAACATTGTGTCCGACGAATGTCACACAGTGCCCAAGAGCGGCGACACAGTGTCCGGTATCCGGCACGATGACCGTCTGCCCGGTTCGCGAGACAATGTGTCCGCCAATAGCGACGCAGTGTCCGCCGCGCTCGACGCACTGTCCGCCAGTAGCAACGCAGTGTCCGCCGCGTGCGACGGAATGTCCGCCCCAGGTGCCAACGGTGTGCCCAGTCGCGGCGACGCAATGTCCGGTTGTTGCCACGCATTGCCCAAGGACGGCGACACAGTGCCCGCCCACGCCAACGGAGTGTCCGACATCCGGCACGATGACCGTCTGCCCGGTTCGCGAGACAATGTGTCCGCCAATAGCGACGCAGTGTCCGCCACGCTCGACGCACTGTCCGCCAGTAGCGACGCAGTGTCCGCCGCGTGCGACGGAATGTCCGCCCCAGGTGCCGACGGTGTGCCCAGTCGCGGCGACGCAATGTCCGGTTGTACGCACACAGTGTCCCCCCTGCTCGGTGCGATAAAGAATCGGCCAGCCTCGAGTAGTTGAGGCCACTCCGAATTTGAAACGTGACAAACCCCCGGCATCAAAAGCCGGGGGTTTTCCTTTTGTAAGGCAGGTCAAGAGGGTGCGAACGACCGATTTGGGATTGTGGATTTCGGATTGGAGGGCGGTCAGCGGGTTGTTTCCTGATCACCGAGCGGCGTCACTGTCGTGGAACGGTCGTTAGTCGTTGTCGTGGTTGTGGGAGTGGCGGCTGTTTGGGGTGCGCCGGTCGGGACGTCAGCAGGATGCCCACGCGGAATGCCGGCAGTCGGGGAAATGATCTTGCCGGCAATGCACGCGCCCAGCAGCGAGTATTCCATGTGATAGACCGCCAAAAGATCGGGTGTCGGTTTGGTCCCCCATATCGCGCCCATGTTCTGGTCGGAGAAACGCTCGGCAAACGACGCGACAGCCACATTGCCCTTCCCCAGTCTTGCCCTTGCCGCCAAGACTTCTCCGCTTGCACCCCAGGCCAGCGGTTCGCCGCCGCCGATCGGCCAGGCGCTCTCGACCGTAAAGGTTGTTCCGTCGGCGCCGCGAACTTCGCCCACATAGGGTTGGCCTTCCCGCGCGATCGTCGGACCGAATGGACGCAAGAGAGACTGGACGATCGCTCCCGGCTGATTGGGGCTGTCGAGAATGAGTAAGCCGCCACCCGCTTTGACATATTCCTTTATGTGATCAATCTCACGTTCGGAGAACTCGCGGTTCGGACGAATCAAAACGATGGCGTCGGCATTCTTCGTGCAGTCGTTGATGGACTGGCCGACGAACGGGAAAAGCCCGATCCGCATAACCCACTGATAGAAAATATCGAAACCGCGAGCGGACTCGGTGACGAATCCCTCAATAGGCAAGTCGTAGTTGCAATGTTCCCGCTCAAAGTAGATACGCAAAAGCGAAGTGTGCGGCATCGGTGGCGCGCAAATCCCGCGGTTGATGCGCCGCGCGCCAAATGCAAAAAGCGGTACGGCGCCCGCCGCAACAATGATCGCTAGCGAGGCCGCGCGAATGGGACGATAGGAACGTAGGATCAAAAAGACGGCAGCAACCGTGGCAACAACCGCCAATACGATCCAAACTGCTTTCCACCAGCCCAACAGATTGCGATGATTGAGCCATTCCATGCTGGCGAGGAGAAGATCGGGCTTGCCCGGCTGGAACGCGCAAAAGTTCGAGAAGCTGGTGCTGTCGCCAAAGGCCAGGACTCTGCCCTTTCCGAAATTGCGCCCCCACATCTCGATGAAGGGACCGAAGTCCATGTCGCTGCGGTCTATCACCTGCGGGTAGAAGTTTGGGCTGTGGTAGTCCACCGGCAGCGCCTTGAGACAAGCGCCGATGATGATCGGTTCGCCAAAGAGGCTGATCATCGGTAGAGATTGCGCGACCGCGCGCGGTTTGATCGAAGCAGAAACCTGGAAAAAGAACAGGGGCACGTTTTGCACAATCGGATGGGGCAAGAGCCGCGGCGGGCGATAGACTTGCTCGAACTTTCGTGTCGTGTCGAACAGGCAATCGAACCGGAATTCAAAACCGAACCGTCGCGCGATGGGATTGATATAGACCCCGGACCCGAAGACATTTGTGTGTTCGCCAATCAAGAAAAGCCCGCCACCCTGTCGGACGAATGCGACGATCGCGTGGATTTCGCCATCTTCGTAGCGACGCGTAGGGATTTTGATGATGAGAACGTCGCAATTGCTCAAGGCCGCCGAGGTGATGGGCGTTTCGAGCCGTCCCACGCGATAGTAGCGGGACAGGTAGTCATAGACACAGTAGTAATTGTAACCCGACTCCTGGCCATACCATTTGGTGTCGAAGACGCGGGTCGTCTTCTCCCAGTTGCTGTGATATTCGTCCACCAGAATGCGACCGGCTTTGCGTTTGGCCGGTTCGGGCAACGCCATCCAGGCAATCGTGGCCGCCGTCGCGAGTAACGTGCACAAAATGATCGGCCGCAACGGGCGCACACCGAACGGTGAAGCGCCCAAAAGGGTTTCGAGCCAATCCAGCCGGTCAGACTTCGGCGCCAGGCTCGCCAGACACCATGCAAGCGGCAAAAATGTGGCCGCCGTCCACCACGGGTTCCAGAAAATGTCCACGCGGTTGGTCATGTCTTCGTAGCCCATTCGGTGCATCAGATACAGGTAAATCGTGACGACTACGGCATAACGAATAAACACATAGATCACCGAAACGAGCAGTCCGAGCGGGATGAGGCGGAGCGCCGAACGGCGCATGGAGGGCGACGAAGCGATTGCCACCAAAAAGCCCATGAAGATTGCCCTGATGGCAAATGCCCCCAAACGTTCCGAGGTGACCGGAAAGCGATACAGTTCGCGCATGGTCTGCACGAAAACGCCGTCCGAACCGACGACTGGATTGTGGCCGAACATCCACAGCAAACCGGCCAGCGGCCACCGCCCCCAGGGCAAGTTGTGGTCGGTGGAAAAAACGCGAAGATACAGCGGAACAATGATGCTTTGGGCAATCAGGACAAAGCCGCCCAATGCCAAAGCCTGCCAGGCCGGAGATGATCGGCGGTAGCGTTCGCCGTAGGCAAGCCGGCCCAGAATTCCAACGAGTGCGAGAACAGGCCCGACGCGATAGGGCAACGGGAATCCCACGACGGCCATGATAAGAGCCGTCAAGACAATCGCCACAGTGCCGCGCGACGGTTTGGGCATCTCGATCGGCGAATGCGCAGCGGCTCGAACCAGAAAGAGAAGGCCGAGAATCACCGCCAACACAGCACCAGTCGGCGAGGCCGTCACATAAATCGGCACGGCGAACGACCAGTAGAATGACAGAATTACGATTCCGGTCATCAGCGCGGTGGTCATATCACTTCCCGCTCTTCGCTAAGCCGTCAGACAGATTGCCTGCCTGTCCCGCGAGGTATTCCAAAAGCGCCTTGAGGAAAATGATGTTCGTTTCATTATACGATTTTTCGGCTTCGAGGTTCTTGTTCAAAAGGAAATGGGAATCGCCGATCACGACCAAACGCCCTTTGCCGCATGGTTTGACAACGATCAGCGGCCACTCGCCGTGGCCGCTGATCACCTCGGCCTCGCCCGAACGGTCGAGCACCGACCAGCCCTCGTAGAACATCGCTTCCAGACCGAGAACGGGCGATTTGACGCGAAAGTAGCCCAGCGGCCGATTCTCGATCTCGATATCGAAAGCATCGAGCAGGGGCTGGCTCGCGGAGGATTCTTCGCAGCCAACCGAAACGATCGCCGTTCCCCCTGCTTCCACATAGTGGCGGGCGGTATTGATTTCGGCTGTGGTGAAACGTCTGGCCGGAGCAACGATGACCAAGAGACGAGCCGAGGCAATTATCTCGGCATCAAAATCATAGAGATTGAACGCCAAGAAACCGCTTCGCATCAGATTCATTTGCAGGCCCATCAAGCCGTCGTCGCGCCATCCCTCCTCGGACGCAATCGGCAAGTGAGATTGGTCAAGATAGGCGATTTGGCCGCGTAGCGGCTGGCGGCAGAGCCCCACCCAATAGCGTTGAGCCGCTGCGGGAATGACAACAGCGAACAGTGAGAGAAACAACAACGACCATTGTCCGGGCGGGTTTTTCCAGAGCAACAAGAAAGCCGCACCTGCCAGCAGGATAAAGGCAGCCGCAGCCCTCACAGACCCAGAACCGTGACCACCCGGCGCAGCCATCCATCGAAAGACCCGCCCGACAAAGTCGTGGGTACCCACGACAATCCCATTGGCGAAACTTGAGGTGTCGCCAAAGACGAGCACCTTGCCGCGCCCGTAGCGCTGCGCCGCCGCAAGAACCGTATCGCCCAACGGCTCGTCGGGATCGAAAGACATGTTGCCCAAATAGGCCATGTCGGGCCTGTAACGGTTGCCGGCATCTTCAAACCCGTAGCGACCCAGCACAATCGGATAGGCGGGCCATCGGACGTCAAGCGAAGCGCCGGTCACGATGCCCGCTTCGTTGCGCTCATCGCCCAGCCCGACGGTCAGCGGATGCCATTGAAAATCGTAGCAATGAAGCCAGCCGCCAACCGGACAGATCGCCGAGTCGAGATGAAAAGCAATTGAAGCCGGTGCGAGCAGTTCATTAACGAACACTCTGTCTGACGGATCGTAGGCCGTGTGATCGCCCAGGACCAGAAGTGTCCCGCCGCGTTCAACAAACTTCCAGATTGCGGCGGTTGACGTCGTGGGCAACGGATGATTGAGGTTGATAATGACGAGCGCGGAGGCGCCGAGCAGCGAGGCCGATGTGATTTCGGCCGTTCGGTGGCTGGTCAGGCCCAGCGATCCGACGAAGCGCGGCAGATTGCCGAACATCCCCACCGACAGCGGCCCATAATCGCCCCACTTCGGGACCTCCCAATTCAGAAAACCTTTTTCATAGAACACGATCGGCCCAGGCCGGGTTTGAAAACCTCTGATTGGCAAATAGCAGAGTAGGCCGAGCGAGACGATAAAAAGCGGAATGGCGATGGGAGCTCTGAACCATTCCTTGTTTGGCGGCGTCTGCGATTCGCTTGCTTCATCGCGGTGGCCGGCGCCCCAAAAAATGATGGGGATGTTCATGAGAAACAGAACAAACGGAAGGTTCCAGGGCAAACTCCGCGTCAGGAAAGCCTGGTGCCAATGCAACTGCTCGAGCGGGCGGCCGGCAACGGCGCGAACGCCGGGAAGCAGCGAATCGAGTATCCACGCGGCGAAAACCAGATAGAGGATTTGAGCAACGAGAGTGAGTCCAACCGGGACTGCAAGGTCGCTCCATCGCCGCTTCGTGCCGCAAATCCACTTCGCGCCCCAAAACAGAAGCAGGAGCCCTGTGATTGGCAGACCGGCATAAATAGGACGGAAATCAATCGTGGTTCCGGCGAGCAGATTGCTCATCGCACATGCAAGATGCGCGAACCAGCGCCCGACATACCAGGCTTCGGAGAGCGTTTCGCCCAAGAGCAACAGCACAAAAAAACCGAGGGCCGTCAGAACATAGGCCGCCATGTCGAGTGTTGCGATTCCAAACCCTGAGACCAGAAACCAGAGTCCCACGGTCGCCAGTGCCAGCGCGGCCGCCGGAACTGGCGCCCCGATCCCCAAGACAGCAAGGCCCGCGCCAAACAGGAGAAGCCCGAGCAATAAGGCGCCGGCGTTTCGCTTCTGCGAGCGTCTCTCGATGTGGCTGAGACAGAATAGGACGAAACAGAGCAGCCCAAACGTGCGCTCGAGTTGGTGAGTCATCTCGCCGGCATTGCGCGAGAGAAACACGAGGCCGCCGAGAAAGAAGATCGCTCTGATTGGCGTCCGCACCACGCGACGAGCCTTTTAGCCGATCCCATTTCAATCGGCCACAGGATTTGTAGCACCTCCGACAGACAAAGACTTGTTAGCCGCGAATCGCGTCAATGTCAAGGTTCGCCCGGCAAGGGGATAAGAAACTTTGCGGCGGGAAGGAACTACATGGCGCCTTCGCCGGTCAGGACAACGACAATCGTCTTGAGAAGAATCTTGAAATCAAGCGAGAGCGACCAGTTGTCAATATACTGCAAGTCGAGTTTCATCCAGGCCTCGAAGCTGAGTTTGTTGCGTCCCATCACCTGCCACAAACAAGTGATCCCCGGCTTCATTGAAAGGCGCCGCCGTTGCCAGCGGTCGTACTGAGCGACCTCGGCGGGGATCGGCGGACGCGGTCCGACCAGACTCATATCGCCGCGCAACACGTTGAAAAACTGAGGCAGTTCGTCAATGCTCCAACGGCGAAGGATACGACCCACGCGTGTGATCCGAGGATCGTTGCGCATCTTGAAAACCGGGCCGTCCAACTCATTCAGCGGCCGCAGAGTCTCGATTTCCTCGTCGGCGCCGACGCGCATCGAGCGGAATTTCCAAAGAGTGAAATGACGGCCGTTCAGACCGACGCGTGTCTGGCCGTAGAAGATCGGCTGGCCCTTTCTCGACGTCAGACGGATTGCCAGCGCCGCCACGGCCATGATCAGGGAGGCCAACATCAGCAAAATGGCGGCCATCACCCGGTCGAAAGCATACTTGAGCATCAGCGCCCAGCTTATCTCCTTGGTCGGCGAATAGGAAACCAGGGGAACATCCTCGACGCGTTCGAACGAGGGCGTGGCGATCATCGGTTGGTGGAAATTGAGCGACAGCGTGGCCCGGACACCCATTTCCTCGCACCCTTCCAGATAGGGCGCCAGTTCTTCGAGCGGGGTGCGAGAAGGCAGAAAGACGACCTCGTCAATCGCCTGCGGCTTCAGCACGTCGAAGAGTTGGCTGAGTGAACCGACGACGGGGACGTCTTCCACGCGCTCGCCTGTGTGCTCCTGGGGGCTGTCGCTGAGAATGCCGTGGATGCGGAATCCCCACAGCGGGCGCGACCGGAGCAATTGGATGAAATCGCGAAGCGATTCGCCGCTGCCGACGAGCAACATCGTGCGGAAATTGTAACCTCGCCGGCGCAAGCTGCGGAGTGCGCGATCAATCGCGTAAGTTTTGACCAGGAGAAGAGCCAGCAGGAACAACGCCGTGAGAATGATGATGGCGCGGCTGGGATCATATTCGCGACTCACCACGCGACCGCCGATGGAAATCAATGCGTAGCACACGACCAGCGATTCGAGACAGCTCAGAGTGATCCGCCAGGCAATCGCCCCGAACGAATAGATTCGGTGTGAGCCATAGTAGCCGTTGTGAGCCAACGCCAGGACCGTGACGGCGGGCATCAGGAGAAGCACCGGCAGCCCCGCGGTCAATGAAGTGCTGAGCCGGAAAAGGTCCGGATAGACATAATACCACGGGCCGTATTTCCTGAACAGGAAGGCGAGAGAAAAAGCCACAAGCCCCAGCATCAGGTCGAGCCAAGTGCTGATCTGCTTCAGAACGTAGTTGTACTCACGGATCATACGGCTAAACCAAAACGGCCCTTCTCCCCCACAAACGCAGTATTCATAGGGCTGTGGGCGAGGCTTCGTCAACTCTTTTCTTTTCAACGGATCGCGGCAGCCCCGGCGGGGTACCATGGCGGCTTGATAGGTTGAATTGGTTTGACACCGGGCGAAGGGAACGATTAGCAGCTCACTCGATGGGGGCGATGTGTTCATCAAAGAACATCACTCCCACTTGCCCTTGGCGGGAGAATGATTGGAGATCGGACCAGACGGGAACAGGTTGACTGTGAACGATTATCGCCTGGTCATTTCGGGGATGTCAGCGATTTGCTCGCTGGGCGTCGGCCGCCAAGCGATTCTGGAGGGATTGCGGCGCGGCGTTTCGGGTGTTTCCTCGCGTCCCGCGCCTCCGTGGACCGGCCAAAAGATGATGACGGCCGCGTGGGTGGCCGATTTCAAACCCTCGCCCACCATCCCGCCCATGAAGGCGCGCCGCATGGACCGCTCGTCGCAAATGGCGATTGTTGCGGCCGACGCGGCCCTGCGCGAAGCGAACTGGGATGTTGCGCGTGAAGGTTCCGCGGCCCTGGGCATCTTCCTGGGAAGCGGCTTTTGCGGCACCCATAGCTCCATTTCGATTCTCCACACGCTTTACGAGCGGGGGTACGACGAGGTCAGTGCCGCCGCTTTCCCGAATACCGTCCCTAACGCTCCGGCGGGCCAACTGGCGATCCATTTTGGGCTCGAGGGACCGAGCGCGACGCTGCTCCAAACGGGAACCACCGCCGATAGCGCCCTGGTTTGCGCACACGGCCAACTCGAAAGCCACCAATGTCGCGCGGCGCTTTGGGGTGGCGTGGACGAACTGTCGGAATACCTTTGGTCTGGCTGGCGAGCGCTGGGCTATGTGGGAGAGCCGACGGACAAGCGGCTTTACGGCCGTCCCGTGCACCCGCAAAGCCGCGGTTTTGTGGCAGGCGAAGATTCGGCGATCATCATACTCGAAGTCGAGACCGATGCTCGTTCTCGCGGCATTCAGCCGCTGGCCACCATCGAACACGCGACAACCGGCGCGATTGAATCGCGACCGTGGGCCTACCCCGACGTGGATCAGATTGAGCCGGCAATCCGGTTTTTCGAGGCGGCGATAGCGGCCGGAGGCCCGCCCGATTTGGTCATCGGCTGCGCCAATGGCCATCCCCGACTCGACCGTTTCGAAGCCGAAATGCTGAGCCAACTGGTCGGCAATCGTGTGCCCATTTGGCTCCCAAAAGGACACGTCGGCGAGACGATGGCCTCAACGGCCCTTCGGGTTGTTCTGGCTGTTTGGCTGATGCAGGAGGGCTTCATTCCCGGCAATTCCTGGCTGGCGGGAACGAGGCCTCCATACCGCGTCAATCTGCCGATTGAGCCGCTCGCCGCAGCAGTTCATCGCATTCTGATACCAAGCATTTCGGCAGGCGGAAGCCTTGGGGCCGTCGTAGTTGCCGCTTGACGGTTCCGAGGACAATGGCAGATTCTGTTTCATAGCGGCGCAGATTGGACGCGTCGAAAGGTTGGGGAGAATCGGCGCAAAGCAAACAGCGGGGATACAGGACATGGATCAAACGCACACCGGACCTGAAGCGCAATGGTCTTCTCAAAACCGCCGCGATCAGACGCGCTATGCGGTGAATCTGCCAGCCTCCATTAAAATCGCCAGTTCAGAAATGACAAAGCCATTCCAGATCAAGGACGTCACGATCTGCGACGCGGGCGAAACAGGAATGGGTTTGTCACTGACGATCGAGACGCAGACCTCTCGCGAGGAACTCTCGAGGATGCTGGCTCACCGCCGCACCTGCTACGTGATCTGTCAATTCCCATCGTCCGAGCGTCCTTCCCGTATGTATGGAGAGATTATGTGGGTTCAACCGAGCATCACTTCGCGTGGTGTCGTCATGCATATGGGGGTGAATCTCACAACAAGTCAACCCGGTACTCTCACGGAGCTGAATGCGTTTTTGGAAAAACTGAAGGAAACAGGTAGGGGCGAAACCGCGTGACGGGAATCGCGGCGGGCAATATTGCAGAAACATCTTGGCTGAGTCAAAGCGCCCGTTTTCCGGCTCCCAAGAACGTCTTTTAGCAAGTAGCAGAAGGACTGGCGCAAGAGCGCTTGCGCTTTGAGTTAGCTGAGCGACATGGGCCAAATGCCCATCTCCATACTTTATCGTTGACCCGCGCGGAGGGATACAGAACGTTCCTTGCAGAAATGGGACGGGACGGTTTGGATTTGATCCGCTCGAAGAGATGCGAAACCCGTTCGTGACATACGCGAAGGAGGTGCAAATCCGCGATGGTTTTCTCGCAGCAGCGATTCGATCGTCTGGAGTTGGATATACTGAGATACCATTCCCCAAGGGCCTCAATCGGCATGGGCGGCGCGATGACCTATGAGATCAAGACCATCCAGTTGATGGATCTGGTGCGCGATCTCGAGCTCAAAGGTCGCGAGGCGATGATCCAACGCGCTTACAGCAAGTTTTTGGCGGCGGGAATCATGGCACGCAGCGGCTTCGGCTACAAGCTGACCGAAAAGGGCGTCGAGGTCGTCAACGCGCTCAAGAAACATGCCTAAGCGGTGCGGCGCCTCCCGAAGGAGACAACGGCGCGTTGCCGTAACGACAAAAAGTGTGCTTCTTGGGGGCGCGCGTTCTTAATCATCGGATTGGCGAAGTGGCGCGCACTGCAACTCGACGCTCACTAACCGATGTCTCCGACGCCACGAAATCTTCCGCCCGTTTCCAGAAGGAGCCAACAGAATGCCAATTTCGATTACTTATGACTACAACAACGCCATGGCAGAAACCATTGGGGCGCGCCACGGTTTGACGGAATCCATGCTGCGCGATCTCGAAGAACGGGCGCGTGTGGTTGACGGCGAGATTCGCGCTCTGCGGCGGGGCGGCGAAATCGGCTTCTACGACCTGGCCGACCCCCAGAGCCGAGCCGGCGAACTGGATGAGATCGTCAAACTCGCCGAAGAGATTGCCGACCGTTTCGCCAACTTTGTCGTGCTCGGCATCGGCGGTTCGGCGCTCGGCCCGATTTGCGTGCAACGCGCGCTGAACAATCTATACTACAATTTGCTCGAGCGCCATTCGCGCGGCAACAAACCGCGCCTTTTTGTCCTCGACAATATAGATCCCGAATTGCTCGGCGACACGCTCGATGCCGTGGACCCTGCCGAAACCTGTTTCAATGTCATCACCAAATCAGGCGAGACGCCCGAAACCATGTCGCAATTCATGGCTTTCTACGACCGTGTTGCCGCCAAGGTTGGTGAAAGGCGCGCCGGCGATCACTTCGTGGTCACGACCAGCCGCGACCGGGGCGCACTTCGGCCCGTGGCCGATCAGATTGGAATGCGTTGTCTCTGGATTCCCAATGACGTGGGTGGCCGGTTTTCCGAACTCACGGCGGTCGGACTGTTGCCGGCTGCCGTGGCCGGCATAGACATTCACGGGATGATTACAGGCGCTCATGCGGTCGCGCAGCGCTGCGATTCGTCCGATCTTCGCAAGAACCCGGCTTACTTGAACGGCGCGGTTCATTACTTGGCGGAACAATTTCGAGGCAAAACGATTTCGGTCATGATGCCCTATAGCGAGGCGTTGCGCGACGTGGCCGACTGGTATCGCCAACTGTGGGCCGAAAGCCTGGGAAAACGACGCGGCCAGCCGCCCCATCAGGTCTGCGTCGGGCAAACGCCGGTGCGGGCGTTGGGCACGACCGACCAGCATTCGCAGATTCAACTTTACGTGGATGGCCCGAATGACAAGATCCTGACATTCCTGGCGGTCGAAGAATTCCGCCGCGAGTTCGGCGTCGGCACGTTGCTCAACCATCGCCTCCCGGGTCTGAAATACCTGGCGGGCAGAGACATCAGCGATTTGTTCCGCGCCGAAATGGAAGGAACGGAATTCGCCCTGGCTCGCGCCGAGCGGCCAAGCGTTCGCATCACACTGAAGCGGGTGGATGCCGAACACGTCGGGGGCCTATTATTCTTCTTCATGATCCAGACGGCGTTTGCCGGCGGCCTTTACGGCATCAATGCTTTCGACCAGCCCGGCGTCGAGATGGGCAAACAGGCGGCCGCGGCTCTGATGGGGCGAGGCAAGAAACCTCAGGACACCAAAATGATGCGGCAGATTGAGGATTATCGTTCCAGACGCAGCCACCATGCTCCGGTTTCCATCCAACAGGGAATCTCTCTCAAGAGCGGGAGCCGATCGCGCCGAAATCGCCGTCGGCGTTAGCCCGCATTTCTCACGAATCAATAATAAGGGCGACACACTGTAGCCGCCGAAGTGATGAGGCGGACGCTTTCCCACCCGCCACCTGTCCGCCTCATCACTTCGGCGGCTACAGCGATGGTGAGAAATGCCGGTTAGAGAGGATCAATGCCGGTGCGATGATCACATCGCGGGCATTGTCTCGTTTTTTCTTGCCTCTGACTCCTTGCCTCTTACTTCTGCTTCTTTTGGCCGCTTGCGCGACGCCCGCCCCCAAGGCATGGAAACCGCTACAGGCCCTCGAACTTGCGCAGCCCCTGACGCTCCAAAGATGCCTTGAATTGGTCTGGGCGAATGACCTCAAGGCGGCGCAATGGGAAGCGCAGCTCGATATGGCGCGCGCGGAGATGCGGTCCGCCAAAGTAATCCCGAATCCCACCTTTTCTCTGACTTGGGAAGACATCGGCCTACATGCAGGCGGCCAGAGCCTCGCCAGTTTCACCTATGGGGTTTCTTACCCGGTTTTCTTTTGGTGGCCGCGCGCCAAGAAAATCGCGGCAGCCCAGGCCAACCAACGCGCCGAGGAACAGGCCATCCGCGCCGACCAACGCAGACTTGCCATTGAGGTCGGCTCGGCTTTTTGGAATTTGGCCGCCGATCAAAGAAAAGCGAGGATTTCTGAAGAACTTCTTCGGAATGCCCGCGAGGCGATGCGCCTTGTGAAAAAGCAAAGAGAACTTGGAGCCGCCTCCGACTATGAGGTCAATCGCGCGCGGGCAGAAGAACTCAAGGCGGAAAGCCAACGCGCGGACGCACAAAACGAACTTCGGCGCGATCAACTTGCCTTCGCGTTCGCTTTGGGGGCCGACCAGCCCATGTTTCCCCAAATCGTGGAGAATGGGGATTCCCAGAGCCTTGCCCTGTTCGACGCCGCCACAACGGATTCCTTGCCCCCATTATTCCTCACGGTTGCCTTGAACGCTGATCCGGGTTGGGCGCGCGCCAAAGCCACGCGCGAGGCAGCCGAAGCAGAGTTGCAGGCGCAAAAACGGCTGGCTGTTCCGTTGGCCGACACGCAGGGAGCCGCCGGGCGCAAGAATGACCCCGATGGGATGGCCTGGAATTTCTCGTTCGAGACGCCGATCCCGCTTTTTGATTGGAATCAGGGTGGAATCCGGCGCGCAGAAGCCGCATTGAAAACGGCCCGCGCGGATGAGGAGGAAGCCCGCCGAGAGGTGATAGCATCGCTTTCCCAGGTCTGGGAACGCGGAAAAGCCGCCGCCTCGAAATGGCACGACTATTCCCAAGCGTTGTCCGAAATCCAGGCGAAGAATGAGCGCGCCGCAACCAAACTCTTTGGGGCCGGCCAAATCGCCTATCTGGATTTGCTCCAGAGCCGGCGTGATCTCAACGAAGCGCGGTTTGCCGAGGTGGATGTCTGGCGCGAGGCTGCGACGGAACATTGGGCTTTGACTTGCGCCCTGGGCCGGCATGATCCCACTTCTGGAACACTGACAGGCCGACGCTAACAGTAATTGCGCCTCAATGTCGTTCTTTCGGACACCATGACTGCAATTCAAACTCTCCCGATTCGTTTTGCGATTTCGCGCGTTAAGCACTACACCGAACTTACAATGAGGCGAGGGCGTGGGACTTACGTTTGGCGGTGAATGAGCGGCTTCTCGTTCGGATTCGCGCCAAGAGTCGCAAATGATTGATGTTAAATGAGTTCGACCATAGCAAGCCTCGATCTTCACATTCTTGCTCCAACACGGCATCCAGAAAAGCAGCGATTTTGGCCTAAGAATCTGGTTGCATTCTGGCGGTCGGCGGAAATAACAATGTTTTCCGGTCCAGATCAAGGATCATCCTGTTCAACTTGGCTCCAAATTTGCTACTACTAGAAGCGGTGTGGTGGGAGACCTGAACAGAAGGAGGAACGACCATGTGGACAAGAGATCGAAAAACACTGGGAGTTCTGGTGGTAGTTCTGCTGGCTTCTTTCGTTGGAATGTCTTGGGCGGAGTCGCGGGGCTCGTCGAATGCAAGTTCGAGCCGTGGAAGTGGATCGAGTGTGGGTTCGAGCCGCGGGAGTGCGTCGAGTATAGGTTCGAGCCGTGGGAGTGTTGGTTCGCCCTCAACGGGACTGACGCGGGGCAGTATGCCGTCCGCGTCACCGAGCTATCGAACAATGAGCCCGAGTGTATCAAGGACGCAGCCGAGTATGGGATCGTTGGGTTCGATTTACTCGTCACGGTCGGGACGAGAGGTCGAAACGCCCGCTTTCCGAGGCTCGAGCATGCCGTCGCGGTTTGATTCAGGTATAGGGCGTTCGGAAATGCCAAGTTTTTCGGGGCGAGGTTTCACCATGCCGGCGATTGAAAGGCCGGCGCTGCCCGTAGCGAGCGACCGTGGCAGCGCTCGCGGAAGCGCCCCGGAGATATTGTCTTCGCGTAGTTCGCGACCCTCAGCGCCCAGTGCGCCGTCCAATGCTCCGTCTGCGAAGCCGCCGTCAGTGGCGCCGTCGAATCGAGGACAGTCGCGTGCGCCGGAGTCGCCGGCGGTGCGCGGTGTTCCCTCTTCACCGTCGGAAGACATTCGTTCTCGGCCATCCATGCCGGGTCGCGGCGGTGTTGTTCCACCCTCAAGCGACCATAGTGTCAAACCTGGCCGGGTCGAGCCGGGCGTGGCTCCTCCGAGCGTGCGCGGCGAATCGCCGACCAATCGGGGTCCCATCCTTCGCAATCCCCCGGCTTCCGTGCGCGAGGCGCCGAGCAATATCGGTGTGACCAAGCCGGGAATCCCTGGCAGCGCGAGCAAGCCTTCGAATCTTGGGCAAATAGGCCGGTCGAATCCGCCGGTCGGCGCTCCCTATATGCCGGATTCCAATGCCAGCCTCCGAAAGCCTTTGCCTCACGGGGAACCGGAGCATCATGTGCCGCTGCCTCCCTTGCCGCCTTTTCCCGGAAGGTCGAATTATGACTACTCGGATCGGTGGCGACATCACTACCAAGACTATTCTGACCATTGGTTCGGTGGCGTGCCTTCCTGGCGTCACTTCATCCACGGGTGTGAACCGGCTCCTTGGTTCTGGACCTACTACCCGTATATGTACACGTATCCGTGGGTCTTCGGCTACTATAACCCCGCCGTTTACGATCGGTTCGGCTGGTACACGCCCAGTTGGTATGGCCAGACTTACTACCCTTGGTCGGATTGGTACGACGCTCCTTATGTTTACTACTACTACCGCTATCCAGGCCGGTTCTGGTTTGGATACGGCAACGACTATGACGTGGGCTACACCTATGTTGGTGGAGCGGGATCGCTCATGGTGAATTTGGATCGGCCTTTGGGTGTCTGGGTGCCGGGTCATTGGGAGCCTGTATCAGTTGTGGACACGGAATGGGTCTGGGTGCCCGGCTACTACATTTACTGAGAGAGGATGGCAGAGGATCGCCGAATGTAGTGGAATGCCAAGTGGTTGAAAGCGGATCAGGCGGCGAGTCGCTCGCCGCCTTTTTCTTGACGGGCACGGTTGCCAAACTGCATTCTCTTGAGCACATCGAGCGGACCGAGGGTTTGACGCGATGATACAGAATCTGACAAGCCGCCGCAACACGCGGGGGCAAACGCGACAGGAACTGCTCCTGATTGTCTTGGTGTGCGCGATCGCGTTGATCGGCATGATTGCGGCTTTCATGCGTTGACGGCATCGCATTTTGGCAATTGCTGACGGCTGATTGCCTTGTTCGGAGTGCCGATGACCGGCCAGGTCATTCATGGCAAGTTTGAGATTCTCGACGAAATCGGCCACGGCGGCATGGGCGTCGTCTATCGCGCCCGCCAGATTTCGCTCGACCGTATTGTTGCTCTCAAAATGCTTTCGGCCAACCTGGTGGAGGACAAGGAATTCCGCGAGCGGTTCCGCCAGGAAGCCAAGATTATTGCCCGCCTGACCCACCCCAACATTATTCACGTCTATGACATTTACGACGTCGAAGAAAAGGACGGGTGGTTCTGTATTGTCATGGAGTTTCTCGAAGGCCGTTCGCTGCGCGAGGTTTTGCGCGAAAGCGGGCGGTTGCCGGTCGAGCGCGCCATCGGGGTCGCCGAGCAGATGGCGACGGGTCTCGCCTATGCCCACAGCGAAGGAATCATTCATCGCGACGTCAAACCGGACAACATCATGATGTTGCGCAACGATCAGGTGAAGATTATGGATTTCGGGATTGCCCAGCTGCGCGGCTCGACGATTCAGACGCAAACCGGCGTCAGCATGGGAACGCCGCAGTTCATGTCGCCCGAACAGGCCGCCGGCAAAACGGTGGATGCGCGCAGTGACCTCTATTCGCTCAGCGTGGTCATTTATGCCATGGTCACCGGGCAACTGCCGTTCTCCGGTGACAGTCCGGTTATGATTGCCCTCAAGCACATTCAGGAGCCGCCGCCGCGGCCCAGCCAGATTAACCCGGCGATTCCTCCTGCACTCGACTTGATTATTCTCAAGGGAATGGCCAAGCGCCCTGAGGATCGCTACCAGAGCGCCGACGAGTTTCGAAAAGCGTTGAGCCGGTTTGGAGCCGCGACAGCCGTCACAACGGCGGTCACCGGCGATGAGACCCAAAAGACACCGCTGCCTCCCGTGCCGATGGCCCCGCCAGTCGAGCCCTCGGGGCCTTGGGATGCGGCCGCGGAGGCATCGGTCATCCCGGCCGTCCGCCGCCGGATCAATTGGGGATGGGTTGTGGCCGCCCTGCCCGGCCTGATTGCGCTGGCCATCGTGCTCTTCGTTGTTGTTCGACGGCCCGAGTGGATTCCCTGGCAACGAACGCCGGCGGAGGTGCGGGCGTTGGGCCGAGGGCCATTTGAGAAAACGCTGGCCGAGATGCGGAGTCTGAAAAAGGCCAACCCAGAGAAACTCCGTCGCTTGCTCGTCGAGTATGAGCCGTTCTGGCGCCGAAGGGCGCTGGAAGCTCTCCAACGCGAGATGAGAAATTCCGGCCGTGGAAAGGCATTGGATTTGCGGCGGGAGATCGAAGAAGTCATTCTGCCCTATTTGACCGATGAGCAGGAACCTCAATGGCTCAAGCTCGGACCCCAAGCCCCTGGAGGAGGTCCACCCCCCTGGCGCAGACCCGGCAGGCCGGAACGCGCAGGACTTACAGAGCTGCTTAGTGGAGAAATAGATGAAAGCCCAACGCCCAACCCCTCGCTAGCGCAACGGGCTTTCGGCAAGGCAAAGACCAATGAGCAACTCTGGGAGCGCAGCGCGACCAGCGCCACGTTGCCCAGCCAACTGTTTTTGACGAGTTTCTGGGCTTTCCAAGACAGCATCTACTATAACTCTAAAAACTGGACCTACCATTGGGAATTCTCGCAATTCTTGACGAAAGCCGCTAACCAGGCCGAACCAACCCAGGAAGGACTTCGTTCGCACCTTCTGCAAGTGGCGGCCGATCGGATTGACAGCGCTACGGCACTTTGTCGGGACCCCGCACAGAAGGGAAAAATGGCCGCTGTGGGCGATGCGCTGCGGCGTCGTCTGCCGCCCATGCCGCCCGCAAAGCCCGGTTCGCAGCGTTCGCCCTTACCTCCTGGCATTCGCGAACGAATCGGACGGTCCGTTCCCGAAAAACCCTGAGTGGGACCGGTTGCCAACCTGTCCTACTCCATGCCCAGGCGCTGGCCGACCAACTGCGAGATGTAGTATTCCATAAACGCGTCGCGTTTCGGCTCCAGGCAGACCGTGACGGGTTTGCCGCGCTCGCGGTCCATTCGCGTGAAGCCTTTGTCATCCACAACCAGCGGCACCGTCTCTTTCTTCCCGAAAAATGTTCCCGGCGACGCGGTCTCGGCCACCGCCAACTGGTCGTGCAACGTCATGCGACTCTGGGGGCTGTCCAGCCACAACCGATAGAGCGATTCGAGCGAGCGCGTCAGCGGTGAGCGATGGTTGCGGACTCGCTCGCGCTCTTCCTGCTTCAGCTGCACGTGTGTTGTCGAGTCGAGCGGAACAATCGTCAGCGGCAATCCGGCGGCATAGACAACCTGCGAGTCGCGCGTGGAGGCGACGACATTCCATTCAGGAATGACCGACTGGCCTCCGGCTCGGCCATAGACGCAGCCGCTCATCAACACAACGCGCTTTACGTAGTTGCCCAAATTCGGCTCCTTGCGCAGCGCGTCGGCGACGTTCTGGAGCGGTCCGACGGCGACCAACGTCACCTCGCCCGGTTGGTTTTTTATTGTCTCGACAAGGAAATCGGCGGCGGATTGCTCGATCGGCTTCTTGGCCTCGAAGTCCTCGGCCCATGTGAACTGATGATCAAACCCATCGTGGGTCTTGCGTCCAACGGCGACGGGGACGTCATCGCGCTTCGCCTGATGCAACATCTTGCAGGCGATTTTGGCGCGCGCCGGCGTGTTGCCATCACTAATCGTGACGCCCAACAGGTCGAATTCCTTGTGCGAGAGGATGAACGCCAGCGCCCACGCATCGTCAATGTCGCCGCCGATGTCGGTGTCGAGAATGACCTTCATTTTGCCCTCCGAAGTCTCTGGTTCTGCCGCGTTGCCTGATGCGATCAAACCAGTCATTGCCGTGCAAACAGCACAGATCCAGACGAGTCTCTTCATTGCTACAGTCTCCTTTTCTGAGATGTCAGATATCGAAACAAGACCGGCGAGATTCGATCATTGCGGGGGTGGCGCGTCAAGCTTTCACGTCTTCGGTTTTCCTGCAAAAGAGTGAGCAGCAGTCGCTCTCCTTTCTCCCTGTAACATTTCTGTTCGACTTGTGGCCGCAGTCGGATTACATTCAAGACTCGTGGGAACCAAAGGAGCAGAGAATTTGGAGCAAGTCTGGCGGCGTGTTCGCGTGAACGGGATCGTGCAGGGCGTTGGGTTTCGTCCGACTGTTTATCGTCTTGCGCTCAGGCATGATCTCATTGGCGAAGTGCGCAACACGGCCCACGGCGTCGAGATTCATTTGGGCGGGAGCCAAGGGGCCATTGGCGCTTTTCTCGATGAACTGCCGCGCGTGATTCCCAACCCCGGGCAGATCGAGCGGATGAT
>Ga0315277_10003833_pt1 | contig 20274 bp, 22 predicted proteins | sample YL17G05_15_MG_FD_203695 | JGI IMG/M metagenome (GOLD analysis project Ga0315277, IMG submission 203695) | Sediment microbial communities from Yellowstone Lake, YNP, Wyoming, USA - YL17G05_15 | ecosystem: Environmental > Aquatic > Freshwater > Lake > Sediment | place: USA: Wyoming | collected... | reverse complement strand
ACGACAGAAGAGGTGATGCACGGAGTTTTCGGGCTGCCATTCATATTCTTTGAGAGGCCTGCGTGGGACAGGTTTCCTGGAGCCAAGAGAACTTTTGCGGCTGATGTTCTAAATCCGGACGGAAAATTAGTGCAACAGCCATCAACGCATCTGCTCAAGCAGGAGTTCTCTAAAGCTTTCAATGTAACATTTAAGGACAAAGACGGAAAAGACAAATATGTATGGATAACCTGCTACGGGCCTGCTGTTTCAAGAATATTTGCAAGCATAATCTCTGTTCATGGAGACGACAAGGGACTTAGATTTCCGTGGGAGATTGCTCCTGTTCAAATGGCAATAGTTCCAGTCAGCGATGATGCAAAAATTATTAAAAAGTGCAATGAACTAAAGGAAAAATTGGCTGCATTGGGAAGCGTTGAACTTGATTTGAGCGAGAAAAGCGCGGGAGAGAAATTCAATTATTGGGAGATGAAGGGTGTTCCTGTAAGAATTGATATTGGGCTGAAGGACTTAAACAGCAAGAAGTTAACTGTTTTTAGGAGAGATATCAATAAGAAAGAATTGGTAAATGAAAAGGATATAATTTCACATATCAAGAAAATTGCTTCTGAGTGCGGGAATAATTTGAGAAAAGAAGCTGATAAATTATTTAATGGCAGGATTAAGGACGCTAAAAATATTAAAGAAATCAAAAAGATAATTGAAGGCGGAGGAATTGCCCGCTGTGGGTTTTGCTCAGTTGAGAAAGGCGGGGAGAAATGCGCGGAAGTCATTGAAAAGGAAACTGGAGCAAAAGTCAGGGGCACAAGATTAGACGAAAAAGAAAAGCCCTCGGGAAAGTGTGCCATTTGCGGCAAAAAGGCGGAGCATATCGTTTATATAGCAAGGGATTATTAATATCGAGAGAGAAGTTTTTTATACTAACTTTTGTTTTATTGAAGATGGCAGAACTGAAGTTTAATGCGGGCGACTATGTGAAGTTGAGATTGGCACTTGAAGAGGTTGGGGGGCAGGTTATTCGAAGCGCCGACACCAGCATTGTCTTGCTGAAATTAAAATCGGGATATAATATTGGAATCCCAAAGGAAAATATTTTAGGGGGAAAGATTGTAAATAGGTTTAAGGAAGAGAAGCAGAAGTTTGAGATTCCTTCGGCTAAGGGGCTGTCTTCTATCGGCTTGATTATAACTGGGGGAACTATTGCTGCTAAACTAGATTCGAGAACAGGAGGGGTGCACTGGCTTACCAATCTAGATGAGTTTGCAAAGTTTTATCCTGAGATGTTCAAGATTGCAAGCGTAAAGAAAATAGAGGTGCCATTTATGACTGCGAGCGAGTCGATGACGAGCGAGCACTGGATTAAGATTGCTGAATGCGCAGAAAAAATGCTTAATGATGATGAGATAAAAGGAGTTATTATAACGCACGGGACTGATTTTTTAGGGTATACTTCTGCTGCTTTGAGCTTCTTCTTGAGGAACTTGAATAAACCTGTGGTACTGACTTACAGCCAGAGGAGCATTGACAGAGCTTCGTCTGATGCTGACTTAAATTTGCAGTGCGCGGCAAGAATGGCGATTTCTGATTGCGCTGAAGTGATGCTTGTCGGGCACGCATCTACAAATGACGATTATTGCTTTGCAATCAGGGGGACTAAAGCAAGAAAAATGCATTCATCAAGAAGAGACGCGTTCAAGCCGATAAATTCGGAGCCGATTGCACGCGTTTATCCTGATAAGGTTGAGTTTTTATCTTCATTTAGGGCAAGAAACAAGGAAAAAGTTGAGCTTGATAAGGAATTCAGCGATAAGGTTGCGCTTGTTAAGTTTTATCCGGGGCAGGATGCAAGCATTTTGGATTTTTACGCTTTGAAATATAAAGGAATTGTTGTTGAAGGCTCTGGTTTGGGACATCTTCCTGTTTCAGAGAGCGCGCATAACTGGATTCCTGCGCTGAAGAAGCATATTAAGAATGGATTTGTTGTTTGTGTAACAACGCAATGCATAAACGGGCGAGTTGATCCGTATGTTTATTCAAACGCTCGCGAATTGCTTGATGCGGGAGTAATTTTTCTTGAGGATATGCTGAGTGAGACAGCTTTAGTTAAATTAGGATGGGTGCTTGGGCATTACGGATGGAAAGCGCATGTAAAAGATAAGATGCTTGAGAATGTTGCGGGAGAGCTGAATGAACGGCTTGGTGTTGGGAAGTGCTGAGATTTATATCGAGAAATAAGTGATTGACAAAACGTTATTAATAGAGATACGTTATCAAGGTGTTTTTGTTATATTCTATATTTTATAGTTACTAAAAAGGGGTTACAAATAGAAAGGTTTTTAAAGGGGTTTTGAGAAGAAATCCTATGACTAAACAAACAAACGTAGGAGAAAAAGATTTTTTTGATGATTTAGCAAAGGGATTTAGGAAAGCGGCAGATATTGTAAGAATGGAAAAACCGGATGTTATTTTGTGCCCTGTGGCGGGTTCTGTGCCCTTTGTGGATATTCTGAATATTTTAGATAGGAAGTTTAGACTTGGTGCTGTAGAATATGTCCCAAACTCAAGCAGATTTGAGAATAGAGAGGAACTTATGGCTCGCTGGTATGAAAGTTTTTACGGTTCTCGAGATGTAGGGGAACAATTAAAGATTCTTTGTTTAGATGAAGTTTTATCAGGCGCTTCTGCCGTAGTAGGTTTTAGACAATTTCAAAAGTCTTTGGAGGAGAGAGCAAGAAAAAAAGCAAAAGGGTTAACAGATGAATCCGCTGCTATTGAAAAATACAAAAGAAAATTAGCTAAATATATATCTTATAAAGTTTTGGGATTAGCTGAAAGAGGATATGAGAGAAATCCTGAATTTAGTAGATTGGGAAATAGGGGATTAGCTCATGTGATCGAATTTGATAGTATTCCAACTATAGACAACGTTTTAATGAATCCCATCAGATTTAAGGTTGGTAGGGTTCAGGAGAATGGAAAAGCAATTTATCTTCCTGAAATTGAAAGATTTGATATAACCCCTGAATATATGGAGTTATTGAGGGGTATTGCTAGGTATGCAGGTGTTGATCCCTCAACAGTAAATCCTGTGAATCTATCTAAAATACAAGAAGGACTTAACAGAGCTTTAAAGCTCTGATTTTATCCGAGGAGGCGGAAGACTAGGTAGCCGCCGACGATAATCAGCAAGATAATGCCAATTGCGTAAACTATAATTTTGTTTTTTCTTTCTATTGCTTTTCTTTCGTAATATTGCTGATAGCCAAGCTCTATTTCTTTTTTTCTTTCTTTATCGAGCTTTTGCTGTTTTTTGCTTTGATAGTTGAAGCTTTTCAGCCCGCCAGTGTTTACCCTTTCTGCCATAAAGGATAAGGGGGAATAAATGTTATAAATGTTTTTGAATTTGAAGATAAAAATGCCCAAGTAATTAGTTGATTTGGTTAATAATGAATGATGATTAAGATATTGGTGCAGATATGATTTAGGTATTGTTAATTAGCTTTTTATACAATATTATTCTTTAATTCTTATGAAAATTAATAAAGAACAAAAGAAAGCACCGAAGGTGCTGGTGGGATTTTCAGGGGGAGTTGATTCTTCCGTGGCTGCGCTTTTGCTTAAGAAAAAGGGTTATGATGTTATTGGAGCTTACATAAAGCATTTTTGCGAGGGGGGCAAGTTGTCAAAGTTTCTTTGCAAGGGAGCTTCAAGAGTTGGAGAAGAGAAATTTGCAAGAAGAATGGCTGCAGTTTTAGGGATAAAACTTGTTGTGCTTGATTTCAGGAAAGAATACGAAAGAGAGGTAATTAAGCCGATGATTAGGGATTATGCAAGAGGATTGACTCCCAATCCCGACGTTGTTTGCAACAAGCTGATTAAGTTTCCGATTTTATGGAAGAAGGCTCTCGAGTTAAAGGCAGCTTATATTGCAACAGGGCATTATGCTAAAGTACAAAAGACAGATGAAGGATATAAACTGCTGGCGGGAATTGATAAAACAAAAGACCAGTCGTATTTTCTTTATGAATTGAAGCAGAATGATTTGGAGCATACGCTGTTTCCTCTTGGAGATTATACAAAGAAAGAGGTTAGGGAGACGGCTGAGAAAAATAATTTTTTAAACTATAATAAGCCCGGAACAAGAGGAATATGCTTTATTGGAAAGATGAATATGCTTTCTTTTTTAAGAAAGAAAATCCCAAATAAAAAGGGAAAGATTTATTCTCACGATGGAGAGTTTGTTGGTTATCATCCGGGAACAATGTATTTTACTATTGGGCAGAGGATAGGCCCAAGATTAGGAATTGAGATTTTTCCTGAATTTAAAGAAATATCGGGGAAAAGATGGTATGTTGCCGAGAAAAGAAAAAGTAATATATTAATAATTGCTCCAGAAGGGCATCCTGCTTTGAAGAGAAAGGAAATTGTTATTGATAAAATGCATTTAATTAATCCGAAAGAGAAAATTCCAAAATCAGGATTAAAAGCAAGGATAAGGCATCTTGGAGCGCTTATGCCTGGCAGGTTGATAAAGAAGAAAGGGAAGGACATATTTATTTTAGATGAGCCTGCCGAAGCAATTGCCGAGGGGCAGGCAATTGTTTTATATAAGGGGAGAGAATTAATTGGGGGAGGAGAAATAAGGCTTAAACATCAAAAATCCTAAAAGGATTTTTGTGGCTTAAAATTTGCCGAAGCAAATTTTAAATAGAAGGTTTTCCTATTGAAATTATGCAATTTGATGAGGTAGTAAAAAAGAGAAAGTGCGTGAGAGCTTTTAAGAGCAAGAAGGCAAGCTGGAAGGATATAATTGAAGCGATTGATTCTGCGACAAGAGGGCCGTTTGCAGGAAATGTAAATAATATTAAATTTGTCATTGTTGAAAATCCCGATACGATAAAAAAGCTGGCAAAGCATGCAAATCAGCACTGGATTTCTCAAGTGGGAATAGCAGTTGTTGTTTGTTCTGACGATAAACCTCTTGAGCAGAAATACGGCGAAAGAGGGCGCAATTATACAAAGCAGCAGGCTGGGGCAGCAATAGTTACCTTGATTTTTAAATTAACTGATATGGGCTTGAATGCGTGCTGGGTTGGGGCTTTTACTGATGAGTTTGTAAGGACTGTATTAAGAATTCCTCCCCATATAAATGTTGAAGCGATAATTCCAATTGGCTATGAAAGGCCAGTTCCGACTCCAGAGAGAAGAAAAATTGCGCTTGAAAATGTTTTGTTCTGGGAATCATGGGGAATGCCAAGAAGAGCAACTCCTTTTGAGGAAGGCCCCGAACTTGAGAGATTGCCTGGCGATGTGTTCTAAGAACGCCTAAATTGTTGTTTGAAGTTTGTTAAAGCAACTTTTAAATATCGTTTATTTCTCAGCTGATTATGGAAGAGATAAAATGGATGGCAGGAAGCGAAAAGAGATTTTTTGACTTTATTAAAGGGCTTAATGAAAAAGATAAAGTAGCGCTGATAAGCCATGTTGACTTGGATGGAATTGCTTCTGCCAGAGCAGCAAACAAAGTTCTAAGTGCAGATATGCTAAAATTTGTAGTTTACGCAGACATTGATGATAAATTGGTTGAGAGCATTAAAAAGAATAAAATAAACAAAGTTATCCTGACAGATATAGGCATTACAAGAGAGGAAATATTAAGAAAGATTGAGAAGTTTGCTGATGTTTTGATAATAGACCATCATGAGTTTGAAAGAGATTTTAATTCAAGCAAAACTACTTTTATGAACACAAATAAATATTGCGCTGCCTTTTTGTGCTATTATTTATTCTCTAAAGTGCAGGATATTGAAGGTTTGGACTGGCTTGTTACCTGTGCTTGCATAGCAGATAATGTCTATTCTAACAACTTGGACTGGATGTCGAAAGTGTATGAAAAATATGGCGAAAAGCTTGTTACAGAAAATGGATTGGTGAAAGCAGAGGGATTTTTTTGGGATTTGCAAAGCAAGATTTCTTGTACTCTGATTTATTTCAGGGATAACCTGACTAAAGCTTATGATTTAATCGGCGGAAATATACATGACGCAGGAAATCTAGATAAATATATTTCCGAAGTTCAAAAAGAAATTGACAAACAAGTTGAAAATTTTAATAAAGAGAAAATAGAATTCAAAGACGGCTACTTTTGGGAATTCAATTCAAAGTTTGCCTTAACTTCTGTGGTAAGCACATTAATCAGTGTGAAAATGCCAAATAAGACACTTATCATTGGCCGGCCTGAGGGCAACTACCTAAAGATAAGCGCGAGAAGGCAAGACAGCAAAGTAAATTTGCCTGAGATGTTGAAAAAACTTATTGAGGGCTTTAAGGATTCGGATGCGGGCGGGCATATTCCTGCGGCAGGGGCATTTATTTTGCTCAAAGATAAGGAAGAATTCATAAAACGCCTGAAAAATATGTAAAAAATTGCAAAAATCCTTTCTAAGTCCGAATTTGATTGTTATCAGTCAGAACAATCAAATATTTAAATAGAATTTATCTAATTTTATTAATAATTTGAAAGGAGGTGAGAGATAAATGCTAGATTTTGCAAAGGAAGCATTGCAGAATGCTGAAACACACAGCATTAACTTTGACGAACTTAAAGCCGGAAAGGCAAGTATCAAGGTTTTTGGTGTTGGCGGAGCAGGAAGCAATGCAGTAACATGGCTTTTTAACAAAGGCATAAACGGTGCTACAATCTATGGTGTCAATACTGATGCCTTACACCTTAGCATAACAAAAGCCGACGAGAAAATTCTTATCGGAAAGGAGCTTACAAGAGGACTTGGATGCGGCGGCTACCCTCAAAAAGGGAGAGAAGCAGCTAAAGAGGCTTTGACAGAGCTCAAGAAAGCTACGAGCGGAGCGGACATGGTTTTCGTTCTGGCTGGAATGGGTGGAGGAACAGGCACAGGTGCAATTCCGGTAGTTGCCCAACTGGCAAAAGAAGCCGGTGCGGTAGTAATTGGAGTTGTAACAATGCCCTTTGAATGCGAAAAAGCAAGGCACGACAAAGCAGAATTCGGACTTCAAGAGCTGTCAGAAGTTGTTGATACAGTTATTGTAATTGACAACAACAGACTTGTTGACATTGCAGGTAACTTGCCAATGGAGCAGGCCTTCGCGGTAGCAAACGAGCTAATCAGTACAATGATAAAAGGAATAGTTGAAACTATTACCTTGCCTTCATTGATTAACCTTGATTATGCTGACGTTTCAGCTATCATGAAGAATGGCGAAGTTGCAGTTATAGGTGTTGGGGAATCTGACACTACAGCAAGAGTTGACGAGGCAGTAAGACAGGCATTGACACATCCGCTTCTTGATGTTGATTATAGAGGTGCTACAGGCGCCTTAATTCACATCACGTGCGGACCTGATTTCAAGCTTGAGGAATTCGCAGGTGTCGGCGAGCTTGTAACAGAAAACATAAGCCCCGATGCGCAAGTTATCATCGGAGCAAGAATCAATAAGGAATTTGCCAACAGAGTAAGGGTTATTACGATTATGACTGGAGTCAAGTCGCCTTATGTCTTGGGCAGAGGCTCTTATAAGAAAGAAACGGCTCCCCAATCAGAAATATCCGAACTCGGCATCGAGGTCTTCAGGTAAAGGCAAAGAAGGGTTTTTTTATTTTAATTTTTTCCTTCTTTCTTTTTTTATGTCAAGAACTTCGGTTCTTGAGCATCCAGAAAACCAAACAAATAAGTTCAAGGTTTTCTTGATTTTTATGTTATTAGAATAATGTTTTAGCTGTTTGTTTTGATATATTAATAATGGAACGATGAAAAGTTTTGTTTGATGCTGATTAAAGTGGTTGAGCTTTTGATATTATCGGCAGAAATTATTATTATTTGGTTGTGCTAATTATTGAATTAAATTTTTCCTTCTTTGAATTTTACTTCTAAAGTTTCATAATCCTCTGCCCCAAATGGTTTATGATACTTGTGAACATCAAAGTGTAAATGCGGACCTAAATGAGCTAGCCATCCTGTGGCTCCAGAATATCCAATAACTTGCCCAGTTTTGACTTTATCTCCTACTTTTACTAGAGCTCCTCCTTTTCTTATATGCTCATAAATAGAAAACTCCTCATTCTCGTGCTTAATTTCGATATAATTTCCAGATTTATCATAACTCTTGTATTCTCCTCCAATATCAGAATCTTGTTTTACATCAACTACAACTCCACTCAAGGAAGCCTTAATTGGTGTTCCCTCTTTGCATATAAAATCAACAGAATTTTTTAGCTTTCCAATATGCGCAGGAGAGCTGGTTCTGTCAATTTTGCTGAAATCTTCTTTTTTTACAGGCAAATGATACTTATTTTTAGTTTTCATAATCTTACAATCTCTTTTTGCATATCTGTTGTGATAATTAACTTATTATCCTCTGAAATATAAAAGTCAATCTCGCTTCTTATTCCAAATTTGCTTTTAAAATAAATCCCTGGCTCTATGGTATACCCAACACCTCTTGATAACTCTGCATTACTTTCCTTTCTTAGGCAATTTGGCTCGGGTCCGTGGTCATCATCAATACCCAGAGAGTGCCCTGTATTATGCAATATATTTTCTTTGTAACCTGCTTCGGATATTACGCTTGAGCATGCGTTATCTGCATCTTTTCCTGTTGGCGGACTTTTCTTATTTTTCAAACATTCTTTTATGAAATTTAATGTATTTTCTCTCGCCAGAACAGCTATATCAAATATTTTCTTGATGTTTTCTGGGATATTATCTCCGTAATATGCAACCCAAGTTATATCTGCGAAAGGAGAATCTTTTTTATTTAGTTTTGCCCATAAATCAATTAATATGAAGGTGTTTTGTTTTAGTCTTTTAGATTCTTTCTTAGGATAAAATTCAGGGGTGGCGGAATCCTCATCAAAAGCAACTATTGGCGGGTCATTATCCATAATCATTCCCATTTCCGCAATTTTTTTCGTTATAAACTGCTGTAATTCATATTCAGAAATATTGTTATTTTCTTTTATGTGCTGAAAAGCCAAATCCTTTATTTTTATAAGATTTCTTGAAGCTTTTTTATGATCTCTTATTTGTTCTTTTGTCCACATAATTAGTTATCAAGTTAAGATATATTTAAGCTTTATCAAATCTTTTCAAGGATTTGCGCGTTGATGTTCGTCTTTTTGCAGAGTTCAACGAATCTTTTGGCGTCTTCCAAAGTTCCTGCAACTCCAGCACCGTAATGCATTGGAATTGCAAGTGAGGGGCTGATTAATGAAGCGGCTTCTGCCGCTTCTTCTGCTGTCATGACAAATTTTCCAGAAACAGGAAGGAGCGCTATGAACTTATTGTCCTGCTTTCCGTAGCCAGAGAGATTTTTCATCTCTGGTATTTTATCAGTGTCGCCAGCGTGATAGATTATGACGTTATTCAGCTTGATTATGTATCCAAGCCAGCCGGCTCGCTTAGGGTGAAACTCTTTATCTATGTTGTATGCAGAGACAGCTTCAATTCTTACATTTCCAAATTTGAATTCTTCTCCTACTTCCATCAGCTGTATTTCAACCCCTTCTATTTTTGTTATTTTGCTCTGTGCGTCAGCAGGAATTATGATAGTTGTGCCTTTCTTTGACAGCTTTTCAATATCTTTTATTGAACAGTGGTCGTAGTGGTCGTGTGTAATCAGAATCAAATCGGCTTTCGTATCTTTCGCCACATTTTCAGACAGGTTATAGGGGTCTATTGCAATTTTCTTTCCTCTTCCATTTGTAATAAGAAAGCCCGCATGTCCCAAAAACTCAAGCTTAACCCCTTCAATCTCCATGTTTGAGAAAGCCCCCCTCTCCTTATAAAATTAGTTATGTTATCCTTCGATCTCTTTGTTTTGGCTCCCTTTTTAACAAGAAATCTGATATTTTATTTCAGCCCAAATCTTTTTTCAACTTCTTCCTGAGAAATGAATACCTTGCTCTTTCTTGCTTTTTCAATTTCTTTCTTTGTCTTTTCGTTTAATTCAAGATTATCTTCTAATAATTCCTCAATCTCTCTCGCAATGCTAAGCATCTTGGCGTCTTCGCCTTTGGCGCACATCACCTGCATTCCGACGGGAATTTTGTCCACTTTTCCGGCGGGAATCGAGAGGGCGCAGATTTCTGCGAGATTGGCGGGAATTGTCAGCGCGTCATAAGCATAAATCTCTTCTGTTTTCATTTTTGCGCCTTCTCCTATTTTCCAGGGCAATCCGGGAACGGTTGGCAGAATTATACAATCAACCTCTTTTAAGACATGCTCAAACTCTTCTTTAATAATTTCTTTTACTTCAAGCGCTTTTCTGTAGTAAGCCCCTTTAAACTCTGCTTTAGTTATCTCGCTTCCTCCAAGAATTCTTCTTAGAACTTCTTTTCCGCAGAAGTCCTCTATTTTCTTGCCATATTTGCGCCCATCAAATCTTCTTGTGCCTGAGAAGAATTCAACATAAACAAGAGGGTAATATGTCTGAACGGCTAAGTCAATATGCTTTATCTCAACTTCTTTTGATTCCCATTTGTTCTTTTTGATAATATCGCTAATCTTATTATCTATCAGCTTTTGAATTTTGCTGTCAACGCCTTTTATATGCAGTATGCCTACCTTAACCTTATCCACGGGAATTAATTTAATTTCCTTGCTTTCAAAAGTTGTTGTGTCATTTTCATCTTTTCCTTTTATGACATCGAGGACGAGAGCGGCGTCTTCAACATTTTTTGCAATAGGGCCTATTTGATCGAGTGACATCGCCAAATCAATTAATCCATAACGAGAGACGAGTCCGTAAGAGGGTTTTACTCCTACAACTCCACAGTGAGAAGAGGGATTTCTAATTGAGCCGCCAGTGTCAGAGCCGAGAGCTACATCACAAAATCCGGCAGCAACAGCAGCTGCGCTGCCTGAACTTGAACCTCCGGGAACTCTTCCTGGAGCGGAAGGATTTTGTGCTACTCCAAAAGCACTATTTTCTCCCGAGCCGCCGCACGCAAACTCATCCATATTAAGCATTCCGATTATTATCCCGTCCTCGCGTTTTATCTTTTCAATAACTGTTGCATCAAAAGTTCCCTTGTAATTCTCAAGGGTGCGAGAGGCGCAGTTGCAAATCATTCCCTTTGTGTTAATGTTGCTTTTTATTCCAAAGACGTAGCCATAAAGCCGTCCTTTTTTTGCTTTTTTATCGATGATACGCGCCTCTTCAATAGCATTTTCATTAATATGCAAGAAAATATTTAATTTGTTGTTCTCTTTTTTTATCTTCTCCAGATATGCCTCAACTTTTTGTTCTACTTTTTCCATTTTTACCACTCAACCTTTTTTGTAGGTCTTTTAACATATATTATTTCTCCTTGTAATTCATAGACATCAAGCGTTCTTTCAATCTGATCTGAAAAATATCTTATCTGATAGTCCTTGTCTGTTTTTGGGTCAAACGCCTCTATTGCCATTTCTTTTGTTGAACCATGATCAATAAGAACATAATGAGCATCGACATCTAAAATGAGAGAATCAACTTTTATTCTGTCGCCTTTCTTGATTTTGGAGATTGGCATTGATGCCTTTATTTGAATGAAAGGAGACTCATTGCCATCTGTTGCTTTTTCTATTTCTTCTATCTCAGTTTCAAGCTCGCTTTCGCTTATTTTGCCTTCTTTTTTTTCTATTTTCTTTTTTACCATGATTTCTTCTCCGCAATTATGCAATCCTCGTCTTTTTGAGGCGCATGTCGAAAATCCTCATCAGATTTTCGAGCACTGTCAGAATCTTTGATTCTGAAGTTCTCAAACATTGCTTTTCTGAAACTCTCATCACACTTTTTGCCCTGCGCTTCCTTCCTGTATCCTCCAGTTTCTTTTTTCTCAATTTTTTCCTTTAGTTTTACCTTTTCAAGCGCTGATGCAAACTTGTCAAGAATGGCTTTCGCCTCTGCTCTTATTTCTTCCTTGTTAATCTCAGCCATATTTTAGAAAGATAGATTTAATTTATAAAGTTAGTTATTTGACTTGTTCTGCAGATTTATAAGTTTCTAGAAACAACTTTTTCATCACTTTTGCGAATGGTTCGTCTTTAATTAAAAGAGTTACATTGGATTTTATCAGCCCGAGAACTACTTCTTCATCATCAGTTATGCCTATCGCAACCCCCTCGTTGCCGATCTTCTTGATATTTTTGTTTATTTTCAGCCACTTCTTAATGTCTTTTTCAGTCTCTTTATCATATCTTGTGAGAACTTTTATATCCTTTCTTTCTTTTATTCTTCTCCTGTTATCCCTTGCCCAATCATCCCTATATTCAGATGTCCACTTTATAGAATAACTATAGTTTTCTGGCTCTTTGCCTTCTTTTATTATTTTGTAAAACGCTTTTTGCCCTTCTCCCACTACAACCGGATGTTTTTCTTTTATGCTGTAAAATTGCTTTAATTCCTTTACTTTCTCTCTTGCTTTCGCAATCATCTGCTCTTTTTGTTCTATCACTTTAAGAAATGCGTCGGGGCTCGTAGGAATGAACTTTTTGGTTTTTTCAGGAACAATTTCTATAAGTCCTTTATGCACTAAGGACTCAAGAACATCATAGATTCTGCTGTAAGGCACTTCGCTCCTTGCGCTTGTCTCGCCGGCGCTTAGCTTCCCAAACTTGATAAGAGTAGAATAAACTTTTCCCTCGTTTTTTGTCAGCCCAAGCTCTTCAAATTCGTCCATAACATACCAAGCACACGCGCTTATTTAACCTTTGCTGTTTGCCACCCTGTAAGTGGTGTCATAAGTTTAAATATATAATTTGGTAGCTACTATTAAGTAATCAAACAAGGAGACAAAAAATGACAAATAAAACACAAAGAGAGTTGGTGGTTTTTGACATAGATGGAACTTTACTTAACTCAATGCCAAAGCTAACTGCAGATGCCAGAAGAACCTTTCAACGCCTTGGACTTGGGAATAGGGTTACAGATGAACAAATAAGAAATACAAAGGATTGGTACGAGCTTGTTGCGCAATATGGAATTTCAAGAGAACAGTTTGACAGGGAATTAAACAGAAGAAAATCCTGGACACAATCACTCAGAGACGGAGAAGCTCCTCTCTTTGGAGATGTCAGATATTGCCTAGAAGCACTTACTGGCGCGAGCATAACGCTTGCAGCTCTCACAAGGTCAGACCCAAAATGTACTGCAGAAAAAATTGATTATCATGGCTTATCAAGATATTTTGGCGGGCGCGTGGCAGTAACTCCTGTGACTGCAAAATCAAAGGAAGCAGAAGCATTGGAACTAGTAAAAAGGGTTGGGGCAGAAACAGTTTCAAGAGCATACTTTATTGGAGACAAGCCAGAAGACGTTCAAGTAGCTCCTTCTGTTCAGCGCGCACTTGGAGTGCCAAGCACAGGCATTTATCTAAATAGAAATGGCTCACTTGCTCCAGGAGAGGTTCATGAATATTGCCAGATAAGGTCGCTTGAAGAGATTCCGGCGATTGTAGGAGGATACAATGGAAGATAAAGTCCCGCAGATAATTGAAAGAGAATTTAACGCGAAAGTTACAGAAATAAAAAGAATAACTGAAGGTTATTCTCATTCGATGTATGAGGTGTCGATAGACAAAGCTCCAAATGTTGTAATTGTCAGATTTGCAAATAACAAAGATAAAAGATTTGCTCTTAAAAAAGAAGAATATGTAATTAAGTTGCTTCAGGAACACGGGGTTCCTGCTCCAAAGATATATGCATTCAATGAAGATTCAGACGGAAGTTATATGATTCTTGAAAAAATAAGGGGAAATAGAGTTGATGAGATATGGAACTCAATTTCAAAAGAAGAAAAGATGGAAATTTCACAGAAAATCGGGGAACTTCTGGCAAAAATACATTCTATCAAGCTGGATAAATTCGGGCTTATTAAAGAAGAGGGAGTAATAGAAGAGGATATTGCATTTAAGTTTAAGCAAGTTGGAGAGCCTATGGTTCACAGTCCGTTTTTAAGGGCAACTTTCAAGAAATATAACGAAGATCTTTCAAGATTAATGTCCTATCATGAAATTTCTTCGGAATTTATATCAAATTATATGAAATATCTTTGTGACAGCAGAAAAATATTGGAATACAATGAAAAGCCTGTTTTAAATCATGGAGACTTTTTCCCGGGGCATATCTTTGTCGAGAAAACAGACAGGGGTTATCAGATAACAGGATTAATCGACTTTGAGCTTGCGTGCGCGTCTGCTCCATCAGAAGATTTTATTAAATTGCACAGAAGTGGCTTTTTTGATGATGCTGAATTAAAAGAAGCCCTAAAGAGAGGATATGGGGAGATTAACGAAAAAGCAGTTGAAACTCTGAGAACAATCAGAGATGTTTCCTTTGCGCAGGTTCTGTTTGAGTCAGGAGACATAAAACTTGGCAAGGAGATTCTTGGCAAAGTTAAAGAAAAAATTGGAAAAGAGAAAGATGAGAAACTTTTATAAGATTAATTTACTTGTTTCTTCTATGAAGTGGCTTATTTATGGCATTCTTGCGGCAATTCTCTTTGGCTTGTGGGGATTATTTGATAAGCTTTCGGCAAATATTAATCCTTTTGTATCAAACATCGTGCTTTATTCAGCGGCGCTTGCAATTGTTATTATTATGCTATTATTTGCCAGAAAGTTTTCATTTTCAAAATATGGATTTATATCAGGCATATTTGCAGGCATAGGAAACTTTTTTGTGCTGTTTGCGTTGCTTAAAAGTCAGCTTATACTTGTCCTGCCTTTCGTGTCTTTAGCCGGAGCGGCATTTTTTATTCTGATATATCTAACTGAAAAGCCAAAGTACTCAAAAAAACAAAAGTTTCTGTCCTTTATAGGAATTATATTAAGCATAGTTGGTATTTTTGTTATATCTTCCGGAACTGCAGGGATAGTTAATTTTTTGAAGAGCTTTGCCTTTGATTATTCATATATTTTACCTGCAATATTTATCTTAACAGGATTTACATTATGGACTTATTTCACATATAAATCGGTTGGAAAAGAGAAGATTAGTGCTATTAACTATTCGTTCTGGACAGTTCTTGGTTCTTTTGTTGCTGTATTGTTAGCAGGAGTTATATTGAAGCCAGATGCGTTGGCAACTCTTGCTGAATTTACATTTTCTTCTTATCAGTATCCTATTTTTGGAGGAGTTTGCGTTGCGCTAGGGGCTTTCTTTACTTATTCTGCATTCAAGGCAACCACCACAAAAACAAGGCTTCAGGAAGCGATAGTAGCAATTTTAGCAAATGGTGAATTAATACCCTTGTTATTCTTGTCTTATTTTATTCTAGGAGAATGGGTTCCTGAGGGATTCATTGGAACAATAATAGTTTTGTTAGGGCTTGTATTAATTCATTATGCAGAAGTTTCAAAATAAATTTAATTATCTAATAAATCTAACCTTTATCTTACTTTTCTTATCTTCAGGGTAGTCAATTATCGCCGCTCTGCCTCTTGCTGCTTCTCCCGGATTGACTACTAATGTTTTGCCTAATTTTTTAACTCCCTGATACTCGTGCATATGCCCACAGAAGACAAGTCTTGGCTTGTATTTTATAATTGCTTCTGTAAAAAAAGAGATTCCTGCGCTTTTTCCGCTGTAAGGGTTTCCTTTCTCACGGATGATATCAAAAATCCCTTTAGGAGGATAGTGCAAGACAAATATTCTCTCCTTTTTTGTTTTTTTTAATATGTTAAGGAATTTTTTCCTGCTTGTTTTTAATCGCTTTAACGCTCTTTTGTATTTTTCCAATTCTTCAGTTTTCCTCAAATCATAATTGCTTAAAACATCCATATAGCCTCCAAAACCAATAAAACTAATGCCTTTATAGTTTCCAAAACCATAATTAATCTCTTTCATATTTTTAAGCCGTTTTAAGAAATTTCTTTTGCTTTTTTTCGGCTTTAATTGTTTTATGTCAAAAGGATAGTTATACCATTCGTCATCGCCATTCCCGAAAATGTAGAAGCAGGGTTTTTCTAACTCGTCAAGTGTCAATAAAACTTTTTTAGCCGCTTTTGTGTCCTTCTTCAGAAGAGCACTGAATCGCTTTTTGCCGAAATATTCTTCTGCGCTTGGCGCTTGCTTGCCTTTCTTGATTAGCCTGAAATATTCAAGAATATAGCTTCTCCACTCCTTAATTCCGGTGTAGTCCCCAATCCCAATAATCAAGTCAAACTCTTCTTTTTTCAGCTTTTTTGATAGTTTTGCAGGAAATTCTCCATGGAAATCGCCGATTGCAAGTATCTTCATAATATTAAAGGCTAAAAATTATTTATAAAGCTGTCTAACTTCTGTTTTCTTCAAGCTTAATTCCCGTAGTACGCTCAAATAATTCTTTGTGTTTCATTCCATCCATATAAATTTCAGCAAACGTTTTGGCATAGCCTCTATCTGCCCACAGCATATATGCTTCATCCCATCCGACTTCCCTTTTTTGTGCTCTGCTTTCTATCCATTTAAATATTTCAATACATTTATGCTGCTCAATAACTCTTGGAGAGAAATTTCTTAATAGAACTCCGGAAGGGCAATAAGAGTGCCTTTCGCACGGGCACCCTGCCCTTAAATCTTTTAATATTTCTTCTATGGTAGTAGGTGCAGGCATAACAAAAAACGGCAAAGTGAATACTTAAAATTATTCAATATGTTTCAATATTGTCCTTAGGGAGTAAGCCTGTCCCTGTCTCTTGGAAATAGAACGGCTTCCCTTATGTTTTTAGCTCCGACGATAAGCATAGTAATTCTCTCCACTCCCATTCCCCAGCCGGCGTGAGGCGGAGCGCCGTACCTGAATGAATCAATATAGCTCTTGAAGTCTTTTGGATTCAACCCCTTTAGTTTTAATCTTTCTGTTAAAAGTTCTGGGAGGTGCACTCTTTGCCCGCCTGAAGAAATTTCCATTCCTCTATAGATGGCATCAAAACCCCCAGACAAATCTTTTCCTTTTGGCATAATATAAAATGGCTTTCCCGAAATAGGCCAGTCATGGACAAATACAATGGTTTCAGGAAACAACTCGCCAAGCTTCTCTTCTGCCTCTCCTGTCAAGTCATCTTTTCCAATCTTAATTTTGTGCTTTTTCATAATCTCGATGACTTCGGAGAAAGTTATATATTTGACAGAAGGGACTTTTATTTTAACCTCGAGCAGTTCAAGCTCTGCCTTGTTCTTTTTCATTACCTCTGAAACAATAAACTGGACTGCTCTTGCAAGGACATCCATAACAACAAACTCGTCTGCGAATGCCTGCTCGTAATCAAACTGACGTGATTCGTTCAGATGCCTTATTGTATTATGCTTCTCCGCTCTCCAGACGGTAAAAATAGTAAAAACTTTTTCCATTGAACAGGCAAGCATCTGCTTGTAAAGCTGGCAGCTCTGTGATAAGTATGCCTTTTTCTCAAAATACTGAACAGAGAATAATTCTGTGCCCCCCTCGCTGCTTGAGCTTATTATTGATGGGAATTGCGCCTCTATTGCTTTCTCATCTCTCATGAAATCAACATATGCTTCTAATATTGTGCTTTGTATTTTGAATATCGCCTGCGTTCTTTTTCTATGCAAGTCCAAAAATCTGTAATCAAGGCGCTTTGGCAGCTCTGTCTTTGAAAAGTTGGAGACATCGATTGGAAGCGGCTGTGCCGCTTCTGCCAGCACCTCAAACGAAGAAGGAACAATTTCTCTTCCTCCCGGGGCTTTATCACTTTTCTTAACAGTTCCTGTAATAACAATTGCGCTTTCTCTGGATGTCTTGTTCATCAGATTGAAAATCTTGGCATCAATTTCTGCTTTGACGGCTGTTACTTGTATCTCCCCGGAGATATCGCGCAGGACGGCAAATCTTATCTTTCCTATGTCGCGGGAATCATAAAGCCAACCGGCTACAGTTACTTTTTTTCCATCATCTTCGGCTGTGATTTCAGCAATCTTTTTTCTCTCTTTGTTAAGCTTCTGCAAATCCATAATCTCTCTAAAAAACGGGTATTTTTAACTCTTTCTAACAAAGCTTATAAATCGGGCTAAAAATCAAAATATATGGGAAGAACAAGCAGGATAGCAATAGCATTGGTTCTTGCACTCGCAGGAAGTATAGGAATAGTTAAATATTGCAGTCAAAAAAATGAAAGACAATTTTACACTCAAGAACCTTCTGTTAATTCATTTCACACTCAAGAATCTTCTGTTAGTGCAACCCCTCTTCCGTCGTCTGCTTTAGAATTAAAAGTCACAAGAGTAATAGACGGCGATACATACGATGCAGAAAATGTGAGAAAAGCGGGAAATAAAGAAAATGTGGAAAGAACAGAAAGAATAAGGTGCTATATGATAAATGCTCCTGAAAGAGGAATGCCGTTTTATAAGGAAGCGAAAAACTTTCTTGAGCAAATGCTTCTTGACAAAGATGTTGAAGCGGTCTATCTCATTCCTGATGTAAAAGAAAGAGACAGTACTCAAAGAAAAAGACTTTTGGGTTATACATTTATAAAAACCTCAAATGGGAAAAGAATATTTGTTGATGAAAAGATTGTAGAAAGAGGGCTTGCAAAATTCCAAATTTATCCGCCTTATGAAAACGAAAAATACAAGCAAATACTTGAGAAGGCGCAGGAAGATGCCAAAAGAGAAATAAAAGGTATCTGGGGCTTAAATCCAAAATCTAGCCCTTAACAATCTTATTAATGATTTCCATCGCCTTGCGCGCGTCAATCTTGCCTTTAAGCTTGGACATAACGAGCCCCATGTAGGCGCTTGCTGTAAGCCCTGGCTTTTCTTTGATAATTCTAGAGATTTCCTCTTCTAACTTGTTATAATCGACTTTTTCTATCCTTAATGCATCTTCAATTTTTGCGCCTTCAGCGATTTTAATTAAAATGCCCCTGACATCTGCCTCGGTTATCTTGTTATTTCTAAGCGCTTCCAAAACTTTCTCGTAAATTGCTTCTGTAAGGAGGTTTTTAATTTCTTCTTCGCTCTTTTTCAGCTTATTTGCAATTTCAACGCGCCAGAGAGTTATCATTTTGGCTATTAAATCAGGATTTTTGCCATAAATTCTCATTAGTGTTTCGAATTCGTCAACTGAATTTGAAGAGAGAATAATATTAACGAGCTCGTCTGATAGTCCTTTATTTTTAAGTTCGCCCTTTATTTCTGTTTTAAGCTTTGGGAGCTCTTTTTTTAATTTGTTTATTCTTTCTCTTGAGATTTTAAGCAGAGGCAAGTCAGTTTCAGGATACATTCTTGCTTCTCCAGGCATTGGCCTCTGGAATTCAGTATTTCCATCTTCTTTTGCGCCCCTTACTTCCCCTTTTCTTTTTCCTTTTTTAAGCTCATCTTTCTGCCTTTCAACTTCGAGCTCGACTGTCTTAATCATCATTTTTGGGTCTTGGAAGCCTTTTATTTCAACTCTATCATGTCCCTTAATAGAAATATTCAAGTCCTGTCTTATGGTGCCGATGCCTCTTTTAACTTTGCACGCTCTTAAAGTCTCCCCGAGTTTCAATGCGCACTCTTTAATCTGCTCGGGAGAATAAAGCTCGGGCGTAGTTGCAATCTCAACAAGAGGAATTCCCAATCTGTCTAACCTGAAAACAACTTTATTTCCTTCTTTGCCTATCTCTCTTGCTGCGTCTTCTTCCAGCATTAATGTCTGTATTCCAACCTTTCCAAATGAGGTCTCAACAAACCCATCATGAGCAATCAAAACAGTTCTTTGAAACCCTGAAGTGTTGCTTCCATTAATAACAGTTTTTCTCATTATCTGAGAAACAGTATAGAGCTCACAGTTAAGAAGAAGGGCAATTTTAATTGCTTCGTTTAGCGCGTTTTCATTGATTAAATGAGGGGGCTCTTCGTCAAGCTCGATAAGACAGGTAGTATCGTTATATCCTTCGTAAACAAATTCTTTGTTTTTTGAAGCTTCAAACTCAACTGCAATATCCACTTCTCCGGTTTCTCCTGGGACAGCATGAAGCCTGCGCATAACTGTGAAGTCCGGCTTCTCGCTTCTTAGATAGCTCGGGCAAGAGCAAAATAGCTTATTTGTATCAATTTGTTGGTGAATTTCTAAACCCGCTTTTAATCCAATAGTTTTGTTGCTCATATAATAGCTAAAAAAAGGTTGTTAATAAATTATTTGATTGAAGGATTGTTAAATGAGTAGGGCTGTTAAAAAGTTAGTTAATAGTTTATGATATTAATAATAAATAAAAAATCAATGAGCTTTGTTCTTCTGTTAAAGGGCAATATGAAAGAAGGCTGATGATTA